>Ga0302320_10003652_pt1 | contig 35509 bp, 36 predicted proteins | sample Bog_T0_3_FD_202130 | JGI IMG/M metagenome (GOLD analysis project Ga0302320, IMG submission 202130) | Peat permafrost microbial communities from Stordalen Mire near Abisko, Sweden - Bog_T0_3 | ecosystem: Environmental > Terrestrial > Soil > Wetlands > Peat | place: Sweden: Abisko, Stordalen Mire...
CTTCCTGTAAAATTGTTCAACGCAACGAGTTGGGCTCTTGGCTCTATTGCCTATGTACTGCCATTTATACTTATATATTTAGGAATACATAAATTTAGGTCAGAGGATCATATAATCCCATTCTCAAAGTTTGCAAGTAGCATAATACTGCTAATCTGCTTGTCTGGAATGGCTAGTGTGTTTATTAGTAGCTCTAAAGCCGCTCAAGCTGCTAGCAATGGAACTTATGGAGGGGAAACTGGACACTTAGTTAGTAGTGGACTCTTAGTTTTCCTAAACTCAATCACAGCTTTTATTATCTTTTTTGTTATCGCATGGATATCTTTCATGCTTATGTTTGGAATTACTCCCAAGAAAATGATTAGCTATCTGGCATCTTTGTTTAAAACTAATAATAAGGATGTTGATCTAGAAACGTTGAATAAAAAGGGACACGACTTTCAAATACATGAAGGAGTTCCCGTAGTTCATCATGATGGTACAAGTAATGAAAAACAACCGTCGAGATTTGGAAGTTTTAAAAACACGGCCGCAAAACTAGCTCCGGAAGAAAATCATGCAGCATTAACAGCAGCTAGTGATCCAAATTGGAAATTTCCCGGTGTAAATTTGCTTAATCAAAAGCAGGATAAAGCGGATCCTGGAGATACTAAGTCGAAAGCTGAAATTATTAAATCAACTCTTGCGGATTTTGGCATTGAGGTAGAAATGGAAAGTGCTAATGTAGGCCCAAGAGTCACCCAATACACCTTATTGCCCTCCTCTGGCCAAAAGTTAAGCAAAATAGCTTCTTATGAACCTAATATAGCTTACGAATTAGCAGCAACGCACATAAGGATAGAGGCACCAATCCCAGGCAAAAGAGCCGTAGGAATAGAAGTCCCAAATCTAAAATCAGCTACAGTAAGAATTGCTAGTGTTATTTCTTCTAAAGAATGGGCTTCTAAAAGCGAACCATTACTATTCTCAGTCGGAAAAGATATTTCTGGACAACCCGTTATTGCATCATTAGATAAAATGCCTCACTTATTAATCGCTGGACAGACTGGTTCCGGTAAATCAATAATGATTAATACTTTGCTGGTCAGTTTGGTCTACCGAAACAGTCCATCTGATCTCAAACTAATATTGGTCGACCCCAAACAAGTTGAACTTACCCCATATAACAATATTCCTCATCTATTAACACCAGTTATTACTGAACCTGAAAAATGTATAAGTGCATTGAAATGGGCAGTGGCCGAAATGGATAGACGACTTAGGACTTTTGCAGAAGTTGGAAAGCGGAATATCGGAGAATATAACGAATTTAAAAAAGAAGAAGGAATGCCTTATATTGTCATTGTTATTGATGAGCTTTCAGATTTGATGATGGCTGCTGCTAGAGATGTTGAAGCGTTGATTGTTCGTATAGCTCAAAAAGCTAGAGCTGCAGGAATTCATCTAGTGCTTGCCACTCAACGTCCTAGTGTAGATGTAATAACAGGTTTAATTAAAGCCAATGTACCATCAAGAATTGCATTCACTGTTGTTAGCCAGATTGACTCAAGAACCATCATTGATCAACCAGGTGCAGAAAAGTTACTTGGCATGGGAGATATGCTATATAAAACAACAGATATGGCAAAACCTGTTAGATTACAAGGTGCGTTGATTGAGAAAGATGAAATTGATAAGATAACTGATTTCTTAAGAGCTCAACGTGAACCACAATACAATGACGAGGTTGTAAGCATGCCAGTTCAATTAAATGGACGTGGAAGCATAGTCTATGAGCACAAAGTTAGTGAAGAAGATGATGATATGTGGCGTGATGCTGTAAGAGTTGTTATAGAAAATAGTAAAGCTAGTACTAGTCTTTTGCAGAGAAGGCTTAGAATAGGCTACGGACGAGCTTCAAGAATAATTGATGAGATGGAAGAGCGTGGTGTAGTTGGTCCAGCCGATGGCGCCCGTCCACGCGAAGTACTGGTTCATAGTTTAGATGAAGTATTTGATAATGCTGCAGCCGATTTGGATGAACCAGTATCAACAGATCCTCGAGATGAGTATCTAACGCGTTAAGGTTTGACAACAGAGGTAAATAAGTTATAATAAGAGCATTATAAACTTCAGGTTATCATCAATTGGGAGATAGCCGATTAATCCAAAGGAAGGGGATCTCTTGAATTCATACGAGATAGCAGTGCTATATCATCCTGATCTAGAAATTGATCTTGATAAAGCATCCCAGAAAATATTAAAAATTATCACCGACAATAATGGAAAAATTATTGGAGAAGATAATTGGGGTAAGCGAAAGCTAGCCTACAAAATTAAAGGGCATGAGTATGCCGTATATGTGTTTTATGCAGTTGAATTGCCTGCGGAAGCAATCCGTAAAGTTGAATCAACGCTAAACATAACAGATGAAGTAATTCGATTTTTAATTACTCGACCCGATGTCAAAGCTATTGCAAAAGCTGAAGCATTTAAAATTGCCAGAGCTAAAAAATCAGCTGGACGTCAAGAAGCTAACTTAAATAAAGAAGTATCAGAAGAAGAAATCAAGGAATAACGGAGGGTAACAAAATGGCAAGAAGTTTCAACCAAGTCACTTTAATGGGTAACTTAACCCGCGACCCTGAACTTAGGACTACACCAAATGGTCAAAGCGTTTGTAGCTTTAGTTTAGCTTTAAATCGAAGTTATAAAGGTTCTGATGGGAACTGGCAAGAAGCAACTGATTATGTTGATATAGTTGCTTGGGGTCCATTAGGTGAAAGGGTAGCTCAATATGTCACCAAAGGCCGGCCAGTATTAGTCAGTGGAAGACTACAGAGTCGATCCTGGGAACAAGAAGGTCAAAAACGGAGTAAAGTTGAAGTTGTTGCCCAAGATGTAACATTTTTGGGTGGTAGAGGAGAAAGTTCAGGAGCTCCAGCAGAAAATAATACTGAAGAAAAAGCTACTCCTAAAAAGGATGTAGTTATTGAAGATATTAGTGACGAACCAATTGATTTAAGTGAAATTCCATTTTAAGTAAATTAGGAGAATTTAATGGCAAGTAATAAAAGAAAACCAGTAACAGGTACTATATATTTTGACTATAAAGATGTAAAAAATCTTCAAAGATATGTTAATCAGTTTGGTCAGATTGAAACCCGAAAAAGAACTGGATTAACTGAAATGCAACAACGTCGTTTAGCTAAGGCAATAAAGCGTTCTCGACATATAGCTTTGCTTCCTTTTGTAAGTCGTTAAGTCAAAGGATTAATAAATGGCATTTGGTATAACAGATTTAAAAAAAGGTACCGTATTTCAATTAGATAATCATCCATATAAGGTGGTTGACTATGCCCAAAAAGTTATGGGTAGGGGTGGTTCTATAGTAAATGTTCGAATAAAAAGTCTAATTGACGGCAAGGTATTACAGAAGACATTCAAAGGGAATGAAGCTGTTGAACCCGCTGATGTAACTTATCAAAATGTTCAATATCTTTATAAAGATAGCCAAAAACTATACTTCATGAATAACGACAGCTATGAACAAATTGAAGTCAGTATAGATATGCTTGGTGATAGTATTGGGTATTTAAGAGAAGGTGATGTTGTAAAAGCTCAAATTTTTGATGGGAAGGTTATAAATATTGAGTTACCAAAGAACGTATATCTTAAAGTTACATATACAGAAAATATTGTTAAAGGTGATACCACCAGCAATGTATTAAAAGATGCTGAACTTGAGACCGGTATTACTATTAAGGTGCCAGCTTTTATAAAACAAGGTGATGAAATTAGTATTAGCACCGAGGATGGCAGTTACCGTGAGCGCAAAAAATGAGCATCTCATTGTATTACCTGTAGAACCATTAGCTAAATATAATAAATTTGTTAATTGGCCTCTACATATCACAATTGTCCCTTGGTTTAACTGTCCTAGTGAAGATTATCCAAAACTAGATAAATTACTAAGTGATATTACTAATAAACATTATAAGTTTTGTTTGGAAGTGGGTGAGATCGCCAGTTTTGGTTGGCATGGAAAAGAATTTTTAGCCCAACTAATTAAACCAAATAATGACCTAAAGCAGTTACATCTAGATATTTTCAATACTTTAGAAACAAATGGGTTTCCAATCCATCAAAAGGAATATCTTGGGGATGCATATAAACCCCACTTTATATATAAAATGGAATCAAAATATATTACAGGCCAGAAAATTAACGTAAACTATTTTTCTCTTATTAAACAACTTAGATTAAAAGTTACTGGAACAATGATTAAAGAACTGGCAAAGGATTATAAACTTTCATGAAAGTACGTTTAGATAATGAATTAGTCAGGAAAGGAATTGTTGCAACTAGATCACAAGCCGAGAGTTATATTAAGCTTGGTTTAGTACTGGTTAATCGACAAGTTATCACAAAACCTGGGTATTTTGTTAACTCCATAGATGACTTAATTCTAAATGTGACGGATCAATATGTTAGCCGAGCTGCTTTAAAACTTAAAAGTGTGGCAGATAAGCTTGGTTTAGATTTTAAAGATAAAGTTATATTAGATGTTGGTAGCAGCACCGGTGGTTTTACTGATTACGCCTTAAAACATAAAGCACTAAAAGTAATAGCCGTTGATGTCGGCAGTAAGCAGCTACATCAAAATTTGTTAGATAATCCTAATATTGAGCTGCATGAGCAAACAGATATCAGAAATTTCATCCCTAGAACTAATCCCAATATAGTCCTAATAGATGTATCATTCATTTCATTAAAAGAAATACTACCGCATATCTCAAATATATCTAATAAAAATACTCAAATTGTTGCAATGTTTAAACCTCAGTTTGAAGCTGGTGAAAAATTCAAGCACAAAGGTGTAATTAAAAACGACAAAATGCGCAGAGAGATTATAAAAAATTTTGAGGAATGGGTAAAAAATTATTTTATGATTGTTGCTAAATTGGATTCAGCAATTTCTGGTTCAAAAGGTAACCAAGAACGATTTTACTTGTTAAAAATATTGAGCTATTAAACTAAACGTTAAATTTAAATTCGACTACATCATTTGGATGCATTATATAAGTTTTGCCTTCGGTACGCATTTTACCTGCATTTTTAGCGGCTAATTTCGAACCTTCTTTTATAAGGTCATCATAATTAATAATGTCTGCTGCAATAAAACCTCTTTCAAAATCACTATGTATAACTCCAGCTGCTTGAGGTGCAGTAGATCCCGCTCTAATTGTCCATGCACGTACCTCTTTTTCTCCGGCTGTTAGATAACTTTGTAACCCGAGAGTTTCATATGCGGCTGTCACTAATTGATCAAGTCCTGGTTTGTAAATACCGTAACTTTCCATTAACTCTTTTGCTTCATCGTGATCAAGGTTTTTTAGTTCATCCTCAAGCTTTGCACAAATAAAGATAGCCTTACTTGGTTTTATCAAGTTAATCATTTTTTGTTGCAATGCATTATCAATTAATGATTGCTCGTCAACATTGAATACATAAATAATTGGTTTAGTAGTTAACAGTTGTAAATCAGCTAATTGCTCAACATCTAAAGAACTATCTTTATTAAGAGGAGTACCGTAATTTAAGATATCATAAGCTTTGTTTGTAGCTTCATACTTAGGTTTAAGTTTTGGATCAACTCGAGCTTCTTTTTCAATCTTGTGTAGTCTTTTTTCAACAGTTTGTAAGTCCGCAAGTACAAGTTCTGTGTTAACAATATCAATATCAAGAAGTGGATCTATTTTATTGTTCACATGAATTACATTATCATCATGAAATACTCTAACAACTTGAACAATTGCGGCACATTCTCTTATGTGACTCAAAAATTGATTTCCTAAACCTTCCCCTTTACTCGCACCCGAGACTAATCCAGCTATATCCGTAAAAGAAACTGTTGCGGGAACAATTTTTTTACTATTAAATATTTCTGATAATTTGATAAGACGACTATCGGGTATAGGGACTATACCCGTGTTCGGTTCTATAGTTGCAAAGGGATAATTTGCGGCTAGAACATTATTTCTTGTTAGGGCATTAAATAATGTAGATTTACCTACATTAGGAAGTCCCACAATACCTATAGATAGATTACTCATCCTAATATTCTACCTTGTTTGTAATAATTAAATTTAAGTATAATTTTTTTCTACTATTTGTTTATTGTTATAAGATAAATAGGCAATATGAATCAGAATAAATACCAAAGGCAGAGTATAGTATCACGAAGCTACAGACCAGATCTTGTTAATAACTTTAATACTAATCGAAATGCTAATTTGAAAAACAAAATTACTAATAATTTTAAAAAAGTAACTAAAAAGCTTCATATCAAAGGCAATCCAAATAAAGATCCTAAAAAAATATCAAAGAAACGAACTATAATTTACAGTCTAATTTCTATATTAATCATTATTATTGGTGTATTTGGATATTTTGGAATTAAAGATTTGAACGTTGTTAACCGAATTTTCCATGGAAATATTATTAGTGATGTAAGCGCGGCCTTTAGTAACAAACCTCTAAAAGGAGAAAGTTCTGGTCGGGTTAACATACTGCTAGCCGGGGATTCGTCAGATGATCCCAATCACCAGGGTTCCCAACTAACAGACTCGATACTTATCTTAAGTATCAATACCAAGAACCACACCGCTTTTCTGCTTAGCATTCCAAGAGACCTATGGGTCTATGTACCGGGACTTAATTCCTATCAGAAGATCAATGCCGCCAATGATGTATCTTCCTTTAATCAATCAGGTTATCCCAAAGGCGGTATGGGACAGTTAGAACAGATAGTTCAGACTAACTTAGGAATACCTATCGATTACTACGGTCTAATGGATTACGGAGCCTTTAAAGACGCAGTCAATGCTGTTGGTGGAGTGACTATCGATATCCAGAGTCCTGATCCAAGAGGTTTATACGATCCTGATACCGACTACACAACTAACACAATCTTAGTAAACCTTACTAATGGTGAACATCATTTAAATGGTGAGCAAGCACTAGATTTAGCTAGAGCACGAGGAGATGCTACCGGGTCTTATGGTTTCCCAGATTCTGATTTCGACCGAACAGAACATCAGAGACAACTATTTACTGGGGTGGCTTCTAAGGCAAAGAGTTTAGGTGTACTAGCTAACCCTGTAAAAATTAGTGACTTATTTAATGCACTAGGCAATAACTTTCAAACCGACATGAGTTTGCAGAATGTACTTCGCTTAGTCCAAGTAACTAAAGGTGTGAATTTATCAGCAATGAAATCTTATAGTTATAGTTCATCGCTAGATGGTAATGTTACTAATCCGATTTTAACCACATATACAGATCCAGCTTCTGGAGAAGAAGCATTAGCACCATCGGATGGAATTGGAAATTATAGTCAGATGTTTCAATATTACACTCAACTAATTTCAAATAACCCCGTTGTTAAGGAAGGTTCAAGCATTGTAGTACTAAATGCCAGTGATATTACTGGGCTAGCAAGCAAACAGAGTACTTTATTGCAGCAAAAAGGTTTTAATGTCATAAGTACAGACGATGCGAGTAATGTTTATCCCAAAACTATGATAGTTGATAACTGTGGAAGCAGTAAACCTAACTCCCTAAAGCTGTTACAAACACTTTATCCTGGGATAACTGTTACTAGTGAAACCAGTTCTACTGAAGCTGGGGAAGCACAAAATTATTCGGCAAATTTCGTAGTTATACTTGGGCAGAACTGGGATAACAGTAAATAAGCTTTTTGTATAAAATTTTTCATTTTAATATACTTCCAAGTATATTCACCTAAACATTAAAAATGGATCAATACAAAGACAGATACCAAATAATTTTAAATAACTTAGCTGATATTGCCATAAAAATAGCAACAGGAATTATTAGAGTTGAAATTGAGCAGAATAATATACCGTATAGCTTCTACCTGACCGAACTAGTTAAATACAATAGCACTAGTCTAAATACAAATAGTACGGAACCCGAGTCATTAAATATAAATGATGTAAATCATTTGACTAGTAATATTAATGACGAGAAACACCATATATTTAATAAGAATTGCAAGCTATTTCTTGTGATTTTTAGCATTTTTGGATTAATAGTATTAATTTGGATTTTAGCGGCAGTTATCTTTATGAGAATTAACATAGGTTCTAATAGGATTCCAATTTATGAATCAAATAGTAAAGTCGCAAGTACCCTGGATTCGAAGGATGACTCTTATTATTTTGATATCAAATATGGTGATGGATATGCTAAACCCTTCAAATTAGCTGATATAGGGCTAAAAATTGACAATCAAAAAACTATTAAACTAATAGATTCTAAAAAACTAAATTTATCAGATTATTTGACTTGGTGGAAACCTATTAAGTTGGATGTAAATCTAGAAATAAATAGTCAAAAATTCAACAATTTTATTAACAATTCTATAGATGTGGTGGTTAAACCAGCTATAAATGCAAATTTAACCCTGGTTAATGGTTCAGTAGATTTATCTCCTGGGATAAATGGAAAAAGTTATGAGCTAGATAATGCAGCAAATACAATTTTAAATGAAGTTAGTGTTCTATCTATAAAACCAATATATATAAATACAAAAATTATCCAGCCCGAGATAACAAGTACACAGTTTAAAGATGCTGTTAATATTATTAACTCGGTAATTAAAAAGAATATACAAATTAAAATTGCCGGACATAATATAAACCCAAGTTCAGATGATATATTTGCATGGCTAACAATTTCACCAAATAAATATAAGAATAATATTATTGTAAGTGTAAACGATACTAAGGTACTAAATTATATAAATGCTATTTCGGCTAAATATAACTACTCCGCAAAGTCCCAAGTTCAAATTAGTCATCCTGATGGTTCTATAGGTATTTTTTCTGCTGGTGCGAACGGACAAGAGGTAATTGGTCAATCAGAAGTTGCATCACAAATAAGTCAGAGTTTACTAAATGACAAAAGTATTCAAGTATCGATACCCACCAGTATTATTATATATAAATCAGTCAGTCCAACTGTATACCCTAAATGGATTGAAGTAGATGTGACAACTAAAAAACTATATGCATATCAACAAGATACCCTGGTGAACACGTTTTTAGTAACTGCTGGGGCTCCTGCAACTCCAACAGTAATTGGCCAATATAAAGTTTATGCTAAGCTACTTGATCAAAACATGTGGGGATATAATCCTAACGGAACTGAATATTACCAGCCAAATGTTCAATGGATAGAGTATTTTTATCAGAGTTATGCAATCCATGGAAATTATTGGGCACCAATTAGCGATTTTGGAACTATTAACAGTTCTCACGGTTGTGTGGGGTTGCCTAATTCAGAAGCTGAATGGATTTATAATTGGGCACCCATAGGAACAATAATTGTTACACACTATTAGGTGAACCTATATATAATTAGTTAATAAGTTTGAGGAGGAGTTTTCATAATGTTAAAAGATTTTAAAAAATTCATTCTTCGGGGTAATGTTGTAGATCTAGCGGTTGCAGTGGTTATAGGTGCAGCTTTTGGAGTAGTAGTCACTTCACTTGTTAAAGATATGTTAACACCGTTAATAGCAGCAATAATTGGTAAACCTGATTTTTCAGATTTAAGTTTTACCATAAATAATAGTCGGTTTTTATATGGAGACTTTATTAATGCTATAGTTGCTTTTTTATCTATAGCGGCAGTTGTATTCTTCTTTGTAATCCAACCTATTAATAAACTTCAGTCTTTTTCTAATCGCAATAAAGTAGACGTTGAGCCTGATACTCAAGAGTGCCCACAATGCTTAAGTATTATCCCTAAAAAAGCTAAAAGGTGTATGTACTGTACAACTATTCTTAAGAAATAATATTACAGTTACCTTAATAACCGTTATTGCTTGTGCTTTAATCTTTACGTACAATTACATATAAGATATTAAGATTTATATATGGTTGAAGAAGATAAAAATAATAATGGTGTTGATATGTCCGGAGTAATAATTTCGGGTAATGTTGGTGGATCAAGAATATTTTTTTGGAAATCATGGGAAAAATCGAATATAAAAATATTTTATCGATTAACTATATTACTAATATTTGTAATAATATTTGGATTTGTTGGTAGCGTATATATATGGCATAAAAATAATAGGTCCAATAGTAGTCCTAATAGTAAGGAAAATAATAATTCGGTACAAAATTTTCAGACAAGTTTAAATGCTGCAGCACAAAAGGCAAATAATGTTACTGGTGTAGGAACTAATAGTTATCAAAAAGCAATATCTTATGTGAATGCTGTTCCAATTGCATCAGATAATAGTACTCAAGATGAAGATGTGCTTATCGAAAAAGCCACTATAGCATTAAATTATGAACAGTATGCAGATGCACTTAAGTATTCCGAAGAAGCAGATTCGCTTTCTTCTAGCAATACAACAGCATATTTAGCGGCGGAAAGTGCTCAAGCTTTAGGTCAAAATCAATTGGCTATAAAATATTATAAAGAAGCATTATCACTAACTCCTGCTACAAGTGGATCGAACGATGCAGATATAAGAGATTACAATCAAGCAATCAGTCAGTTGGGTGGATAAATGAAGTATAAGATTTTTATGTCGTTGGGAATGGTATTATTGATTGGCTTATTTTCTGCTGGTAGTGCCAAAGCATTTTCAGGTTACTTTTATGGAGAAACAATTAAAGACATGGGACAGGGAGATGAGATACTAATAAATTGTAATTCAAAGGGTAAATATGTAGCTCCTCTAGATGCGTCTGATGAAACAAAGCAAAATTTCATAAATGACATTTTAGGTTATTTAGATGCTAATCAACCTGGGAATGGGGTAGGTGCCTGTAGTGATCGTTGGGGAATAGGAAATACCGCAGGATACGACAATACAGAGGATCATGTTGGGGGTGCGTACATTATAAACGATATGATAAACGCATGGGGTGGTCCAACAAAACCACCTACTGACGCTCAGATAAGTATGTGGGAAAGTAGCATAAAAAATCCTGATATTGAGATTAATTATCAGGATTATGACTACGGTAATAGCAACAGTGCTTTCGCTGGATGGCATGGAATCTTCTATTATGAAATTTCACCAACTGATTATACTGGAGATCATGATGATACAAATCAATTTACAGATAATTGCACAAACAATAAAGGTGAAGTAATTGATTGTGTTGCTAAGTCATTAGTCTTTAAAAGTAAATCTACTGGTACAGTTTATTATGCTATTAAAGCGAACTGTGGCAACCCGGTTGGCAATCTTCCTGGTCTGCCCAATACCTGGTCACTATCTGTAGCTTCTACTGTTTCGCCGACAACCGTTACTCCAAATGTTACGGCAACATTTAATCATACTGTAACAAACTCTGGTCCTGATGATATGAAAGCAGATTTTAATAGAACTATTAGTTCGCGTTATTATACTGCTGCAACAAATACTTGGTCAGGCTGGATTACAAGGTCGGGACCAACAAAGACTGACCCATTAAAGGACGGAGAAAACGTAGTAACTACAGACACCTATGTCTTTCCTAACAGTGCTAAGGACAATGACGAGTATTGTGAAGAAATTGGCGCTAAACCAGGAAGCTCTGACCATCCTGATTGGACCGTTGAATCCGGACCCCCGGGAGCTTGTGTAACATTAAATGTTCCTGTTACTTCAAGCGGTGGATATACTCTAAACGTAAATGGTTCAAATTACGAAAAAGGTTCTAATGAAAGCACACCAACTGTCCCAGTGACCTTTACTATCACACCAATCGCTCCTTGTATAAGTGGTACTCAGATTATATGGATGGTGAGCGGACCCTATTTGAGCACTAAAACTATAACATCCGCAGTGAATGGATGTAATGCTATAACTGACACAGAAAATATCCCTAAAAGCTCGCTTGATAATGGATCTGTTGGATCACAAATATATACGATTGCAATTCAAAGTATCAATGGTAGCTCATCAAGCTTGCCGGCTTCCGTTAATGGTTCGATTTTAGTTTATGAAGTACCATATGTTCGTTTTTATGGGAATGATATTCATGCTACTGGAGGTGAACCAAATTCAGGATTAATTTATTTTAATGAAAATGATTCAAGCAATGGAGCAAGTGGAAATAGACCATCAAATGAATTAGGTGCTGGATCAGGTACTGAATATGCATCAATCGCAGCAAATGCATTAACTTTAAGTGAGAGCAATTATGCCACTGTCTATGATGGAATTGGTATAGATACGGCTGTTTTTCGTGATTCAACATCAACAGCTGCAAGAACTAATGGATTAAAAACTAAATCGTCATCTATAAGTAATTCTGAAATAGATTTGAGTAACTATATTTATCCAGCAACAACAGGAAGTGGTAATTACGCTGGTGGTGATATATCGTCATTGAATGGATATTATGATGTTAATAGTAGCGATGTTCCTGTGAGCGGTTCTATTGGTTCAGGCCAAAAAGTCACAATAAATGCTATCGATGGTTCAATTGTAATTAATAATAATATAACCACTAGCGGAGCTGCATATGATGCAAATGGCAATTTTTCTGACTCAAATACCCCAGTAGTTTTATTAATTGCCAGTAACAATATATACATCGGTTCACAAGTAAATAGAATTGATGCTATTTTAATAGCAAAAGGAACAATTTATACTTGTGCAGATACTTCATTAGATATTGAGATTCCATCATCAAATTGGTCATCATGCACAACAAACCTGACTATAAATGGCGCCGTTGGTGCAGCAAATATTAATTTTGATCGTTCTGTCGGCACAAGATTAAAAGCCCTACAAGATGAAACAACTGGCGCGACTGGTTTAGCATCTGCTGCGGAAACAATTAACTTCCCATCATATCTGTACTTTGCTACACCTTATTTAGAGAACACAGGTTCATCTGGCTATCAAGCCGTATTTAATGCAGCCCCACTTCTATAAAATCATATTTTATTTGTTAACGCTTATGCTACAATAATTCCTATGGGTGTCCTTAGTGGCGTCAAGGACTTTTTTGGATTAGACATCGGCACTTCTGCAATTAGACTAGTACAGTTAAGAGGCAACGGCCCAACTAAAGTATTAGTAAAATATGCAATGGTACCAATAGAATCAAAAACTGTCCTAAGCGATGCCAAAGCTGATCAACAAAAAATTGCAAGCATAATAAAAGATTTGGTGGGACAAGTAAAAGTTACTACCAAAAATGTTATTGTTGGCTTGCCTTCACAGCATGTCTTTAGCACAGTTGTTGATATTGATAAGTTGAGTAAAGATGAATTGAATAAGACTATTCAGTATCAAGCAGACACTTTAATTCCCACACCAATTAGTGAAAGCAAAATTGACTGGGCTTATTTGGGAATTTCACCTAAAGAAGCAAATAAAGTTGAAATTTTATTATCGAGTGTTCCTAATGATTATATTGAAAACAGATTAGATATGCTTGAAGGTATTGGTTTGAATGTAATTGCATTTGAACCGGACACACTTGCATTAGCGAGGGCTATAATCCCAAATGAAGCTACTGCACCGCAAATGGTAATAGATATGGGAATGTTATCGACAGATTTAGTTATTTCTGTAGACGGAGGTCCACGCTTAATGCGTTCGATACCTACTGGAAGTGATAGTATTTTGAAATCTGCTATTCAAAACCTAAATATTGATGAAAAACAGGCAGAACAGTTTGTTTATAAATTCGGGTTAAGCAAAGATAAGTTAGAAGGCCAAATTTACAATGCGATAATCGGTACCGTGGATGTATTAGTGAGTGAAGTAGAAAAATCAATTAAGTTCTACCAAACTAGGTACCCAAACTTATCACTAGAACGAATTATCGTTACTGGTGGAGCATCTTCTTTACCTGAGTTTCCATTGTATCTTGCAAATAAATTTGCATTGAACGTTGAAATTGGTAACGCCTGGAGAAATGTATCTTATCCTGCAGACAGGCAAAATGAATTGTTATCTGTTTCTAATCACTTTGCAGTGGCTGCAGGTTTAGCGGAGAGATTAGAATGATTCAACTTAACTTATTACCAGATGTAAAATCAAAATACATTAAAGCTGAACGCACAAAAAGATTAGTATTCGCAACATCATTAATTATTTCTATTGTCGCCATAGTAATCGTGTTGATATTAGCTGGAGTAGTATATGGAGCTCAGAAATATAAGCTAAATAATTTGAATACAAATATAAATTCAAATATTAATAAGCTTCAAAATGTAAACGGATTAAGCAAAATACTTACCATTCAAGATCAATTGAATGTTCTATCATCACTTCACGCTCAAAAACCTGTTACAAGCAGAATATTTGATTTTTTGCCCCAAATTACACCTAGTAACGTCCAAATATCAAGTTTAGATCTAAATTTTACTACTTCTTCTATTGAATTTAATGGTTCAGCAAGTTCAATAGCTGATGTAAATCAATTTGTGGACACATTAATCTTCACTAAATACAAAACTGATCAAGATCAGTCAGAGAAGTCTGCATTTTCTCAAGTTGTTTTAACAAGTTTTTCAATAAATGGTAATAATGCAACTTACAGTATAAATTTGAACTTTGATCCAGAGATATTCAGTAGCAATAATAATGTAATAAATTTAGTGGTACCTAAAATAACATCAACTAGATCTGAAACTGAGCAACCGGGAGCATTATTCCAAACACCAACTAATTCAAATACAGGAACAACGGAGTAAAAATATGGTAAAATTCAATATCCATTCGTCCGTAAAACACGTTCAGATAGATAAGGCTAATACCCGTATAGTTGTAGCGACTGCAATCTCTTCTGCATTAGTTGTGTTTTCAATTGTTGCCTCTATTTCCTTAATGAAACAAATGGTATATCAAAATAAAGTCATTAATTTAAGAAGTAAGGCAAATACCCAGTTACAATCAAATCTAACAGCAGTAAATTCTTTAGTTACATCTTATCAATCGTTTGATGGTGCAAGTGAATCTGTAATCGGCAATTCTACTGAAAATTCAGTAGTTGTACTAGATGCTTTGCCTAGTAAGTATGATTTCCCGGCCTTAGTCACTAGTATAGGAAGCATAATTACTAACAGTGGAGATAAAGTTAATAGTATTACAGGAACGGATAATGGCGCGTCTGCTCAACAAAGTAGTATTAGCCCTCAACCAGTACAAATGCCATTTCAAACCACCGCTACTGGTAGTTTAAGCGCGGTTCAAAAACTTATTAATAATTTTGGATTATCCATAAGACCATTTCAAATTACTGAATTAAACCTAAGTGGTAGCGATACGGCTCTGCAAGCTAATATTACTGGTCAAACCTATTATCAACCTGAAAAAGAAATTGGAATTCAGCAACAGATTGTTAGTAATAATGGGAAGACTGATAGTACTTCTTCAACTACTCAAGGAGCTACAAAATGAAACAAAAAGACATTGTAATTATTGTAGCTGTAGTTGTTGTAGTTGGTATATTTAGTTTTGTTTTATCAAACTTTTTGTTTGGTGGACAAAAAGCTTACAAGTTGACTTCACCAACTATCAGTCCAATAAGTTCGAATTTTAATTTACCAAGTAGTGCTTATTTTAATAGTAATTCATTAGATCCAACTCAGGATATAACAATCGGTGGAAGCACAAATTCAACCCCATTCCAAGCTCAGCAGCAGTAGATTGCTAATTAGAAAAATAATTAATCGATTATGAGTGTACTTTTAGCAGATACCAGGAAACAAGTTGAAGAGCTGTTAGTTTCAAACGGATTAATTACTGAAAAAGAATTAAAGGATTTACATGACAAATCCTCCGCAAGTGAAGAACCGTTTCTGACCTTATTAATCAATGAAGGTCATGTTACAAACGAAGATTTAACGAAGACTATTGCACAAGTAACAAAAGTACCATATGTTAATTTAACAAATGCTAGAGTAAAGCCAGATATATTAAATTTATTACCACAAGAAATAGCAGAAAGATATATGGCGGTGCCACTAGGGGAAATGCAAAATCGCTTAGTTGTGGCAATGTTAGATGCTGGTAATGTTCAAGCGGTGGACTTTTTATCTAATAGAATTGGTAGACCACTAAAAGTATTCCTAGCTAGTGAAGAGGGTATTGAGAATATTTTAAAGCAATACCAAGTTGATGTAAGTAAAGATGTAGAAGAAGCACTGGGTAGACATACAAATCAATCTGATCAAATCAGTCGTAATAATAAAAACATTCAAACAATAGTTCAAGATTCTCCTATTAGCAAAGCACTATCAACTATATTAGAATATGCAGCTAATAATAGAGCGAGTGATATTCATATTGAGCCATTAGAGAAAGAACTCAAGATAAGAGCCAGAATAGACGGTATTTTGCGTGAAATAATGAAGTTGCCAAAAGCTACCGAACCTCCATTAGTTTCTCGTATAAAAATATTGGCCGAACTTAAAATCGACGAACATAGAATTCCCCAAGATGGACAGTTTTCAATTGTTGTTAATGGAGCTGCTATTGACCTAAGAATCGCAATATCTCCTGTTGTATGGGGTGAACAAGTAGTTATACGTTTGTTAGATAAAACTAGCACAAGTTTAAAGCTAGAAGATATGGGATATTCAGGTAGAGCGCTACGTTCTATTAGGGAAGGGATAAAGCACTCAAATGGCATGGTACTTACCTCTGGGCCCACAGGTTCGGGAAAAACTACAAGTCTTTACGCACTTGTGCAAGAAATTAAAAGCGATGAAATTAATATTGTAACTCTTGAAGACCCCGTAGAATATAAAATGGATGGAATTAATCAAATCCAAGTTAACCCAGATGTTGGTCTGACATTTGCTAATGGGTTAAGATCAATATTAAGGCAGGACCCCGATGTTGTAATGGTGGGAGAAATTCGAGATAAAGAGACCGCTGCTTTAGCAGTACAGGCTGCATTAACCGGTCATCTTGTATTGTCGACACTTCATACCAATTCTGCAGCTGGTATTCTACCGAGATTATTAGATATGGATGTAGAGCCTTATTTAATTGCGAGTACTGTCAGGACAGTTATCGGCCAACGACTTGTAAGGCGTATAACCGGTAAACCAGAACCATATCAAGCCACAAAAGTTGAAATTGAAGCGATTAAGTCTACTATTGGAGATCTACTGCCTAAAAATGAAGAAGAAAAAGAAGCTGCTAGTGCAGATTTAGGTTACGCGGGCTTGCCACTTACCGACCAAAACGCTTATACTTTGTACAAGGGGAAAGCTACATCTAGTAACCCCAATGGATATAAGGGACGTTTGGGCTTGTATGAGGTATTCAATGTGAATGAGGATATTCAAGATCTCATCATAAAGAGAGCTACAAGTGCAGAAATCCAAACTAAAGCCCAAGAGATAGGGATGATAACTATGAGACAAGATGGTTATTTAAAAGCCCTAGCAGGATTAACAACTTTAGCGGAGGTTAATCGAGTAGCCGCAACAGATAGTGCTTAATATATTCAAAAAGGTAGAATCAATATGCAACAAGTACAACCAAAAATCGAAGTTTTGTTAGAGGAAGTATTAAAGAAAAAAGCTAGTGACCTTCATTTGCAAGTTGGATTGCCACCCATAATACGAGTTGACGGAGCTTTAAAACCCATAAGTGGTACTGATGTTTTGAACGAAGAAGTTTTGGAAAGTCTTATTTTTGCTATTTTAGATGAAGATCAAAAACAAATTCTATTAAAAGACAAAGAATTTGATTTTAGTTTTGCCTTTGGAGATTTAGGTCGTTTTCGAGTAAATGCGTTTCATGAAAGAGGAAATTTAGCCGCGGCACTCAGATTAATACCCAATGAAATTATGTCTATTGAGCAGCTAGGATTACCCCAAATAGTAAATAAATATGCTGAGTATCCTAGGGGACTAGTATTAATAACAGGTCCTACAGGATCTGGTAAATCGACAACTTTAGCGGCTCTTATTAATAAAATTAATCATGATCGCGCTGAGCATATTGTCACTATTGAAGATCCAATCGAATATACACATAAGAGTATAAAAAGTGTAATTGTTCAAAGAGAAGTGCATTATGATACATTTAGTTTCTCGGCAGCCCTAAGATCCAGTCTTAGAGAAGATCCAGACGTAGTCTTGATAGGTGAAATGCGAGATTTAGAAACAATTGCAGCCGCGATTACTATTGCTGAAACCGGACATTTAGTATTCGCTACGTTACATACAAATAGTGCAGCCCAGAGTATTGATAGAATGATTGATGTATTTCCTCCACATCAACAACCTCAAATCCGAGCGCAACTCTCAAATATATTAATGGCAATATGTTCCCAAAGACTAATTCCTGCTATTGGAGGTGGTCGTATTGCTGCAGCTGAAATTTTAATTGCAACACCTGCAGTAAGAAATATTATTCGTGAAGGTAAAAGTCATCAACTTGATGCTGTAATTCAAACTGGTGCAGAATTCGGAATGCAAAGTATGGATAAAACACTTGTGGGATTAGTCCATGGAGGTACAGTAACTTACGATGATGCACGAAATGTTGCAGTAGATATTGAAGAACTTGATAGGTTAATGAGGAGTTAGCGATGTTAAGTTTCGAATATACTGCCCGGAATAGTGCAACTGGTCAAAAAGTTAAAGCAATTGTACAAGCTGATAATGAAAGATCAGCAGCAAAATTAGTTCAAGATCAGGGACTATCGCCTTTATCTATTAAATTACTAAAAAAAGGTAATGGTGGATATTTTAGCAAAGTTAAATCCAAAGATAGAATATTGTTTGCTAGACAGTTGTCTACTCTTATAAATGCAGGCTTGCCGCTAGTTCAAAGTCTCAGGATGGTTCAAAAACAAGCAACTAACAAACAAATGCAAGCTATCATAGCAGAGGTAATAACTGATGTAGAGGCTGGATCAAGCTTTTCCGTTGCTTTACAAAAACATCCTAACGCCTTCAATCTTGTATTTGTCAGTATGGTTGCGGCAGGTGAAGCTTCAGGTACTCTGGATACAACGTTAGAACGATTAGCACTTCAGCAAGAGAAAGACGCAGATATTTTATCTAAGATACGTGGAGCCCTAGCATATCCAGTTATTGTGATTTTAGTTATGGTGGCTGTGGTAGGTTTTATGGTGATAAAGGTTCTTCCTCAAGTAAAAACTTTATATGCTGGTCTTGCAGGAGCAAAGATGCCTTTAGTGACAAGAATTTTATTGTCAATATCAAGCTTTGTTACTCATTTTTGGTGGGTGTTCGTAGTGCTCATAATATTAATATTTGTATTTGGTTTTAGATGGTCAAAAACTATTGGTGGCCGAAGATTTGGAGATAAAATCAAGATGAAGCTCCCACCGATAAACCAACTTTACATGAAAACTTACATGGCTAGATTCTCTCGTACCGGTGCAACTTTAGTATCAAGTGGAGTTCCATTAATCCAAATGTTAGAAATTACAGGAGAAGCGGTAAGTAATGTATTTATTAAAGAATCATTAGATAAAGCAATAATTCAAGTAAAAGGTGGTAAAGCGCTTTCTGATGCTCTTACTGGTGATCCTAATTTTTTGGAATTGGTACCCAATATGCTACATATAGGGGAACAATCTGGATCCATGGAAGCAATGATGGATAAAACTGCCGATTATTATGAAAAAGAAGTTGATAATGAAATTAAAACTATTTCTACATTGATTGAACCAATTTTAATGATTACCCTTGGGATTGTTGCTATTTTAATAGTAGTAGCAGTGTTAGTGCCTATTTATGGGTTAGCAAGCCAAAATATAATAACTTAATAAGGTCTTGTAAATTATTTTAATGTCGCTATTATTAAATCATAGTTAAGCATAAGTATTATAAGGGGAAGGGCAATAATATGTTCAAAAAAAACGAAAATGGCTTCACGATAGTCGAAGTATTGATAGTTCTTGCAATAGCAGGAGTTATCATGCTAATAGTCTTCTTGGCTGTACCAGGGTTGGAAAGAAGCAATCGAAACACTCAGCGGAAAGCTGATGCAGCTAGGGTATTAGCAGCGATTAGCGAATTTTCTTCAAATAACAATGGAACATTACCGAATGTTCTAACCCAGGCATCGGGAAGTTCATCAGTCTTAATATGTACTACAACCGGAACCTCTTGTACTGTAGGGTCGGGGACTCAATCAGTTAGCGTCTCAGCATTTAAAAACACTCAGGAAGTCACAGAAGCCACAGCTGCTAGTGACGCAGGCAATTCGGATAATAGGTTAACCGATACGCTTGATATTGCTACAGATGCAATTTGTACCGGTAATAATGTAGGCGCAGGCAGTTCGTCTCGTTCTTATGCAGCAGTATTTGAAATTGAGACATCAACCGGCACATCGCCAATGTGTGTTCAATCATAAGATAACTTATCTAAATTAATATTAGAGGGACCATTTTATGGGTCCCTCTTTCGTGTTAGCATAGTGATAGTGTTTATTTTTATCTTAATTATTTTAGGACTAATATTTGGTAGCTTTGTCAATGCTCTTGTTTGGAGAGTATATAAACAATCTGAGTTTGATATTATTAGCCAAAAGAAACCTAATAATAAGAAAATACAAAAATTAGATATATCGAAATATTCTATTCTAAAAGGTCGCTCCATGTGTCCTTATTGCAAGCATGAGCTATCAGCGACAGATCTAATTCCAGTATTAAGCTGGCTATTGTTAAGAGGTAAGTGTCGTTATTGCAAAAAACAGATAAGTATACAATATCCCTTAGTGGAGTTATTTACGGCCTTGTTATTTGTAATATCATTTTTAGCTTGGCCAACCACTTTAAACAATAGTTGGGAATATCTCAATTTTGTAACATGGCTGATAATGATTATAGGTTTAATAGGGTTAGCTATATATGATATAAAATGGATGATTTTGCCAGATAAAATTATTTATCCTATATTAATTATTGCAATTCTATCTTTTGTGACTCAACTCATTTTAGGAAGAGCAACGATTGACTTAATTATGGTGATATTATCTTCATTGATTGGTGGTGGTCTATTTTGGCTTATATATCAAATATCTAATGGTAATTGGATAGGTGGAGGTGATGTAAAATTGGGGTTTTTGTTAGGAATTTTGGTAGTAAGACCAGAGCTAGCTTTCCTTGTATTATTTTTAGCGTCAATTTTGGGAATTGTTTACATAATGCCTCTTCTAATATCTAAGAAACTTAAGAAAACAAGTAAGGTACCGTTCGGTCCATTCCTTATAATGGCAACATTTATAGTTATACTATACGGTCCGAGTATTGTTAATTGGTATAAATCGCTCATTCTAATTAGTTAAATCACGATATATTCTTGAGGTAGAACTATTGTGCTTATGTTATACTTTTAACAATGATGAGGTTAAAAAATAATGGTTTTACTATAGTTGAAACAGTTATGTTTTTAGCTGTATCAGGGGCATTATTTGTCGCGGTAGCGATGACTATATCAGGGCAAATGGATAAATATCAGTCTAGAGATGCTATGAATCAGATAGAATCGCAAGTCAGAGGCACTTTAAACGATGTTACGAATGGATATTACCCATTGGCTTTATCAAATATTTACTGCGGGACAGGTGCATTCTCAAGAGGTGCAAACCAATCATGTGTATTTGCTGGTAAATCTATTGAATTTCAGGCTAATGGTATTCTTGTCAAAACATGGCTTGCTCCTAGTGACATAATCCCACCAATAACCTATACCGATTTAACATACTCAGGTAGCAGTCTAGATCAAATAATCCCATATAATTGGGGTATTACACCGATTTCTAATTCAAGTAATCCTAGTAAAAACTATCTCAATAAAACTTACTTTATTCTAAACACTGTATACAACTACACTTATAACACTGCAGAACCTACATCTTTTACATCTGGTGCACAAAATGTAGTGTTTGAATTACTTAATGATTCAGGAACAAGCCCAACTTTAAACTTAATTGAATCAGATTCGAATAATGATAAATTGGTGTGTTTTACTAATGGAAATGAAATAAGTAGTTTGGAATTTTTAACAGTCGGTTCTCTGGGTGTACAGGTAAACTTTAATGACTCAAGGTGTAACTCATGAAAAGTAAACTACAAGCAGGTGAGACTATTGTGGAAGTATTGATAGCAATAGCTGTCTTAGCTACTGCACTTGGTGGTGCATTTTCTATATCAACTAGAGCTAAGAATACTATGCAAGCTAACCAGGAAAGATACCAGGCTCAATTAATTGCGAATAGCCAAGCTGACCTTCTAAAGTTATATATGTTAGATAATTCTCAATACTCTCCAAAATTAGCATATTTTTGCATGTATTACGATGAAACGAATAAATCTTATGCACCCATTGAATATAATGTTTTAAATTCTCCTCCAGCAAACTGTACCCAAAACAGTGATCTATATTCCATATCAATTACACAAACGAATTCTTCTGAAAATATATACCTCATCAAAGTAATTTGGGATAGTTTAATTAATGGTAGTCAAGATCAAGTGGAGCTAGCATATGGCACCTAAATCCCAAAAAGGCTTCACAATCCTGGAATTAATGATTGCTATTTCAGTTTTTACTGTTGCGATAGTATTGATGACTATCGGTATAATTGCAATTGGACGATACTATCAGCAAGGGGCTACAAAAGCTAAATTGCTTACAGCTTCTAGAGAAATCCAATCAGAATTTACACAAGCAATACAATATAGCGGCATAAGTGTGGATCCTCAAGAACAGAGTGGTTTTCAAGTAGATGGATCGGGCACAGATTATAGTTACTCTTGTTTAGGAAATATACGCTTCCGTTGGCAATTAGATGTGCCGAATAATTTTTTTGTTGACAATATTTCTAATAGCTCATGTGAAGACAATAAATCTGCGGATTTTACCATTAGCGATCCATTGCCCAACGGTACAGTAGTTACTCAATTTGATATTGATGGAAATAATCCATATACACTGACAACTAGATTTGTAATAGGTGATCAACAACTATTTGTTAATTCTAACTATAGTCAGCAGTGTCAAAATGATATTTTAGGTAGCGAATTTTGTTCAGTTGTTAGTCTTAGCAGTACTGTAGCTAGAAAGGTAACAGATTAATGAGCATCAAACCTATCAATCAATCTGGTCAAGCTGCAATAATGTTTGCCATTTTTATTGCCATGGTATTGTGTCTATTGTCAGTGGGCTTTGCAGCTCTTGCTCAAAACGACCAACGTCAAACATTAGATAAAACTTTGTCTTATCAAGCATCTTATGCCGCAGAAAGCGCAATAAATAAAATTCAAAGTCTGTATCAACAAAATCCTTACAGTTTGAGTCCAAATTCAGATTGTACAGGTGATCCAACGGGAAATACAGTTTTGCAATATATAAAGGACTTAGATAATGCTACACCAAATTCAAATATAAATATTACTTGTCTAACTTGGAATTCAACTCCAGCTTCACTACAGTTTAGCAGCGTAAGTAATAGCCCAGTGACCACTCCTATCATTCCAAACCCATCTTCATCAAAAATAATTATTAACTGGGCACCTAGTAGTGGAACTGGAAATGCGTACGGTATTGAAAATAGTCTTATACTATCTAGTGGATTTATTCCAACACTTCGATTAACGGTTGCAGAGATGACTAATGTTAGTGATATAGGTGTGCTTTATCTAAACCCTTCTAATTCGAACCAAGCTATGACCAGTACGATTGGAAACTCTACAAATAGTGGTTCTATAGCGAATGCTTCATGCCAAGAAGATTCTTGTACAATAACTTTGAATATAGCTCTAGGCACAGATACATCATGGTCAAATAAGCTGTTATCTATATCTTCCCTTAATGGAGATTCAAACATTGCTATAAGCGAACCCTCAACAACTTTTTCAGGTTCACAAGCTGTTATAGATGCTACTGCTCAGTCTCAAGATGTAATAAAAAGGATTATCGCCTATATTCCTCTCGGTAAGACTACTTGGCAACCCGATTTCTCAGCTTCTGCAAATACTTTATGTAAAAATTTTGAATATGATAATAACGCAAATAATAGCAACAACCAAAAAGCGGGTCCTGTAAGCAATACTACTTGTCCGTTAGATTAATTATCTACAGTTTTACTATGGAACTTTTCGTGCACACTTTTTAAATGTGGATCTGTTACATGAGTGTATATTTGTGTTGTAGCAATATTACTATGACCTAGCATAGCTTGTACGCTTCTTAGATCAGCTCCATTCATCAATAAATCTGTAGCAAAGCTATGCCTAAGAGTATGAGGACTGACATGTTTAGTAATACCAGCCATAATTGCGTAGCGGGCTATCATTCTCTGGACACTTCGAGCCGTTAATCGTCGATAGTTACCAGTTGTTTCAGTTTGATGTCTTCCACTATAACTTATGAATAGAGCAGGTAGGTTATCAGATCTTTTATCAATATATATTTTTAACCAGTCAGCTGCATCTTGACTAACAAAAATCGGTCTATCTTTCTGGCCCTTACCGCGAACCATGAATTCTCGACGATCTAAATTGATATGAGTCCTATCTAAATTAATCAATTCTGAAACCCGTAAACCACTACTAAATAGAAGTTCTAGTATGGCCCTATCCCGGAGTCCTGAAATTTCATTCGTATTAGGCTTTGCGATTAATCGACTGAGCTCTTCATTATCTAAAAAGGTAACTTGTGGTCTAACTACGTGTGCTAATTCAATTTGGTCAGGACTTAAGGCTTCAATATTTCGTTTATGACAAAATTTTAAGAAGTTTCTAAGGGCTATTAAATGATAGTTTTGTGTAGATTTACTTAGTTCATCAGCTCGATCTGACCCTAATTCATGTAGCCATAAACGCCACTTTCGAACCAAATCTGGATTTATGTCAGAGACATTAATATCACCCGCATAATCGATAAGACGGGTCAAATAATGGTTATAATTGGCAATAGTTCTCTTTGAGCGATTTTGCTCAATTGCTAGATAATCCAGATACTCATCAATAGCTTTTAATACCTTCATAAAATTAATTGTACGACATTCACCTCTGTTTTACTAATTTAAACTATCATTAGTAAACAATAGATTTAATCAGGTGTAACATTTAGTCTGAATACAATAATTATGCATTAATTATTGATTTAGTAATCTTAAATGTTCTTGGTATTATTGATAATAAGTATAGTAAACACTTAACGGAAGGTGAATTAATGGAAAGAACTCTAATTGTATTAAAACCGGATGCTATGCAACGTGGAATATGCGGTGAAATAATATCCCGATTTGAACGAGCTGGTTTAAAAATGGTTGCCGTTAAAATGGTTGCTCCTGACAAAAAACATTTTCACGAACATTATGAAGGAATAAGTAAACTCATAAGCAGATGGGGGCAAGATATTTACGATATCGTATTATCACAAATGACTGAAACTCCAGTCATTGCTATTGTTTTAGAAGGTGTAGAATCTGTAAATCATGTTCGTAAAATGGTAGGCACAACAGATCCAAAAGTTTCAGCCCCAGGTACTATAAGAGGTGACTATACACACTTAACTCAGGCCTATACTAATGAGCGCAACAGCACTTTGCCAAATATTGTACATGCTTCTGGCAGTGTTGAAGAAGCTAAGAAAGAGATTGAACTTTGGTTTAGTAAAAATGAAATTTATGATTATAAAGCGACGTATCAAGAGACCGTACTAGGTAGAGTGATTAAGAAGTCAAGTAAATAATAAGATCAATTGAAATAAAGGACATCCTTGCGATAAACATAAGGATGTCCTTTTTAAGTTACAAGGTATAATGGTTTTAGGCATACGCTCCGGTAGTTCAGCTGGATAGAACACCACCGTCCTAAGGTGGGTGTCGGGGGTTCGAGTCCCTCCCGGGGCGCCAAAGGATATAATAAATGGCACATAAATATTTTTCAGACCAATTTGATGATGAAGAGATGTTGCTGCTATTTCGCAAACATCCTATTGTAATGCGGAAAGAAATTGTTATTGCTTCTGTGCTATTACTACTAGGAGCCATCCCAGCTTTGATAGATCCTACTTTTTTCGTTTTTTTTGGTGGTCTTGCAATAGGATTTTTACTTTGTTTTGTAGTGATGTTCTACGGGTGGATTGGGTGGTATTTTAGTGTTTATATTATTACTGACCAACGATTTATCCAAATTAGCCAAAAAGGTTTATGGAAAAGAAGTGTTGTTGATATAGGGTTAGACAAGATCCAGACAATTTCTTACGAAATTGGCGGAATTCAAGAAGCTTTGCTAGGATTTGGTACAATAGTCATACAGACATACGTTGGTGAACTTGTTATACACGAAGTACATCATCCGCAGAAGATTCAGAAACTTATGTCTCACATTTTGAGGGAACAAGGCTTCACAGGTACTGTTCCGTCAGTATTAGAATAGGTACATGACAAAAAGAAGATTATTATTCAACAGATCAAGCAATAAGCGCTATTTGCAGCCTAAAGTTCGACGTCAAGAAGTTAACTCAGTCGTAGAAGAGGGTGTGCCTCGAATTACTAACGAAACGGTAACACAGCACAGAGAAGAAGTATTATCCGGGGCACGTAAATATATCTATCCACTAAGACACTCACGTCACAAGATTGTCATGTTTACTATCTCTATATTAGTAGTAGTGATAATAGTATTCATGTCATATGTAACTTTTGCTTTATATAGAGAACAATCTACTTCAGAATTTATGTATCAAGTGACAAAAGTATTACCATTGCCAATAGCGCGTATTGGTGGACGCTATGTTAGTTATGAAAATTATTTATTCGAATTAAGGCACTACATTCATTATTATGAAACACAGCAACAGGTGGATTTTTCTTCCGCCCAAGGAAAGGCTCAATTAGCCCAACAACGGGAACAATCTCTCCAGGATGTCGTTAATTTTGCATATGTTCAAATTATTGCTCAACAAAAACATATTACTGTAAGTAGTAGCGAGATTGACTCACAGATTAGTTTATTAAGAGCTCAAAATAAATTAGGCAATGACAATAAAGTATTTGAAAACGTACTTAAAGATTATTGGGGATGGTCTGTGGCTGATTTTCGACGTAGTATTCAGCAGGAATTGTTAACTGATAAAGTCGTACAGTCATTAGATACCACAACTAGGGCAAGAGCAAATGCAGCTTTGGCAGATATAAACTCAGGCCAAAATTTTGCAACTGTTGCGGCAGAATATTCAGATGATGCTACAACTAAAAACAATGGTGGACAATTAGGATTTCTCATCTCAGAGAATGATCAAAATGTTCCTCCTCAAACTATTAGCGCGTTGTTTAAATTAAGACCAGGACAGACTTCTGGAATTATTAATTTGGGTTATGCTTTAGAAATTGTTAAAAATTTGAGTGTTCAGGGAAATAAAATCCAAGCTGCACATATTCTATTTTCCTATAAAGACATTGGCTCATACTTGAATAGCTATAAGGCTAAAGATAAAGCTGTGGTTTATATAAAAGTTCAGTAAGATTGAAAAACCTTTGTTTCTCTGATAAGATAACGCATGCAAATCTGTTAAAAATAAGTTCTTTAAATTATATAAATGGGCTCGTGGTGTAGAGGCCTAACATGTCTCCCTGTCACGGAGAAGATCGCCGGTTCGAATCCGGTCGAGCCCGCCAAGACGCTTATGCTTAAGTCAAAGAGACCGAGATGGTCTCTTTTTGCTATTATAATCAAATGACATATGCCGTTGTGTTTGGAATTAGTGCTGGCATTATTGATTTAATCTCATTCTATCCATATATTCGAAGCATCCTAAGAGGGGAAACGAAACCACAAAGAGCCGCATTTGCAATTTGGTCACTTGTTGGCATTCTTACCTTGTTTAGCTATTTTGCATCTGGTGCGAGAGATACCATTTGGCTTGTTTTAGTTTATAGCGTTATGCAATTATTTGTCTTTGGACTATCTTTCAAATATGGTATGGGTGGATTAAGTAAACTTGATATTTCATGTATGTTTTTGGCTCTCCTTGGCGCCACCTTATGGATTGTTACACGCAACCCATTAACAGCGCTATACTGCAGTATTTTTATAGAAACGCTGGGATTTATACCAATTATAAGAAAGGTTTTTATGATGCCAGAAACTGAAAATACTCCGGCATGGACACTGAGTATCATTGCTGCCATATTAAACTTGTTTGCTATAACAACATTAAGTCTACAAATTGCTTTATATCCTTTTGTTATGGTTATTGCAGAAGGCATCGTAGTAACTTTGCTATTTTTGTCTAGAGTAAAACGTAAGGATCCTTTGAAAAAATAAAAAATTTCCAAATATGATCAGCTAAGGCCCACTAGTCATAAGACTTTAATAAAGTACTTATTTTATTGTAACTTCATAGGGGCATTCGCCAATAGCGATTATCTTGGAATTTAATAAAAGCTTGGCACTTATAGTATATTTTCCAGTTGAAGTTGCCGGTAAACCATCGACTTTTATATTAAAGTTGAATTTATCCTTTCCCTTGGGCAATGTAATTTTCTCGCTAGGCCCGATAAGCTCTTTGTTCTTAGGATCAATAAAAACTATATTTAAATCAAATTGCGTATCTTTATCTGTCTCTTCACTAAGCTGCCAAGACGTTGATATGGCGTATTTTGTTTGAAAAAACAGAGGTTTGTCCTCTATCTTATAAAGCATCTTGTTTTTGTCGATAACAAAACTAAAGTTATCAATCAACTTGATAATTGAGGTTAGCTGGTCATCTGGGTCAGTAGTCACATCTCTAGACATCAGTATATATAGACACTTACTTTTTTGGTACTTCATATCTTCACCTCTTTTTATCAATTAAATGAACATTAATTATGTGACATCTATAAGCATATAGTATTGGGGGATAATTTTCTCGGTCATGTTAAGTTATGAGTCTATAAAAACAGGGGTAAATCTGTTATCATAGACGCCAAGTCGTAGTGTAATAATTGCCGATATAGCTCAGCTGGTAGAGCGGCGCTTTCGTAAAGCGTAGGTCAGCGGTTCGATTCCGCTTATCGGCTCCAGCGGGTATCGTATAACGGCTATTATGTAGCCTTCCCAAGGCTGAAATGAGGGTTCGACTCCCTCTACCCGCACCACTTTAATGTAATCTGCATAATCGAAGGCCACTCAGCGGTATAATATAAGGAGCTTATGTTTTCAAAAAAATATTTTCAAGACAGATCAATTTTATTTCTTAATCTGGTAGTTATTTTAGGGGCAATTATTAATGTAATTGCAGTGACGTTACGCATTAATACCAGTCAATCTATAGCAATAATCCGTTATCAAGTAGCTCTGGGATTGGCCGGTTTTCAAAGGGCTAGTGTAGTCCAACTTTATAGTTTTGCAATTGCAGCACTTCTGATGGCTGCTGTCGCGGTGCTTTTAAGCGCACGTTTATATAAACAGCGGCGAAGCCTAAGCCTACTAATTTTATGGCTAACTATAATTGCCTTAGTATTTAATTTAATAGTAAGTGGAGCTATCCTAAACTTGCAATAATGAGAAACATTGAAATACCTCTAGTTCGGAATCGTGATCATGTATATCGCTTTTTCGAGATGGTACCAGGTTTACTGAGCTGGTCAACTCTAGCTTTGCCAATAGTTTTAAGTCTAATAAGTCCAACTTTAGCAGCCTACTTTATAATTGCATTTTTGTTACTTTGGTTCGTAAAAATGTTAGGTCTAAATGTACGCATGTATCAGGGCTACAAGCAATTAAACGAGGCTATGGCATATGACTGGCCAAAAATGCTTAGGGAACTGGATAACCCGGAATGGGCTTTCGAACATTATGAACAGGGAGTATCGCCGGATTGGCATCGTCAGAACCTTATCGCCAATCATATCAAGGAAGCTGATCGTTTACGCCAAAAAGATATATTTCATGCCGTTATTATCGCTGTTTCAATCGAAAGTAGCGAAGTTGTCGAACCAACTATAAAAAGTATCTTAAATTGTAATTACGATATGAATCGTATAATTCTAATACTTGCATTCGAAGAGCGTTGTGGTGCTCAACAAGAAGTAATGGTCAATGCCTTAGTAGAAGAGTATGGTCATCATTTTTATCATATGGAAGCTATAAAACATCCTGGCGATATTCCTGATGAAATGATAGGTAAGGGAGCTAACCTTGCATTTGCTGGACCAAAAATTAAAACTTATCTGGAGAGTAAAAATATACCATTTGATCACACTATCGTGACAACTCTAGATGCAGATAATCGACCCCACCCCCAATATTTTGCAGCAGTTACATATGCTTTTATAGCTTGCCCAGATCCGCTGCACACATCTTTCCAGCCTATAACTATATATACAAATAATATTTGGGATGTGCCAGCTCCAATGCGTGTTATAGCGGCCGGTAACTCCTTCTGGAATATTGTCTTATCTCTAAGACCGCATATGCTGCGTAACTTTTCGGCACACTCTCAAAGTATGCAAACTCTAGTAGATACTGACTTTTGGAGTGTACGTACTATCGTAGAAGATGGCCACCAATATTGGCGGACTTATTTTACATATAATGGTAAACACGAAGTTCAATCTATAATGGTGCCTGTTTATTTGGATGCTGTATTATCGAGTACTCTTAGGGGTACGATAAAGGGTCAATATAAACAGATAAGACGCTGGGCATTTGGTGCCAGTGATATACCTTATGTACTCCAAAAGGGCTGGCGTGAGAAAAATAACGTGCCTAAGGGCGATCTTTTGATGAAAACTGGAAGGCTATTTGAAAGTCATTGGTCATGGGCTACAGCACCTCTATTATTACTCTTAGGAGCATTTGTACCTTTGTATTTTGCAGCTAACTCGAGATTAAGCTTAGTAGCTAACCAATTGCCAGTTATGGCCAGTCGTATCCAGGCCCTGGCTATGATTGGACTGTTTTCTAGTATGTACCTAACTATCCGGCTTTTGCCACCTAAGCCCATAAGATACAAAAATCGTTACTGGTTATATATGTTAATCCAGTGGATATACCTTCCATTTACAACTATTGTATTTAATAGCTTTGCAGCTCTGGAATCTCAAACTCGTTTAATATTTGGCTGGTATCTGGGCAAATTCGACATCACAGAAAAGGCAGTTAAAAAGCCTAAAGAATCTCAAGCACTACAAAAATAAGTGACGGACTTCAGTGGGTAATTGTAATTTGGTTTGAAAAGCTAGGTATCTTACGGAAGCGGCTGCGTTATAGTGTTTTAAGACATTACAGATAATCGAAGATAGCTTTACAGAAGTAATAGTAGCTGAGGTTAGTTCGTTATCTTTTTGGATATGTCGCAAAACAGTATTAGTTAAATGATTTGTCTTAGTTATAGGATCTGTAAGATGATCAACCGATCTATAGATACTAAGAAATATCTTGTCTCTTAAAAAAGGTTCAAGATTTCCACTTCGTTTTTTAACCATTATCAGGTCATTTAAAGAAAGCTGTTCAATAGATGTAACGATTGATCCACACTTAAGACATTTTAAGCGACGCCATGTCTGATTATCTGCTTTCTTCGGTCGACTGTTCGTGACTTTTGTTTCGCTTCCACAATATATGCAAACCATGACAACATATTGACATAACGCTGTTCAAAAACCAAGTGGAAAAAAGGACGTATCCTGTGTAGAACACGTCCTTAGATCTGTTTCGAACTGATCGTTAGTTCGCGTCAGGCGCGGACCGTCTTATACGACGGATGCGATCGACGAACTCTTTAGATGAGCGCAGTTCTTCGTAGAACAACTGAAAGTTGTCTAGCGGTGAATTGTTACTCAAGCAAAACGCCTCGTTTAACTGAAATATAATAGCATAAAACATATATAACTGTCAATATTAAACATAAGCATTACATCTGTTGCTATTTAGGAATTTAGTAAACAACGTTATACTTAAGCGTTGAGATGCCAAATAAAATTAAATACTCAGTTGTAATACCGGCTTTTTGCGAAGCTTCAATAATCGTCGACAATCTTATCAAAGTTGCTGAATGCTTAAAGAAAGATGAAAAACGATTCGAATATACTGAGCTAGTATTAGTTGCCGCTGACGGTGGTGATGATACAGCCAGACTTGCAGAAAGCCAAAAACAGCTATTTACGGTCTTTAAACTAATTAAACCTGGTAAGAAGGTTGGTAAGGGTCGTGACGTTAAAGCTGGTATCTTAGCTTCAGAGGGTGACTATGTTTTATTTCTAGACGCTGATCTAGCTACTCCAGCTGAACATATTAAGGAAGCATTCGATAAGATGGAAGAAACTGGTGCAGATATCTTAATTGCCGATCGTCCTCTATATAAGATACACAATACTTGGTCGCGTAGAATTAAATCAGTTGGATCAAACCTGCTAATAAGAACACTGGCTACACCAGATATAAACGACACACAATGTGGTTTTAAGGCATTCAAAAAGGATGTAGCTAAAAAATTGTTTGAACCTTTAGAGACCCTAGGCTGGGGCTTTGATGTAGAGATATTAGTAAGAGCCAAAGCTCTAGGCTATAAGATAGTTACTCTAAAAATAAATGACTGGTTTGATCCTAAAGAAGATAGTATGGGACTAGTGGGTGAATCCAACTTCCATGCCTATATACACACCTTAGAAGAGCTTTTCGTCGTTACGGTGAAGCGGTTTACTGGCTATTATAAAAAATGACCTTATTGATCTGAATCTAAACTAGACTTTAACTTTCTCAGGCTCGTCGACTAAATTATGCATCGGAGTATATTTTCGGCATTTGATCCCTGCCATTTTTAGCATTCTGCGGGAAGCTACATATTCTTTATTATCATGATATTTGTCGCACTCATAGATAACTTCCTTAATACCTTTTTGAATAATAACCTTAGTGCATTCATTACAAGGGAATAGGCTACAGTACATTTTTGCTCCTTCGGTACTACAGGGAGCGTTTAGAACAGCATTTTCTTCAGCATGTACAACATAAGGGTATTTTGTTTTGCCAAATTCTCCCTCTCTATCCCATGGCAAAACATCATCGTTACAGCCTCTGGGAAAACCATTATAGCCAAAACTGATTATTATATTGTTGTCGCTAACGATACAAGCTCCAAGTTGAGTGTTTGGATCTTTGGATCGCTGAGCGATAATACGGCACATCTGAATGAAAGTCTCGTCCCAGCTATAATAGTTTTTACGTTTCATTTATAACCTCTTTTTTAAAGTTGGTGGGCCCTAGAGGATTTGAACCTCTGACCTCTTCCACGTCAAGGAAGCGCTCTAGCCAACTGAGCTAAGAGCCCATTTAGAAATGAATTATGTGCATAAGTTATACAAGGAACGTCTCTATTAATATAACAATGACAGAGGTTAATAACAAGTATCCACAATGTGGATAAGATTGTACTAGTAAAATAAGGCTAGCGTTAGTATACTAGTTCCCACAGGTGAAGTTTTGTCAGGTGTGTTACACTGGTGGCTGAGAGCAAAGACACAGTCTCACCACCTGTACCAGCTCCGTCGGCGGTGGCAACGAGCGAGATCGTGGCCTCACAAGTGCCTTTTTACAAAGCTTGTCTTTTGGGAGTAAAAGTAAGCTGCGAGATAAGATAAGCAAAAAAAGGAAGTCCGGTGGAAACGTCCTGATAAATTCGGGACCCGAGACGCACGAGAGTCAATAAACGATAATGTCGTACATTTTGACCTTCGTGCGTTTTTGTTTAGTACAATAATAGAATAAGGAGTACAAATAGCGTGGCAAAATCATCACCCCAGCAACTCAATACAATGCGTCATAGCCTTGCTCATATTATGGCAGCGGCTATTAATAATTTATGGCCAAATGTTAAGTTTGGTGTTGGCCCGGTCGTAGAAGACGGATTTTACTATGATGTTGATTTAAGTAAAGATAGTATTTCTGAAGAAGATTTCTCGAAAATCGAAAAAGAAATGAAAAAAATTATAAAATCTAAATTCAAATTTGAAAAAGAAGAAGTAAATATAGATGATGCCATAAAATGGGCCAGGGAAAATAGGCAACCTTATAAATTAGAGTTACTGCATGACTTAAAGAGAGATGGCACTACTTCTGCGGCTGATATTGACCCTTCTGAACTCGGATTATCGAGTGAAACTTCTAAAGTAGATAAAGTGACATTTTATTCAGTAGATAATTTTAAAGACCTTTGTCGGGGGCCTCATATCGAAAATACTGGAGACGCAGGCTCTTTTAAATTGATGCGGGTTGCCGGCGCTTATTGGCGCGGTCAGGAAGACAATCCTCAAATGCAACGATTGTACGGGGTTGCTTTTGAAACACAATCAGAATTAGAAGAGTATTTAGCTAGAATCGAAGAAGCTAAAAAGAGAGATCATAGAAAATTGGGCCAAGAACTTGATTTGTTTGTCTTTTCCGACTTAGTTGGCTCTGGATTACCGCTTTATACACCGAGAGGAACAGTAATAATTGAGGAATTAAGGAATGCTCTTAGAAGTATTAGCCAAGATTATGGAATGCAATTGGTATCAATACCTCATCTAGCCAAAATAGATTTATATAAAATTTCTGGTCATGCAGATAAGTTTTCCGAGGAGCTATTTCATGTCAAAAGCCATTACAATCAAGAATTTGTTCTAAAACCAGTCAATTGCCCCCATCACACTCAAATTTATGCCTCAAAACAAAGAAGCTACCGAGACTTACCTATAAGATATATTGAACAGACTATGCAATACAGGGATGAGAAGCCTGGTCAAATTGGTGGCCTCCAACGCACTAGAGGCTTTACAGTCGATGATGGTCATACTTTTTGTAGAGTTGATCAGATTCAGCAAGAAGTGAGCACCTTGGTAGAGATAATTAAACAATTTTATGAAAATATTGGCTTATGGGGAAACCACTGGGTTTCTTTATCTGTTAGAGACACAAAAACACCTGAAAAGTATATAGGTGAACCCTCTGATTGGGATGAAGCAGAAAAAATGTTAGCAGATGTTGCAGAAGAATATAAGCTAGATGCTAAAAAAATGGTTGGAGAGGCCGCTATCTACGGCCCCAAGCTCGACTTTATGTTTAAGGATGCATTAGGTAGAGAAACTCAATTAGCTACGATACAACTGGATTTCGCAATGCCGAAGCGCTTTGGATTAACTTACACTGATCAAACAGGTAAGGACGTAGTTCCGGTAATGATTCATCGGGCAATACTTGGTTCATTTGAGCGTTTTATTATGCTTTTAATTGAGCATTTTGGTGGAAAATTTCCGGTCTGGCTTGCTCCTGAACAGATCCGGTTAGCGACAGTAAATCAAACGGATAAAATTGTAAATTATGCTCGAAGTATCGCCGATCAGGCTAATACGCTCGGACTAAGGGTTTATCTAGATGATGGGAACGAATCAGTTGGGAAGAAGATAAGAGAAGCTGAATCAATGAAGGTACCTTATACAATAGTAATTGGTGAGAAAGAAGTCGAAACTGAGACAACTATCCCTAGGATGCGAAGT
>Ga0302320_10003653_pt1 | contig 35507 bp, 21 predicted proteins | sample Bog_T0_3_FD_202130 | JGI IMG/M metagenome (GOLD analysis project Ga0302320, IMG submission 202130) | Peat permafrost microbial communities from Stordalen Mire near Abisko, Sweden - Bog_T0_3 | ecosystem: Environmental > Terrestrial > Soil > Wetlands > Peat | place: Sweden: Abisko, Stordalen Mire...
CGCAAGGCTGAAGACACACTTCCTGTGACCGGTCGTGTCCACTTGAATTGATCGTGGACACATACGGCCCTATCCATCACAAAACCGCAACCCCGATCAAGACGGCCAGAACGTCACGCTTACGAATAACCGCCATTTTCAATCGAAAAGGCCTCGCCAATCATGCGTTGTATCTCAATGAAAACGAACGTTCAATTTGAAGGAAGACAGCCGTTCCAAAACCCAAGCGTTATGGCACCACCGTGTCCATGCCTCCGGTGTTCCATGGGCAACAAGCCGCCTCAAGGGCTGCGAACCTCGTTCGTTACCCCCTGAAGCACTTGTTGTCCGCGAAACCAGAATCTGGCGGTGGTCAACTTTTACACCGCCCCGTCACGCCATTAACGCGGCGTAACGTGGTCTATTTTTGCTCCGGCGTCTGAAGTCTTTCAGAATCGACTAGCTATCGGTATCCAGAGTTTTCTATTCATGATTCGCGGCATATCTTTTCGCAAAGTCGAGCTGAGGACCAGAGAGTTCCGGCATTTAAGGGTTCGCCTCCATAGTTTTCGCTTCCGTCGAGTGCTGAGCTTTACTGGGATCCGGAGTAAAAATCGGATCGTCGCTTACCCAAGGCACGAGGCAAGTCTCTCCTTGTTGGTACCGGGCCAGATCCTGGCGTAAGGGACGTGCGAGATCGTATTGCCGGGAGGCCTCCAATTGCTTGATGATCGCCTCTTGATATCCGGCAGCTTCCTGAAAGCGCCCCACCGCTGCGAGAGCCATGGCAAAACTGATCCCGACCTCCAAAGGGTCACCCTGTTGATTGTTCACGAGAGATTCGACAATTCGCAGGCCGCGACTTTGATCACGCACAGCTGGATCGGGCGCTGCGGCCAGCAACCTGGCCAGAGCGTTTGCGATATCTGCATCTCTGGGAAACGACTCGGCGGCGTCCTCAAGCAGCTTCCGCGCTGGGGCATACGAGCCCGAGTGAACCGCTGCCATTGCCTGCATCAAACGTGCAAAAGCATTCTGTGGTTCCAGTGATACCACGATTCCGTATTCCCGCTCGGCATCGACATCCTGTTTCTTCCGCATGAGAAGATTGGCCAGCTGAAAATGGGCGGTTACGAGTCCCGGATCCAATCGGATAGCCTGTTGGAAATGAGCAATGGCCTGTTCCTCCTTCTTGGCTTCAATCAGCAATACTCCGATGTTGTAGTGCACGGTGGCATTGTTTGGGTCGAGCTCTAAAGAGTGTGCATATTGCTTCAGCGCGTCGTCAGCCTTGCCTGACCTGGCCAGGGCGAGACCCAGGTACTTGTAAGTGATCGGATTCGACGGGTCCAGGCTGACCATCTGGCGATAGATGTTAACCGCGTCGGCAACGTGGCCTTCGCTCATGGCCATGTTGCCGCGTTGCAGCAGACCGAACTTGCCCTGCTTCAACACCTCTATCTCGTCCTGCAGAGGATCCTTAATGACGGGTTCCACATTGCCACGAGCCTTCAGTTGCTCCTGCATGTGGGCGAGATTGCCCAGACCACGGTACGCCATTGCAAGTTGATAGTGAATGCTCGAAGCCTGAGGCTCGCGGGCCAGGGCCTGGTCGAAATACTTCAGGGCGATGCTGTATCGGCGCTCGACTAAAGCTACCTTGCCCAAGCCGACCAACGCCGGAGCGGAGGGAATTCGCTGTGTTGCCGCTCTGGTGAAATACCGCTTGGCCGCACTGGGATGATCCAGAGTGAGTTCAAGATCCCCCAGCCGCAACAGGGCGGGGCTGTTGTTCGGCTTCAGAGTCAAGGCATGCTGGTAATCGCGCTCTGCGGTCTCGGCATCCCCGTACTCCTGGCCAAGGTAGCCGGCATAGTAAGACCATCGGAAGGACTGTGGATCCAGGCGCGAGGCGTTTGTATAGCATCCCAGTGCGGCGATCTCGAAACTGTAGGCCTGGTAAATCTGTCCGAGGTTGCCGAATGCCTCGGCCCGACGGGTGCGGGAGGCTTCGGCCTGTGCCAGAGAGGCCGCCAACGCTGCCTGCGCGGCGTGGATTTGTTCCTGCACCGGCGGGTCGACGCCGGTGAGGTCCGGTTGAGGAACATCCTGCAGATCCACCTGGCCGCTCGTGGCACGAGCAGGAGCGTTCTCGGCCGCGGAAGAATCCGAACCAGCGACCATCCTCGCCGCAATCACAGCGAACAGTACTGCGACGATTCCGTGCCGGAGCTGGATCATGGCGCAGATTTTGTGGTGCCGCTGCCTTCACGCAGCGTGGAGTATGTTCTCAGTGGCAAGTCAGTCCATTCTTCGACACGTCCGCTGACCCAATGGGCCTGAACCTTGGTGATTTCGGGAGCATCGCCCAGACCGAACAAGACACGCGGATCACTTGAGGAACAATAACTGCCGTCGGTGTGGACGCGCCGCCAAAGCGTGGGCGCGCCCCGCCGAAAGACAGCCACGCGCGTGCCCAGCATGTCGCGATGATATTTGTCCCCCACCATCCGGAACCCGATCCACGGCTTGCGGTACCCCACGTTATTGATCAGGAGGCGCGCGGGGCCGCTATTGTTTACCACCACGACATCGATACCTCCGTCGTTATCGATATCGCCAAACGCTGCGCCGCGGCCCACTTCCAAACGCGAAAACGCACTTCCGGCCCGACCGCTGACGTCCGAGAATTTTCCTTTGCCGTTGTTGTGCAACAGGAGGTTGGATTGGGCATACGGATACTGGCTGCCCTTCCGAGCTTGATCTTCAATAATCCTCACCGCTCCGTTGACGATAAACAAATCCAACCATCCGTCGTTATCGTAATCCAGCATGCCTACACTAAATCCTGTGTAGCGCCGGGTGGCGAGAGCAAGGCCGCTCTCGGAAGATATATCGTCAAACGATCCCTTGCCGTCGTTGCAATACAGGTCGGCGTGTTGCCCGACCATAGTAGGCACGACCAGATCTTCAAAGCCGTGGCCCAACAGATCTCCGGCATCGACGCCCATACCGGACTGCGGATTTCCATTTCGATCCAGAGCGCAGCCCGCTATCAACGCGTCGTTCTTGAAGGTCCCGTTATGTTGGTTGATCCACAGTTGATTGGGGCGATAATCATCGGACACGAAGATGTCTGGCCAGCCATCGCCATTGAAATCCGCGCAGACGACGCCCATCGCGCCATTAAACTCGCCGCCAATTCCCGAACGCATGGTCACGTCCTCAAACGTACCATCGCGCCGGTTGCGAAACAGGCGATTGGGAATCGGGTGGTACTCCAGAGGACTACAATAATCCTGCATTCCGCTTGGCGAGGAACACCTCACCAAATTGGTGAACCTGAAATCTATGTAGTTGGCAACGAAAAGGTCGAGCCAGCCATCCCGGTCGTAATCGACGAAGGAGGCACAGATGCTCCAACCCGGAACGTCGGTGCCGGATTCCGCAGTGACATCGGTGAACGTGCCGTCCCCGTTGTTGCGCCACATTTGATTGTGGCCGAAGTTCGTGATGTAGAGATCGACCCATCCGTCATTGTTGAAGTCCGCGGCCGTAACTCCCATGCCATATCCCTCGGCCCTGATCCCGCTTTCTTCCGTGACGTCAACGAACTTGAGCGTGCAAGTGCCATCGGCATTGCGTACTGAATCATTGCGGTAAAGCCGCCCGCGCAGCGGCAACTGGGGCGGATACACGGCCTTGCTCACGTCGACGGGTCCCAACATAGTGCCCTGGACAAGGAAGATGTCGAGATCGCCGTCGTTGTCGTAATCGAAAAGTGCGACGCCCGACCCCATCGTTTCCGGATAAAAATGGGAACCTGACATGCCGTTGAAATGCACAAAATCGATTCCAGCTTCTTTGGTCCGGTCGCTGAAAATCTCTTCTGCCGGCGCGGGCGCCGCCGCGAATGCAGCCTTGCGGCTGATAGCCGCAGCTGCTCCCAGCTTCACGAAGTCACGCCGGTTGATTCGATTTTCCATAATTAATTGGCTGACTTTTCCTCTCTTTGACTCGTATCGCCGTGACTTCCTTCTGAAATCGCGTGAATCGGATGATCGGCCCGCGCCCTCTGAAGCAAGATGCGATCCAACTCTTTCCAACATGCTCACCGCTAAGATTCGCAAGCGGGGCCCTTACGGTTCATCCGGCCGAAAGCTCGATGCGTCATTGGGATCGCCGGTACCCTTATAGAAGGCTCTGATTGGGTATGGATAGACCGGTCTACTAAAAAGAATTCGGTCATTCCGTGACAGTGGGAACCTGATAATCGGCGCTTCTACATGTGAGCCCAGCATCAAATCGGGCGCTTGACCACGTTCAACCCAGTTCTCCAAATAACTCAAATAGTCGATGGCGAATGCCCCATCCCCGCCACCACAGTGTTTCATGCCTGGGACTATGAAGAGTCGAAAGAACTCCTGTGTCGCGGCACGGCCACCCATAGTTTTCTCGACAGTCTGGTAATAATCTATCGTATTCGCCGGGACAACGTCGGAGTCCATCCCGCCCTGAAAGAGAATGAGTTTGCCACTACCAGAATTAAACTTGCGCAGGTCCGGATTTGCCGCATTCAAAAGCGATTCTTGCACGCCGTCCCCAAAACGCTTGTAATCCCGATCAAAGTCGAAATCGCTCTCCTGCCAATTCGGTCCAGCAGCTGGGATGACCTCGTACCGGAAATAGGGGATGGCCCAGGCATTGCCGTTGCTGAGACTGACATCCACCCAGGCAAGCTCTGAGCCAATTGGCGAGCCTCCTGTATATAGTTTCTTGCCATCTGAACTTGTCGGTCCGGCATAGACCTTCTTCACCGCATCAGCTTGAGCACGAGTGATGCATCTAGAATTCTTTTCAGCCTTACATACTAGCTTCCCAGGATCGAAGTTGCAGGCGAGTGGGTTTCCAATGATGCCATCCTTCACACCGTCGTCCATATCGCATTTGCTGAGCGCAGCTTCATGCACGAGTTCAAGGTCAGTGCGATTCAGCAGCGGCTTGCCGTCCTTGTTGCTCAAAACCACGTCGTTCCACACATACTGCATGGTGGAATCCGAGTCATTAATCCACGGAGCTCCTGCGACGATGCCGTCGAAATCCCATGGGAAGCGCTGCGCCTCGACCAGCGCCTGACGGCCGCCGGTAGAACATCCCGTAAAGTAGGCGTATCTCGGCGCCTTGCTGTAATAATGCTCCGTGATGGCCTTCCCAGCCAGAGCAGTTACATGGGCTCCTCGATAGCCGAAATCGATTTGGGTCTGGAGATTGTTGTAAGCCCAGAGGCCGCCCCAACCTTTGTGGCCCATATCTGAGATGATGCAGGCATAGCCATGCCGCAAGGGATCGCTGCATTGCGATAGTGCGTCCGATGTCGTAGAAGAGCCGCAATCGCCGCCGCAACCGCGCTCTAGAAACTTGCCGTTCCAGTTCGACAACGGAAGCAGGAGATTAAACCCGACATTAGGGGTGACGTAGCCCTCAACTTGACAATGAGCGGGTACCTCACCGCTAAGTTCCACTAGATTGGCTTGCGTCACTTGCGTAGGCGCTTCCTGGATACCCGAAAAGTCGACGCTCTCCAACGCCTTGCATTGCGCTGCGCCACGGGTATCAGGGGGCACAGACGCCATTGCGGCCCATCCAGTTATCACGCTCCAACTGATGATCACCAAAAGAATCGCTTTCATGCTCAATTCTCCACTGCTAAGTTTGTCACTCAAACGTGCCGTTGACGAATCCCCTGCAAGGCAGGAATCTTGGTTTGTGGTGGCAAAGTCCAAGCCAAGCCCAGAATTACAAGCAGCGAGAAGTCATTCCACCGCCGCTTTCGGTCGAGTTTCATTTCCACCTCGGCAATTGCGCCCTGGGCAATGAAGATGGCGCGGATCATTTCGTCTCGAAGACAACGGCATTGCCCGTCTTGCGCGCATACCAGGTCTTGCCTGTCTCAAGCGGTGGCAAGGCCTTTCCGTTGCGCATGATCAGAGTTGGCCTGCCGGGCTCGAAAACCGCATCGTACTGTTCTCCCAGCCATTTCTGATTTCTCACGTAGACTTTGCCAAGAGTCTGATCCGGCGCCACACTCAGGTCCTCTCCAGCCCATGTATGCAATCCCGCCAGTTCGGGAAACAACAGAGTGTCGAGCGCATCGTACCCCATAATTCGCACACCGCCCATCGGATGCTCGCTCGGCGGATAGAGGTTCGGATCGACGTGCTCCGGCAAAATCGGCCCGTCATTTGCGTGTATCGCCCGGGCCAGCCAATTGAATCCCTCCAATCCGTGACCACTTCGCGCCAACCCCATCGTCACGTAGCCAAATTCGCGCGGCCACGCTTCGCCACGCCAATATCCGCCCCAGTTGGGCGTATCGAATGCCAGTGTGGGAAGCATCGGACCGTTGAACTTGACCGGATCGTTCAACCGTTTTATCATTGCTTCGACGCGCGCCGGATTGGATTCGAAATAGAGAAGGTAGTAAGCGTCCAGATTCTCGGCCTGTGTCCACAGCTTCCCTGTCTTCACATCGAGATCCCAATAGCGCTGCGTCGCCGGATCCCATAGCTCCTTTCGCACAGCTTCCCTGGCGCGTTCGAACTCCTCGTCCCAGGGCGCCGGGTCTTCGCCTTGCAGCTTTGACAGATACACCATCTCCCGCAGGCTCCAGAGATTGAAGACCTGCTCGTTGATCGCACTTGTCACATCTCCATTGAGGTCGAAGAAGGGCGAATTTTTGTTGTCCCATCCGGTCTCGTACGTATGCATCCAGTCGATGAGATGATCGTGATTTGGATCGCGGACCTTGAGCAGATTCCGCTGATAGGCCACAAGCGCCTGCCATAGGGTTCTGGATCCTGTTACCCCACCCGGCTTTTCGCTCAGGATGCTGCGATCGCCGGTCAATCGGACGTATTCTCCCACCAGCGTTGCCTGCACCGGAACGCCCTGCGTATCCCGTTCGGGCCCCTTGGCCTGAAACGTGCTCTTTCCTGACGGGAAGATGGTCCATGCAGCCGTGCCGTCTCCCCCGGCATTCACGGCATAACGGAACCAGCTCAGAATCGATGAACGCGCCAAATCGGAGCGACTAGTTCCCATCAGCGCCAGCGCCTCAGCTATTCCGTCATTGCTCCACATGCCCATGAAGACGTTCCAATCCGCAATTGTCATTGGGCATGCGGCCAGGTAACGGGCCTGACAGGTGGTATTCAGCAACCCTCGCCAAAGCCAAAGTTCGCTGCGCACCAGTTCCTCGGGAGAGATGCTTTCGCTCCTGTTCAGGGTGCCGATGGTGAAGCGAATCGGTTCAGCAGGGGCGACCAAAGGCGCAGAGGCTAGATACTCGTTACACTGCTTGTGGGTCTCCACATCGAAAAGATCGGGCGACCTGCGCAGCTCTGCGAGATTGGCTTCCGACTCGCGGTCGTCCTTTCCCACGGCGAGCGTAACGGCAGCGGAGTCGCCCGCATTCAAGTTCCAATGAAGACTTCCTTCCGCAGCCACTGCCCGCGCATCCGCACCAACCATCAGGCGATAAGGCCACTTGGCGGAGCCGTAACTCGCCGCGTTCATTGAGCGCGAGCTGCGATGCGGCAGAGCCTGAAAATCGAGTCCGCGAATCCGCACCAGAACCGTTACAGGCTCTGCTGTCCGATCAACCGTAATGCGGTAAACAGCGGACGATTTGCCATAAACCGGATAGGCGGTCACCGTCACCTGAAGCCCATTCTCAAAGGCAGCCCGGTAGACCGTCCGATCGGCGAAGTAAGTCAGGCTATGCCGGCCCGCGCTGTCGTTTAGCGCATACTTATGTCCCAACGCATCGACAAACACGGGCGAATCGATCGCAAGCGCGGACAGCCGTTCGCCTTCATTGACCGGAGCCTCAGGGCCAGCCACGGGCACGATCACCGCTTGCCCACCGAATCCGGTTTCCTGAATCGCCATGAAGCCATTCGATTGGTAGATCTGATCCCGCGGAGGCGCCGGCGCATCGAAGCGCGTGAAAGCCGCATAGTCGAAGTTATCGCTCATATAAACAGGAAAGTGAGCGGACGAATCCGGCGCCTGCGCAATTCCGGCCGCTGCCAGCAGCGCGATGGAGCAAATGAATTTTGCAATTCTCACAACACATCTGACAGGAATACTCCGACTTATGCCTGGCGAAACCCGATCGAGATATGATTGTGCGTTGCTCATGATTGCCGGGCCTACAAAACATTCAGACTGCTTCTCATAATTCGCGTCGTTCATTTCTGTCACCTTCAACTAACACCCGAGCTCTTGATTCACCCGAGCAGCGCTTGAGCAAATATTAAGAGGTTTCATCTGGCACTTCGAATGCCCTCACAGGGCAACGTTTCATTCGGCCAAGCACGAGACCTTCTATTGCGCGCTCGATGCTTCGCGCCGCACAACTGGATCAGGCGCAACGAAGACTCTCAACAGCAAGGTCGCATGGGGCGCCACAGCAGCGGAATACGTTCCTCCCACGAACTGCACTTCCTCATGCGCCCACAAGTTGCGTGCGTGTGTCATTACTGCAGGAAGGCGCAAATCGCTAGCTCGGATCGTTGTCGTTCTTGTCGCCGATCCAAGGTTTACAACACCTACCGCCGCCCCTCCGTCAGCAAGAGGCTTGATCCAGGTTTCCAGATCGCCTTTCCGATACGGGATTGCCTGCTTGCCGAGCAGGTCTTGATCGATTGCGATCACTTCATTGTTGAGCAGGATCGACCTGGTCTCATTCGTCATCGTCTGAAGATCGTTGCCGGCCAGCAGCGGAGCAGCAACCAGCGACCAAAGGCTCATTTGCGTGCGGTATTCATCGCCTGTCATACCACCATTACCAATCTCGAGCATGTCGGGATCGTTCCAGTGTCCTGGTCCGGCATCGGGTGCAAATGGGGCCTGCTTCTCCAAGTTCGCAATCATGCTGCTCCATGAGTCGCGAATATCATCGGTGGTGCGCCATAGGTTGCCACCCACTTTGGCGCCGCATGTTTGGACTTTCTCCTTGCCGTACTCGCAGAGGCTGTAAACAATCGGGCGGCCAGTTGCCGTTAGCGCATCCCCCATCCTTTGGTAAACAGCTTGAATCTGATCGTCGCGGTAGATCTTCTCGGCACTGCACCAGTCGTATTTGAGATAATCGATGCCCCATTTTGCGAAGCTGTCTGCGTCCTGCCTCTCGTGAGCGTAGCTGGTGGGGTATCCCGCGCAATCGTACTGCCCCGGAGACGAGTAGATCCCGATCTTCAATCCCCTGGAATGAACGTAGTCGGCGAGTGCTGCAATATCGCCAAATTTCTTGTTGGGGACCAAGCTCCCTTCGCGATCACGATTGCCCTCCCAGGTCCCGTCAATATTCACGTAGTTGTAGCCTGCATCGCGCATCCCGCTCGACACCAGCGCATCGGCAGCAGCCCGGATATCCGCTTCATTCACGTCTTCACCGAAGTGATTCCAGCTGTTCCATCCCATTGGCGGAGTTCTGGCCAGGCCGTTGTACGGCACAACATGCAGCGGCGGCGGTGCAATGTACTCTACCGCGGGAATCTCGTCCTGCGGTAGAGCGGCTCTGGCGACGAAGGGCCTTCCAAACATGGTTCCGTGCAATTCGCTCTTCACGAGATCGCCTACGAGAGCGGGTTTGTGATGGTCCCAGGCAAAAATCTCAAAGTGGTTTCCGCCGATCGTTCCGGTTACCATTGTCTTTCCCGTCAAGCTCTCGAAGGACCCGGTGATGGAGTTTCCGCTCTGCTTCAGGACGATGACTGCCTGTTCGCGATGACCGTTCCACATCTCCTTGCCATAAGTTGCCCAACGGCCCGTTAGTTCCTGCGCGCAGACATCCGTCCTGATGAGCAACCCGGCGAGCAGCAGGAACAACAGTCGGCCGGTGAAAGTCGTTGGGTTATCCGCAGGGGTCAAAAATATCTTCTTCATGATCTGCCGTTCCCTTCACCTTTTCGAGATAGCGTCTGTGCAATCTCCGTGTGACTCCGCAACGGCTAGTGGTAGACCCGAATGTAATCCACGTACATGTCCACGATGTTGCCGTAACGCGAGAGATCCACAGGCCATCCGCCGCCTGTAGCAAGATTGACCATAAAATACGTCGGATCCTGCACAGCGAGAGGCGACGCAGGCAATCGGACCACTTCGACGTTATCGAGGTAGAACACAAACGTTTCCCGCGTTACCAGCAATCCATAAGTGTGCGGAGTATCTGCCCATCCCCCGCCTCCACCTACTTTACGCATATCGATAGGGTTGACTTTGTCCGGGATGTTCGCAGCGTGATATCCCCACATATGCGGCGTGACCATATACGCGGAGGGAGCATTTGGGCTTTTGGGGCCATCGCCCCCGTAGGCCTCGATGATGTCTAGCTCGTCACTCTTATCGCCCCACTTGCCGTCTTTGTATTCGTCGGTCATGGTCCACCACGCCGGCCAGATGCCAATCGCGTCGGGCGCAATGAAGCGGCACTCCATGTAATAGGGCGCCTTGACCGTAAACCCGGTTGCGTCTCGCGAATTCACCGAGGAGATGAGCCCGGTGGTGTTGCGCAGAGCATTGGCGCGGATGATGAGGTAACTATCTCGCTGGAAAAAAGGCCCGTCCGGGGTAGGCTCGGTGAATGGGATCTGACTGAAGTCCAGGCCATCGGGTTTGTGAGCTCCATATCGCGCCCCATAGCCGGTTCCTGAAATGGAAAGAGGGCCACTGAAGTCGTCAGCGAAGACGAGTGACATTCCCGCCGCGCCCGGCGGTGCAACAGCGGGAATTCCCTCATTCCATGAGACTCCGCCGGTGTTATAGAGCTGAAGATAGCAGGTATCGACATGACCGTCGGAGACGCGCGTACCGGCAATGCGCACGGTAATCGGTCCGTGAGGATACCGATCGGCGGGGAAGTCGAAAGATCCGGAGCCTTTGCCGTCGAGCGAAATAGCAGCTACGGCTGAGTCGGAGCCGTATTGGCTGCCTGAAAGCCAGCTTTTTACTTCGAGAGGGCTGCGATAGCCTGCCGCGCTGACACGGATGGAAGTATTGCCGTGAACGTCGGACCGGTAGTCAGGAGAAGTGACAGCGATCAGTTGTGCCTTGGCGTGCGGCGCCACCTGTAGCATTGTAAAAAGCGCAATTGCAGAAACGAATCGATTTGTGTTCTTCACGAAAGTCCCTTTCAATCCATGTGCGCACCATAAGTTCAATCGGGCGCCGTTTTAGTATGAGTCAGTTGCTCGCACTGCTCCCAGCCGGTCGTTTCCACACTCCCGAGAAGCTGTGTTTGCCGGCTGGAATGGTCACGACCGTGGCTCCGTCTTTGGCCACGGAGAACTTTGCAGCGAGGTTGTCGATGGTGACCGAAGCGGGCCCGGCGCCAAACTCGTGGATCGGAACGGTGGCCGGCCTGCTCGTAAATATCGTGAACGACAGCGAATCGGCTTCTGCATTGAAGTTCCGGAATACGACTCCTGCGTTGGCTTCAATCTGCAACTTGCCGTCGCGCTCGATTGCGGTGCGATTTGGCCCGATCGTGACTTGGTAGCGATGGCCCTCCCACGCATAATTGGAAAGGACGGATTCGCTCGGAGGATTCAGCGCGCCAAATCTCAGCCCATCCCATGGGGTTTCGTCCATGAATTGCTCCAGCGGAATGAGGCACATCAATGTTCCCCATGTGTAGTGCGGATCTCCGCCAGCGGTTCCACCCCATGGAGAGTAGTTTTCGTCGCTGTGCCGGTTCCGCTCCCAATCGCTTTCAAACAGGTCGTAGCTCTTCTCCGCGAATTCGAGGGAAGTCTCATCCTGGCCATAGCGATTCAGCCCCTCGTAAACCAGATAATTCGTCGGGGCCCATATATCGCCGCGCCAATAGTATTGGTCCTTGAAAGCAGGGTCGTTTCGCGCGATTGTCGGAACCACGTACTGTCCCCAGAATTCATTCGGATTAAGCAGGTGGCTCTTGATCATTCGTTCTGCCTGTGCTGGGGTAGCTACACCGGCAATCAGCGGGTAGAAGTTGGTCGGCGAAAGGCGTTTTGAGAAGCGGCCGTCCCAGTAACGGTTTTCAAAGATGCCGTCTTCGTTATTCCACAGTTTTTGCATGGCTGTTTTCATGCGAGCGTAGTCGGCGGCAAATACGCGCTCGTCATCCTGCTTACCGAGGATCCCGGCAATCTTCTCCATGCATTCGGAGTCGAGTGCATAGAGTGAATTGAGTCCGACATCATCGAGATTCATGGTGTCGGTGTCCGCGTCGAATCGGACATCGTCGTACATCGGACTATCGTCCATGCCGCTCTCGTATTTGGCGGTCTGCAGATTGCCGCGTCCGCCCACTGCAGGCAGCGAGCCCCGGTCGCTGCCCCACTCCAGGAGTCCATCGCGGTTTCCATCCCTTTCAGGTTGCCCGTCGCCGCGGTTGTTGAACCACCACTCGTGCCATAGCTTCAGCCGCGGATAGGCCCACTGGAGAAGATTCAGGTCCTGATTCTTCTGATAGTTCTTCCACACAATGTAAGAACCGACGGGCGGTTGAGAGCGATCGGGGTTTCCGCCGGAGCCACTGGTCATATTCGGTACCACCCCCTGAGGGGATTGCGCCAAGAGAATCGCGCGTACCGCCGCAGAGGTCTGGACAGTGTCTTCCACATTTGTCAGCAGCGATCCGAAAAAGCAATCCCATTCACCAACGGTCCATCCACCAAAGAACCTGGCCCACCTCCGGCTGATGCTCGGGAATTCGAGTCCGAGAGATGGCACATAAAGGGTGTTCCAAAACATGGTGTTGCCGATAGGATCGGTTGCGCCACTGAATAGGCCCTCAACGCGAGGCCGCGATTCCTCGTAGCGCCTGGCGTTCTGATTCAGTATTTCGTCGATTCGGCCTGGAACCAACAGACCCTTTGCCCGCTCAGAAAGTTGTGTTGAATCCCATCCGGCAACGGCTACAAAATGAACTGGCACGCCGTTTTGCCCCTCGAACTCGATGCCGGCCGCGCCGCTGAGCTTCACATCCCCTGGTCGAATGCTGCTTGCATACGCAGCGCTCGGCTCCCTTCCCCTTGCGCTCGGCAACTCCCCGGCGTCCATCAAGGCCCGCAACTGCGATACATCGGTAAATGTCGCCGCGCCGAGAAGCGGGTTGTCGGTCCTGACCAGGAATCGGGCGGCGAGGCCGAAGTGGCCGTCGATAGGATGGGCGCCCGCAATTTCGCTCTTGTCTGCTGCCGTTTGGAACAGCGCAGTGGAGGATGCTTCAAAAGGAGAGTACGCTTCAATGACCAAATCCGTGCTGGTGGCCGCCGATAGCCGGCCAACGACCGTCGTGTCGTCAATTCGTGCCCACTCCAAGGTGACGGGCGAAGTGCGCGGAGCGTGACGCCAACTTATGGAAGCGTATGAACCATCCGGCGCATGGGGCCCTACCGCGTCAACCGCCTCAAAAACACGATCTCCATCAATAAAGGATCCGCTCTTGGAACCCACCCGGATGGCAAACGTCAGCCGTTCCTGAAAGGCCGTGCCATCGAATACGATGCCGTTCCAGGCATCCGGATCGAATGCACCTATATGCATGGTGTCGAATTTGCCCTGAGATTGTTGGAGTTGCTGCGCGAAAGCTGGCGCCGTGATCGCCAGCAAGAGCATGGTTTGAAGAATCAATCCCACGCCGCGAACAAAAATTCGAGCAAGGATTACCCGGTATGATGAAGCGCCCAGTTCTGAATTGTCCATTGCTCCACTTCTTCTAACTCCGCCTTTTGCCATTCCGCAACGCCTCTTCTGCTATTGGTTGGACCCCACTGTCTTGATTTACAGCTTCGGCGATTTCACGCTTACCACGCCTCTTGCGGCAGCGGTGCACCGGTACACGGATCGATTTTGACGGGATTTGGGTCCGACTTCTTTGGCCAAATATAGGGCCGCTTCGCCCCGTCCTGCTTGGTGCCGACCTGGATCACCGCCGCCCATGCGGGCGCGGCATCGAGCGGTTCAATCAAGCCGTCAGAGGTGAAGTGCAGCGGGCCACTCCAGAATTGAAGGTCGTGGCCCTTTACGCCGTCGGGCCGCGAGCCCCAGCGGTCTGCCATCCAAAGAAACGCAGGGCCAGCCGGAGTGAGGACCTCGGCGACGAACGTCTGTTGAGCAGCAATGATTGGCCGGCCCTCAGCTCCTCGATTGATATTCGCCTTTTCGACGTAAGGTCCAAGAGGATGAGATGCTACGAGAACACGAACTCCACTTCCGGCAGAACAGAAGCAGCACGTTGAATCGAACAGGGCATAATATAGACCGTGATTGCGGAACAGCGCCGGCGCTTCACAACCGACGCCGAGGACACCGCTTGTATCGCTTGTAACACCCAGAAAATCGCTGGTCAGCCGCTGGATCCTGATCGCATGATTCTGTCCGATCATGGTGTAAATGAAATAGCCGACGCCATCCGTATCGACAAACAGACTGCCATCACCCATTCGGTCTGCGTACCCCGCAACTTTGACTTCGGCCTCCACCACCTTGAAAGGTCCCACTGGCGTGTCGCTAACCGCTACGCCCACTTTTCCCTCCCACAGCTTGGGAAGCCAGTTGTACCAAAGAATGTACTTTCGTGTGTTCCGATTGTAGATAACGTACGGACGATAATAGACGCCGTCGGGAGGAGACTCGATGAGTTCGCCGTCAAATCTCCAGTCCTTCAGATTCTTGGAACTATAGACGCGGAAACGATTGTTGATGCTGTAGCCCGCGGTCTTGCCGTAAGCAGTTCCGTATAGGTAGTAACGCCCATCAAAGTATTTTAGGCATCCATCGTGCGCATCGATGATTTCGCCACCTACGTCCCGTCTCGGTTGACCGTTGTCAATTTCAACCTTCGCAAATTGAGGGCGTTCACTCAGCGCAAATCGGGCGGGAGCGATCAAACTTACGCAAGCTGCAATTGAGAGACAAAACAGGATGGCGCCAGGCGCTGCACCAAACACCTGCAACGTGCGTCGTCTTGCGTAATTTTCAGTCGGCATCAGAACACGCTCCCTTAATTCCTCACCTCTATTTTCGTTGTCGTGGCCAAGCCGGTCTCCAGCCCGCGTCACGCAGGCTCAATGGAGAAGACTCTCACACCGCCGCCGGGAGTCCTGTCTTTCCGGATGACGCAGGGAAAAGCCTGCAGCTCGGCCTCGGACTTTACCGTTGCATCCCCGCGTGGCCACAGAGGCGTGACGTTGTAACGGCCGTGGCCGTCAATTCCGGCGGCCTTCAAGGGAACCTTCAGCACCATGCGCACATCTTCGCTTACGCTTCGATTCGCTGCCACCACAATCGCCTTCCCCGCTGCCCAGCGCATGTAGGGAACTGGAATGATCGCGTCGCACTCGTAACTCACGCCGCACAGGCTCGGCCTGGCTCGGTCCAGCGCCACCGCAAAAACATTCTTCTCCTGCGAGCGCAACGCGATCATCGACGTCACGTCTTCGAGCATGGAACGGTGCGGCTCGCGCTGCGCTTCGTCCCAGTCAAGCTGCGCGCCATAGAGCCATCGCCCCTTGCCGCTATCTGCGCCGCCATAAAGATGCGGCGACAGTCCCGGCAGCGGCCGGAAGGTCGCTGCGAACTCCTCCCCGGAAAAGAAGATCGGAATCGTAGGCGTGAAAAGAAACGAGTAGCCGAACCGTGCGCGGCTGCCCTGCGCTGTGAATGGGTTCGCATCAACCGGGAAACCCTCCCATCCGTTATCGTGGCAACTCAGCAACGCGGAAGCGTAGCCTCCTGCCAGAGTGGCCACGTGTAGGTGCAATGTAGTTGTGGTTGCTTCCGCCGGTCCGCTTTCCTCCGTCAGCCCAATCTGTCGCGTCTCACCATAGGGATGAAGCTGCCACATCTGCCCCATTTCATCGCGTACCGTGATGTTCTCGATCGGCCGCTTTTCTACGTTCTCCACGACAAGCTTGATGTCGGGAATTCCGTCCGGCATCGGTTTCCGCTCCATGAAGCGCCGCGGCGCCACATCCTCGCGCAATCCGAACAAGTTCACCTTCAGCTTGCCCGGCTCCCGCACCCGTCCCTTAACGGTGCTACCGTCGTCGCTGTACTGCACTTCGACCCGGTAGTCTCCGGTCTCGCCGAACCGGCGCGCATAGACCCCCGCAACGTCGTTCCCAAAGTCGACGCGCGCCTCCGGACCCTGCCGGAAGTCCGGCTCAGCTGCCGATGGAATCAGAAACCCTTTCTGGGTAAAGTCCGTTACGCCTTCGATCGTCGAATTGACTTCCTCGAAAATGACCACCGCATGCCCCAGCGCAGCCGCATTCCGCCTGATCCTTGCCCACAGGTCTGGCCGGTAGATATCCACGTCCAGCCGGAATCCATCGATGCCGTACCGCGTCACGAAGCCGGTATGCAGCTTAACCCACCAGTCGTCGAGATCGGGATGACCGCCGACCCAGTCGAAGTCCGCCATCCCCCAACTGCTGCCGCGGAACCATTCGGGATGCTGCCGCACTACTGGGCTCGACTCCATCAGACCATGTGTCACAGTGTCCAGGAAGATCCGGATGCCGTTGCGATGGGCCTCGTCGACCATCTGCCCGAATTCGGCCTCGCTGCCCAGCGTGGGGTCGAGCCTTTCCGGATCGATCACGGCATATTGCGTCCAGATGTTATAAAAATGGCGCGCATCGCAGAGGTTGTGGCCAGTCAGCCAGATGCCTGTCACGCCCAGCTCACGCAGATAGGGCAGCTTCGCCCTCAGGCTGTTGAAGTTCCCCGACGCCGCGCCCGAGGGCGATGTGAATCCCTTGGTCGCGATCTCGTAGATCACCAGATCCTTGATCCACTCCGGCGCTGCGTCGTCCATCACCTTGGTGGCAGGGCGGAACTCATCTGCCTTTCCGGCCCAAACCGCCGTATCTGCGATCTTGGATCTGACCGCCGCGCCGCCCAGTGTGGTCCACGCCGAGGAACAGATCCCGCCGGCAATGAATCTCCGTCGCGTAAACGCCGTTAAACCCATATTTTTCGCTCCCGTCCTTCTTCCGTTTCCCGGCGCGCCGCGTGCCCGAGTCGTTGAGCGTCACTAAAGCGGAGCGCGGCTCCCCGTCAAAAATCAGAATTTCCCTTTTTTGACATCGTCAAGTAGGGAGCACGGAGATTCAATCGCAATATAGTCGAGACGACAGGAGGCGTGAAGTTCCCGCGAAGTCTAAGCTGGTTTCGGTTTTCGTTAAAACACCAAATCTTCTTTAAGATCATAGATATAGGGCGCACGTTACGCGAGCGTTACATGGCCCTTGGCGAATTGGCTGCAACGGGGCGATTTCAAGAACTCACTCCCTCGCTGCATTTCTGACATGTGGCGCAAGAACCCAGAATACGGTCTGGCGCAGTTTCCGAAGGCCAAGAGGCCGGCGCTGCGCTTTGGTGACCTGCAAGATATGCGGCCTTGATGGGTGAATCGCACCAAATCAAGAGATTTGCGATCCGAGGAACCAGGAACAAACCTATTCGGTCCTGCGGAATTTCACCAATTCAGTGGTCAGTGGAACGTCGTTCGCTACTTTGACGCGGAGCAACGCTTCAAAGGGAGTCATGGCTGAGCCGGGCTGGATATTGAGCCGATGCAAAAGATCTTGAATCGAGTCTGGGTCGCATGAGAAGTCGACGGCAGCCTGAGTACCTACGGTTGACCCACCAGCAAGGATGAGGATCCAGCGGGTACGGTCGAGTCCATGCGCCAACATGATCACTGCGTAATCCACCTCCAGAGGACGCGATTCCGGCGTCGGATGGTATTCGCTGCTCTCACCCGCGCGCGGTCGCAGATCGACGACTCCTTGAACCCAATCATCCTGTCCTGCCGGTAGGCGCTTGAATACAAAGCCACTACTATGAGGGATTTCCCCCAATGTAAGGTTCTCAAGTGATGAGCCCACGAATATCAGATTGTTCTTGCGGGCATCATCGACCGTGAATAAGCCGCTTCTCTTGGTTTGGAATCGCCGTCCCATGCTGAGGAATAAGCCCTCCAATTCCTCCACTCCCATGACTTCGCCAATCCCCGTGTAATGCTGCGAAATGCGTTCGCGGGAATCTCGTGCGGGGTCGTAATATCGCATGCCTGTGATGGGACTCCCAATGAATTGTGCATTGCTGAAGATAACGAAGGGCGCCTCCGAATCCTTAAGAAACGGCTCCCAGAAGGTACGGATCGAGACAGGCACAACTTGGGCTGTTGGGCCGCTTAATGCGTCAAGCGCAATCGGCCGGCGGTGAGAGATATAGAGAAGGATTGCAACGGCCGCAAGAACGAAAGCAGCGGCTGGAATCGTGACGACCAGAGTGCGTCGAAGCCCGGTTCGGGCTTGTGGCTTTGAAAGGTTGGGCACGTCATTTTCGGACAAATTCGAATGCGGCGCTTCGGGAAAATCTGAATGCGGCTCGATGACGCGTTGCTGGAACGAGAGAGCATAGATGCCTTTTGGCACATCGATCACTATGATGTCGCTGGCACCTGCCGTCTGATAATACTCCAACAGTTTTGCGCGCAAGCGCCCCACCTGGACCCTGACCCCGGAATCGGCCTGTGGGTCGAAACTTGATGGTCGACCGAAGACCTCGGTTGCAATCTCATACTCCTTTATGTGATCTGCCGGGGAATTCAGCGAGTGGTGGGCCAAAAACTGAAGGAGTTTGCAGAGAGCCTCGGAACCCGAAAGTGACGGGCTTCGGACCAGCCGCTCAACCTGAGCCAGACAAGCATCCGGATCAAGCGCCTCGGTCTTTTCACTTCGGCCTTGATGCGCATTTAACATTTCGGTAACCCTCGACTCATCATTTTATTATTCAGTCACTTACGCTATTTAACCTGTCTTCTGACATTCAGATTAACTCGATGAGACACATGGGAGACTTCACACAATCATGTCTCTCCCTGATGCTGATCTGCGAACTCCAAGGATACCCTGCCGCCAAGGCCTACGCAAGCCAGCGGTAACCGAAAAGACGGAGAAGTGGGTACGTCGCGTGCGAGGAGACAAGCGGGGAGAAGAAACCCAGCGATGAAATCAACAATTCAACAAGCCGAAATCGGTTGAGAAGGGGACAAGTGATGCAACGAATCGAATACAGATTCTACACATGGCTGTTCATCATGTTGTCGATCGGAGTACTGGCGAATGCCCAGACCGATCGGGCAACGATTACGGGAACGGTCAAAGATCAAACTGGAGCAGTTCTGTCCGGTGCAGCCGTGACGGCGACGAACGCCGACACCAAGGCGATTTTCACCAGTCCGACGAACGGAGAGGGAGTCTACACAATTCCAAGTTTGCCGGTGGGCAACTACGTGCTCGATGTGGGCACGACCGGATTCAAGACCTTTCATCGCACCGGCATTTCGCCGCTTGCCGGCCAAGTGATCACCGTGAATGTGACCATGACGATTGGGCAGGCATCCGAAACCATGACGGTGACCGCGGCGCCTGAGTTGGTGGAAAGGGAGGAATCCACTGAATCAATGACCCTGGAACCGACGGCGATTGAGGAGCTGCCATTGAACGCGAATGGCGGCCGGAATGCGCTGTTCCTCCTAGCCCTCACAGCTCCGAACGTTACTTTGACCAACGGTGCTTCTTCTATCAACAGCGCTGGAACTCAAAACTGGATGTCGATCGCCGGCGGCGAAACCTTCACCAACTCCATCTACATCGACGGCACCAATGCCACGGCGGGAAACCAGGGCCAAGCCATCACCCCGGGCCAGGACGCCCTCCAGCAGATGCAACTCCAGACCAACGTCACCGACGCCGAGCTGTCAGCAACCGGCGGTGGATCGATCGTCTATGTGCTCAAGTCGGGCACCAACAAAATACATGGTTCGGCATTTGAATATATGCAGAACGAGGATTTCAACGCCAATCAATGGACCAACAACTACTGGAAGTCTCAGTGCGCCGCCGGGGACAATAACTGCCTGAGATCGAATAGCCGGCAGAAGTTCCGTTTCAACGATTACGGAGGCAGCGCGGGCGGCCCCGTATGGAAGAATCACACCTTTGTTTTTGGCGACTATGAATACTATAGCCAAAACCTCCAAACCACCAATCCGACCGGTATCACAGTTCCGCTGCCGCAAATGGTGACGGATAATGGCGGCTTCTACGACCTCAGCCCCCTGCTCACCATGGGCGCAAATTCGGGCCCCATCGTTGGTACAACCAACCCCTGCACCGGCCATCCTTATAACTATGGCGAGGTCTACGATCCGAGGACATGGAATGCGACACTCGGATGCGCAGCGCCCCTGCCCAACAATCAGCTTCCCGACAGTCTGGTCAGTAACATCGGCAAGAACGTTGCCTCGATCTACAACGCGTATTACCAGAAGCAGAAACCTTTAGACCGCCTCGTCGGCGGCAACTTTCCTGGGTACAGCGGCGCTGCCATCTTCTGGAAGCGCAGATTCGATCTGAAGGGGGACCACAATTTCTCGGATCGGCATCATGTCAGCGGTTCGTACAATTTCCAGGGCGACGAGAACGACTCCCCGGTGAATTTCAATACGAATCTCGGCGGCCCATGGGGCGGCTGGTTTGAAAACGCGGACCACAGCGACCACATGGCCCGCGTCGTTGACAACTACACGGTCAAGCCGACGCTCATCAACACTTTCTCTGCGGCTTTTAATCTGAACCGCTCGCAACAGCAGCCGACGAACCTGGTTGACGCCGATACCTACGGCTTTTCGACGGGTCAACACATTTTTCCGTATGTTGGCATGACGGGCTCTAACGGCGTGGGGTTCACCAATTTTGGAGAGAACTGGAACCTCCACATGAACTTCGTTTCTTACAACGCCGCCGATACGCTGGTCTGGCAGAAGGGCCGCCACAGCGCCAAATTCGGATGGCAATGGACGGAGATGCAACAGAACTCGGCAAACTACAATCTGGTCAACAACGATTACTCCTTCAGCAACCAAACTTACAGTTTCGGTCCGACGGCCGCGGGAGCGGTTGGGGGCTACGTGGGTAACGGCTTTGCGGAAATGCTGATGGGCAATGTGGCAAGTTCCAATCTTTATGGGACCAACAGCTATGCTCCGCGCGAGAAAACCACTGCCTTCTTCGCTCAGGACGATTTCAAGGTCAACTCCAAGCTCACTTTGAACCTGGGCCTGCGCTGGGATATTCCGCTGCCTATCCATTGGCCGAACAGCGATTGGGAAAACTTCGATCCCAATGTCGTCAATCCCAATTGGGCTCCGTACAAAGGCGCATGGGTTTTTTCAAGTGGCGCAGGCGATACCTTCTCAAAGAACATTCCGTATAACCAGTTTGGCCCGCACCTTGGCGCAGCCTATTCCATTACGCCCAAGCTGGTGGCCCGCGCTTCGTATTCTCTGACCTATGTGCCGCTCGGCGTCTTCAGTTCCGGCGCTGACGACTATCGTCCTGCCACCCAGGATCCGCTGAACACCACGACCACCAGCGTGAGATCGCCAAACAACGATGCAACCATACCGGCCCTGCAGTGGGATAGCCCTTACCCGAAGGGGGTTCCGCCTGCGCATGACAGCACCGCTACTACCTTCGGCGATCACACCGGCGGTACAATGATGTATGTCGACCCTGACTTCCTGAGAATGGGCCGCACACACACCTTCTATGCCGGAATGCAAATGGAACTTGCCAAGGGAATTGTGCTCGACACACGCTACCTGGGCACCTTTGGCAGGGGACTGCAAGACTTCGGCCAAGGGTACGACGTAAGCTGGCCGCAGTGGAGTGCGTACCACGCTCTGTTACGGTGTCCTGGGGCCGTCGCCGCGACCGCTGCGAACCCGTTGGGCATCGGGGATGAGACCGGTGCGACAATCAATGGCGCCAGCGATGTCGCGGCCCTTTCCGCGCAGTGCGGAGCCTCGGTGCCGTTTCCCTATAGCGGTTTTGTCGGGCCGGCCCGTGCTGCCATTGCGCCTTATCCCCAGTTGGCGGCAGCTGGCGGCAAACTCGAGATTGCCGGCAACAAGGCCTACACCGCCGCCAGCAACTATAACTCCTTTGTCGCCGAGTTGAAGATCCGCAATTCTCACGGGCTCTACGTCAACTGGAGCTATACCATCGCGAAGTACACATCCAATAGCACGTCGGTTGGCTGGGGCACGCCCACGAATTTCTCGAATGTATGGGGCTCAAACCGGCAGAGTGCAAACGACAACACGATGTGGCCGGTCACGACCGATCAAAGACAGTTGGCGAAAGGATACGCGACCTACGATCTGCCCTTTGGGCTAAACCACAAGTGGCTCAACCAGTCGCGGATAGCGAACTATGTTGTGGGTGGCTGGAGCCTGGCCTACTATGGCGCCTACGGCACCGGGACGCCGATTGGCGGAATCAGTTCCCCCTACGGATTGAACTATTACTACGGGGGAAATCAAAGGGCTGTCTTCGCCAACGGAGCAAATGCCAACAGCATCACGAACCACTTCCAGAAGGCCAACTTTAGTCCAGGCAACCTCACGGGTTCGGGTAATTCCGACTTTGACCCATCCATCGTTCAAAGAGACCCAAGTTGGTACTACAACAACGACAAGTTCTTTGGCGACACGCCGCGCACCTTCAACCACTGGCGCTGGAACGCGTTTCCGGCACAGGAAAACATCAGCATCGTAAAACACTTCGGCATCGGGAAAGAGAACCGCTATACGGCTCAGGTGCGCGCGGAGTTCTACGACGCGTTCAACCGCCACTACTTCAACGGTCCGGATACCAGCCCCTGGGACTCGACCTTCGGTCAGGTAACGGGTGTTTCTTGGGCGCCAAATATGCAATATTCAAACCGCGTGGGCCAGCTCGCCGCGCGATTCGAATTCTAGCTTGTGATTCCTTAACCATTGGACGGGCGCCCCAGGGCGCCCGTCCAGCCATCTTAGAGCGACAATTTCTGCTTCACAAGCGGGTGTGCGCTGTTGAATTGATTCTCTTCGTCTGCGGAGTAATGCCGCAAGCGGGAGCGTTGTGCGCGACGGCTGGCCGAGTACTTCAGCGTCATTCTCGTTCCTAGACCATCTAGAAACCGCCCCGCCAGCAGTGGGGCCCGAATTTTTCAATGCAGAACTCGAAAGGCCGACCATGTCTGAGTTATCACGCAGGAATATTCTTCGTAGCGCTCTCATTTGTTCCGCTGGTTACCTTCTGCCAATATCACGCCTGACCGCATCTGAGGCCTGTACGGTTGTGAATGACATTGCCTCAAGCCAGCAGACTTCGGGGCAGATTTCATTGGACCTTGCGGCAGACAGCGTGTTGTACTATCTGCTTGCAAACAGCACCTGCCATCCGGCAAAGACGGACTTCTGGCGCAACCCCAAGGATTCGGGTTTGACTCCCGACCAGAACGGGTGGCAGGGAACACAGTCGATTCAAAGCGCGATCATTAACTACGAGGCGACCCATGAACGGAGATACCTGACGGTAGTCGAAGCCTTTGCCGATTGGGTGGAAAACACTTACATCGGGAAGGATCACCTGACTCTCTGTCAGACAACGCCGGGCTGGGATATTGAGAAACACCAGCCGATCGGTGCGCCGCCTCCCCATTTCTGCATCTGGTGCGACGATTCCGGCTGGGTGGTGAACTTATATTTGCAGATTTATCGGTATGCCAGGAAGGAAAGATTCCTGAACATAGCCTACGAGACGCTGATCAATCTGGACAAACAGTGGGCGGTAGACTTTCAGCGGAATTCACGAGGCTTGATGTACTACGATCACCAGGACCGCTATTCGATCTACATGGCCGCACAGATCATTGGCGCGCTCGGACTCTTTGACGCTTTACGCACCGTGGATGCCAGAAAAGCCGGGAACTGCCTCGTGATTGCGTCGAAGTACTATAACTTTGTCGAGAATTATCTGCACTCGACCGGCCGTGGGCAGCTGAATATCGCGGGGGCCTCATTCGGCGTTGCGAAGGATTTGTTCGAAGAAGAATGCAACTTTGGATTCGGCGATAGGATACCTCCTCCAGACGCCAAATGTACCTTCCAGCATGACCTTTTCACCTCTCCACACATGATGATGACTGCGGCGTACGCGATGTTTGAGCAAGCTGGGAAAGCAGGCGGCGACATTAGCCAGGTCAATCCTGAGTTTAGAGACTTCAGGGCCAGGACAATTCGCGCAGCGGATGCATTCACTCGCGTTTATCCCGATGGCTACGTGGAACCGTCAGCCAGTGGATCGGGCTCGGTCGTGATGAATCTCTTTGATACCAATGTCAATGGCTTCGGGTGTTATTGGTGGACAAAATTCGTGGTTCCTCTTAACCCAAAGCAGTACGGGGGAGTGATTATCCGGACTGCGAGGGAGATCATCATCGAACAAGGCACGAGCGACGTTTCGAGCCCGTGCTGGAATTCAACCAAGTGCACAACCGAGAATTCCCACTCTCCGTTTGGGAACAAGCCGGAGTGGGTTACCGCGCGGCAGGCCGGGGCGGCGAGCATGATTGCCGCGGCAAGGTGGATTGAGCACGTGCATCCCGAACTGCGGCAAGGCGCAAAGGCTGACTCGAAATCCTGACCGGAACGCGCCTCCGCGCTCGCAGTAATGCAGCGATGGCGGACGCGGAGGTGGCCGGGATCGATTATGGGAGAAAGACAGATGCGGGATGCCCGGCGGTGGCTAGGAGGACAAATTGACAGGGACAGAAGTCTGCACCCAGGCAGCCCCAGCCGCGCCACACAAAATCTGATGAATTGGCCAGAGAGGGGAAGTGCTTTACATGCTTGACCGCAGGAAGTTTCTAAGATCGGCGGGAATGTTTGTTTCGAGCTTCCCGGTTTTTCCTCATTTGCTTAGCGCTAAGGAAATGGCCTGGGGAGATGCAGAAGGCAATAAGGCGAAGCCGTATGGGAGCGGCCACTTCGGAGAATGGGTTGTGGATGAGTTTGGTTTGCCCGCCTTCCACTACACGTGCAATCAGATCACAGACCCCGCCGCAGTAACTCCTGTGGACTCGGCCTTCCGGTCTCCAACAGATCAGTTCCATCAAGTGGGAAACGACCGGCTGGTGGCAGTGGTGTCGAACTACGGTTATGTGCAGGTTCGGCAGGATGAGGGCGCACCGAAGTTTCTGAACGACTTTTGTCCGGAGCGAGGCCAGAATGGCGGTGGGATCGGCTTCCTGACAGACGGAAACAGCGTGTTGAGCACGTACTACCCAGCCAACCCTGAGACCTTCGACCGCACCTTCGGAATCGGATACCTTCGGAAGCAAGTCCGCAGCAAGCAATTGGCTGTGGATCAGATCATCTTTGCGCCTTTCGGTGACGATCCAGTAGTCCTTTCGCAAGTGAAGATCACGAACCGCGGCGATCGCAAGGCGAGCCTGCGATGGATCGAGTACTGGGGGTGCCAGCCCTATCAGTTCTCCTTCCGCTCCTACATGCAGGCCAGAGCGGTCGGGAAAACCAGCGGAGCCCAGCAGCTGCGCCGGGACTTTGGCGAGAGATTCGCGCATGAAATGCGACTCATCAAGGAAAACAGAGGTCTGCTGGAACGGAAGCAATTTCTGGGGCGGTCGGAGTCCGATAAAGCTTCCTGGAAGAAGACGCAGGCAAGCTCGCCCGAGCTGCGGGATCCCGGTCTTGGAGGGTCAAGCTTCGAAGACCTCAATCCGCCTGCGACCTTCCTCGCCAGTTTGGATGGCCCATTCGACAGTTTTTCAGGGAATGGGAGGAATTTCTTTGGCCCAGGCGGAGTAAGTAACCCGAAAGGCATTGCTCTTGAGCTGGATAAAGATCTGGCCGTAAACGGTCCCGAATCCGCGTTGCTGCTGGAGCGTTCTTTCACACTAGATCCCGGTGAGAGCCGAACGCTCTATTTCTTGTATGGATATCTCACGGACGGGATAGAAACTCGCCCGCTCATCGAGAAATACGAGAAGAACCCGTCTTCGCATTGGGCAAATTCCTGCATGCGCTGGAAAGAAGATGGAATGCGATTCTCCACGGCGGAGGAGCCGTGGGTCGGCCGTGAGCTGACCTGGGACTACTACTATCTTCGCAGCAATCTGACTTACGACAGCTTCTTTGGCGAGCACATTCTCTCGCAGGGGCACGTTTATCAATATCTGATCGGGTTTCAAGCTGCAGCCCGCGATCCTTTGCAGCATGTTCTGCCTTTCATCTTCAGCAATCCTGCCATTGTGAAGGAAATCCTGCGTTATACGCTCAAGGAGGTGCGTGACGACGGTTCCGTCCCGTACGGGATTGTAGGATACGGGATGTTGATGCCGGGGGGAGTGGATAATGCGAGCGATCTGCCGCTGTGGGTCTTGTGGGTGACAAGCGAGTATGTTCTCGCCACGCGGGACGCCGACTTTCTCAACGAAGAGATTCAGACTTATCCTGTGCACGGACCGGCGGCGAAAAGGGAGTCCGTTCGCAATCTGCTCAGGCGGTGTTACAACCACATGATTAAGGACGTCGGCGTGGGTCGGCACGGACTCATCCGGATGCTGGAGGATGATTGGTCCGACGCCGTCGTGGGAGAACACGTCCCCGCCAAGTTCCACGACGAGTATCTTCGCACCGGAGAAAGCACGTTCAATTCCGCGATGGCGAGCTACGTGTTCGAACTCTATGCCAAGATGCTCGACTACGCACGCGAATCATCGAAACTTGTTGCCGATGCGCGGCGCCATGCCGACGAAAATCGGCAAGCCGTGCGTGGGCAATGGACCGGGCATTGGTACCGCAGGGCCTGGCTGGGTCCTTCGCTTGGATGGATTGGCGAGGACGACCTCTGGATCGAGCCGCAGCCTTGGGCAATCATTGGTGGGGCGGCAAGCCCCGACCTTGCCCGAGAACTGGTTCGATCGATGGACAAGATGAGCCGCAAGCCTTCCCCCATCGGCGCCATGCAGATCAGCGCGGGCTCGCGCACGGCCGAAGAAATGGGAATCAGAATCGGAACTTCGCAGGACGGGGGCGTGTGGCCGTCGATGAACGGCTGTCTGGTGTGGTCCCTGGCCCATGTCGATCCCGAAATGGCATGGGACGAGTGGAAGAAGAATTCACTCGCCAGGCATGCCGAGGTCTACCCGAAAATCTGGTATGGAACATGGAGCGGTCCCGACACGTTCAACTCCGTCCTGAATGACTACCCAGGTGGCACCATGTTGAGCGATGCGATGTATTGCCAGCGCCACACTACGGGGTCTGTGTTTTGCGAGGACGATCTCTCGTGGACAGATTTTCCCGTGATGAACATGCATCCGCATGCCTGGCAGCTTTACACGATCCCCAAGCTGCTGGGACTCGAGTTCACGCCTGAAGGTGTGGAACTGGCGCCATCGATTCCGCTAAAGTCGTACCGCTTTGACTCGCCATTGATTGGCCTGGTGAAACTGGGAAATCGCTACGAGGGTTGGTACGCGCCATTTGCGCGAAAAGGGAACTGGGTGATCACATTAAGGCTGCAGGAAAAAGAGGCGCGGAGATTTACCACCGTCGAAGTGAACGAAAAGCGGCAGGGGGTAACGTTTGCAGCGGATAGAGCCATCAAGTTTACCGGCGAAGGCGGGCTGGGAGAACCGCTTCGCTGGGTGCTAAGGGCCTGAGCAAATAGGCGTGACTGCTCAAGTCCTTAAAACGATCCCCATGCCTGGCGCGAGGAAAGGATACGTATTCGAAATGATCTCTTCATCGACAATTCAAAGGGCCATGGCAGCGATTTTGCTTATCGTCCTGGGAGTTCCGCTCTGCGGGCAAAACATAGCAGGGAAACGCGTCCCGATTATTGACGTCACCGACCTTTATCTTCCCGCGTCGGATTGGGGAGACAACTTCGATCTCGTGACGGCCTATGGGTTGCCGGAAGTCGACTTGAAGGCGGTCATTCTCGACATTACGCAAACGGAGCGAAAGGCTTGGCCGCGGGATCCAGGGATCGTGGCTGTCGAGCAGCTCAACTACATCTTTGACAGGATTGTTCCAGTTGGCGTCGGGCCTTTTGAAAAAATGAGGTCCCTGGACGACAAGATGCTCGACGCTCCTGTCTATCAGCAACAAGGTATTCAACTGTTGCTGCAGACTCTTCGTGAGAGCCCAGTTCCCGTCGTCGTACTTTCTTTTGGTTCGCTGCGCCCGATCGCCGTCGCTTACAACCGCGATCCGGCCTTGTTTCACGCCAAGGTTGCATCGATTCACATCAGCGCTGGAACCGCGTACGCGGATCTGAAATCAGTCCCAATCGTCGATCATCCGTGTGTCTGTGACGGGCCAAACTTCAATCGGGAATGGAATGTCGATCTCGATCCCCTGGCGTTCATTCGAATGCTGCGCTCCGATCTGCCGATCGCACTTTATCCCTGTGCGCGCAGAGATGGCGCCGACAAGCTCGATCCTCACGATTCGTATTGGCGGATGCCCAGTCTTGAGTTTGTCCATGAATTGAATCCAGAGATTCAACAATATCTTGCATTTGTCTTTGGGGATGCGCACCGGCTCGATTTTCTGCGGGCCATTGATTTTGGACTCTCCGAAGCCGAACACGCGGCTGCCGATGCCGCGTTCAAGAAGCCGCATAATGTTTGGGAGACCGCAGTGTGGATGGCAGCGAGCAATCGCAAGCTGGTAAAACACGCCGACGGTTCCTATGAGGCTGTTCCCGCGGAATCCGTAGATTCCAATGATTCGGTCCTGGCGAACGATTTGGTTCCATGTCACGTGGAAGTCAGAGAGGACGCGAACTTCGTCTGCACGCCGACCGCAGATCCTACGAATTTCCGCATCTATCAGCGCGGTGACCCGAAAGTGAACCAAGCCGCATTTCAGCAGGCCTTACCGAAGCTTTACAAATCCTATCGGGTGCCAACGCGCCACGGCCAGGCGGCCATAACACAACAATGAACCCACGGCTGGTGCGATATGATGGCTTCGCTTTATCTCGCAATGAACGGTAGAGTTCAAGCGAGATATGATGGGCTCTTATCAAGAGGCAAAAGTACAAAACCATCCTGGCCTATCAGGCAGCAAATCGCCCGATAGGGACTCTAATCAGTTCAGGAGGTCATCAATGATGCAGAATGGCCCCGTAACAATCGTTGCCAGCTATAACGCGAGCCTGTTTTTCAAGGGCCATCGCCTACCCGGATTGGGAGAGACAATCGTGGCCGATGAGTTCCAGGAGGGAGCGGGGGGCAAAGGGTCGAATCAAGCGATCTGCGCATCGGTTCTTGGGGCCGCCACTCGCGTGGTTATGTGCCTGGGTATGGATCGTTTCGGCGACGATGCTCAGGCGATGTACCGGAGTTTTGGGATTGGCACGGATATGATTCGCCGTGTTCCTGCCATTTACAGCGGCATCGGTGTGATTCTCATTGATCGCAACGGCGACAACATGATCTCGGTCGCGCCCGGAGCTAATTTCAATCTTTGTGAGCGGGATATCGATGCTGCCGCGGCGGTTTTCGAGACTTCATACTTGGTCGGTTTCCAACTCGAGAATCGCCTCGATGTTGTGGAATACGGCATCCGGACCGCGCACAGTCATGGAACTCGAACTTTCCTCGATCCTGCGCCGGCGGCAAAGCTCCCCGACGATTTGTTTCCATGCATCGATTTCATCAAGCCCAACGAGCATGAGGCGACAATCCTCTCCGGCATCGCAGTTGTCGATGTCGACAGTGCCATGCGCGCCGGCAAGTGGTTTCTCGAACATGGCGTAAAGACAGTGATTGTTACTCTCGGCAAGCTGGGCGCGGTCTGTGTTACTCATGGCAGACAGGATTACTATCCGTCGCATAGCGTGCCCGCCGTCGACACCACTGGCGCAGGAGATGTATTCAGCGGCGCATTGATGGCCGCCCTCTCGAAGGATAAGCCGCTGGACGAGGCCATGCGCTTTGCCAACGCGGCAGCGGCGCTGTCGGTCATGCGTCTCGGCGTCATTGCGGCAATACCGCATTTGGATGAAGTGGAGGCATTTCTGCCCGCCTTCGCGGAGGTTGTATAGACATATGATCGCAAAGGCTACGGCACGCGAATGCATGATGCAGGTCTACCGCAGCCAGCTCCCCGAACGGATCCCGGTGGCCATTTACTCCCGCTATTTGCCCAGGGGATCGGCGGAACGCCTAGCTCGGAACTTAGGGCTCGGCATTATCGACTATTTCCCGCTTGTCTCCATGCTTGCGCCGCCTTGGCATATGAATGCCGGGTATCTCTCCCGTGTCAAGGGAGCGGACTGCAATATTGCCTACGCATGGGAGAATAATCAGCTGGTTGAAATCCGTAGCTTTGACACGCCCTTGGGCACCGTAAGCCAGCGCACAAGAAAAGATCCGGCTTACGGAAGCGACTGGGTCCAAAAGTTCTATATCTCCAACGTCGAAGACTACAAGATCGTGCAGTATCTAGTGGAAAATACGATCTTCCATTCGAATTCGAATGAATTCAACGCGCGACAACAGGACCTGGCGGAAGATGGCGTGCTGCTGGCCAGGCTCGATCGCTCACCGTATCAGAAGTTGCTGATCGAACTGGCTGGAGCGGAGCGATTCATGGTCGATTTGCAGACAAATCCGGAGCCCGTGCTCGCGCTCCTTCGAGCACTAGAACTTAGAATGGAAGAAGTTGTTGACCGGGTCTGCGAGTCCAAGGCTGAAGTGGTCTGGCTGCCCGACAACATCACCAGTGATATGACTCCTCCAACCATGTTCGAGAAGTACTGCCTGCCCTATTACATCAAGCTTGCCGAAGAGCTGCACCATAGCAAAAAGTTGCTCGTTGTCCACATGGATGGACGGCTTCGCGCCCTCAAGGGCGCAATCGCGCGCAGCCCCATCGATGCGGTCGAATCTTTTTCGCTCCCTGTGGTCGGAGGGAATCTCGAAATTGCCGAGGCCCGGTCTGCATGGCCAGGCAAAGTCATCCTGCCCAATTTCCCCTCCCCGCTCGCCACTGCCGATGAACAGACAATCCGTAAGTTTGTCGAGAAGTTAGTCGAAGACATGGGCGCCAATACTCCTTTCATGCTGCAAGTGAGCGAAGATATTCCCCCTAAAAGTTGGCAGAATCTGCTTCCCTTGCTATGCCGGGCGATTGGTGGGTAGCGCGGGCTCTGCGGGGTCGAAGACCTCACGGGCCTTGTGATGGCCTGGGTCAAGCAGGCTCAACCGAAAAACCTGCCGCGCCACTCGAGAGTTTCCGGCGAAAAAGGTCAGGCGATGTCGCGAACTGCGAAGGGAGGCATATGATGCTGTCGTTTCCAAGTTCAAAGACGAAGATCCGCTTTATGTGGCGCAGATTGCTCCCGGCGGTTCTGTCGGCTGTTACCGCAGTCGCGACGGCGCAGGAAATCCCACGCCATCCGCGCATGGGCGTATGCACGCATTTTGAACAGAACTGGGATGTGGACAAGGTGATGCCTCTGGTTGCGCGGTCCGGGGTATCGTGGATACGGGACGACTTCTATTGGAAGGACTACGAGCAGCAAAAAGGCGTTTACCGCGTGCCTGCCAAGGCCATGAGATGGATCGACGCCGCGTACTCGGCGGGTCTGAAAATCGATCTTATATTTAACGGTTCAAACAGCATTTATGCGCCCGATGTCTACAACCCGGAAGCCTATGCCAAGGCGGCGGCGGCACTTGCCAAGGACTTAGCAGGAAAGGTGCAAGTCATCGAGATCCTGAACGAACCGGAGAACTTCGGCTTCATGAAGCGCTACGGCGGTGCATGGAACGGCTTGGAGAACGACGGCACGGTTTCTCCGTGGGTTGGAGGATACGCCGAACTCATCAATAAGGCAGCCAAGGCCGTCAAGGCAAGCAATCCGGAAATGAAGGTAATCGGGTTGGGCTCTTCGCCTCCGGTGAACTATCGCGAAATGGCCATGGGAATTGCTCCGGAGGTGGATGGCGTTGTGGACCATCCATACTCTCCCAAAATGGCGCCGGAAGTAGTGCCTTATGCCAGTGCGCCTGCGCTCTTGAAGCGGGATGGCATAGCCACGGCCGACGAAAACGGGACCTTTTCATCGCTGATCCAGATGTATCGCGAGCAGTCAGCCAGGTATAAAGGCCCCAGAGAGCTATGGCTGACCGAGTGGGGCTGGAGTACGTTTCAGGAAGCCAAGGTTGACGGCCATTCCTCCGGATTCACGCCGCGCGCGCAGGCCAAATACATTCTGCGCCGTCTCGTGCAATCGCTGGGACTTGGAGTCGATGCGACGTTCATCTATGACTTCAAGGACGACGGTGCCGATCCTTATGAGCTCGAAGACCATTTCGGTCTTGTGGATTACGCGCTGAATCCCAAGCCGGCTCATGCGGCAGTTCAGCGAGCCGCAGCCTTGCTGGCGGGCTATCATCCGCATCAGAACTTTGAGGTGAGCATTTCTCCCGTTGCCGGCCGCCCCGATACGAATCCCGTTCTATGGGATGGAGCTAGGCTGGCGACCTCCGGGGCCATTGAGTGTTATCAGTTTGTCGGCGCCGGAGGGCGGCAGTTGATTGTATTGTGGTCGAATGAACGGGCCGATGGTGACCTCAATCCGCGTCTGGCTGACGTGGAGATTTCCATCCCCGGTATGCCCTCAAAGGTGGAAACTCACGACTTGTTCACGGGAAGGAGCTACGAGGTTCCATTCGCGAAGTCGAGCAAAGGAATCATCCTCAAGCAATTCACGGTGCCCGATTACCCGGTCGCTCTGACATTCAACTAGTGCCGTGTCCGTGTTATTGAGTAATGCAGTTTCCGGCGGGCTTGTTTGCGCGTGAACTTCCATTCGACAGTGCTGCGGTCGTGGTTGAGGCGACGGCTCTAAGGTGACCAATCAATGCATCCTGACCAACGGAATAATCGCTCCTATTGATCGCTGCATAAATAATGCAATGGTTTAGCGCAAAGAAAAACGCAGCTCGGAGTGGATGATACAGCCGCGCAGTTTTTCCGAAGAGCTGCGAATTGCTTCGATTGAACCGAGGATATCTTCCATCAGTTCATCTACATCGTTGGGGCAACTGTTTGCCAGCTTCTGTTTGGCCAAAGCCCAGACGCCTTCATCGGGATTGAGTTGCGGGGCATAGGAAGGAAAGTACTCGATACGCAGGCGGCGATGTAGGCCCAGAATTTGTTCGACCGGCTTTCCCTTGTGCGTGGAGGAGTTGTCGAGCAGAACGATGACCGGCCCGCGTAGATGGCGGAGCAACTCGCGCAAGAATACGCAAACCTCATCCTGCCCGATGTTGTCGTAGAAGAGCAAATAGTAAAGCCCGAGGTGATGCCGTCTGGGGCTTACGGAAATTCCAGAAATGACGGAGATTTTGTCTCGCCGTCCCTGACGGTGACGATGAATGGGAGGTCTGTCCTTGCGGAGCCCAGGTCCTGACCACATTGGGAATCAGCATGAAGCCCGATTCGTCTGCAAAGACGATATGGGCACCCAGCCTTGCAGCGTTCTTTTTATACGCGGCCACTCCTCCTGCTTCCAGCGTTCGATCTCGTCTTCATTTCGCTCCAACGCGCGCCGTTCCGGCTTTTGTGGAGTCCATCCCAGGCTGTGCATCAAGCGGCCGATATGGTCCGGGTGATAGCGCACACCAAACTCACGTTCGACCATCTCGGCTATGCGCGGTGTGGTCCATAGATTGGTTCGGTAGCCCCGTGCCATCGGTCCTTTGAGCAGAAGGCGGATAAGTCGCTTTCTCTTGGCGGCAGCCAGCTTCAACGGACGCCCCGGAGAAAAGCGTACCTGCAACGCGTCCGCACCGCTGTGTCGACGCGCATCTCGCCAGCGCATCACAGAACTCGGATTGCATCCGATCTGCCGTCCAACTTCATTGAGAGAAAGTCCATCATCCAACAACGCCAACGCGCGCCGACGCCGATCCTCAAGAAGATCTGCGCTTCCCTTCAGTCTGGGCATACGGATTAAATCCCTCAGTATCTATTATTGCATTATTTATGCAGGAATCAATAATGCGCAGAGGTATCAGGACAACAATGCCGCCTGCAATGTGCCATAACCCTTAGGTTTTGGAACGCCTTCTATCGCGCTAGTTCATTCTCGGTTTTCAGCGCGATGGTGGACGTGAAGTTGGAGGCCTTCCGGAACAGGATTCGCCGATTCTATTGGTATTCTGCCATTTCAAAAGGGTGTTGCCACTGGCCCATCTCCACCCCCTTTTGAATCATCGCCGACAAAGCGTCCTTAAGACTGTAGGATCCGGGACTAATAACGCCTCTCCGCCACTACTTGTTCACTACCAGAGACAACTCCGGCGCGTTGAGTTTCCTGGGTGCCCCGACAGTGTTGACGGCACCATCTAAACTCAGCTGGTGGCAGAAATGGACACCGCTCGAATCTCGCGCCAAGCAACGAGCAGACAAGAATCGAAATAACCCCATATGTTCCGCTCGTTACAAGCCTGTCCCACATTGCTCCCGGAAAGTCGACTGTTCACAAATCAGGGCAACAGACGCCGACTCTACCGCTGGCGCCCTGACCTGTTTCGATTTCTGCGGTTGACAAGCGGTATGGCGGTCCACCTGGACGTAAAACCGGCTGCTCGGACAGTTGCCCCAGAATCCTGATACGAGCTTGCCCACCAAGTAGTGAGTAAAAAAGGAGGACGTTATCACTCGCCATGTTGCCAAACCGGGATCACCACTTGCCGGTCGGAAGGTGAGAGTGCTAATTATCGAGCGCTCGCAGATCATCATTGATCGACCGAATGGCCCTCCGCTTGCTGTTAACTCACATGCGTGAAAATCGTTCCGAAAAAAGGCAGCCAACATAACTTTGCTTTAAATCAGCTGTGCCCTAGACTGTGCCATGCCGTGCGGGCACAAATGTGTCAAATCAGTACCTTAGGCGACCAGGCTAGAGTGCTTCCGTGCGGGCTTATTCTAAGGGCAAGTGCTTGATTCTACGATCATGGTCCCCGGCGGTCGAGCTCCGGAATGCTGATCCGGCATCAGCCAGCCCAGGCCGTCTGATTGCGAGTTTCGCGATGTCGTGCGTCTGCAGGTATGCAAACAGTGTGCCGACAAAGTCGAAGGAAACTCTGACGGAACACGGTCGAGAAGGTCGTCGCCCGTCCTGCTGGTGCCCGACAGAATTCCCTCAGAAACGCTTCGGGTCGCGCACACATTTGGCACACGAAACACAGTCCTAAGGCGAATCTGCACGGCGTTCTGGAAGAATTGTGGTTGATCGAGCAAATCAACGTCACTGATTGAGCGAATCAGTGGTCACGAACCGTGCCTCGGGCTGCCGAATGCGCTACGCAGAACGCAAACTCCGATCGGCGCAACTTCGACTCACACGGACTGAGCGCGGCATCCTTTCCTGGATCGGGATACTTGCCAACCTCAGGCATGAAAGAACTCGCACCATTCAGCCACCACGTTGGGCGGAAGCGGAAACGAAGAAGAAGAACTGAGTTGACGCAGGTAATGGCCTACGCCCGCTCAAATCCGTATTGCAGTTCTGTCG
>Ga0302320_10003654_pt1 | contig 35505 bp, 23 predicted proteins | sample Bog_T0_3_FD_202130 | JGI IMG/M metagenome (GOLD analysis project Ga0302320, IMG submission 202130) | Peat permafrost microbial communities from Stordalen Mire near Abisko, Sweden - Bog_T0_3 | ecosystem: Environmental > Terrestrial > Soil > Wetlands > Peat | place: Sweden: Abisko, Stordalen Mire...
GCCCCCATCCCGTGGGCCTCCCGGTACCCGACCAGGCAGCTTTGCCCGTGCCCGCGGTTGGTATGGCGGTGCACGCGCAGCTCGGGCCAGCCAAGGGCGGACAGGCGCGCCGGGGTGGCATCGGTCGAGCCGTCGTCGACCACGAGAATCCCGAACCGGCCCGCTCCCACGGTGCGCTGCAGCTCCCCGCGCCACTCCTCGAGCACCGGTACAATGGCGTCCTCCTCGTTGAACACGGGCACGACAAGGACGATTTCAGGCGATGGGGACACGTGGGGAGAAGCGTTGCTGCCGGTTGGACGCGGTGCCCAAACAGTCGCAGGGCTGCTCAATGTGACGCAACGTCAAACCCGTTTGCCCCGGCCCTTGCTGCCTTCCGAACACATTGATTCAAAGATTTTTAACGCGTCGGACAGGTAGGGGTGCGGTGACTACGCAGCGCTATTCCGAGAGCAGTTCCGCCCCCTCAAGTGCCAGGAGCCGCGTCTTGGTGCGGATTCCTCCCGGGGCCGAGAACCCGGTCATCTTGCCCCCGGCCGAGACCACCCGGTGACAGGGAACTAGGAGCGGCCAACGGTTTGAGGCCAGGGCCACCCCCACGGCCCTCGCGGCCTCGGGACCAAGGCCGATCGACGCGGAAATTTCACCGTAGCTTGCCACGCAGCCCGCCTTCACCTGGAGCGTCCGCCGGTACACGGCGACCTGGAAATCGCTCGCCAGGGACCAGTCGATCGGCACGTCCGTGAAATCCTGCGGCGTGCCGCGGAGATGAAGCCTGACGCGTTCGAGCAAGGACCCTATCCAGGCGGGGACATCGGCCTCCGCGACCCTTTCCCCGGCACCCTTGGATATCCGGGCATCGGTCAGCGCCTCGGTCGGGCCGGGTAATTGGAAGCCGGTGACAACGGCGTCCCGGCACGCGAGGGCGCAGGCTCCAAAGTCGGTTGGAAAGATGACGTAGGCCATGGCCGCGGGGCGCGCGGATCCTGCACGCCCCGCGGTCCCCAAAGCAATGGCAAACGCCCCGGCTTGATCCCGGTGCCGCAACCCTGTCCAATCCCCCGAAACGCCCGACATCCATGAAGACCCAATACTGGCTGGTGAAGCAGGAGCCCGAGAGCTACGCGTGGGACTCCTTCGTGAAGGACGGGCGCACCTCATGGGACGGGGTCCGCAATTACCAGGCGCGCAACAACCTCAGGCTCATGCGTCCCGGTGACCGGGTGCTCTTCTACGCGAGCGGTGGCCCCAAGGAGGTTGTCGGCACCGCGCGCGTCTCAAGGGCGGCCTACCCGGATCCAACGGCGGACGACCCGGCATGGGTCTCCGTCGAGATAGAGGCCGAGGCCGCGCTCAGGAAGCCGGTGCCGCTCGCGGCGATCAGGTCGGCCTCCGGGCTCTCCGGGGTCCCGCTCCTGCGTCACACGCGCCTCTCGGTCATGCCCCTCTCGCGCCCGGAGTTTGAGGGGATCGCGGCCCTGGGTGCCTAGTCGGGGGTCCTTCGGAAAACCCTTCCCTGTGGGGAAGTCGGCGGCAGCTCGGCGGGTTCCTCCTGGAATGCCGCGGTCGGGGTGAGGGCCCGGCCCGACCCCGTTTGGAGCACGCCGTCCTTGGACGTCACGTCCTCGACCCTGAAGAGCTGCCCGCCTCGACGAAGGAAGAGGTCGAACTCCGGGGCCGTGAAGGGCCGGCTTCCGCGACGGCCAAAGACAACGGTCTGGTTGCCGCTCTCGTCGACGACCCGGTCGCGATCGAGCCCGCGGCTCACGGCGATCGCCCGGCCGGCCGTCGGATAGGTGGCGATCAGTTTTGGGTTTGGGGCTGGGCTAAAGCCCATGAATCCCGGGACGTTCTCGGGCGAAATGAGCTGGAGCACCCTGAGCCCGTTCTTGCCGTCCGCCACGAGCCCGTACATCGAGGCATTGACGGAGCCCACCTGGATGGCGCGCACGTCGTTGAGGGCGCCCCCGGCGGTGAAGTGCTCCCGGAGGATGGGCGCCTCGGGGTTCTTGATGTCGACGATCGCCAGCCCCTGGGCCCCATCGGCGACATAGAGGTAGGTCCGGGCGGCATAGAGGCCCTGCGCGTCCTTTAGCCGCACGCCCGCACCCTCGACGGGCTTCGGGTTGTCGGGGTCCCTCAGGTCGACGACCTTTACGCCCTCGTCATCGGTCACGAAGGCATAGAAAAGCTGGACGGCGATCCTTCGCGGGTTCCGCAGGAAACCCTCCGGCGCGCGGCCGGCGATGCGGGGTTTCGCGGGGTTGGTGATGTCGACGACGACCAGGCCCGCCCTGCAGGTCACATACAGCCTGGTCCCCGCAAAGTAGGCGTGCGTGGACCCGTCGAGGATCCCGCCGGGGTTGAACCGCGTCACGTCCGACTCCCGGAGGAAGTTGTTTGTCGGGTCCCCGTCCAGGAGTGTCCCCACCATGACCGTGACAAGCCCTTCGTCCCGGTCGGTCACATAGACATAGCCGTAGGTGAGGCTGATGGGTTGCTCCTCGTTCTCGGGCCTGTGGGTGCGCAGCGGATCGATGCCCAGAGTCGACGGCAGGACCACGCTTGTCGCATAGCGCGTGCGGACCCACAGGCGCTGCCCCAGGGGCGACACCGGGGCCGAGACGATCCGCTCCGAGAAACCCTTGTTGTCGATGTTCGCGACGTCGAACACCTCGAATCCACCCGGCCCGTTGGCCGTGTAGAGATACTCGCCCCTAAGCACGAGGTCCCTGATGTCCTCCCCGTCATGGTGGTAGGCTTCCTTGAGGACGCCCTGGTTGGCCTCGGCGTGCACCGTGTAGTCCTGCGGGTAGGCAAGGCGCTGGAGGTGGCTGCCGAAGGGCGCCTGCGGCTCCTCGCGCTCGGTCCAGACAACCGCGTCAAGACCGTCCCTGCCTGAACCCACGTAGGCGTACCTGCCGAAGAAATTGACGGTCCCCGTCCCAAACCCCAGGAGCTGCGCCATCCAGGCGTTGTTGTCCCTCGCCTCGGAAAGGTGGCAGTCGCTGCAGTTCTTGGTCGTCCCGACGGAACTCGTCGTGTGGGGGAAATGGGGATTGAAGGCCTGCCCGGAATAGCCCTCGGCGGAGATGGTCTGCTGCTGGGAATAGACCCATTCCCGGTTCGCGTTCTGGGAGCCGACCACGACCGCGCTCGAGGAGCGCAGGACCGCAAGGCGGTTGCCCTTGTAGGTTGCATCCTTGCCGAGCATGAAGACGTCGTCGCGCACCACCTGGGGGTTGTAGCTCGTGTAGTTGCGGGTCGTCGTGCCCTCGAACTTGTTGGACTGCACCCTCTTGTTGGCCCGCATGGGCAGGTGGCAGCCGAAGCAGCTCGTCGCCCACGACGTGTGGCAGATCTGGCAGGAGATGTTCGAGTTGGCGTGCGCAAGCTGGGCCGAGAGGATCTCGGGCGAACCCGAGGGGACGCTGCCCCACGTGACGCCGTCCCGCCGGAGCGTCTTCGCATAGGCGGACTTCGGGTTGTACCTCGGGGAGGAGGGGTTGATGGTGTCGACGGTCTGCGGGACCTCCCACACCGTGTCCGGGCTCATCATGGAGCGTTGGTAAAGGCGGCGTCCCACCCAGTAGAACCTCGGGCCCCAGGGCGTGGACCCCTGGGAGAGGTCGACAGGCTCCGCGCGGCCGTCCCTGAAGGTTCCCGAGTTGCCCGAGGTGACAAGCGTCGGCCGCCTCTCGACCGTGCCGTGGCAGTCGACGCACTCGATGGCCGTGGCCGCGCGCGGCTCACCGTAGAGCAGGCCGTTGCCGTGCACGTCTGTCTCGAAGTGGCAGTCGGCGCATTGCATCCCGCGCGCAAGGTGGACGTCCTTAAGGTGCACGGCCTTTGCAAACTTGTCCGGGTCGTTATGGTCGATGGGCCGGTCGTCGAGCGTGAGCAGGTTTCCCTCGCGGTCCTTCTTGAACACGGCCCTGAAGATCCAGCCGTGGCCGTGGTAGTCCGCAAACTGGGTCTCCTTGAGCTTCGGGTTTAGCTCGGCCACCCGCTCCAGGAAGCTGGGGTCGCCCCACAGGCCCCGCGCCGCCGCGGCCTCGGGGTTGCGCTCCAGCGAGGAGGCCATCTCCGCCTCGCTCGGGTTGTGCTGAACCTTGGGATACATGAACTCGCCGTCGCTTTCCTGGTCCCACCAGGTGTACCCGAGGTACGGGTTAACGAAGAGGTTTCCCTGGTGCATGTGGCAGGTGATGCACTGGCTCGAGGGGATGCTCCGGGTGAACTGGTGCTTGATCGGATGGGCCTTCTCCCGCTTCGAGATCATCGGGTCGGCCGAGAAGCTCAGGCCCTGGTTGCCGTACTTGGACCACCATCCGGAGTTGGTGGGGGACCTGTCATTGGCGTAGATCACGTGGCACGCGGCGCATCCCGAGGACCTATAGTCCCCGGGGTGGTCGTTGGTGCCCATGAATCCCAGCAGCGGGTCGTGGAGGCGGGTCTTCTGGAGGTTGAGAAAGACCGGGTCGATGCGGTTGAGCGTGCCGAGGCCCCGCTCGGAGAGCCTGCGCGCGGGATGCCCCGGGGATTCAAAGGGATCGGGGATCCCAAGGAGCTCCTGTTTCTCCCCGCCCTTCTCAAACACGCGCAGGATGTTGGAGGGCTGGCCCAATTCGAAGCGCGGGAGCGGCTCCAGGTAGGGAAGGATTCCATGGAGCCGGGTCATCTCCGGGGTGACAGGCACCGGGCTCTCGAGCCTCAGGGGTTCGCCCCCGGGCCCGTAGGCCTGGCCATAGCGCGGGTTCTTGAAGGGGACCGCCCCGTTGTTGTAGAGGGCCGCGCCCCAGAGCATCGCCCCGTGGTTCATCATGCTTGTGCCCACGTTTCGAACAATCTCCCCGTGGCAGAGCCCGCACGCCTTGTCCGCCACGCGGAGGTCCGCCGGGTTCACGAACCGGATAAACTCCACCGATTCGTGGTTGAGGAGCACCGACGAGTCCGAGGGCTTTGCGGAGCTCTCCCAAAACACGGGGTTGCGCGGGGCCACGTGGGCCTTTCGCATGGTGAGCCCGGGCGTGGGGTCCCCTCCGTGGCAGTCCACGCACCCAAGGACCACGTTGGGGGAGGCATGCATCTCCTCGATGCCTCCGTGGCACTCGATGCAGCCCGCACTCTTGCGGTGCGCCTCTTTGACGGACTGGTCGACCCAAGACGGGGAGATCGGGACCTCGGGAGACCCGGGTGCGGAGCTGGAGTTGCGGGGGACGGCAATCGGCGGACCGAAGATCCTAGGCTGATCCGAACCGTCGCCTGCCGGGGGCTCGGCAGAAAGACAGGCGAGGAAGGCCACGGCCCCAACGCCGGCCGTAGCGGCGAGCAGCCGTCTGTTAAATTTTCTTTGAACGGTCATCTCGGTCGGGCCATGCGCTCAATACGTGAAGGTCGCGGCGAGAATCGCACTGTAGAGGAACGGGTCAACCTTCGCGCTTCCAGAGGACGGTGTGAATCCCGGAACCAGGGGCGCCGTGTTGGTATAGATGTCGCGGTAGCCGCTTCCCGGCAGCAGGAAGCCGCAGCCCGCGGAGACGACGACGTTGCTGATCAAAAAGGGCCTCCATTGGACACCGGTGCTCAGGTCAGCGCCGATGTTGCGCCCCGCCTGGTTGGTGAGGAGGACCCTCATCAGCGTGTCGGTGGAGGCAAACTGGAGGTAGTTCGCATTCAGGAACAACCGGAGCTTCGGCGTGAGGTCCGCCTCGGCCCCCGTGCCGAACAGGACAAGCCCGGGGTTCACAAAATTGGCCTGGCCCTCGAACGCCCCGCCGGCCCTCATGTCGGGCAGCAGGCTGAAGCGCTGCTTCAGCGGCACAGAGGTTCCACCGAGGTTGAAACTCTGGCGGACCCAGTAGCTGAACGGGCCCCCCGTGAAATTGGTATTGTCGGCTATGGAGTCGAAACCCGTGGCCCGGCCGTTTTGGCTGTCATGATCGCCCGAGGCGAAGAAGAAGGACGCCTTGTAGCGGAGCCAATCGCGGTCGTAGCTCAGCTCGATCGCAGCCATCTCCGCGAGTATGTCGACCGGCCTTCCGGCGATGCCGTTGAACTCGTCGTGCCCGGTCACCAGGTAGGCGGCGTCCGTGAGGTTCCAGCGCCCCAGGTGCCCGTCGCCCGTCCAGCCGAAATAGTAGCTGTCCACCCGGTGGGGCCGGACGACGCCGATCGGCGCCGGACGCACGAGGAAGCCATTCGTGTCGTACTGGGTCCCGGCCTGGTCGAAGCTCGCGAGGAAGCTCAGCTCCGTCGTATAGCCGGTGAAGAACGTGTCCTGGCGGTAGACGTTCGCGACCACGACCACCTGCCCGCGCCTCTGGAACGTGTTGAGGCCCGAGTTGGTGTCCTTCTCCCGCATGTCGAAGAGGGCGGCGTTGTACTGCCAGCGGTTGCTGTCGTAATTGCCGAAGAACCGGGCCCCGAGGTTCGTGTCGTTGAAGATGAAGCCCCGGAAATCGCTGTTGAAGGTTTGGTTGCCCACCTCGACGGCGCAGAAGTCATAGTTCGGCGAAAGGTCGGAGATGTGCATCTCGACAAATGCCTCCTGGAGGGAGACGTAGGTCTTGTCGCGGCGGGTGGCCTTGGAGCCGGCGAGGGTGCCGGTGGCGGGCGTGAGCCCCCCGTTCAGGAGCGCCCCGACGTCTCCGGGGTTGGTGACGCCGCTGTTGTCGGGCTCGTACCCGATGCCGGCCGTTAGGGAACCCCGCGGATCCGGGGATACCTGCCCGGTCTCGCTAAAATCGACGTGGTTGAAGTTGAAGACCGGCTTTATGTGCACAAGCCAGTCGACGGGCTTGAAGACCGTGTCCCCCTTGAAAAGGTCGGCCTCGAGGGCGAAATCCGTCGTCAGGAGCTTGGATTGGCTGCTGCCGTAGAAGTTGAAGCTCCCGGGGTTTGCCGCGCTGTCCCCGTTCGGCACGGGAAGCGCACGGTCCTCGGCCTCGAGGTCCGCGGATGCGGTCAGGCGAAGGAACACGTCCTGGCCCTCGATCGGGACGTCCCCCTTCAGGGTGCTCTGCCTGTAGTAGTGCCAGAATTCCGGGTCGGAATGGAAGTAGGGCATCTCCTCGGTGTCGCCCGAGGTGTAGCGCCGCCACGGCTCGAACCCGAGGCTCCAGCGGTCGGGGACGGGCTGGCCCCCGACGACCGCCCCGTCCCCTCCCTCGCCCTTTGCCGGGCCCGCCGCCGGCCACGACTGCGGGATATGGACATTCTCGCGGACCCCTTCTCGCGGGAGCTTCTGGGGCGCGGCCAGGGGTTCTAGACCGTATCCCGACGGCGGGCTCGGGGCTTGTGCGGGCTCGATCACGACTTGTTGCGCGGGACCGCCCGGGGAGGCCTGGACCGCGGCGCCTCCGGCGACGGGCTCCTGGACCGAGTACGTCGGGAACAGCGAGAGGTCCGGTTGTTTCTCGACCTGCTTCCAGGCGCCCGGGTCCGGGTCAAACGACGCGGGTGGGGGGGCCGACGCCGCGTCCTCGACACGCTTAACAACGAGGCCGCGAGCGGCCGGGGAATCCGGGGGAGGCGGAAGAGGGGAGCCGGGGTCAATCCTCACCGCCTCGGGCGCGGCGGGCGGCGGCCCCTGGCTGAGGCGCTGCGTTGGCCGCGGGGAATCCGGGGGAATCACGTCCGGCTCCGACTTGGGCCCGGAGCGGCAGGCATACTCCAAGAGGAGCAATCCTGCGAAAAGCGCGACGTGTCCGCGCCTCATTGGAGGAAAGCAAGGGGCTCCTTTGCGGACATGGAGGGTTGCTCATTGTGGTAGACATGGCAGCTGGTGCAGTTGTCCTTGGCTCCTCCCTTTGGGCTGTGGCATCGTGCGCAGGTCTGCTGGTTGGGCAGGATCACGTCGGAGGTGAGTTCGCTTGCCCCCGCGGCATGGCACTGGCTGCAGGCGGTCGTCGCGTGCGCGGCATGGCTAAACGAGGCCAGGGGAAGCCAGCGGTTAGGGGTCCTGGGAGGCGTCACCCAGGGGCCCTGGCCCGCGGCCCATGTAACCTCATGGCAAAGGGCGCAGCCCGTAAACGGGGTCCGCGCCGCCCCGCCGGCGCCCGCCAAGGCCGGCGACGGCCCGACCCTCCCATTGCTCAGGAATACGGAACGTTCGAGCTGATCGCCGTCGTGCTCGCGCTCACGCAGGGATTCCATCTGGCGCCGCACAAACGGCCCGATCTCGCCGGGGGGGACACCCATCACCCGGGCCCCGTATTCCGCGTACTGCGACGGGAGGCTGCGCAGGTAGGCGCGCACGAATGCAACGTCCCCGTGGGGCAGCGTCATTGCCGGATTATGATCGTCAAAACTGAGGGCATGGCAGGCGCGGCATGACGCTTCGAAGGTGACGGTCGCCATGTAGGACTTCGATGCGTCCGGCTTGTGGCAGTAGGCGCAGTCGAGCGGATGCCCATCCACCAGGGGTATGTTTTGCCCGCCCAGGTGAAGGCGGTGGTTGAACTTGAGTGTGTTTTGGTCCCGGGATTTCTCGCGAAGTACCCGGAACTCCGGGTGGTCGACGGCGAAGCTGGTGATGACGTCCGTGTAGCCCTCCGGCGGCCTGGGCACCGCATGCACGATCCCGGCCAGATCCCGCCTCGCGAAGAGGATCGCCGGCAGGGGCCGGCTAAGCTCCCGTGAGGCCATCATCTGCTTGGCATCCCCGTGGCAGGCCGTGCATGCGGCCGTGGCGACCGCGGCCATCGGCCCCGGCCCCTGGTGCTCCTTGTGGCAAACCGAGCACGAGGTGGGCCGCGCGACATCAAGCTGATGGAACGCCTTGTCCTGGTGGCAGCCCAGGCAGGAGTGGTCCATCCGCGAAAAGTCCTTGGGGTGGATTGATGTCAGCGCCGCCCATCGGAGCGAGCCCTGGGACGTCTGGAGGGCCCCGATGACCAGGTCGGCCATGTTCGCATGCGCATCGCCATGGCAGAGCACGCAACCCTGTCCCCCGCCGGAGCCTGCGGCAAGGTGCGAGAACTCGACGCCGGAGTGGGACCGCGAAAGCGGCCGCGGGTTTAAAAATGCATCCCGGTTCGAGCCGGAAAGGCCCAGGAGGAGAACGGCCGCGGACAATGCCACCGCCGAGCAGGTGAGGATCCTGCGCCGTCCGCGAAGGCTTCGCACCGGCCTGCACGGGGGTATCTCGTTGCAGCACCTGCCGTCGGGCAGCGGCCCCGCCTGGCATTTTCCCCCCCATTCCGGGGGCCGCGCGCAGACCCAGGTGCCCTTAGTCTCGCCCTGCTTCAGGACGAGGTACGGCTCGCATTCGGTCGTTGCCCTGCATTGCCCCGAAGGACTGGGTCCCATGCGGCACGGGCAGCCGCCCCTGGCATTGCCGCACACCCACTTGGCGTTCGGCCTGTCATAGCGCGACGAGTCAAAGTCGGGCGCGGGCGCTCTTCCCTCGTTCATCGCACGCCCCCCGAGAACGCATACACGACGACGACGTGGAGCGCGGCAAAGACGAGCATCCCGTAGGTGAGGGGGATGTGGACGAAGAGCCAGCCCTTGAGCAGCAGCTGCATGGCCCTATGAAGGTCGAGTGTGTCCTTCTGGCGGACGAGCGCAGCGAGCTCCACCGCTGAGGACGTCTCCAGCGGGCTCAGGTATTTCTTTATCTCCCCGATCTCCTCGAGGAGCGAATTCAATTCTCGCCGCGAGCCGAAGATGTGGGCGGTGAAATTTGAGGGGCCCGAGAAAAAAGGGCTCAGCTTGGCCGAGTAGAAGTCGGCAATCGTCGTGGTTCCCGCGGCGGGGATCCCTTCAACTACCAGGGCCTCGGCTCGCTCCCGAAGCCTGCGAAGCACGACGGGCATCCGGTCGTAGGGCACCTCGCTTCCGGCCCCTCCTAGCCGCTTGGGAATGACCCGCGATAGCCACCACCCGGCAATGCCGCTCAGGGTCACGGCCACGAAGAGCGCCGCAAGTGTGGCTTCCAGGGGGCCCCTTGGCAGGCGCCACCTCAGGTGCAGCCCAAACACGACAGCCGTGAAAAGGCCGACCCACGAGTGGGCGAGGAGCCAGACCCTTGAGCTGACAAGCGGCATGAACGCGATCTTCTTTCGCGCGTTGTAGGCGGTCAGGAAGAGCGTCAGCGCCAGGAGGACCCAGCCCGTGACGTAGTCGATCCGGGGGAGCCGGGGTTCCTCCAGGTTGAACACGTGCACCGAGGCCGCGGCGGCGGCCAGCATCACGGCCGGCAATGCGGCCCGCTTTGCCGTCGTTCTCAACGTCATCGCGTGATCCATTCCGCCAGCTCGTCGAGCGTGTTCAGATTCATCCGCTTGAGCGCGTCGTGGGGACAGGCCCGCTCGCAAGCCGGTCCTCCGTACTGGTCGATGCACAGGTCGCACTTTGTCGCCTTGTGGATCGGGTTTGAGTCGCTCGCCGTGAGTATCCTGCCTGACGGATCCCGGACCTCCACCATCCTTATGGCCCCGTACGGGCAGTTGTTGGCGCAGGCGCTGCACCCGATGCAGCTGTCCGGGTTGATGACGACGTTTCCCCGGAAGGTCTCGCGGTGGATGGCTCCCGTCGGGCAGCCAATCATGCAGATGGGATCCGTGCAGTGCATGCACGCCTGCGCGACCATCAGGTTGTTGTGGATGGGGCCGTGGCGCAAAAACCGAGGGTTGTTGTTGTGCGTCGCCGCGCACGCGCGCACGCAGTCGTCGCACCGCGTGCAGCGGTCCATGTCGATCACCATGGTCTCCGTTCCGTTGAAGAAACGGTTCTTGGTCACGAATTCCATCACGTCGGCGGGAAGCAGGGCGGCGGCGCCCCCGTCCCCTGACGGGCTGGAGAACGGCGCCCGGGAGCGGGCGCTGGTGACCAGGAGCGGGGGCATGAGCGCCACCGGCATCGCAGGCAGCACGATCGCCTCGATGACCGACGCCGGTATCACGAGGACGTGCGTGTAGCCAATCACGCGCAGCGTGTACTGCAGGGGCACCTGATTATCGGGTTGCCGCCAGTTGTGGGCGATCTCCTCGAACCCGTACATGCTTCCCGATCCCAGGTAGTTGAGCGTGCGGTGGCCGCTTCCGTACCGCTGGGTCAACCGGGCAAATCCAGAACGGATCATCACGATCCCGTTGGGATAGTCGCCCTCGACAGCTATCGTGGGCTCCTGAGCGGCGGACGCTCCCGATTGCACCAGCTGCTTGTATTCGCCCGACCAGTCATATTCGCCGTAGGTCTCAAACTGCGTGGCATCCATCAGCTGCTTCTTGGCCTCCGGGCCCAGGAATTTCATGAAGGGCAGCTCCTCCAGGTAGGTTGAGAGGGCCCGCTCCCTGTAGATGCCGTCTATGAACTTCCTCACCTGCGGGGCGTATCGCATCAGGTCGCGCAGGCCCTGCCAGCGGATTTCCAGCATCTCAGATCCCCCGGCATTTGCCAGGATGGTGGCGGTCCTCGGCATCCGTGAAAGGGCCGCGATCTCTCCGAAAACGTCCCCTGCCGCGATCGTGGCGGTCCGCTGGCCGTTCAGCACCCTGGGGATGTCCTGGAGAATGACTCCCGGCTCCGAGTCCGCCTCGCTCGTCGCCACGAGTCCATTGCTCTGGCCGGCCGTGACGACTTCCTCCTCATCTGCGTTCGACCAAAGCTGGGCCAGCGCTCGGAAGATCCCCCTTCGCCGGGTCTCGCTTCGGCCCACGAGCCGTGGTGGCAGGCCGGGGCTAAGCACCACCTGGGCCGTGCCCGACAGAACCATGAATGCGGAGGTGCCGTAGTCGCCCTCGCGAACAATGATCTCCCCGGGCTTGAACAGGCGAAGCCGCGCGTCGTTCTTCAGGATATCCTGGAGCTGCGCGGACTTGGGGAAGTTATCCGGGTCCATGTCCTTGAACGGCGGCATCCGCAGCAAACGGTTCACCTCCGTTGTGGTCATGTCCCTGCTGAAGGGGACGTCCCACCGCCTGGGACGGCTGAGGCCTGGCGAGGAGGTGCTCATCAGGCGTCTATAACGAGCGCGGTTGCGGGCCGGCAGATGCAGGCAAGGCAGGATCCCTCCTCCACATCGGCTCCATGGGTGCCCAGATACTCGACCGAGCCCGACTTTATCGCGACGATGCACGAGCCGCAGTTTCCGGCGCGGCATCCGGCGTCGATCTTGATGCGCGCTTCCTCGGCCAGCTCCAGCAGCGAATGTCCACCGCCCTGCCACGAGACCTTGCGGCCCGACCGTGCAAACGTGACCTCAAGACCGCCAAACGGGGGATAGGTCACCGAGACCTTGGTCTCGGGCTTCGCAGCCCTCTTCACCGAGGCGGGCCCAAAAGCCTCGAAATGCACCCAGTCGTCCGGCACTCCCCACGCCCTGAGATCCTCGGTCACGCTTTCCATGAACGAGCCGGGGCCGCACAGGAAAAACCCGTAATTGTTCGATGGCAGCACGGACTTCATGAGCTCGACCGTGACTCGCCCCTCGTGCTGGTAGTCCGCGCCCTTAACATCGGTGGGCAGCGGCTTTGAGTAGCACACGTGAACGTGGAGGTTCTTATTCTCCGTCTTTAGGCGGCCCGTGTGGGCCTTGAACATGTGGTCAGACCCATTGCGCGCACCGTGGAAAAACCAGACCTCCCGGTTCGATCCCGCCTCCGCCAAAGCCGCTGCCATCGCGATCATCGGGGTCACCCCGACTCCTCCGGAAATAAGGACCACGGGGCGCTCCTTCTCCAGGTCGAGGTGGAAGTGCCCGTTCGGCGCCTTGACGTCGAGAATGTCCCCGGCCTTGACATGGTCGCAAAAATACGAGGATCCGATGCCCGGAGGGTGCCCGCTATCCGGGGGCGGTGGGCATCGCTTTATGGTGACCCTGTAGTGCGAACGCCTGGCGCAGTCCGAGAGCGAATAGCACCGGATGATCGGCTTGCCTAGGCCGGGAATCGCCAGCTGGAACGTCAGGTATTGCCCTGGCAGGAAGTGGGGCAGCGGCTTCCCGTCATGCGGTTTCAGGTAAAAGGAATAGGTGTCGTCGCATTCCCGCACCTTCTGCTCCACCGAGAATTTCCGGATGCCGTTCCATGCCGATTTTGCCTCGCTGACGCTCTTTATTTCCAGACTTGCCCGCTCTATCGCGAGCTCAAGGTGCATGCGCTGGAGTCCAGACTGCCTGCGAATCTCGAACAGGCGGCTGACCCCGATGGCTACGAGGAAAACAAGATCGAGCGCCAGCCCGAAAATGATCAGCAGGCCAGCGGTGTGCGCGGGATGCTCGACGAATGGCTTGAGGAGATTCGCCAGCATTGGCGGGAGTTAGATGTTGTGTTCACAAAGCCACCCAGGCGAATTTGACGCTGGATCAGGTGGGCTGAACGAACCATTGGTATTGCAGAAAAGAGCCGCGGGCCAAACCAATAATCATGCGACCCACCCTTAAAGTAGCTCTTCTCGCCCTCCTGGGATCGTGGGTCGGCGGACGCCCGGGCTTTGGCGGCGAGATTGGTATGGGCGCAAACCAGTGCTCGTCGAGCGGTTGCCATGGGGGAGCCGGGGAGCACAGCAGGCAATTTGTCGTATGGTCCCAGAGCGACGTCCATTCCCGGACGTTTGCCACGCTGGCCTCCGCACGGGCGGCCCGCATGGCTGAGGCGCTCATGATCAGGGATCCCGCCTCGAGCCCGCGCTGCACCGTGTGCCATGCACCGCTTGCAGGCGCCGGCCCGGCGGAACGGGGGACGGGGGTCGAGCCGTCGGAGGGCGTGTCCTGCGTGAGTTGCCACGACCTGCCCGGCGCCTGGCTTCGAAGCCACACCCGTCCAGACTGGGGCCACGCAGAGCGGGTTGCGGCGGGGATGCGCGACCTGAGGGACCTCTATACCCGGGCAAACACCTGCGTCGCATGCCACCAGAACATTGAGCCCGCCCTTGTGGCGGTCGGCAGGCATCCCGCCCTTATTTTCGAGCTGGACGGCCAATCCAAGGACGAGCCGAAGCATTGGAGCGAGCGCCCCCAGTACGCCGGGGCCCAGGCATGGTTCGTCGGGCAAGCCGTTGCGATGAGGGAGACGAGCTGGGCCCTGTTAAACGGGGGAGCCGATCCCGCCCGCTCGCTGCCCGTCATGCATAGCCTCGCTTGGGTCCTGGCCAGGAGCGGGCTCGGCTCCCTCGGACCGGTTCCGGACCCTGCGGAAGCGTCGCCAGCCGGGCTTGCCACCACGGTGGAGAAGGCCGATATGCTCGCAAAACGGGCGGCGCAGAATTGGGAACCCCGGTTTGGCATGACTGCGCTCGGAAGGCTGGCTGCGACCCAGGAGGATTTCCTGGCGCCTGGCATAGCGGCAAAGGAGCAGGCTTGCCGGGCGGAGAGGCTTGTAATCGCATTGGATCGCCTCGTTTCCTCGATTCCCGACGCTGGGCGCAGGCTATCCGCATCCTCCTCCCTCGACAGGCTTTTCGTGCTGGTCCAGTCCCAGCAGGATTTTTCACCGACCTTGTTTGCGCACGGACTCGTCGATTTCCGGGATTGCCTCGGCACAGGGCCTTAGCGGCCTGTGCGGGACCCTACCTGCCGGAAACCGGCGGCGCCGACGGTGATGACTTCAATTCGGGCTCCCGGGGAAAAACGGCGTAGGGCAGGCGGGCTCCCAGATACCTCATGTTGTCGGCCCGTATCGACGGCTGAGGTTGGAATCCCGCGGTTCCCGAAGCGGAGATAAGGTCGTCCTGATCAACGCCGTCCCCTGAGACCCCGATTGCCCCGATCAACACGCCGTTGCGATAGAGCGGGAAGCCCCCGGGGAAGATCGTGATGCCGTTCGGCAGGTTGCCGTCAACGGTTCCGGCACCCGATATGATTGGGGCGGAAAACCGTTCCTGGAGACCGTTGAAGGGCCCCGGGGGCTCGTTATCGATTCCGGGAGGGAACATGGTCTGGGCCAGATAGCCCACGGTGCGCGCCGAGAAGGCCCGGGTCACGTCCGAGAAGAACAGGGCGGTCCTAGCCTTTTGGACGGCTACATCCCATGAGAAGATGGTCGCATCCGGGGTCCTGAACGTGCCAAGCACAACGGGTGTCGTGCCCGGGTTGTTGGGATTGTTGACGACTGCAATGAACACCTCGGCATCTACGCCCGCGGGTTGCCTTATCCCGGCCCGGGTCACGAGCGACCGCGCAGCGGCGTTTGAGATGATCTGGGCCACCTCGGCGGCCGATAGGCGCGCCTGACCCGATATCGTCCCAGCCACCGGATCCCCGATGATGGCTGCCCTTACCTCCCCGGTCACGTTCCCAAGTTCCGCCGTTGGCCAGGATACCGGAGAAAGTTCCTGGAGGCCCGTCGCATCGGGCAGCACCGAAGCGTCGATCGCCGCGGGGGCGCTTGCGACGTAGGGAAATGCGATCCCCCCGACAAAGATGTTCGTCGCCAGGATGATCTCGGGCGGCTCAAAGCCCAACTGGCCGGTCAAGGCGACGATTTCGTTGGTGTCCGGTCCGTCAATGCTTCCGTCCTCGACCTCGGGTTCGGAACCCGTGACACCGATTCCCGCGACGAGCACGCCGTCCTTGTAAAGGGGCAAACCCCCTGGCGACCCGTAGAGACGGGTGCCGGGAATGCGGCTTCCGTCCTTCCTCTGGAAGCTGTTTATGTCCGAAAACGCCATCGATGAGAACTCCACGCCCACAAGGGGGCCCGGCGGGGTAAATTCTATGCCCGGAGGGTAGTGCTGCTGGACGATGAAGCCTGCAGTCCTTGTCGTGAGGGCTTCGCCGTTACTGCTAAGGAAGACGGCTGTCCCCGCCTTAGAGACCGCGACCGCCTCCTGGGCCTCCGTGAAATTCTGCGTGCCGTCGGCGTTTCGGACAAGAAGCTCGCGCCCGTCCCGGTCCACGAGTGCGATCACAGAGCCAGGGGAGAGCTGAAGCGCGGCGCCTGCAGCCTGGGCGAATATCGTCGCCTGGTCGCTCACGGTGAGGCCCGTCGAGGCGCCGAAGGCACCCCCCGCGGCACATGTCAGCGCGGCCGCCAAAACAACCAGCCCGCGGCATTGGGTCTTCCTCACGGCGGGAATCAAGAAATGGGCTGGAAAAATGGCCAGCCCATTTCCCGGCGGGCGAGCATTTTTCTTCACCAGGAGGCTTTCGTCCAGGACCCTCCCTGATGGAAGGTTTGCGGGGGTCGTCCGGCCACGGGGCTAGGACGTGGGGGTTTCCCCGGGCTCGGGTTCCATTTCCACGGCATCCGGATGCCTCTCAAACTGGGGGTAGAGGAGCGGCAGGATAAAAAGGGTCAGGACAGTACCCGTCAAAAGGCCGCCGATGATGACGACGGCAAAGGGGCGCGCCGTCTCGGCGCCCACGCCAGTGGACAGCGCCATCGGTAGGAGGCCCAGCATCGCCATGAGCGAGGTCATCACCATGGGCCGCACCCGCGAGGTCGCACCCTCCTTGATCGCTTCCATCATCTTGAAATTGCGGTCCCGCCGGAGTTCCTGGATGCGCGAGACCAGGATGACGCTGTTCTGGATGGAGATGCCAAAGAGCGCTATGAATCCAACCAGGGCCGCGACGGAGAGGTTTAGCCCGGCAAGCGGGAGCGCCAGGAGTCCACCTGCTGCGGAGAACGGAACCGTGAGAAGGATGAGTATGGCAAAACGGCCTGAGTTAAATGTTATGAAGAGGAGGAAGAATATCGCCAGGAAGGTGATGGGCACAATCACCGCGAGCCGCCGCTCGGCACGCTGCTCATTCTCGAATGAGCCGGTCCACTCGAGCCTGTAGCCCGTCGGCAGGTGGATCGCAGCCGCCACCTTGGCCTCCGCCTCGTTCACCACGGAGTCCAAGTCGCGGTCGCGAACCGAGAGCTTGATATCGGTACGGCGCTCGTTCTCCTCGCGATAGATGCTCGCGAGGCCGGGCTTTATCTCGACGGTGGCAAGGGAGCCCAGGGTTAGACGCTCGCCGTTGCTGCCGAAGACGGGAACATTGCGAATGGCGTCCACGTCGAGCACCGACTCGGGCGTCAGTTTTACGACAAGGTCGAACGTGCGCTCGTCCTCGAGGACCTGCGTTGCTGCCTGCCCTCCGATGGCGGTCGCGATCACGGTCTGGACATCCACCACCGAGAGGCCGTAGCGCGCGATCGCGGAGCGATCCACCGCAATCTGGATCTGGGGCTGGCCGAGGAGGAGGTTCGTGTCGACGTCCGCGGCGCCCCTCACGGTCTTGATGATGTCCACGATCTTGTTGGCGTACGCCTGGAGCTTCACGGGGTCATTCCCAAAAAGCTTGATGGCGAGTTCGCTCTTCACGCCGGAGACCGCCTCGTCGACATTGTCCTCGATGTACTGGCTGAACTGGGAGTCCACGCCGGGTATCTCCTTCAAGTTGTTGGCCATGGCCGCCACGAGCGCGTCATGGGTCTTCGCGGTGGTCCACTCCTCGCGCGGCTTTAGTCCCACGCTGTACTCGGTGATGTCCCAGCCGTTCACGTCTGTCCCGTCGTCGGGCCTGCCGATCTGGCTGACGACGTAACGGACCTCCGGGAACGAGGCCAGGCGCCGTCGCACGTTGGCCGTGATCTTGGCTGATTCCGAGGGCGAGATGGACTGCGGGGCAAAGGTCCGGACCCAGAGGTCGCCCTCGTCAAGCTTTGGCAGGAACTCGCTGCCGATGAAGTAGTAGACGGCGGCTCCTGCCACGAGGAGCGCAAGGGCGACTCCAAAGACCACCCGCCGGGACCGCATCGCGAAATCGAGCGCCGGCCGGTAGACGTGGAGAAGCTTGCCCACGATCCACGATTCATCGCCGGCAACCTTGTCCTTTAGCGCGAAGCTTGCGAGGACAGGCACCGCCGTGATCGCGAATACCGTGCCGGAGACGAGCGCGAACGTGAGGGTGAGCGCCATCGGCCGGAAGATGCGGCCCTCGACCCGCTGCAGTGTGAATAGGGGGATGAACGCGGTCAGGAGGATCGCCTTCGAGAAGAGGATGGGTCTGCCCATCTGGGAGACGGCCTCGATGATCACGGACCGCAACGAGCGTATCTGGCCTTTCCTCTGCTCGAGAATGCGCAGGATATTCTCGATCACGACCACGGCTGAATCCACAATGATTCCGAAGTCTATTGCGCCCAATGATATAAGATTTGCAGGGATGCCCCTTAGGTCGAGCAGCATGAAAGCCCCGAGGAGGGCCACCGGGACAGCGAGCGCCACCACCAGGGCCGAACGCCAGTTGCCCATTCCGAGAAAGAGGAACAGCACAAAAAGCACCAGGGCGATTCCTTCCAGCACGTTGTGGCGCACGGTATGGAGCGTTCGTTCCACAAGGGCCGTGCGGTCGTAATAGGTCACAAGCCGCACCCCTGCGGGCAGGTAGTGCTCGTTGATCTGGTCGGCCATCTTCTTCACGCGGTCGCACACCTCGACCGGATTGTCGCCTCGCCTCATGATCACGATCCCCTCTGCGACATCGTCCTCGTCCCTGATGCCGCCCGGGAAACCCTTTACCTCCGTGTCGGTCCGCCCGACCCGCCCGAGCCGTACCGCGTGTCCGATCACGACCTGGCCCACGTCGCTAATCCGGATCGGTGTGCCGTTGCGCGTGCCGACGGCCACCGCTTCGATGTCGGCTTTCCCGGTGAGGAAGCCGAGGCCGCGGACCACGTAGAGCTCGGACCCATGCTCCACGTACGATCCCCCCGCGTTCGTATTGCTGTTGGAGAGCGCCGTGAAGACCTGTTGGAGCGTCACGTTGTAGGCCTTCAGCTTGGAGGGATCGATCAACACCTGGTATTGCTTGGTGAGGCCGCCGAAGGGGTTCACGTCGACCACGCCTGGGACGGAACGGAACTTCTTCTCGACGACCCAGTCCTCAAGCGCGCGCACCTCGGTTGCCGGGAATCCCTTGGGCGCTCTGAGCGTGTAGCGGAAAATCTCGCCGATCGGCGTGGCGTCGGGCGAAAGGCTCGCATTTGCGCCCTGGGGGAGCGTCACGCCCCCCAGAAGCTGGTTCGCGAGGTTGCGGATCTTGCTGTTGTCAGCGTTATCCTCGAAGACCAGCGTGATCTGGGAGAGGCCGAAGAGGGAAATCGACCGCATTGAGACGCGACCCGGAATGCCGTTCATCACGCTCTCGATCGGGATCGTGACCAAGCGCTCCACCTCCTCGGCGGCGTGGCCCGGGAAGAGCGTGATCACCTGCACGCTCACGTTGGTCACGTCGGGGTACGCTTCAACGGGCAGCTCCCTGTAGGCGATGATCCCGCTCAGGATGAACGACGCGAGCAGAACGAGCACGACGGCCCGGTTCTGGAGCGCGGCGAGTGTGATTTTTCCGATCATCGGGTCAGGATTTCAATTTGCCGGATCCACAATCGACTGGAGCAGGAGCGCCCCCTCGGTGACCACCTTCTGCCCGACAGTGACACCATCGGTAACGGGCACCCTGCCGTCCTTCTCAACCCCGACGGAAACCTTGCGGCGCTCGTATTGGCCCGGGGCGACCTCCACGAACAGGAAGTTCTGGTTGTCCACGATGAAGATCGCCTTGGACGAAATCTCGACGCCGGCCTGCCCCACCTTCGTGTCGTCCCGGACGACGTCTGCAAGGACGTACATCTCGGCCTTCAGGAGCATGTCCGGGTTGCTCACGACGCCCCGGACCTGGACCGCTCGGGTGGCCGGATCCATCGACTCGCCGACCTTGTCGACCGTCCCTTGGAAGGTGCGGTCGGGGAACGCCCGCGCGTGCACGATGAGCTTCTGCCCGGGCTGGAGCGACGGGATGTCCGCTTCCGAGACATCAAGCTGCAGCCAGAGAAGGGCGGGGTCGCTGACGACGAAAAGGGGAGCAAAGAGGTTTGGGGCGTTCGCCAGCATCTGGTCGTTGCGCACCTCCTGGCCGGGATTGATGTTCCTGTCGACGACGACCCCCGCCACCGGGGACCTTAGCACATAGGCCTGCCCCGTCTCGCTTGTCATGCCGCCGTAGAGCTTGAGTCGCGACGCCGCGCGGTCGGACTCCGCCTGGGCCGCCGCGAAGGCTGCCTCGGCCGCCTCGACATCCTTTGCCGCCGCCGCCCCGTGCTCAAAGAGGTCCTTCGACCGCGAAAAAGCCTTGTTGGAGGCGGCCAGGTTGGCGGTGGCCGTACGGGCGTCGGCGAGCGCCTGGCCGTAGTCGGGCGAGCTGATCTCGGCGAGGGGCGACCCCGCCCGTACAGGCTGGCCAATGTCGGCGCGAATCGCGACCACCTGGCCCATGACGGGTGTGAACACCCTCACGGTCGTCTTGTCGTTCCAGTAGAGGCGCCCGGTCAGGTGCGTGATCGCCAGCCTCCGGGGTTCGGCGGCTTCCACCTGCAGCGAGGATAGCTGAGGCGCGTTCGGCAGGAAGGTGACGCGGTTGCCATCAACCTTGAGATCGGGCGGCGCATCGGGAATCTGGGGCTGCCTGCCGCAGCCTCCGGCCATTGCGAGACCGAGCACCAAGGCCACGAGGATGGAGCCCTTTAGCCTGGAAAACCGTAATTGGGTCGGCTCACCGTTCGTCGTGTGTGGGGTCATGGTGGGGATCCTTGTTTAGATCAGTTTGGATGCGCTCACGGGCTACAGCCTGCCGAGCGCGGCAAGGAGTGCTGAAAACGCCGCGGCCGTGTCGGCCTCAGCCTGCGCCTCCGCCAGGCGGATGTCGTTGTCACTGCGCTGGGCATCGAGGAGGTCAATGAGAGCCGCGCCGCCTTTTTCATAGGCATAGGCGACACTCCGGGTGACCTCGGCAGACCGGGGAAGGAGGCTCTTCTGGTATTTTCCTAGGCGCGCTGCGGCCTCCTGGTAGGCGACGCGCGCCGCCGCGACGTCCGCCGTGGCCTGGACCCGCACCTTCTCCAAGCGGGCCTGCGCCTGGTTCTTAGCCGCCAGAGCCCCCTGGATCTCGCCGCTGTACTGGTTTAGGACTGGAAGCGGCAGGGACACGCCAACGCCCACCGTGTCCGGCTGCACCGGGGGGTTGCGCTCGTATAGGACACTCACCGTCACGTCCGGAATGCGCTGGTGCCTGGCCAGAGTCACATTGAGTTCCGCCTGGTTGACCGCGGCCTCCGCGGCCGCAATGTCCGGGCGCTTGAGCACCGCTGCCTCGTCCGTGTCGGCCGCCGGTGCGCTCGCCAGGCTCTCGAGGCTGTCGGTGAGGGTCGTGCCCCCGTTCGCCTTGGGCTCCCCGATCAGGGCTTCGAGCGCCACGACCGCTGCCTTCTCAGCGGCCTCCTGGGAGGCCGCGTTAAGCTCGTCCTGCTCGGCCGCGATCTCGATCCTTGATTGGTCGGCCTTAGACAGATCGCCCGCCTGGTACCTGTGCGCAGCGACCTCCGCCTCATGGCGGAGCGCTGCGGCGGAAAGGTTCAGGACCTGCGCCTGCTCCTTTGCCAGGAGGGCGGCCACGTAGGCCTGGGTGACCCCCTGGATTAGAAGACGGCGGCCATCGTCCAGCTGGAACTCGGCCACGTGGACCCCGGCATTTGCCGAGTCGCGCAACAGTCCCCGCTTGGAGACCTGGATCAGCTCGGAAAGGGAGACGATGGAGTCGTAGGCCCGGCTCAGGAGGCCGTTCCCAAGGGTCGTGCCCTCGGGGACACCATCGGTGCTGATCTTGGCCGTGGAGAGCCCGAGTGTCGGGTTTGGCAGCTCACGCGCGGCCTTCAGCTGGCCAAGCGCCGCGTCGACCTGGAACTGGGCGGACCTAAAGTCACCGTTGCGCTCGAGCGCGAGCTGGTGCGCATGGGCGAGGGATAATGCCTTTGCGGAAACCGCGGTTTGGTCCTGGCAGTGCGCAGCCGTGACCAAAAGCGACACGGCAACCAACGCCAAACCGATACCTGGGCGATTTGTAACAAATTGAATTCCAACAAGGCAGAGCCCCATCCTAATAGGATACCAGCCCGCCGGCCTCTCGGTCTATCGGGCGAGGCTTGATTCGGGCCTAATACCAAGCCCTATGCCAGTGCCGAGCTCCTTCCGCGCGCCTAGGCTTTCTTTTCGCTTTCAATCCACCGCACCGCCGCGTGCATGAGGGCGGTCGCGTTTTCCAGGCCGAGCTTCTCCTTGATGTGGGCGCAGTGGGTCTGGACGGTCTTGAGGCTAAGATGCAGCTCTATCGCGATCACGCGTGTTTCCTGTCCTCGCCCAATCCGTTGAAACACCTCGAGCTCACGGTTGCTCAGGCGATCTATCGGTGAAACGGCAACGCCGCGCCCGATCCCCACGAATTTCTTCGCCATCAAGGACGCCGTGGCTTCGCTCATGAAGATGCCGCCCGCCATGATCTCCCGGATGGCCTTGATGATGTTGCTCGTGGTCTCTCGCTTCATGACGTAACCCCTAGAGCCCGCCCTGAGGGCCCTCTCGGCATAATGGACCTCGTCATGCATCGAGAGAACGAGGCTCTTGGGGGGGAGGGGGAGCGTTTGAAGCCGCGCGATAAGGTCGAATCCCGACTCTCCTCGCAGGGAAAGATCGACAATGACAATGTCAGGATGGGCGACCTCAATGCGCCCAAATCCCTGGGTCGCGTCCTCAGCCTCGCCGCATACCGACATGTCAGCCTCCTGCGCGATCAGCTTTTGGAGGCCCTCGCGGACAAGCGGGTGGTCGTCGACAATGAAAATCCTATAGCGGACCGGCATGCTGGGTGCGGTGGGCCTTGGTTCGTTCATGGGTTGGATCCGGCTCGTTCAAGCGTACAGGCTACAAGAGTCCCGCCTCCCTCTCGCGCTGCGATTTCGATCCTAGCCCCGATCATTGCCGCTCGATGCTTCATGATGCGCAGTCCAAGGCCATCCCCGCGGGCATCCGGAGCAGGAAGGCCTATTCCGTCATCGCGAACACTCAGAGACACCGTGGGGCCGCTTGCGGATAGGGCCACCTCCACATGCTTTGCCTTGCCGTGTCTCACGGCGTTTCTGACGGCCTCCTGCGCTATCCGGTAGAGGTGGGTTGCCGTCCCGTTCTCCTCGAATGCGACGTCAGTGTCGAAACGACAGGCGCATTCGACATGGAAAGTCTGGGCGGTGGTCACAGCGAAATCCCGGAGGGCGATGGCAAGGCCTTCCCGCTCGATCTCGGCCAGGAGCAGGCCCTTTGCAAGGTTCCGGGTCTGTTCAATTCCGCTCTCGATCAGGCCGGCGATCTTATGCATCTCGGCGGCCTCCTCGGCCTGGCGCGCGCTCAGGCGCGACCCGAGCGCCTGTGCAACGAGCGCCGTGCCGGTGAGGTGCTGGCCAAGGCCGTCGTGCAGGTCGTGCCCGATGCTGCGGCGCTCGCGCTCGCTGATGTCGAGTACCGCCCGCTCCAGACGCTCGCGCTCCAAGATCTCGTCGGTCAAGGCCGAGGTCCTCTGGCGGATGCGCTTCTCCATCTCGCGCTGAAGGGCGAGCAGGCTGGAGAGCAGCCAGACGACCATGAGGTAGGTGCTGAGGGCGATGAGTGCATTCCAGGCTGAGATGAAAGGCCTAGCAAAGCGGGCACCCGCGGCAAAATCGCCGATAAGCCACGAGGCGATGCTTGCCACAGAGGCCACGACCCCGAAACGCCAACCGACGGAGGCCACGGCAAGGCATATCGGAAGGAGATAGAACACGAGGAGCGAGAGCTCGAACCCAGTGAGGTAGTCGATGACTCCGATAAGCAAAACCAGCGCGGACGCCGCTAGGACCCACCTGGTGCGGTGCAAGGGATCAGCCGAGGACACGATTCTCCTCCAGAAATTGTGCCTCCATCCGCCAAATGAGCGTGTTGGAGCCTCCATGGGTTTGGCGGAACTCACGGTTTGCCCCAGGATCCGCCTAGAATTCGAGATGAGCCCTGAGCGCGTACAGGGGAACAGGGCCGCGGTCCCTGTTGAAGCCAGGATGATCCACAAACTGGAAGTCCGGGGTCATCCATAGCCACTTGCACACCTTCACGTTATAATAGACCTCCGCGATCTGCTCCAGCCCGTAATTGAGGCGCCCGTCACCCAGGTCCAGCCCGATGCCGCCGGCGGCCAGGTAGGCCCTGTGCTCCGAGGAAAGACCGCTTCCCACGACCGCGACTCCGAGAACGTCGTCCGGTCGTTTCCAGGGTGCACCTTGAAGGCTTAGGCCCAGGGCGACAGAGCTGTCGACCTCGGTGAATGCCCAGGTCTCCGTTCGGCCGTCGTCCCAGCTTAGGCGTGCAAAAGCTCCCAAGCCTGTCGCCAATTCCTGGTCCCAGCTGAGCCCAACTCCGACCTTGGAGCGGTAGGCCCTCGTACTGGAGATGCCGGGGATGCCGGAGGTTGCAGCCGGCGCGTCGTCGTAGTTGCCCATGTTTGCCCGATTCCAAAAAAGGAAGGGGCGAATCATGCCGGCGTGCCCATTCCAGGAGTACCTCCGGTCCGCCTCAAGGACCTGTCCCCACGATTTGGCCACATCGGTCTGCAGGGTGGCCCCGTTGGACACCGTGGGCTCCATGAAAATGCCGTAGTGGAGGAGCCAGTCCTTGGTGTTGAGCTCCGCCACGAATCCGCTCGTATACCCAACGATATCCGCGGGGTAGTCCCATGCTGCGCTCTCCCAGAGCGCCCAGTTCATGAATTGCTTGCGGGCGTCGTGGCTGTAGGCGTTGTCGTCAAAGAAATCGTTGGCGGAAAACTTGCCGATCGAGAACGTCAGCCGATTCACATCCACGGTCTCGGCAAACTGGTTCTCGTCGGCCTCGACCTTCTCGGTCTCGCCCCCGAGGCCGATCGTCTGGCGTATGAAGAGCCTAGAGGTGTTGTAATGAAGCTGGTAGAACGCCGCCTTGACCGCCTCGCCGTTCGGGAAGCCCGCGATGCCGACCGTGTTGCCCAGGCCGTGTCCCTGGAAGAATTCCGGGTTATAATACAACTCGGCTCCATCCCAGAGCTTATGGCCGAGGAAAATCGTCAAAGAAAACGTCCGTTCGCCATCCCCTCCCGGCAGGAAGCTATTCCGGCCGGCATAAGGCGAGTTAAACGAGGAATCCCACTGCTCGATCTCGGTCTCCTGCTGAAGGACCGTCCAATTGCTCGGATCGGTGAGGAGAGACCAGGTGTCTCCCGGCGGCGCGGGCCGGCCGTCCAACGCGTCGCCCGCCACGGCGGCCGTGGCCGCAGCCGAAAACAAGGCCCATACAACCAATAGCTTATGTTGGCTACAGCTGCGGGTTTCCGCTCCCGTTAGCGGCGTTTTGGGTCGGGTTCTAAATATGGTCGCTCGCAAGGCACTCATGGTGGGAACGCGATCTGTGCGGGATCAAGTTCATCCGCAGGTCTCTACGTAAAATTAACGCGTCGAAACTGGGGGGTAGCGTGGCCCTCCAATAGGAGTTTGGCAGGGACAGCCGGGTCCTTGGTGGGCAACCGGTGCGTGAAATTGCGGCACGCATAGGTGGTCTCTGCTCGGTTCGGGTCACTCGGGAACCTCGGCGCCCGCAAAACATGGGTAGAAATCCTGCGTGGACCCGATTTCTTGCCCCTTGGCATCCTGTTCGGGACGCTGCCCGCTTTTCCCCAATGCCAGCAGCATTCGCCGGGCATGTATCCCGGCACCCCGCAGGGCGATTCCTCGGGGCTCCCATTGGCCGGTTCAATGGATGCGTAGTTATTCGCATTTTTAGCCCATCCAGAAACCCGTCCCTGTGCCGATCAATTATCCGAGGGCGGAAGCCCGTACGCGTTGCGGCAACGAGCACGGAATCCGTCTGCTGAATCACCTTTGTCCTGCCATGGCAGAAACCCACACCCTCGCACCGTTCTCAAAATGGACGTCCAACCCATTCGGGCTAGCGGCTCCGGGCGACGGCGGCAGCCCGATTTTCCTGCCCGAACGGAAGGAGGGGGATACGCCGCGTTCCGGCCGCCCGGCGACTGAACGCCGCCGCAGCAGGCAATCGCTCCCGCTGCTTGCAGCGTCGGCCGAGCTCGCCCGGGAATCCATCATCATCACGGACGCCGACCTTGATCTGCCCGGCCCGAGGATCGTCTACGTCAACCCCTCCTTCACAAAGATTTGGGGCTATTCCCCGGAGGAGGTGTTTGGCAAGACCCCCCGCATCCTGCAGGGGCCCAAATCAGATCGCGCGCTGCACAGGGAGCTCAAGAAGACCCTCCAGCGCGGTGAGATCTTCAAGGGCGAGGGCATCAATTACAGGAAGGACGGCACCGAGGTCGTCGTGGACTGGGAGATCGTCCCCCTCTACGGCGAGGACGGTAACCTGACCCACTACATCGGGTTCCAGCGCGACATCACGAAGCGCAAGAAGGAGGAGCAGACCTTGGCCGAGAGCGAGTCCCGCTACCGCACCCTGGTCGAGCTTTCACCCGACGCGATCTTCGTGCACGTCGACGGTCGGATCGTGTTCGCCAATGCCGCGGCGGCTCGGCTCCTCGGGTCGACTGGGCCCGAGGACGTGGTCGGCCTTGGGATCGCCGACCTGGTGCCTCCGGACCAGAGGGGCGCCATCCAGGAGCGTCTTGAGCAGGCCCTCCAGGGGCGCCAATCGCCGAGATTCGAGGAGCAGTGCCTGGTGAGGTTTGACGGCTCATCGGTGCACGTCGAGTCGGTGGGGATACCCATCACCTATGCGGGCAAGCCCGCAGTCCAGGTCCTCTTCCATGACCTCACCGAGCGCATAAGGCTCGAGGAGCAATTCCACCAGGCCCAGAGGTTGGAGAGCATCGGGATGCTGGCCGCCGGGATCGCCCATGACCTGAACAATGTCCTGGCCCCGATCCTGATGGCCGCGCCGATGCTCCGCGACGGCGCGGTCGCCCCGGACGACAAGCGGCTGCTGACCGACATCGAAAAGAGCGCGGTGCGCGGTGCGGGCCTGGTGCGCCAGATCCTGGGCTTTGCCCACGGCGTCGGCGGCGAGGTGCAGATCGTCCAGCTCAACCACCTCCTCCACGACATCGTGGGCGTCTTGAGCCGCACGGTCTCAAAGAGCATCGAGATCCAGCTTCACACACCGGCCGATCTCTGGCCGGTCAAGGTCAACCCCACCCAGGTCCACCAGGTGATCCTGAACCTCTGCGTAAACGCCCGCGACGCCATGCCCGACGGTGGAAAGCTTCGCCTGAGCGCCGAGAATGTGACGATTGACAAGGCCATGGCGGCCGAGCTCGAGCCGGGCGCGCGGCCCGGCAGGTGGGTGGTTCTCCAGGTTCAGGATACAGGAACGGGCATACCCCCGGAAGTGCTCGCGCGGATGTGGGAGCCGTTCTACACGACCAAGGCCGCCGACAAGGGAACCGGGCTCGGACTCTCCACGGTGCGGGGCATCGTCGAGAGACACTCGGGCTTGATCACGGTGCAGACCGAGGTCGGACACGGGACGACCTTCCGGGCGTACCTTCCTCCTGCCGAGGGAGCGACGGTCGCGGAGGCCGACACGGCCCAGGTGCCACGAGGCAACGGGGAGCTGGTCCTGGTGGTTGACGACGACGCACTGATCCGCGCCATAACCACCGCGATGCTTACGCGCCACGGCTACCGCGTCCTCGTGGCGGGTGACGGGACCGAGGCCCTGGCCCTCATCAAGGTCAGGCGCGGCGAGATAAGCCTCATGGTGACTGACCTCGATATGCCCCACTTGGCCGGCCCGGCGCTCGCGGAACAGGTCCGGAGTGTGAACCCCGACATCCAGATCCTGGCGATAAGCGGGAGAAAACCGGACAAGTCGGAGCGTGACCCGAGCACGTTTTCAAACGGTTTCCTGATCAAGCCCTTCACGGTCGAGAGCCTGCAGTCGATGGTCTACGAGCTTATTTCCTCGACTCAGCCGCATCTGTGACACGTCGGGGACGGGATCCCTTTCGACCGTCCATTTTGGTGTTAAGAAATTGGGATTCAGTATTTTATATTGGTTATCGCACGTCTGAAGGAGTCGGTGGGCACTGCGACACCCCAGCGGTTGCGCTTCAACGATGTGTCCGGGGCCGTGCGGTCGCGGAAAGTTAGGGGTAGACTTTAGGCGATACGAATTGACGACGAAGGAGCGCGGGGGTGCCATCGGCGCCCCGGATGAGCGTTTCGATCCCACTGCCGCTGTTCCATGTCGTTGGCTTTTCAGGCCATCGGCAGGTCGAGCGGCCCGCCGAGGCTGTGGCCGCGATCCGAAAGGCGCTGGCCTTCCTCAGGGAGGACGGTTCGGGGGAGTGGATCGCGCTTTCCTCGGTTGCCGTGGGCGGCGACACGCTCTTTGCAACGGAGGCCCTATCGATGGGGCTGCCTTGGCATGCGCTCCTCCCGTTGCCCCAGGCGGAGTTCCGCAGCGATTTTTTACCCGAGGATTGGGTGGGTGCGGAGGAACTCATCGCCAAGGCAGAGCACGTGCGCGTGATTGCCGAGAACGGATCCCGCGAGGACGCCTACCTGGACTGCGGCATGGAGACCGTCAACGAGTGCGACGTCCTCCTGGTCCTTTGGGACGGGGAGCCGGCGCGCGGAAAGGGCGGCACTGCCGACGTGATCGAGTACGCCCGCGAGTTGGGCAAACCCCTGATCCTGATAGATGCGGCCACGTTCGCGTCGCGCCGCGAGAATTTTTCAGCCTTTTTGCGGGCGGACCACAACCTGACGGAGTTCAACAAGCTCCACGACGCCCCTGGGAGCATGGCCGAAGGGCCGAGTGCCCCCCCCGAGTTGGTGGCGATCTATCGTTTCCAAAAGAAGGTGGACCACGCCGCAAGCCGCGGCGCGCCCCAGTTCAGGAGGCTGATCGCGGGCACCGTAATCCTTCACGTCCTGGCCACGCTCGTGGCCGCGGCGGGCCTCGCGTTTGAGTGGCACGTGGCGGCACTTCCCTGGGTGAAGCTCCTCTGCCTGGCCGCCGCGTTGGGCGTGGCCCTCGTCCTCCGCCACACGGGGGCCCACCACCAGTGGGTCCGCTGCCGCCTCGCGGCCGAGATTGCGCGTTCGGCGCTCGCCACCTGGGGCCTTCCTAGAAAAGCGCCCCTTTTCCAGGAGCTCGACGTCCCCGAGTTCCGCCCGCTCATGCGCACCCTCCATGTGCTCCACATCCGGTCCTCGGCGGTTCAGCCGGTTCCCATGGAGGATTTCAAGCAGAACTACCTGACGAAGCGGGTGGATGACCAGTTAAGCTATTACCGGCGGCGCCTCGCCAGGGCCCTGCCGCAGCTGGTCCGCCTTCGCGCGGGATTCTGGGCAAGCACGGTCCTGGCGCTCGTGTGCACGGCGGCCTATGCGCTTAACCTCGTGCACCTGCCCGAGCGGGGCGAGCAGCTCCTGTACTATTTCCTGCCGATCTCGCTTCCGGTGGTTGCCGCAGCCACCATCTCGCTCATCTCCGTCCACGATCTCCACCGGCGGGTGGCGCGCTACCGCGAGATGGAGCACGTCCTTGAGTCCAGCCGCAAGCAGATCGCCTTCTGCAGGACTTGGAACAGCCTAGAGCGGATCGTCCAGCGGACCGAGGGGACCCTGATCCTCGAGGTGATGGAGTGGCACTCGATCACCAGTTTCGCCGAGTCGCATTGAGGGGCCGGGCGCTTCCGCGAGTTGGGTTTCGATTCCGGTCGGTCGCGCTGCGCGCGAAGGCGCCTTCTCGAACGGCACGTTAGAAAACCTCTCCGGTTCTTGCCTCGCGTCCCCGGGGGGCATAGGACGATCACCCGTGATACCTACCCCGCGCATCCTCGTTGTTCTCCTCCTGACAGCTGTCGCTTCCGGGCGAGGCCTTTCGGCCACTCCCGACAAGGCGCCCCAAACCTACGTGATCGTGCACGGCGCAACGGGGGGAGGGTGGGACTGGAAAACCGTCGATCGCCTGCTCACTGCCGACGGCAACATCGTCTACCGCCCTACGCTCACGGGCCTGGGTGAGCGGGTGCACCTGGCCAATGCCGACGTCAACCTGACGACCCACATCACGGACATTGTGAACGTGATCCTCTTTGAGGACCTGCACGACGTGATCCTGGTCGGCCACAGCTACGGCGGCATGGTGATCACGGGGGTCATGGACCGCATACCGGAAAGGATAAGGCATGTGGTTTTCCTGGACGCCGCGGCCCCTGAGGATGGCCAGTGCGCCTTTGATTACTGGCACGAGAACGCCTCGAACTACACGGTCGTGGACGGTCAGGTACAATTTTCCTGGATCGACCCCAAGAAGCCCTACCCGCGGGACGTCCCACAGTCTGTTAAGACCTTCTCCGAGCCCGTTTCCTATCGCAACCCGGCTGCCAAGCTCCTGCCGGTGACGTTCATCTGGTTCAACCATCCCGACTACAAGCCCGAGCAGAAGGCCGGTGAGGAGAAGAACGCGCAGCGCCTTCATGAGGAGCGGGGGTGGACCATTCGGACGCTGGACAGCGACCACGTGGCGGAGCGCTCCCACCCGAGGGAGCTGGCGGAACTCCTCGAGGAGTCCGTGGGGGACAGCAACACCCCGACTGCGGCACGCTAAGGCCAGCAAGCGGGGAGGGTCGCGCGGCGATGATTCAGGCGTCGGGCGACAAGATTTGCGGTGTTTTGGGCAACAGAGTACCAGTTGCGTGCCCAGGGAGCGCTATAATATGCCCCGTGGTAGACCAAAAACTGCACCGGGGCATTCTTCGCCGATTCCGCATTGGAAAAGGTGGAACGGCATGCCCTGAGCAACGCGGGGCGCGCCGCGCGGGAGGCTGAAAACCGTGCCCGAGCCGTTTACCTGTCCCGGCGCGGCCAATGGCTCCTTTGGCCGTGGGTTTGCAGGCGAGGACCCGATCCGAAGTTCCGACAGGGCTGTTCCCAGCCTCCTTCTGGGGAAAAGCGAGGCGGTCCGACGGGTGGCGTGCCTGGCGGAGGAGGTTGCGCTCAGCGACGTCACCGTGCTGATCGAGGGCGAAAGCGGCACGGGAAAGGAGATCGTGGCGCGCATGATCCACCGGCTGAGCGCCCGGGCAAAGAAACCCTTCATTTTCGTGAACTGCGCGGCGCTGCCCGAGCAGCTTGTCGAGGCCGAGCTCTTCGGCTATGTCAAGGGAGCGTTCACAGACGCCCGCTTCAACAAGCCCGGACGCTTCCTTCTTGCGGACAGGGGGACCCTGTTTCTCGACGAGATCGGGGACATGCCCATGAAGGGGCAGGGTGACCTCCTGAGGGTGCTTGAGGACGGGGCCTTTCGCATGGTGGGGGGCACGGACTTGATCCAGGTCGACGTGAGGGTCCTGGCCGCGACGAACAAGCGCCTCGAGGAACTGGTCGGCGCCGGGCGGTTCAGGGAGGACCTTTTCTACCGGCTGAAGGTGATCCCCATCGTGATACCGCCCCTTCGCGAGCGCAGTGAGGACATCCCCGTGTTGCTAGAGCACTTCCTTGATCGCTTCTGCGCGCGGTACGGACGTGCTCCCAGCAGGCTGTCGGCCGAGGCGATGGAGGCCTGCGCGCGGTTTCCCTGGCCGGGAAACGTGAGGCAACTGCGCAACGCCATGGAATGGCTCATGGTGACCACAGCAAAGACCACGATCGGGGTTCCGGAGTTGCCTACCTACCTGCATGGCCCGGCCGTTCGGGCGAGGTCCACGTCCCTGCGGCCCGGGATGACGCTCGAGGAAGCGGAGCGGCTCCTGATCGAGGAGACCCTCCGCCACGCGACCTCCAACCGCGCGCAGGCTGCCCGGCTCCTGGGAATCAGCCGGCGGTCCCTTCAGTACAAGCTCAGGCGCATGGGGCTCGCAGCAAAATGAAGACGGATCCCGCAGTAGCCAAAAGCTGCACGACGAATCCAATACCGGTGCAATCCTTGCACCGTTTTATGCCGCAATTTGGCCGCGGCAATGGAGCACAATCTCCTATCCCTGTTGGAGGCAAACGCTAACAAGACTTGGCCTACGGACGGCATGAGGGGTGCAAGGGAGATGACGTGCCCAGTCCGGGCACGACCAACAAAAAATAACAAAACACAAACCATGAATCCCGACATTAATCCTGCCGGCACCTCTACCGTTCCCGCGACTCCCGTCGCCCCTGCAGCGCCCACGCCGCCGACTGCCAGTCCTGCTCCGCAGGCCAAGCAGCGGCCCATTCGCACCTTCAGGAAGCCGCAGGCTGCGCCCACTCCGGCCCAAGCTGCATTCGTCAAACACTGAGTCGCCGACGAGACGACCCCAGATTTAAACCAATCGAACCCATCGCCGGCTGCCGGGCGCCCCTTTGGGCCCCGGCAGCTGGTCCCCTCCCGACCACCATGGATGTCATCACAATCGTAACAAACCTGACCCAGCTCCAGAATATCAGCCGGAAGCACGAGCCGCTGACCTCGGACCAGAAATTAACCGTGACGCGTCTCCGCAGGGAAACGCCTCCCCAGGTCCTGGCCCATTTTGACGGGCTTCTCTCCCGCGACCAGAAAGGGGTCGCAGAGGTCCACAACGGTGTTTGCAACGGCTGCTACCTGCGCCTTCCCACGTCCGTGACGCACGGGCCTATGGACGAATTGGTCGTGTGCGAGACCTGCGGGGCCTATCTGTCGTTCGCCGACGAGGGATCCTTGTCCGAGGTGTCGCTTGCCTCCCGCTGACTAGGGAGAGGGTCCCATCCCGCTGCGGATAGCGCCGGTTTGACCTCGTAGGCCTCCGTCAAGCCCACGACTGTTGTCTCGCATTGAGGGCTGCGGAAAACCGCGCTTGCTGGCGGGGAGGCCTTCATTTCAACGGGAAAATTGATCCGCCCGCTTCATGTCCTCGGGGGCCGGACCCCCCTCGATTTCGCGCGGACGGAGTCGGGAGCGCGGGAGGTTGAAGCTGTCCTCGGGCGGTTTGAAGAGGGCGTATTTTCGTGACGGAACCCGTTACGGTCTGGCGCCTGCACGGCCGCCGTTTTGCGAAGGTCTCGCTGTCGGGAGCGGAGCGGCCCACTACGGCGGCCGCTGGAACCTCCCGGGAACGCGGGTGGTGTATTGCGCGGAGTCCAGGGCGCTCGCGGCTCTTGAGGCCCTGGTGCACGTGGAGGTCATGGAGGGCGTGAGTGCCGTCCTTTGGCAGGCGACGAGCATAACGATCCCAGGGGGAAAGGTCGAGTGGCCCTCACAGTATCCCCAATCGTGGCGGACCTATCCTCATTCCCATGCGACCCAGGTCCTTGGCAGTGATTGGGCGCGCAGCCTGAGGAGCGTCGCATTGAGAGTGCCGAGCGCCGTCGTTCCCGGTGAGTTCAACTACCTGCTCAATCCCCTCCATACGGATTTTACCGGTCTCGCGGTTTCGCCCCCGAGCCATTTCGCTTCGATTCTCGCATGGCGCGTTAATGCGCGAACTGCCGTTTCAAGATCGGGTCAGGGCCAGGAGACGTTCAGGGCCTCGAGCCCGTGGAAGTGGTAGGTGTCGCGGTAGCGCGGCCTCTCTCTAAGGAAGATTCCGGGAAGGCGTTCGAAAAGGACGGGAAGGGCAATCTGCAGCTCGAGCCTGGCGAGCGGCGCGCCCAGGCAGAAATGGATACCCCCGCCAAAGGACGCGTGTGCGGACGCCGATCCCTGGACGGCCCTAGTGGGGTCGAACACATGCGCCCGCGAATATCGGGCCGGGTCCCGATTGGCGGCACCGTAGAGGAGCGCGACCTCGGTGCCGCGCACAAGCTTCAAGCCCGCCACATCAACGTCCTCCTGGGCGTACCTGCTGAACATGTGCAGCGGCGGATCAAACCGGAGACACTCCTCGACCGTCCCCTCAGTGGCGGCCTCAGTGGCAAAGGCTGCGCGCAGGTTCGTCTTTTCCTCAATGAGCGTTTTTACGGCGTTCCCGATCGAGTGGACGGTGCCTTCGTGCCCGGCGTTAAGGAGGAGGATGCAGGTGGCGATCATCTCATCCTCAGACAGGCTCTCGCCGGACGCCTCGGCGGCCAGAAGGTGACTGATCAGGTCGTCGGCCGGCCTTTTTCGGCGCTCGGCGAAATAGCCCCTTAGAAATCCCGAAAACTCGCGGGTTGCAGCTTCGGCTGAGTCCTCCATGTCCCGCGTTCGGCCCAGCTGGAACATGGCGACCATCCGGTGCGACCAGTCGAGAAGCCGCGGGGACATGTCGGCCGGGACGCCAAGGAGCTCGGCGATCACGACGACCGGTATCGGGGCCGCGTAGGCGGCGATCAGCTCGGCCTCATGAGAGGGCTCCATCCGGTCGATGAGCTCATGGGCGAGCGCGGAGATCCGGGGCCTCAGGCGCTCGATGTTTCGGGCGACGAAGGCCCGGTTTACGAGCGTGCGCAGCCGCGTGTGGACCGGAGGCTCGCGCTCCAGCATCGAGTCCCGGTTCACCTCGTGAAAGGCCTTCACATGGGCGGCAGCCGGCCGGGGGGCCGGCGCAGGCTCGCCGGGCGGGGGCAGCAGCTCTCGGCCAAAGCGCCGGTCGCGCAGGATTGCGCCCACGTCCGCGGCGTTCAGGAAGCACCACACGCGCTGCTCCTCCCAATAAAACGCGGGCGCGACGGCACGGATTCGCTCATAGGCCGCATAGGGGTCATTGTAGAATCCCGGGTCGGCCGAGTTGATTGAGACCGAGCGCCGCTCCGGGTCGATTGTGAGCCACGGTGTTTCGCGGGAAGGCATTTCTATTGGGCTAAGGGTTGTATTAAGGGAGGGCGCGGGCAGTTGCTTCTTCAAATGGCGCACCTTCGATCTATGATCCACAGTCAAAATAGAGCGGCCGGCGGATTCACATTCGACCTCGGTGCTTGCGGCACGCAAGAGGATAGGGTAGGGTCTCTAGCAACGGCCAACGACCATGAATTTCAGGCTGACGGTCCTTTTGCTCGGGTTGCCCGGAGTGGTTCTTGCTTCCGATCCAGAGAGGACGCCTGAGCCGCGTCCGCGCCTCACCCAGGAATTGCGTAGTCGTGTTGAAGCGGTGCACGCAGGCAAACAGCGGCTTTCTACAGCCCAGGCCACCGGCGTCCCAACGGAGGCAAAGGACCAGATTACGGTGGTCGGAGGCGACCATGGAATGATCGGAAGGCCAAACGGGCCATCGCCAGCAAGCCGTCCGTTCGACCTTGAAGGTGGCGGAACCTACTGGAGCAATCGGGGAGCTCTCTTCACGTCGGAGACGATGCTTCAATATGATGCCCCAAATGCGGGTTGGGATTTGCTAAGGATCACGTTTTGACCACCGGCCCTAGCGGAGCCTTCCGGCCATGGATTGACTCCTAGCCATTTGGACCCGCGTTAACCCGGCCAAAGCGAAATTCCCACGGGGATTTGGTCGGACTCCAATTAATTAAATGGGGCGGTCAACGGGACTCGAACCCGCGACCCCAAGATTCACAATTTTGTGCCTCGGCTTCTATCAACGAGTTAGTCTTGGCGAAAAAGGCTCAAAGCGGCTTTGGCTCGGGGTTTTTATGGCACGCTATGGCACGGGTGTTGTTGGGATTTCCGTGGATTCCCCGATGCTTCGTTCACCGAGGCTCCGAATTTGAGAGTTTTTGCGTGCAAAGGTATAAAGGTTGAAACAACCTTATGATATGCCTAACCAACTCGCTCCATACAAACGCAGACAAAGCCTCGCAGAGCATTCGGCGGTGC
>Ga0302320_10003655_pt1 | contig 35502 bp, 23 predicted proteins | sample Bog_T0_3_FD_202130 | JGI IMG/M metagenome (GOLD analysis project Ga0302320, IMG submission 202130) | Peat permafrost microbial communities from Stordalen Mire near Abisko, Sweden - Bog_T0_3 | ecosystem: Environmental > Terrestrial > Soil > Wetlands > Peat | place: Sweden: Abisko, Stordalen Mire...
CGAGTTTACCGAACTGCAGCTCAAGACGCTTGCCCTACTTGGCGTTCCAGAACAGGCCTTCCAGTCGGCAAGCTAGACAGGAAATTCACGCTATATTGGCGACGCGACCTGCGGAATGTAAGGCTGTGCGCGATCAACTCGCGCAGTTTACCGATACCTCTCAATTCTTATGACACTTCAGAAACTGTCTGCGTCGGTCTTTCGGCGGCGCGGAATGCGGGTACTCTCAGATTGTTCCTTCTGTATCGATGAGGCACGTAAAGTATGCATTCGACAGTGAACGAAGAAGTCAGTACAAACTTGCCTGAAGCAATGACCACAGCCAGTGAACCTCGTAGCGAACGCGGGTTCTGGGCGTTGATTGCCACGCAGTTTCAGGGCGCCTTTAGCGACAACATTCTACGCAACCTGCTGTTGTCGATGATCGTTGGCATGCAGATGCAGAAGACCGAGCGCGAGAGCTTCGTCTCGGTGGTGACGTTTCTGTTCTCCATTCCCTTTCTGCTTTTGAGCATGCCGGGCGGGTGGCTGGCTGATCGCTTCAGCAAGCGTCAAGTGACGCTTTGGACGAAAGTGATGGAGTTCGGGTCGATGCTGCTGGCCGCGGCCGGACTGTCGACTCACACACTTTGGCTGACGCTGGTAGCGCTGACGCTGGTGGCCAGCCAGGCGGCTCTCTTCGGACCATCAAAGTACGGGCTCTTGCCAGAACTGCTGCCGGAGCGGCGGCTTTCCTGGGGCAACGGTGTTATCGAACTGGGAACATTCATTGCGATCATCCTGGGCACCATCGGCGGCGCCTGGATGGGCGAGCATTTCAGCGGTCACGAGGTATATGCGGGATATGTACTGCTGGGTCTGGCTGCTGTGGGATTTGTGACCAGCCTCGGTGTCGATCGCGTACCGGCTGCTGCGCCGGAGAAGCCGTTCCGCGCGAATGTGCTCGGCGACTTGTGGACACAGATCGGCATCATGCGCAAAGATACGGCGCTGTTTCTCGCCGTGCTGGGCAATACTTACTTCTGGTTTCTCGGCTCGCTACTGTTCTCGACGATCGTTGTCTACGGACCGGACGTGCTGCACGTGGGGCAGACCAAAACCGGCTATCTGAATGCAATGCTGGCGGTGGGCATCGGCGTGGGTAGCATGGTGGCCGGATGGATCAGCGATAACAAAATTGAGTACGGATTGATTCCGCTGGGCTCGATCGGCATGACGGTGACGGGCCTGATTCTCGGCATCTGGCCGCATGGACTGGTCGGTTCGGCTGTGCTGCTGAGTTTCCTGGGCTTCTGGGCCGGCTTCTATGCCGTGCCTGTGAATGCACTGATTCAGCACAAGCCCGCTCCTGAACAGAAGGGCGGCATCATCGCGGCGGCAAATCTTCTTTCTTTCGTCGGCATCGCTCTCTCTTCCGGCGTGTATTTCGTCTTCACCGCGTTCATTCACTTGAATCCGCGCGGCGTGATCGTCGCCGCGTCGCTGATTACTGCATTCAGCACAGTGTATGTATTGTACCTACTGCCGGAGTGGTTCGGACGCCTGGTCCTCTTCTTCGTCACGCGAACGATCTATCGTGTGCGTGTGCTTGGCCGGGAGAATTTTCCCGATCGCACGGGTGCGCTGCTGGTCTGCAATCACATGTCGTTCGTCGATGCAGCGCTGCTGGTGGCCGCGACTGATCGGCCCATCCGCTTCATCATGTTCAAGGGCATCTACGACCACTGGCTGGTGCGGCCGTTCGCACGCATGGTGAAGGCTATTCCGATCTCCAGCGAGTTGCATCCTCGCGAGATGCTGCACTCGCTTAAGACCGCCAGCGATGCGCTGCGCAACGACGAGATTGTCTGCATCTTCGCCGAAGGCCAGATCACGCGCACCGGGCAAATGCTGCCCTTCCGCCGCGGCCTCGAACGCATCATGAGGGATGTTCATGTACCGATCATTCCCGTGAATCTGGACGGCGTATGGGGCAGCATCTTCAGCTTCGAGCGTGGACGCTTTTTGTGGAAGATGCCACGCCAGGTTCCTTACCGCGTCACTGTGAGCTTTGGAACGCCGATGCCTTCGCACTCTTCGGCGATTGCCGTGCGTGCGGCCGTTCAAGAGCTGCAGGCCGACGCTTTCGAACAGCGCAAACGACGGATGAAGACGCTTGACCGCGCCTTTGTGCACACGGCACGCAGGCATCCCCTGCAATTCTTCGCCGCCGACGCGAAAACAAAGAAACTGAGGTTCGGCTCGGCGTTGACGAAAACCATGTTCATCGCGCGGCGGCTCCGCGGGCAGATCGGCGATCAAAGCATGGTGGGCTTGCTGCTGCCTCCATCGATAGGCGGAGCGCTGACTAATTACGCGCTGATGCTGATGGGCCGCGTGCCTGTCAACCTGAACTACACGTCGTCGAATACCGTCTTAGCCGGATGCGCGACGCAGTGTGCACTCGATGTGGTCATCACCTCGAAGGCGTTTCTGGAGCGCTTTCCGAGCATGGAGATTCCGGGAAGAACCTTATTCCTGGAAGAGGTGCTTGCTCAGCCGCGGATGAGTGAAAAGATGATGGCGCTGGCGATGGCATGGTCAATGCCAGTAGCCTTCATCAAACGACTGCTGGGCGCGCAACGCGTGAAGCCGATAACTGATTTTGCCGCTCCCGCAAAGCCCGGACGCGCATCGCGGATGGATCAACTGGCGACGGTGATTTTTTCGAGTGGCAGTACAGGCGACCCGAAGGGTGTAATGCTGACTCACTTCAACATCATGGCGAACATCCGTCAGGTCAGCCAGGTATTCATGCTCGATGGACGCGACAAGATTCTCGGGATCCTGCCCTTCTTTCACTCGTTCGGATTTACAGCCGGACTGTGGCTGCCGGCCGTACAGGGCGTGGGCGTGGTCTTTCATCCCAATCCGCTCGATGCGCAAGTGATTGGCGGGCTCGTCGAAAAGTACAAAGTAACATTTATGGTTGCTACACCGACGTTTTTGCAGGGGTATATGCGGCGCTGCACACCGGAGAGCTTCGGCTCACTGGAGTACGTTCTGGTGGGCGCCGAGAAACTGCCGGAGCGCCTGGCGCTGGCCTTTGAAGATCAGTTCGGCATTCGTCCTCTGGAGGGATATGGCTGCACGGAGTGTTCGCCCATCGTAACGGTGAGCGGCCGTGATTTTCGTGCGCCAGGCTTTCGCCAGGTCGCAGCCAGACGCGGCAGGATCGGTCATCCGCTGCCCGGCGTTTCGGTCAGGATCGTCGATATCGAGTCCGGCCAACCTGTGCAACCGGGAATGGCAGGCATGCTGCTGGTGAAAGGGCCGAACGTGATGCGGGGCTATCTCGGGAAGCCCGACAAGACAGCCGAGGTCCTGCACGACGGATGGTATACGACCGGCGACGTCGCCATGATGGAAGAGGACGGCTTTCTAACGATCACCGACAGGCTCTCGCGCTTCAGCAAAATCGCGGGAGAGATGGTGCCGCATATTCGCATCGAAGAGAAGCTGAATGAATTGGCCGAAACAAGCGAGCAGATCTTCGCCGTGACTGCGGTGCCAGACGAGAAAAGAGGAGAGCGGATCATGGTGATTCACACGCTCACGGAGGCAAAGCTCGCGCCTGTGTTGGAGCGCTTTGCACAGTGCGATCTTCCAGCTTTGTGGAAACCGAAGCCCAACCAGTTTGTACCTGTGGACGCGATACCGTTGCTGGGCACAGGCAAGACGGATTTGCGAGCCATCAAGGCGCTTGCCGAAGAAGGATCGAAAGTCGGCAGCTTTTCCGCGGAATAGGATTTCGAGTTTCGCCGAAAATTGATCGAATAGCAAGCGGTACACCTCGTTCTATCGAACATGTGGTTTCTGTCGCCTGAAGGACGCAATATGGAATTTTTCCTCGTTGTGCTTGGCGTCGTCGCAATCATTGCCTTTGTCCGGTCTTCCAACCTTCGTAAGGAACTGGATGCTCACCTGCAGGAGTATCGGGACAAGGTTACGGATTTAACCAGAGAGATCTTCCGGCTAAAACAGGAACTCACGCAGCTTTCCAAGCCTGTCTCGTTCGAGAAGACGACAGCGAAGCCTCCCGAGGCTGCTTCGCCTGCCGCCACGATAGTGACGCTTTCTCCGGCAAGCGCAAGAGCTGGAGAGGGCAGTCTATTTGAGCATCAGCAACATGGCGCAGTGGTACAGCAGCCAGTAGTCGTATCCGTTCCTCCTCCGCCCGCAACTGTACCGCTTCGAGCCGCGGCGCGGGAAGGCGAACCACAATCACCGATCTCCGCTTTCTCTCAGCCTCAGCAGACGCCTTCTCATCACCAGCAACATGTTTCAACGGGCGCGCGAGTAGCGGAAGATTCCTTGCACCGGAAGAGCGCCGCTCCCGCCCCACGCATTGCCACTGCCGAGCCAAAGCCGCCGCGCAAGAGCATCGCAGAGCGACTGCGCGCGACGCTGCCTCTGGAAGAACTCCTGGGCATGAATCTCTTCGCCAAAATTGGCATTGTGTTGCTCGTCCTGGGCTTTGTCTTTTTGGGTCAGTACGCATTTACCGCGATGGGGCCTGGGGCGCGTGTCGCGCTCATCTACGCGGCGGGCGCAGCAATGCTGGGTGGGGGCATTCGATTTGAAAGCAAGCATCGCTACCAGTTGGTGGCCCGCGCCGGCATCGGCGGCGGCTGGGCAATGCTCTTCTTCACCACCTACGCAATGAGCCACGTCTCGGCCATGGCTGTGCTGGGATCCGATACCATCGACTGCATTCTAATGCTTGCTGTGGCGGCCGCGATGGTGGCGCATACGTTGCGCTATCGCTCACAGGTAGTGACAGGGATGGCCTTTCTGTTGGCCTTCTCGACTGTCGCACTCAGCCAGGACAGCATCTACGCATTGGCAGCCGGCGTCATTCTCGCCCTCGGCGTCGCGGCCATTGCGTTGCGGATGAATTGGTTCGAACTCGAGGCCTTTGGCATCACGGCCAGTTACGCCAACCACTTCTACTGGCTTTACAAACTCTATCCCGAAGGCTTCGCCGGGCGGCACTTTCCCGAGTTCTGGGCAAGCGTCGTGATTCTCCTCTGTTACTGGGCGATCTTCCGCGTTTCGTATATAGCACGGAAGATCAAGAGTCCCCGCGAGGAAAAAATATCTACCGTTTCCGCTCTGCTCAACACGATTCTCTTGGGCGCGGTGATGAAGTTCCAATCCACGCGCCCCGAGTTGGCCTTCTATGCTCTGCTGGGACTTGGCGCAGTGGAGTTCGCCCTCGGTCAGCTTCCCGTCACGCGCCGCCGCCGTGTTGCCTTCACGCTGCTCACCATCATCGGCAGCATTCTTATCTTTGCGGCCATACCCTTCAAGTTCAGCGGCAACAACATCGCTCTCTTTTGGATGATTGCGGCCGAAGTGTTGCTGGCTGCCGGCATGGTCCAGAAGGAAGTGGTCTTTCGCCGCATCGGCCTGCTGGGCGGCGTCGTAACTGGCTTGTTGGTGGGTTATGAAGCCAGCGGCATTATCGAACTTCGTCAGCACTCCGATACGCCACGCATAGAGGACGGCGTCTTGCTGCTGACCTGCGCTGCAATCTTTTATTTCAACGCGCAGTTTCTGCGCCACAAGTGGAAGGAGCTTTTCGAGGGTTTCGACGAACACGTCGCTATCGTGCAGAGCTATCTCGGCTGCCTGACAGCCTTTCTGGGCGCATGGGCGATCTTTCCCGCCGATTGGACGGCCATCACATGGGCCGTTCTCATGATCGGGGCCGCCTGCGGAGTGCGTTGGCTCAACGACAGAAACATGCTCGTGCAATCCTGCGCTTTGGCCGTGGCGGCAACCGTCCAGGGGCTCTCCGTTGATTGCCATTTTTCAATTCAATATCCCAATCATATTGCTGCTCGCTTCGTAACGCTTCCCATTTTGGCTGGGATCTTCTACGTTGTCGCGTGGGTACTGTCTGGTGTGCAGGATCTGCGCATCTACCAGCGAACAAGTGCTCTTTGGATTGGCTCGCTATTTCTCGTGATTCTAGCTTGGCTGGATGTGGCCCCCGCGTGGGTAGCGCCGGTCTGGATGGCCTTCGCCGTTACGATCAGCCTTGTCGCCCGGCGCCTGCGTATCAGCGCCTTCGCATATCAGCAGCATGTACTGGCACTCGCCGTTATGCTGCAACTGTTTTATGTGAATCTCTTTGCGTCGGGCGCTCGGGATCGTTACGCTCCAATCCTGTTGTGCGCCGCGGCATATTACGCGATCTCGCGCTTCTGCACACTCAAAGATGCCGCTCACCGCTGCGAAATGGCTTGGGCGCACACTTGGGCTGCGACCGCGCTACTGGCGGCGCTGGCCTGGCATGAGTCGCCGCAGCCATGGCTGGCGCCAATCTGGGCACTCTTTGCTTTGACGCTCGTCCTGATGGACCGCATCTTCACCGTCGAAGAGCTTCCTTGGCAGGCGCATCTGCTGGCGGTTCTGGCCGTATTCCAGACGGTAATGATCAACCTCTTCACGGATGACAAATGGCGAAACGTCGATCTGCGGCTGATCACAGTTTCGATTGTCGTTGCCGTCTTGTATGCGATGGCACGCTGGGTGAGATTGCCCGAGAGCGCCCGAACGATCCAATTGCAACATATTTACACTTGGACCGCATCGGGACTGGCTGCATGGATGCTATGGAGCGAACTGCAGCCAATCGGCGTGGCGCTGGGCATCGCTGTCTTCGGCCTGCTGCTCTTCGAGTGGGGCGAGTGGCGCCAGATCAGGCAACTTCGCCTGCAAGGCTATGTGGCGATGGCGGCGGCCTTCGGGCGCATCTTCTTTGTCAATCTGACGGCCGCAACACTCCCCGGCGAATGGCTGAGTCCGCGCATCTACTCGGTCGCGCCGCTGGCGCTCATCTACTTTTACGTTTGGGCGAGGCTGCAATCGACGCAGGCGAAACCGGAGATGCGCGGCTGGCAAGTAACTGACCTGTTCGCCTACTTCGGCTCCGCATCGCTGGCGGCGTTGCTGTACTACGAGACTGCCTCGGAGTGGGTAGTTGTGGCCTGGGCAGTGATGACGCTACTTCTTATGGCGGTTGCATGGCTGCTCAAGAAGGACGTTTTCCTCGAACAAGCAGTTTTGTTAACCCTGGGAACCTTCGGCCGCGGCCTCGCGCACAACATATTCGGAGGGAGCTACTTTGTTTCCGGAGGGTGGCGCGGACGTTTGCTCGTGGTCATGATCGCCTGCGCGCTGCTGCTGGCGGCGCTGCCCATCGCTTTCCGCCTGCGCAAGCATTACGCAGAGGGGAGAGAGGTTTCGCGAATGGGTAGACTTCTAGCCATCCATCGATCGGAGCAATGGCTCTTCTTTGCTCCGGTTTTGCTCATCGCCGCGCTGCTGGCCCTCAAGATGCAGCCGGGCATGTTGACGCTTTCCTGGGGCATTGAAGGTCTATTCGCCATTGTTCTGGGGCTCGCGACCAGCCAGCGCAGCTATCGCCTCACAGGAATGTCGTTGCTGCTTGTGTGCGTTGCCAAGATTGTTGTGCTCGACGCCTGGCAACTGGGGCAACGCGACCGGTATATCACCTTCATTGTGCTTGGCGCGGCACTAACACTGGTCTCCACTCTGTATGGAAAGTTTCACGAAACAATCAGGCGGCTACTGTGAAGCGACTGCTCGTTTTGCTCGCGATTCTTTCGATATCGGCGGGGGCGCTCTATCTGACACAGCGCTCCAAACGGCACGATACGGTCAGCCCTGACGCCGTACTTGATGCAACAGCGGAGATTGAGCGCGATCTTTCGCGGGCGCCGATGCATCTGACGCGGCTTTCGGATGAAAGCGAGATTCATGTCGGCAACGAATTGGCGGAAGGATATCTTCGCGCCGAGCCCGCGCTCTCAACCGAAATGGCGAGCGTGGAGAAGTATGTCAGCAAAGTAGGCGACCGTGTCGCTGCGCACGCTCATCGGCAGCTTCCGTACCACTTTCATCTCATCGCCGAACCCAACCTGGTGAATGCTTTTGCCTTACCCGGCGGTCATATCTTCATTGGGCTCGGGCTCCTTCAGCAGATGACGAACGAGGACGAACTTGCCTGCGTGATCGGACATGAGATCGAGCACATCGATCATTACCACGCCGCCGAGCGCATACAAATAGAAGCGCAACTGAGGAAGCTCGATCTCGATGAGATTGCCGCACTTGCGCAGATACCTCTAGAACTCTGGCAGGCGGGATATAGCAAGGAACAAGAACTTGAAGCTGATCGTGAAGGTCTTCGCCTCGCAGTGGTAGCTGGTTACTCCTCTCAAGGGGAGGTAAACCTCATGAGCCGATGGATTGAACTTCACCGCGAGTACGTGATCCGTGCCAACACGCCGGTTGATGAACTCAGCCAGGTTGCGATTGCGGGCTTGCAGGGTTACTTCCGCAGCCATCCGCTACCGGAAGAGCGCCTCGAACAAGCCAGGAAAGTAATTGCCGAGGACGGGCTCGATACCACGAAGCCGCTTACGCCTCTCGCTATCTTATCCATCCTGCAAACAGAGCGTGCTCTCCCCAGCGCCAATAGGGATAAAGCGGAGACTCGGTCTGACAAATGAGACTTCTCAGAAAGAACTCGATCCATAACTTTCTCTTTACCGCCGCCGTAACAACTGCAAGCCAGGCGCTGATTCTGCGCAACAGGCTTCTGAATTGCACCAGGAAACCACCTGTGCAAGAAGCCGCAGACCTGATATGCTCGCGGCGCGCCATCGCCAGCGGCAAGGAACTTCTCGATGCCGTTTACGTTGCACCGCCGACAAACTCCGTGCGTGCTGCGGTCCTTCTCTGTCACGGGATTGGGGAGACTGTGGATGATTGGTTCGGGGTGCAAGAAATACTGGCGATCCAGGGCGTGGCATCGCTTGTTTTCGATTACGCAGGGTATGGAAGAAGCACGGGACACATCCGTTGGGAACAGTGCGAAACAGACGCCATTGCGGCGTTCTGCGCTCTGAAGGCGCTGCTACCGGATACACCTGTTTCCATGTTGGGATTCTCGCTGGGGAGCGGAATTGCCGCCGCAGTTCTCGATCGTATTTCGCCCGCGCAACTCATTCTTTGTTCTTCGTTCACGTCGTTTCAAGCCGCCGCGTGCCGCGCCGGGTTGCCGCGTATGCTTTCTGCGCTGGCGCCACAGATTTGGAATACCGAAGAGATTTTGCGCCTGTGCAACTTGCCTGTACTCATTTTGCACTGCGAGCAGGATCGTCTGTTTCCAACACAAATGGCGTCAGCACTGGCCTCAAGTTGTCAAGGCCGCGCGGAACTAACGATCGTTTCCGGGCAACGTCACAACGATCCATTTAGCCGCCCCGAACTCCGGTATTGGGCCCACGTAGTTTGCTTCCTCATTTCCGATGACGAGTCGAATTGAAGAATGAAGTGAGACAAATCGAACCTACTCCCCGTACAACTTGAGGATTGGTAATTACAATTCCATCCGATGCTTCAGTTGCCGTGGTTTTTACTGAGCGCCAGCGGTTCGACGGGCTGCGCCCTTTGATCCATCGATATGTTTTCAATCTCGCCGCGAAAACGGGGCAAGCTCCCCGGATAATTCTTCTGCACAAAGTCGATTAACTTTTCGCGAACCAGACAGCGAAGATCCCAGGCGTCGCTGGAATTGTGTGCATCCATCAACGCGCGCAGTTGCATGGTGGATCGGTCTGAATCAGAAACCTGGACGCCGCAAACCTTCCCAGCCCAAAGCGGAGTGGACTCGCAGATGCGGCGCAACTCAGTTCGCACTGCTTCCACCGGCACCGTGTAATCGGTATAGAGGTAGGTGTAGCCCAGCAGCTCAGCACTCTTATAAGTCCAGTTCTGGAAAGGATGATCGAGGAAGTAGGAGAGGGGAAGGACCAGGCGGCGCAGATCCCAGATGCGAACGATCACGTACATCGTCCCGATCTCCTCAATCCATCCCCATTCGCCCTCGACCACCACCGCGTCGCCCAGGCGGAACGGTTGGGCGAAAGCGATCTGTACACCGGCGACAAGATTCGCTAGAGTGTCTTTCATCGACACGCCGACAACCAGACTGGCCAAACCCGCGGAAGCGAGAATACTCATGCCGATGTGCTTAATCTCCGGAAAGGTCATGAGCATGACAGCGATGGTGACAACGACCACCAAAACGACCGCCAGGCGATGAACCATCTGGAATTGAGTCTGAATGCGGCGCGCAAGCAGGTTGTCTTCTACATCGATACGATAACGGCCAGATAGCAAGTCCGCGGTGATCTGGACGAGCAAAATTACAAGCCATGCAACCGACGCAATCAAGCCGAGACCAGTAATATGCTCAAAAGCCGACATGAGTTGCGGAGGGAGCGGGAGGCCAGGTAATACGGCGAGCACAGCAAGAAGGGGAAGAATCCAAAGGCTGGGGCGCTCACTGTGCTTCAGCAAAGATGCGCCGAGCAATGCGCCTTTGCTGCTCGCGAGTCGGCGCAGAATCCAAAAGATCAGGGCACGCACAAGCAAAGAGAAAACAACAGCTGCTGTGAGAACGCCAGCAGACATGAGTGGATGGCTCCAGTGCAGTTGAATCCATTGAAGCATCTGGTGTTGGTCCTCCATGCTCTCTTCGAATGCGGGATGCTGAGCCTTTGTATTGTCCGCAGTGCATCAAATGTTGCTGGTAGTGCGAATGGAAGCCAAGCGCGACCTTTGCCAACGAGGCTCGGATCATCGCACTGGTGTTGAAGTGCCTAGTGTGACTTGAGATCCCCGGGGTTTCGAACGAATGCCAGAGCCCTCGCATGAGCGACAAGAAACGCGCAACCGCGGAAGGATTCAGAGGCTATGTTCGCCAAATCAGCGATAGCCCCCATCTCTTCATCAAGAATCAAGAATGTGTCGTTCACAACACTCGATTCAGTTGACGTTTGTGCACTCCCAAGTCTCGTCAATGCGAGACTTGGGAGTTTGTTCCTGAGAGCGGAACCGTACAATTGCATGGCCACGACGTTTGCACGCAACGACCCTATTTGCTCATGTCGCGGTTACTTGCTGTTATCGCGCGCCGCCTTTACATAATCGTGCGATGCTTGAATGTGCGCAGACTGCGTGGTCAGCACCTGACGCACAGGTAGCGGGAGGTCTTTTTCGAGTGCATCCTTATAGGCGTCATTGGCCTCGTCTTCCGCTTGCTCGGCTGTTACGAGCAAGGTGTGGTCGCCGCCGCCTAGTTTCACCTTGAGGTCAGCCCACACGCGATGAACGGCCCCGCTCGTGGTGCCGCTTTCATGGACGTCGTGAACGCCCTCACGGTGAAGGATGGCTTCCAGCTCGCCGCGGAATTCTGCGCGCTTCAGCGACTCCGCGTAAAAATAGCGCTTGAGTGTTCCGTCTTCCAAATCGTCGCCAATCTTCTGGAATCCTTCTTGCCCGTCGATAAGGCTCTGGATGACTGAGCGCAAGGTCGAATCAATTTCGTGAACCGTAGTGGATGGCTTAGACATTTTGTTCCTCTCTTAAGACAAAGGTTGTTGATGGGTTAGGTGATCAGGATGAGTGAAGGAAAGAGATACGGCTGAGTCCGGTGACTTTCATTGCGATTCTCCTTCATCACCGGTGCGGTTAGGCAAATCGCAAAAACCCGACGTCCCGCCGCACCACTTTGCGCTGCCGGTTTCCCGGTTGAGAGTGTGTTTGTTTTCTCCAAGCACAGCATGCAGTTGCTCGGGGAAATGTTTTTCATCGCAGAGAAGCGAACAACGCTTTGGGATCGATACTGCGTGACTTTTCGGCAAGTGCGTGTAACGCCATCTGAGTCTCGCAACCCACTGACGGTCCATCGTACCCAACTCTGCGAGGCAAATGGTGATCAATCTTGACCAAATGGGTGGGTGGTTTCGCTGTGACTCGCATCTCAGCAAATAGCCGACTGCGAGATCCAATATGATCGCAATCGATGGGCCTGACCGCCTGCGATCTGCTTAAGACGGTCACATTAATTCTCCTCCCCCTGCTGCCAAATTGCTGTTAGGTCTCTGACCGCACAATTCCGTTCCATTGGCTCGTGCCTTCCCAGGTCTCAAAATCGAGACCTGGGGCACCCATCGTTGGTACAACTTCAAGCGGCTCGAGACCTAGTCCCTATCCAGCGTTCCGGTCGGTGAGTCGGCAATTCGGACTCAAGACCTTTCTCCGGTATTGTATGAATACCGAAAAGCTTCAACCGAGGTCTAAGTGGAATTCCATTGCGCGAATCGTCGCTCGGCGCAGATTCTATGATTACGATGCGTGTTCCCCGCGAGAAAGCGAAGAGAGGACCCGATGACGGGAGTTCCCATGAGAATCGGATTTCTGGGACTAGGCAAGATGGGGACACCGATGGCACTGCGATTGCTCGCTGCCGGGCATGAGATGTCGGTGTGAAACCGAAGTGAAGAGCGTACCAAGCCACTTATCCACGAAGGCGCAATTGCCGCTGCAACCCCGGCTGAAGCCGAACTGGGCGCCGACGCTGTGATCACCATGCTCCTGGACGACGCGGCTTATGAAGAGGTGCTTTTTGGCGTCCACAGGCTGATTGATGCGCTTTCACCCGGTGTGCTTCACGTCTTGTGCGGCACAATCGGCGTGGCCCTCGCCGAGCGACTTACTGCGGAGCACGCGAACAGGGGAATCGATCTTGTGGGAGCGCAGGTGTTTGGCCGGGAAGCCGATGCCGAGAATGGTCAGCTACGGATCGTAGTGGCCGGCGCCGACAAAGCAGTCGAACGTGCGCGTCCACTGCTTGAAGCATTTTCGCGAGGGATCACCATGGTCGGCAAAGAGCCGCAGCAAGCGTTCGCCGTGAAGCCGGGAGCAATTTACTCTCCGGCGCCATGATTCCGGCGACAACCGGCAGCCCCGCTAGCGGAACCAGAACAGCGAGGGATGGGAAGAGTTCCCAAAAACCAAGAGTGGGACTCCCACCACTCGCTTCTGTTCAGGCTTTCACTGCCGTTCGCTGAATTTCGTCCTGCCCTGAGCCGTGACAATTCATCCCGCAATTGGGTCTTTCCGCTGCATCGGAATCAGGCTACTATAAAAGTGTCCGCCACCCTTTCCCCCCGGAAACCGGAGTCAGCGAACCATGCAAAACCGCAGCCTGGCATCCAATCTTGGGATTTACATCTACGCAGCCGGCGCCATCTTCTTAGGCCTTCTCGGTCTGGCTTCAGGAGACTTCGCTACATCATGGCAGCGCGTCGGACCGAACCTAGCCTTCCGTGAACCGCTCGCCTATCTCACCGCCTTGATCGAACTCGCCGCCGGACTCGCTCTGCTTTGGCGCCGGAGTGCTCGCGCCGGGGCCCTCACGCTTACCATCGTCTACTCTGTTTTCGCACTCCTGTGGGCGCCGAAAATGTTTGAGGGTCTGCGCAGCTTCGACGCTCCCGGCAACTTCTTTGAGGAGTTCTCGCTCGTCGCCGCCGGGGCCGTTCTTTTCGCGTGCCTTTCGCCGGCCAGTTCCCCCATCTCGCGGCGCGAGTCGCTCTTCGGCCGACTCTATGGCCTATGCCCAATCTCCTTTGGTATCGTTCACATTTACGACATGCCCGGCTTGGCGGCCTGGGTCCCGAATTGGATACCGCCGTCGCAGATTTTCTGGTGCTATGCCACTACCATCGGATTCTTCCTTGCCGCGACGGCCATCCTTTCGGGGATGATGGCTCCGCTGGCCTCGCGCCTGCTCACCGCCGAGATCGTCGGCTTCGAATTACTCATATGGATTCCGAAGCTGTTCACCGGCCCACACAACCATTTCAACTGGGCAGGCAACGCCATTTCCGTCGCCATGTCCGGCGCAATTTGGGTCGTCGCCGACTCTATCTCGGGGGCAGTTACACGAGCGCACGTCCATACCAAATCTGCCGCTGAAGTGAGCGCCTCCGTCTGAACAGAAAGCGGTTTTGTACCCTTGCTGGATGGGGTATGAGAGGCAGCCGAGTTGCATACTCAAGGCAAGTTTGCGTTTGTGGCCGCGCTGCCTCCCAACCATCGCCTGCCATGTTCCGCAGTCCATACTCTTTCGAGGAGTTCGTTGAATTTGTGTTTGATCGAAATGTCCCGCCTAACAGCCTGTGGTGAAAGTCCAATATGCCGAAGACCACCCCTCAGGGCCTAAAGGCCACATTCATCTCATGTCATTTACGGCACGACTAAAGTCGTGTCCTTTCAAAGCTCGACTTTAACCACAGGCTGCTAAGTCGTAAACGCCAACATCTGACAATGGGCCTCACGGCTGGTATTACTCTACAAACGCAGTTGTTCACTTGGATCGTAAGTGCCGCCATTAAGTCCGGCTAGTGCCGTGACCGTGTGAAGTGGTGGTCATCCCAGGTCTCAAAATCGAGACCTGGGGCACCCATAGTTCGAAGTCAAATTACAGAATCACACGGTCACGGTACTAGTCGGAGTCCCAGTGAGCTCGCCATTTTATGGTGATCAGCTAGATTCCATTTCTCACAACACGCACCCTGCGCCAATCCACACGTCGTCCTGTCACCACGAATTGGGCACGCGTTGGGCATATTCCAGGGGAAAGCCCCTTGCCGAGGACAGATTTCTGAGAGCATCCCATTCCGGGGCGTGCCGGGAACCGAAAAAATCAACGCGCAGTGGTAAATGATAGGGTGGCCGAGGTCGACGTCGTTGTCGGACAACCGGTCACGGCCAAGGAAGAAGTCAGCCGGTAGTAGTACTTCGTTGCGGGCATGAGACCTTCGAGAGAGATGTCTTGCGGCAAATCGGATTTTCCGGGACTTTGTTGTCGCAATGCGGCTATACTGCCCAGTGAGGCAGTGACGCCATAGGCAACGGTAGCAGTGGTCGTGTTTCCCCACCAGGTGATATTCGCTGAATTGCGCCGGATATCATGGACACCAAGATCGTTGATCTCCGGCGTTGCGGCAGCACCAGTGTGGATATCGATCGGGCATGAGCGGCTGCCCAAATGGTTCAAATCTCCCAGGTAGTCTGCATGGACTGCGGTTGAGTCGAAGCGCTGATTCGAGAGCGAGGGAAAATCCACCGTTGCCGTCTGCATCGGTTGGCTCAACAACACCCCAAGATCAAAGGTGTATTGGAACTGATCGGCGGTTACTTCGCTGATTCCCAAATCGTCCAATCCATCCACGTTATAGTCCGCAGTGGTTACACCAATGGCGAATTCTCCTGCCATGAGAGGATATTTGACAGCGCTCAGGAACTCGCCAGGATGCAGCGGATCGGCTGGCAGAACATATAAGTCGGAACCTCCAATGACAGCAATATCCTGTGAGTCGCTTCGATGAAACGCGCCTAAGGCAAGAGAATAGGGGTATTCGCCAATTGGATAGCTGATAGGCGCTACAAATTGTCCCGGAGCATCTTGCCGGTTGAGCAGGATGGCCACCTCCCCCGTAAAAAGTCCCACAGCAATATCGGGGAGACCATCGTCGTTGAAGTCGCCCATCACGACATCGGTTGGACCGGAAAATGCGCCAGTCGGATAAAAAACTGGAGCCAATAATTTGCCGGGGTTATGCGGGTCACCAAGAAATACCGACACGCCACTGACTCCGTTGGGGTCCTCGCCAACGGCCACCACATCCTGTACACCGTCCCCGTTTACGTCAGCGGCAGCGACTGAGAACGCGCTTCCGTCCGGAAATGAAGTTTCATTGATGAACTGACCCGGATTTGCTGGATCACCGAATATGATATCGATATCACGACTGCTACTCGTTCCTACCAGATCGAGTACGCCATCCTGATTCATATCCACTGCTTGCATGAAATTGCTCTGCGTCGGAAAGGAGGTAAACAGGAACTGTCCGGGATGAGAAGGATCGTTCATCATTACGCATTCCGCAGGAGCGGTAAATTCGTCAAGACATTGAAAGGCAAGATCGGTGAGGCCATCATGGTTGAAGTCCGCCGCGATTAAATTGAAATCCGCGCCTCCCTCATAGATAGTCGTACCTGGAAGAAACTGTCCGGGATGAGAAGGATCATTCAGAAAGATGGCTATGCCCGCGGCCGCGGTATCGAGGCTGCCGTAGATTGCGGATACGGCGATATCCATCAGCCCATCTCCGTTGAAATCGCCCGACACGACCCCCTGCTCGGAGATAAGTTCGAGAGGCACATTTGGAAACTCTGCGGAGGCGTAAGAGGAAAACGGAGCGAAACTGGAGGTGAGTTCCGAATGCCTGACTTCAGTGACCATCCGACGCCGCTTCGCATCGTCATACAGCGCGACTGGCCCGGTAATCGGCGGAGTTCCTGTGGAGGTTATCGTGGCCTGCAACGAGTCCGGGAGGCTGGCAGGAAGCTTGCTAAGAACGGTAGTCGTCGGGATGCGGGGACCGACCTCAATGGTCTGTGGCTCCGACTTGCTCCCAGCATCGGCTTGAGTCAGGTTGAACAAGGCGTAAACACGATGGACACCAGGAGAAAGAACCTTTTTGATGAACGCTGTGCCATTCGCTGTCAGACTCGCAGTTCCAAGAATGGCTTGGCCCTCGCAGAAGCGAGCGGAGGCGTCACAAAACGTGACGATCCCGGGGAAGACAGGATGGCCGCCGGAATCTACTGTAGCCGTCAGGACAACCGGTTCGAGGGAAGAGACATGCCGCGCAGGCTCGACGGTCAGCACGGTTGTCGTAGGCACTGCGGCCTGCGACTCCGCAGACAGCAAAGAGAAAGGCTGAAGGGAAACCCTGAGCGCGTGAGGAACGAAATCGTCGCTGCCACGAGTCGAGAACTGCGCCAAGCTACTCACTGGCAGCAGGAAGATTACTCCCGCAAGGAAAGCCCTGCAAAGGGATCGCAAATCAAAACTGTTCATCCTAAACCGCCTATCCCGCACACTTGCGTGTGAATCCGGACATTCCTGTTGGAGAAGACCTCGGAAAGAGCGTTCCTCACTTATGTCCGTGAACCCAATCGGTCGGGCTCGACGAGCCGGCAATCCGTGAGATATGGCGAATCAGAAAACGCCCTTCGCGCCCAGGTCGGCCGTCCCGGTTATTGGCATAACGCGGTCGATGCAGCCAAGCCTTTGTGAGTTCGTTTCCGATTCGCTTAGGATTTTGCTCGAACGCAAATTGAGAAGCTGATCAATTTTGCTCATTTAGAAGAGGGTGTTCTTGCATGGATCGAGCGAGGGCCGAGCCTAACTCTTCCCGGGGTTATGCCGCGATGCTCCGGCGGGAGCCACAGCGAAACCAGAGTTGGTGCATCCCGAGGCAACGCATCAAAGTCGACGCGACCATCAGGGAACGGCGACCCACCACGAAACTCGCCCGGGCAAACGGGACTCTGGTTTCGCTCTGGAGAATTCTCAGAAAAAACATTTCAAGGAGACTTGCACGGACCGCGGGCCACCCACCTGGTAGGACTGTTGCAACCCTCCCAACTGCGTATTGCGCATCTTCGTAATGAATCCGAACGTCGGGTTACGAGCCAGATCCCCCTTGCTAAATGTGCCAAGATTCGTGTCCGCATCTCCAAAGCTGGGATGATTCAAGGCATTGAAGAATTCCATGCGGCCTTCCAGCTTGATGAGTCTTGTGAGTGCAACATCCCGATGGAGAGAAAAGTCGGCCTGCCAAGCCGGGTATCCCCGCAGGGAATTTCTCCCCAGATTTCCTTGCCTGCTTGTCGGCGGTATATCAAAGGCTGCGTAGTTGATGACCTCGCCCTCGGGCTGAAAGTGGCGCTGCAGCCGGAGACTGGCGCCCTCGAGGCGGTTCGGCCTGCTGGTCAGTAGTTGGGAACCGATCGGCCGGGTGTAGGTCACGTTGAGCGGCATCCCTCCGCGCGCGGTCAACAGGGAACCCACTTCCCACCGATCCACCAGTTTGCCCGCAAATCCTTCGAGTCTCGGGATCCTGGTCTCGTAAGTCAGAGCCATTCCCAGGCTGTGACGCAGATCGAAGTCGGAGTTGCCCCGCTCGCCGACGATGGGAATGAGAGTCTTTCTGGGGAACCCGTTCAAGTCGTCCGAGTCGTCGTCGATGCTGTGTTCCCAGGTATACGAAGCCAGCACATGCACCCCATGGGATAGTCGTTGCACATACTGCGCCTGCAACGCGGCATACGAGGAGTTGCTCGCGCTGCGCACTTCCTGAATGGCGGTGTTGCGGATGAAGTTGCTATTGGGATCCGTCAATTGCTGCACGAGCGGCAGATGGCGGGCCACGGAGCCGACATACGCCACCGACAACTTTCGCTCGCCCCCCAAATGCTGCTCGAGTCCGGTGTTGAATTGATAAATCACCGGCGCGGTGTAGCCATCGGCAAACGCATAGAATGCCTGGCCGGAGTATGGCGCCGAAAGGCTATTCGAACTCGGTATGGGCAACAAGGACATAGGCGGATAAATGTGGTTGTAGAGGACATTTTGCCGCACATGGGGAAAGGCGCTGGCTGACGCCATCGAGTTCGTGTTGCCCAGGGAATAAAAGACTCCGGCTCCGGTATGCAGAATCGTCTCTCGCCCTGCCGCGCTTCCAATCATCCACGATTGGCCGACGCGAGGACAAAGATTGGTGTAGATAGTCGGATAGAGCCGAGTACCAACAGGCGCCAGAGTCATGTTGGGGATATCTTTGGACGAGGTTACGGTATAGAGACTCTGACCGTTGTCGGCCCCCGGCGCCGGACTCAAGTCCCAGCGAACGCCGTAATCGAGGCTGAGGCGCCGATTCAACTTCCAGGTATCCTGCAGATAGAAAGAGGTGTCCATCTGCAGAACCCGCACATCGTCCTGGGACTGAATGGCGATCGAGTCCGCCATTCCCGACTGGATGCTCGGTTGCGACAGGAAGTTGACGGATAGATTGAAGTCGCTTGGGACGGTCTCTCCCCTTAGCCGCATGAGATCGAAGCCAAAGCTGACAATGTGGCTGCCCTTGGAAAACACCGTGTTATCGGTGATCGCCATCTGATGAATCGGATTCTGGCCGGTGCTTTTGGTGCTGTAATCGGCGCCAAGAAAGTAATAGCTCAGGCTGGGGAGCTTCACTTTGGAACTGATCCCTTGCAAAAGCACCTTGTCGGAAGGAATTGTTGAGCCACCTATGCGATGCAAGGTATTGGAAATGTTGCCCGTATTGGTGCTGAAATTGATATGCAAAACCTGTGCCATCGCCGCGCTCAGTCTCCACGTCGCGGCACTGGTCGAAGACCAGGACTGCCTCTCCGTGCCGGTGAAGCACCAGCCGCTCTCGGTACTCATACGGGAAGAGCCCGCATGGTTATAGCGACTGAAGAAAGACACTTTGCGGTTCGGGTCCGAATCGTACCGGCCGCTGAAAACATCCTCGGAGGAGGGATTCGAGATGGCGACGTGGTAAACCGATGTCCCGGTGCCGAGGATTTCAGCACTTGTCGAGACCGGGAAGATATTCAGAAACGGCTGCAGGGAGCGTGGAGCGCTTTGCCGCAAGCTTGTGGAGGGAATGAAGGTCTTCAGAATGGTCGGCTGAAATAGCCGCAAGCTCTCTTCTGAAAAGAAGAAGGAATTCTGCCTCGCCCATAGACCCAGCGGTAACATCGGACCCGAAAGCGTTCCGCCAAAGTCGTTTTGCCGCAGGCTGGTGTTGACCGCATTTTCCGTGCGCAAAAACCAGTCTGAAGCGTCCAGTTCGGAATTGCGAAAGTACTCAAACGCCTCTCCATGCAGTTGTTCCTGGCCGGCGCGACTGGTCATTTGCACGTGTCCGCCGGATTGCCGCCCGATCTGCGGCGAGATCGTCGAACTCTGCACACTGAGTTCATCGAGGGCGCTGACGGAAATCATGCTCGCCGTGGTTCCCAAAGCACTGTAACCGGCATCTTGCGCCAGATCCGTACTCAGGCCGCCGCCACTGACGGCCAGGTTGACGCTGATTCCATCCACCGTGAAATAGTTCATGTTCGTGGCCTGGCCGTTGAAGCTGAACTCGTTGTTGGCCATCATCACCACGCCGGGCGTCAACAGCAGCAAAGGCTGCAGGCTGCGGCCATTGAGCGGAATGTCTGCCAATAAGTCTTGGCCAACCCGCGTGGTAATCCCCGACGCCTCTTCAAAATCGCCGGAATGCACCTGCGCCGTCTCCCGCGCCTTGCCGATCTGAAACCGAATCTGAACGTTGCGTATCTCACCCGGTTGCAGCGGAATCCCTTGAATCTGGACCAACGAAAACCCTGTCTGCGCAGTCTGCAAGGCGTATTTGCCCGGCTCGAGGCGAGAAAACACGAAGTTCCCTTCTTCGTCAGTCCACGCCGGGCGCTTCGATTTTGTCGATTCCTGGATCAGGTAGACACGTACATTCTGTATCGGCCGCGCCGCGGGGTCGAGGACCGTTCCGGAAAGGACCGCCAGATCCGTCTGCGCTCTACAGGACAAACTCAACAGACAGAGCGCCAAGAGCCACAGGGTGACCAGTGCAGCTCGGCAGGTCAAGGCTCTACGCTTGGCGTACATCGTCCCCCAGCGCGCCGCACAGCCTTGCATTTGCCGTACATCTCGCTAGGGACGAACTTTTTCAGTCAGTTGCTTAGCCAGAGCGCACTCTTCTTTCAGCATTATCCAGAATCGCGCATCCGTCAATCCATTGCGCTCCGCTGCGTTCGCATTGGACGAGAATGCCTGCCACAAAATCCGATCGCTTTCAGTGGTCTGACTAAGCAGGAGCTCCGCAGACGTCGGCAAACCCTCTGGCCCCGCAGTTTGGGCAGGGAGAACTCCCCCTGCAGAAATCTTGGGCGAAAAGACAGGCGCGAGTTGCTGCTCCAGGAGTTGAATCTCCCGCAGGCTCATCTGGGAGTGGCGAATCACCAGTGCCCGCCACCTTTCGCGGGTCTCCGCCGACACGAAATTTGTCTCCGGCGTCGGACCAAGCTCAATGATGTTTTTCAGCACCTGGGCATTCAATTGAGCGGCGGTGGAGTGTTCCACAGCGTCGGTCACAAAACGGTCCGCCGCCTGGTCCAGATCACGCTCCGGCACGGTTCGATGTGCGGCCAGGTAGTTACGCACTTCAGAGACAGTCCCCGATTGGCTCAATTGGACCTCAATCGACTGCATCTGCAACGGACGCGTAAGGGGCGATGCGCTCGCTAGCTGTGCACCGGCGGCAGAGAGCAAGTTGAGCTTGACCGCCGGATTGGATGTCAGCGCTCCGAGCACAGCGAGAATCTCGGACTTGCGCGCTTCGTTGCGCACAACGCCGTGAATCTCTACCCCTCCGGCAGCGGCGCGGGCCACGACAATCTGGTCCTGCACCAGGGCGTCGGCACGATCCAGCCGCCCCAGCGCCTCTACAGCCAAATCCGTCTGGGAAGGCTTCTCGTCGGGCAGCATGGGTTTGCCCACGTCCGAAACCGCCGAAAGGGCATTGGCTGAAGCGCCAAACAGATCCCCAGGCATTTCACTGGGTGAAGCGATGCGAAACTCCAGCTCGGCAATCTCGAAGGTGCGTTCCCCTGCATGGCTGCTCAGCGTCAGCCGCTCTTCGACTGCATGAAAGTCTGAGGCGCGAACCAGCAGTTCCATCGTCCGAAGAAACGGCGAGTCGGCGGCGGTGGAGACGGTCGCAGAAGCCTGTGCGGAGAGCCGGTAGGCCTTTTCCCCGTCCGCCAGCCGATCCTCGTGAACTGACTCCTGCTTCCGGCCGCCGGCCTGCGTCCAACTGTGAAACGCAGAAGCCGAGACAGCCGCATTCCGGGGCAATTGGTTCGCGTCATACACACCATGCAGATCGCGAAGTAGTTGTTCCTGCCCGCTCTGCGCGGAGTTCGCTTGTCGGTTCCTGTTTCCGCGATCGGTTCCGGCGGAGGGATTGCTCACCATCACTTCCCGGTACCGTCCAAGCCTGCGATCGCTCCAAAGCTGCATAGTCACCGGGTGTTGGGGCGCCGCGGAGTCGGTAATGCGAATCTTCTGGTAGACAACCGCAGTAGCGGAGCCGGCCGAGGCCGCGCTCTCTTGCTCACTCCGGCTAAGAATATCGTTGACAGAAAGATTGTGTTTCGCGGTGAAATGCCCCAGGAAGAAGACCATCGCCAAGGCCGCCGCTGCGCCACTGAGAGCCCAAGGCAGCACAGGAACGGAGAAGAAGCGACGCACCTCCCTTGAGAATCGATTCATCCTGGGTAGCTCTTTGACGGCCGGTTGAAGCAGCGCCAACCGAATCTGATCCTCAAAACCCGCCCAGTTGCGCGGCGGCGCGGGCAAATGGGCCGCACTCGTCTGCTGGAATTGTCTGAATGCAAGGCTCGCAGCCTGAAGATCCGTCCACTTCTGCGTGCACTCCGCACACACCGGCAAATGACTGCGCACGAGCTCGGCCTCGGCCGGCAAAAGCTCTCCATCGAGACAAAGCATCAGCTTCTCTTCATCGAAGTGAGTCGTCATTACCGCGTTCTGGATCTCTTCAGCCATTGATCTTCGCCTTGATCTTCGCCACCGCTCGCCGAATATGCGCCGCAACCACAGGAACATTCGAGGAGAGCACCTCTGCGATCTCCCGATATCCCAGCCCTTCGTCTCTCAATCGCAGTACGTCGCGTTGCGGTTCCGACAACTCGCCGAAGGCTCCGCGCAGCGCCTCATATTGTTCCTTCCCCAACAGCCGCTGCTCCTGATCGGAAGACTTGTCCGCATGTGTCGCTGCGATCGCCTCCCAATTCTCGGGCAGAATCTCGTAGGCTTTGCGCCCACTCTTCCTTTGGTCCAACAGCAGGTTGTGAGCCACATGAAAGAGCCACAGCCTGGGATTACTCACCTGGCCGCCTTGTTGCAGATGGCGACACAAGCGCAGAAAACACTCCTGCGTGGCATCTTCGGCATCCTCTGCCCGTCCTAGAGCCACAACCAGGTAGCGAAACAAGGGCATACGCAACTCGGCAAAAAGCTCGACGAGCCTCTCTGCCAAACCTTCCGGCTCACGCCCGTTCAGTTCGCTTCCGTCGGACAGACTAGCTCCTTGATCAACTGACAACCTTCAAGGACTATTTTCGTACATTTCGATGCCGGCCTCCTACGACCGAAGCGAAAAGCGATGCCAATGGGATGCGCCAAACAAACGTCGTACAGAAAGAAGGACGAGACTTCCCCGACTTCGATACACCCTATTCGCAGTTTCCACGGCAGAATCCAGTTTTCCCTCGAAGAGGACGCGGGAATTCTCATTTTTGAACATTGCGTTGTATCAAACCCCCACGTCCCTCGTCGTTTGGAGTAGAAACACCTCGCATATCGACAGATGGGGCAACCGGGAGCCACGTCAGTTCGTGTCTTCCTGAACCTTTTCTGCGCCCCAGGGGACTTCTTACGGTCCGGTCTCCAGTGTGTACCGAGCGTTGCATCTTGCCTAAATGCTGATTCCGGTTGAAAAGGATTGAAAGATATGTGTGGAATCTCAGGTTACTCCCATCGCAACCGCGCCCAGGATCGCGCCGAGCTGAAGCGCTCTTTGGCGTCGATTGCCCATCGCGGACCGGATCAGCAAGGGGAATTCTATTCGCCCCAGCTCTCCATGGGAGCCCGGCGGCTGCGGGTGATGGACATCGAATACGGCGACCAGCCCTTTGCCAGCCCGGATGGCGATGTCAATCTGGTTTTCAATGGAGAGATCTTCAATCATTGCGAATTGCGCGTTGAGTTGGAGGCAGTCGGCTACAAGTTCCGCACTCATTGCGACACGGAGGTGGTGCTCCACGCCTTCTGTCACTGGGGCAACGCGGCATTCCGGCGGATGCGCGGCATGTTCGCGGCAGCATTTTGGATTCGTTCCGAGCGCCGCCTGGTTCTAGCCCGCGACCGGATGGGCATCAAGCCGCTCTATTACTGCATGCAAGAGGGCGAAATCTATTTTGGCTCGGAGATGAAGTGCATCTTCGCGCATCCGCAGGTGGAGCGCCGCCTCAGCGTCGATGGACTGAACTGCTATCTCAGCCTGAACTACGTACCCGGCCCCTTCACGATGATCGAAGGCATCTTCAAGCTCATGCCGGGGCACTGCATGGAATGGCGCGCGGGAGAGGCTCAGATTCACTCCTATCTGACGCCTCATGTACTGAAAGACGCTCCCCGTTCGTTGGACGAAGCTGCCGATGAGTTGGACGGGTTGATGCGCCAGGCGGTGGGTGAGCAATTGAATTCGGATGCACCGCTGGGAATGTGGCTGAGCGGCGGGTTGGATTCTTCGGCCATCCTTCACTACGCCAGCGCGGCCAGCGCGAATCCATTGCAGACATTTTCGATCACCTTCAATGGCCGCTCGTTCAACGATGGCAGCTACATTCAGCAGGTGAGCAAACAGTACGGATCGAGGCACACAGAACTGAATCTGGACGGCGACTGCGATCTGGTCGGCGCGATCGAGAACATTGCCTATCACGCCGATGAGCCCAACGCCGACGCGGGCGCGGTGCCTCTCTGGTTTCTCTCGCAGATGACTCGCAAGCACGTCACCGTAAGCCTCAGCGGCGAAGGCGCAGATGAACTGTTCGCCGGCTACCTGACCCACAAAGCCGATCGCTATGCCGCACTCGCTCGCCGAGTCCCGGCGCGGTTGCGGCGCGCTGCTCTGGCTTGCGCAAGGCACCTGCCTGTCTCCGACGACAAGATCGGTCTGGAATACAAGATCAAGCGCTTTCTCGATGGCTCGTTGCTTTCACCTGAGTATGCGCACGTCTTCTGGAATGGGACCTTCTCCGAAGCGGAAAAGGCATCGCTCTTTCCTCAAGCTTCGCCGAACCCGCTGGCGGGTATTTTGGCCAGCATGAAGAACGGCCAAGGACTGGAGAGCTTTCTGCAATTCGATCAGAGCTACTACCTGGCCGACGACATCCTCGCCAAAGTAGACCGCATGAGCATGGCCCACGCGGTCGAGGTGCGCCCGCCATTCCTCGACGACCGCATTGTCGATTTCGCTGCACGCTTGCCGGGACGTTTCAAACTCTCCGGGTCCACTTCCAAAGTTGTTCTGCGTCATCTCATGCGCGGCAAGCTGCCCAACGATGTCATCACGCGCCCCAAAATCGGCCTCGACATTCCTATTCACGAGTGGTTCCGCGGGCCGCTCAGCGGCTATCTGATGGACACCTTGTCGTTCGATGCTATCCGGGACTCCGGCGTCTTCGCCTGGCCTGTAGTGGAGCAGCTTCTCAACAAGCATCTTCTGCGCCAGGAAAACCTGGGCTACCATCTTTGGGGACTTATTACACTCCACGCATGGATGAAGCGTTGGAACGTGCAAGCACCGAGCGCCACACAAGCGAAAGATCTGCCTCAGACGCAGACCGCTGCCTTGCAGATGGCCGGGGCAAACTAAGTCTCGGTCCGCATGAAGAAGTCTCCTTGAGTTCGTTCTTTCCCATGTCTCAAAATCGAGACATGGGGCACCCAGTGGGGTTACAAGATGAAGCGGTAAGTGACCGGGTACGGTGACCGCATGATTCCGTCATCAAGACCACAAGTTCTGGGTGCCCCAGGTCTCGATTCTGAGACCTGGGAATTACCGACATATGCGGTCAGGCAGTAGAAGCGCCCACGACAAGCTGGACCTGCGCCGCATTCTGTCCATCGATTGTCGAATCACGCCCAACCATGTCAGGATAGTTCGACAGAAAGAAACTCCGTCTGCGCATGTTGAGGTTACGCTCTGCACGTTCTTCCTCACGCGGGGCAGAGACAAAATTGAATAGGATAAACACAGTCATCGCATGAACACCCCAAAGAGTAAGCACTCCCAAAACCCTCAAGAGAACGAAGCCCCACCAGCCGGTATCCGTGGTGGCGCTCTGGTGGTCGCCGCCGCGGCGCTCGTGTCCTGCGCGAACATTATCAGCCCTCCGCGTCTGATGGACGATGTGGACGCCGTGCAGGCGCAGATTGCGCGCACCATGCTGGAGAGTGGCGATTGGGTCACTGCGCGCCTCGATGGGATTGCATACCTGGAGAAATCGCCGCTCATTTATTGGATGATGGCGGCCTCCTATCGCATCTTCGGCGTGCACGATTGGTCGGCCCGCTTGCCGCTGGCGTTGGCCGTGGTTCTGCTGTGCTGGATGACTTATCGCTTCACCCGCTGGGGATTGGGGGAACGCGCGGCGGTCTTTGCCGGAGTCAGTTTGGCTACCGCTGCAGGGCTCTATCTTTTCACCCGCATTCTCATTCCCGACGCCACATTGACCCTGACCATCACCGTTGCGATCTGGGCTGCGATGCGCCTGCTGGAGACGGAAGAGGAAGAAAAGCATCCTCGGCTTTGGGCTGGCCTTCTGGGGATTGCGCTAGGGTGCGGCCTATTGCTGAAGGGGCTCATTGCCGGCGTCTTCCCCGTCCTTGCTGTGTTGCTCTACATGGGCCTGACGGGGCAGTTCCTCTCGCGATCCGCGTGGAAGCGTCTATCGCTTTTTACCGTCTTTGCCGTAGCCTTGCTGATTGCCGGGCCGTGGCATCTGCTGGCCATGCTGCGCAATCCGCCCTTTGTCGCCTTCTCCGTGCATAGCGGTCCGGGCGAGTATCGCGGCTTCTTCTGGTTCTACTTCTTCAATGAGCATTTGCTGCGCTTCCTGAACCTGCGCTATCCGCGCGACTACAACACGGTTCCGCGCGCACTCTTCTGGCTGTTGAATCTTGTCTGGCTCTTTCCCTGGTCGGCATACCTTGCCGGCGCCACGCGGCTCAACTATGGCCGCGCCTCGCGTGCCAGCCGGGTGCGTCTGATGGCGGTCTGCTGGATCGCGGTGGTGATGCTCTTCTTCACACTTTCCACCACGCAGGAGTACTACTCCATGCCTATCTATCCGGCGATGGCGATCCTGATCGGTTCGGCGCTGGCGGAAGAGAAGTATTTCAAGATCGGTTCCCGCGTGCTGATGGGCATCTTCGCACTTCTTTTTGCGGCGCTGGGGACAGTGCTTGCTCTGGTGTTGCACGCGCCCGCGAAAGGAGAACTCTCCCAGGCGCTCAATCAGAATCCGGAGATGTACACGCTCTCCCTCGGACACATGACCGATCTGACGCTGCCGGCCTTCGCGTTTCTGCGGCTGCCGCTGACGGTTGCTGTGGTTGCCTTTGGTTTCTGCGCAGCAGGGATGTGGTTGAGCCGTCGCAGCGCGGCACGAACCGCCATAGTACTCACCGTGGGCATGATCGTTTTCTTTCAAGCCGCGCGGCTGGCGCTGGTACGCTTCGACACCTATCTTGGCTCTTATCCGCTGGCCATGAAGTTAGAGGCCAGCAAGCCCGGCCAGTTGATCGAGGCCGATTCCTATTACGCGTTCTCTTCCGTCTTTTTCTATACCAACCGCACCGCGTTGCTGTGGAATGGGCGCAACAACAATCTCGAATATGGCTCTTATGCTCCGGGCGCACCGCAGGTATTTATCGACGATGCCGCTTTCTCGCAACGATGGCGCAGCGACCAGCGGTATTACCTGCTGACTTACGGAGAGCATCTTGCCCAGATAGACGCGCTTGAGGGCAAGGGCAGTTACCACATCGTCGCCGAGAACAGCGGAAACTATCTGCTCTGCAACAAGGAGCAATAGGCATCGCTCCAAGACAGGCAATTCACCAGCCGCGTTTGGCGGACTATGGGATTCGCGGTCTCCCTTGCCCGGATCGATGAACGATTCGAGGAATCGACACGGAACGTTTTGCTCCCGGACAGACCGAAAACGCCCAAGGTCTCTGACCGGATGAAGAAGTCCGACTGGGTTCGTGCTTTCCCAGGTCTCAAAATCGAGACCTGGGGCACCCAGCAGGAGTTCAGGATCAAGCGGTTAGTGATCCAGTGCCTTGACCACAGGAATTGGGAGCATCGCCCATACAGAATGGGTGGCCCGGGCCGGCGATGGAATTTGTGGCCTCCCACCCTCGAATCAAAGAACGATTCGAGGATGGGGCACCCAACGTATTGTTCGCGCTCAAACCGAAACCGACATGGTGCAGTGACCGAGTGATTTGTTCATCCCGCCCATACAGAATGGGTGCCCGGGTCCCCGATTTTGGGACCTGGGAAAGCGCCAACCTATCCGGTCAAGGTTCTAGCTCCGCGGCCAGTAGTGCTCTTCCGAGCAGGCGCGCAGGCGATCGGCCGCGCCTTCCGGCGTAATGTCGCGCTGTGGCATTCCCAGCATTTCGAATCCCACCATGAACTTGCGCACCGTCGCCGAACGAAGCAGCGGCGGATAGAAGTGGGCGTGAAAATGCCACTCCGGATGCCCCTCTCCGTCCGTCGGCGTCTGATGAAAGCCCATCGTATAGGGAAAGCTGGTCTCGAAGAGGTTGTCGTAGCGTGTGGCCATGCGGCGCAGAGCGTCGGCTAGGCTGTCCCGCTCTTCCGCGCTCAACTCCGGCATTGCTCCCAGGTGACGGCGCGAAACCAGCAGGACCTCGAACGGCCACACCGCCCAGTAGGGCACCACGGCCATGAAGTGGTCGTTTTCAAAGATCACCCGTTGTGCCTCTGCCCGCTCAACTCCCACGTAGTCGCAGAGCAGGCAATGTCCGGTCTTGGCGAGGTGGTCGCGCTGGGCAACGGTCTCTGCCGCAGGTTCGTCCGGCACAAAGCTGGTAGACCAGATCTGCCCGTGGGGATGGGGATTGCTGGCTCCCATCAGTGCGCCGCGGTTCTCGAAGATCTGCACGTAATCGATCCAGTCCAAACCGCCCAGTTCTTCGTATTCGCGCGTCCAAGCGTCAACGACGACGCGGATCTCTGCTTGCGTCATGCGCGCCAAGGTCAAGCTGTGGTCGGGGTGAAAGCAAAGGACCTTGCACAGCCCGCGAGCTGGTTTCGAGACCAGGAGATTCCCCGTAGGGGCGTCCATAACCTCTGGAGAATCAGGCATCAGCGCCGCGTAATCGTTTACAAAAGTGAAGATTCCATCATAGCGAGGGTTGGTGCTTCCGCCCGCCCGCTCATTGCCGGGGCACAAATAGCATTGCGGATCGTACGTGATCGCCGAGGGCACGGTCTTGGCGCTGACTTCCCCCTGCCAGGGGCGCTGCGTGCGATGCGGCGATACCAGCACCCACGACTGGCGCAGCGGATTCCAGCGGCGATGCGGAAACTGAGCTTTGTTTTCCATTGCTTCTCCCGCCCTCCATTTTAACGGGTGAAGGGTCGAACGGCGTTCAGTCCAAAGCCGGATTCAGGATTTCCGTGATCAACTCCGCTCCCTACGCCGTCTCTGGATGGTTCGCCGATTTCTCGACAGCGAAGGCGTCGCGCAAGGCTAACCCTCGACGAAAGCTCAGTGGGTCGCACGCCGGATGACGAATTGGGGGCCTGCGGTCAGGCTCATTGTTTTTCCTTTTCCTTCGTGATTCGACTATCCGGCCTTCGGGATCGCTCTCGACAAATCTCCCCACTCCGGCGATTCTCGTGAAACCGATTGCCTCGCTGATTCGTAGAATAGAAGGCAACAGAATCGCAGCAGACAATGAGGCACTTTTGAACGAATTGGTCTTGGTTACCGGCGGCTCCGGGTTCATCGGCGCGCATTGCATCCTGCAACTTCTGGGCGCGGGCTATCGCGTCCGGACCACCGTGCGCTCACCCCAAAAGCAGTCCGACGTGCTGGCCATGCTCAAAGTCGGCGGCGCCGAACCGACCTCGGAGATGCTCTCGTTCGCGGTTGCCGACCTGCTTTCCGATGCGGGATGGGCAGACGCTGTGGCGGGCTGCGACTACGTACTTCATGTGGCTTCGCCGTTCCCGGCATCCGTCCCCGAGCACGAGGACGACCTGATCCGTCCGGCCCGCGAAGGCGCCCTGCGCGTATTGCGGTTTGCGCGCGACGCCCAGGTCAAACGAGTGGTGCTAACCTCCTCTTTCGCCGCCATCGGTTACGGCACCGAGCTTCCCGGACGCCCTTACTGCGAGGTGGACTGGACTGATCTCGAAGGCCAGGGGCTCACGGCCTACGTCAAGTCCAAGACGCTGGCCGAGCGCGCCGCATGGGATTTCATGACCCGCGAAGGCGGCTCGCTGGAGCTTTCGGTGGTCAACCCGGTTGCGGTCTTCGGGCCAGTCCTGGGGCCGGATTACTCCACCTCCATCCAGATCGTGAAGCGCCTGATGGACGGCTCCATGCCGGGATGTCCCCGCCTCTCCTTCGGCTTGGTGGACGTACGCGACGTGGCGGACCTGCATCTGCGCGCCATGACCGATCCGGCGGCGAAGGGAGAGCGTTTCCTGGCTGTGGGAGGCCCTTTCATGACCATTCAGCAGGTCGCCCTCAGTCTCAAGGAACAGATGGGGCCGGCAGCGAGTCGCGTGCCCACGCGTGAATTGCCCAACTGGCTACTGCGGGTGATGGCCGTCTTTATTCCGGTACTTCGTCAGATCACCCCGGAACTGGGCAAAAAGAAGAAGGCTACGCACTTCAAGGCAAGAAAAGTGCTGGGCTGGCCGAATCGCTCCAACGAAGAAGCCATTCTGGCCACCGCCGAAAGCCTGGTACGACTTGGCCTGCTGCGGCATTCCAAAGAGCCGAGCCAGAGAAAGCCCGGCCGATAGGCGGAAAAATTACAGTTGGTTCAGTCCGTGCGATTCCGACGCAGGAAGTCCCCAGCCCATTCAGGTAAAATCTTTTCTGGATTTCCCTATGACCTTTCCAATCAAAACATGTGTTGTTTGCTCCGAAGAGTTCGAACTGAGACCCGATAAGCCGGGCTTCGCCAATCGCTGCCCGGATTGCAGCGCCCCGGACGCAGTGAATTCCGCCGACGGCCACCCGCAGACTGCGGAGGAGCGCCAGGCGGAAGCGGAGATGAACGAAGCCCGCCGCCGCACCATCCGCGACATGCTTTATCGCAAAGACAGCTAGAGCATTTTCGCAAATCGTGTAGACCGGAATTTCATTGGCTTCCCACCCATTCCGCAAAAAAACGCGGAATGGATGGGGCACCAAAGTCTACAGTAAAAGCAAAGATGCTCTTGCCCGCTCGCGAGCAGCAAAGCGAACTGTAGCGCCAGCCGGGGAGCCAGCGCTCCCGTTTTTGGCCGCTTATGAGGAATGCAGGCAGGCGGAAGTGGCTGCACACAGACTCCCTGACGGGCCTGTTCCTTAAAGTCGGCTGGCGCGCGCAGCCTGCCCGAGCGTGAGCAGAGCATCCGTCACCGTGGCCGAGTCGTGGCGCACCAGACTGCCGCCGCTGGCAAAATTGCCGGTAATGCAACGCACGCCAAGCGCTTCAATCCGTTCGATATCGGCGACAATAGGCGCGGCATCCTGGGCCGCGTAGCGGTCCAGAACCTCTTGCGAAAAAGCAGCCGTGTTGACCAGTGCATAGTCAAAGATGGGCTCGCCGGTGTGGTCATAGATCCGTTCGATATGCTCGGAAGCGCTCAATCCCCTGCTCTCGTTTGCCTGACTCATCAGGTTGCAGACATAGACCCGCACCCCCCGCGCTTTGGCCAGGGCCGCCGGAATCCCCTGGACCAGCAGGTTGGTGATCAGCGAGGTATAAAGGGAGCCGGGTCCTACCGTGATGAGGTCGGCTGCTTCGATGGCTTCCAGGGTCTCGGGCATCGGCGCCGCGTCGGGCGGGTCCAGCACCAGCTCCGCGATACGCAGTTTGCTGGCCGTGATATTGGTCTCACCGCAAACAATCGAGCCGTCTTCCATGTGCGCAACCAGCTTGGTATTGGTCGTGGTGACGGGGTAGATGCGGCCGCGCGTGGCTAGAATCTTCGAGGCCAGCTGGATGGCATGGGCGAAATCGCCCGTAATCTCGGTCAGCGCGGCCACGAACAGATTGCCGAAGTTGTGTCCTTCCAGCGCGTCGCCAGAGCGAAATCGATGCGAAAAGACCTGGGCGAGAGTTGCTTCTTCTTCGCTGAGGGCCACCATGCAGTTGCGCAAGTCGCCGGGAGGCAACATGTTGAAGTCCTTGCGCAAGCGGCCAGAGGAGCCTCCATCGTCGGTGACTGTAACCACGGCAGCAAGATCGGCGATCAATCTTCGCCGTTCGACGGGGATCCTCATCTGGCTGGTGGTGATTACATTGCGCTTTAAACCGCGGAGGAGCGTCGACAGCCCGGTTCCACCCCCGATGGCGACTACACGCATGGCGCCGGTAATTGCCGGGTTCTCAAGGAAGGCTTTTGGTTCAAGATCCGAGTCCGGAAATACTTGTGCTTCTTTCGTCAAGTCCACAGGATTCCTTACGGAATCTCAGGATACAACAGTTCGGTGAAGCGGGGGTCATCGACCATGGTCTGGAAATCGTTATCCACCCGTGCTTGCAACCGGTTGCGCGGATTCAGTTCGATTGCCCGAGCGAGATTCAAAAGGCAATCCTGGGGGCGCCCGGTGATCGAGTCCAGCAAGGCCATGCCGTAGTACGCATAGTCCGCCTCGGGATGGCCGATCAGGATGCTCTCGAACTGCTCCCGAGCCTCTTCAAAGTAGCCGGTGTTCAATTGCGAAACGGCATAGTCGTAATGTTCTTCCGGAGTGAGAAAAGTCAGGGGCGGCTTTTCCAACTGCCGCTGGCAGGTATGGATATACATCTGGCACCGCTCCGAGATCTCGGGTGGGGCGGTAGGCAGAAGTTTCTCGAAAGCAGCCAGGGCCTTCTCGTATTTCCCTTGTTGCAGCAGTTGCACCGCGGTTTGGTAATGCTGAAAAGCGGGGCCCGTGCCGGAGGTCGTGTAACCACTGGCCTGGATCGTCGGAGGGAGCGTTTTTTTGCGGCCTGAAGCCGCGATTCTAGCCTCTTGCATCATGGGGTCGCCGGGAGTTCGTGTTCTTGTACGTTGATTCGGGACCTTTACCAAGGTCCCAGACTTCACGTTTTGAAGGTACGAAACTCAGGCCCTCTTTATACGCAGAACCCTGAGTTACGTCAATGGTCAATCCGCAAAACTGAAACCAGATCGCCATTTACGGGGATGCCTTGCCTAACCTTTCCCCATAAATTGCGGGGTTAAGCAATGGGTCATTGTACATCTTTAGTTGCCTGTATAGCTTGAAACGCCGGGTGCCGTCAATGGTCTGCTGCCATAGCACGTGCAAGCAACCGGCGAGGTCGGCACGCTGTTCGGCCAAAATGGCCAGCCGCTCCAGGTTGCGCTCTCTATGTCCTGGCGACGCATCGCCGCGCTCTGTCTCTTCCCGCGTGTGGTAAATCTTCAGCGACAGAATAGAGAGCCGGTCGATGATCAAACCCGGCGATTCGGAGTGCAGCGGAGCATGCGCAACTAAAAGATTCTTCGTCTGCAGCCACTCCAAAAGGAACCGGTCCAAAGCCTCGGCCAGATCGTTGCGACGCTGATTGGTGCGATCGATTCGCCGCTTCACATCCGCCAGTTCCGCGTCGGTAGCGCCCGGTCTGCGGGCTTCATCCTCGATATGCCAGAGTTCGCAATTGGCCACGTGCTGGCGAGCCACAGCTGCCAGCCAGTCGCCTTCGTAGCCGGGCTCTACTTGCTCCATCGTCGGCGCAGCGTCGACCGTTGTCTGATGCCAGGCCAGGGTTTCTCGATCCTGAACCATCACAATCTGATTTGCTGAAAGCAAGCGGTTCCATTCCTTTGCGCCGGCATCCCGGATCTTGTTGCAGCGCCTCTATGTAGTACTACCTTGGCGGAGGTCGACCGCGCAAGATGCAGCGGGGGATCGGCAGGGCAATCGCATTTGAACCATTGAAAGGTACGGGCTAAAGCCCGTACCCTTCCTACCTTTTCGCTTTTTTCAAAGAATGATCCAAATGCGATTGCCCTGGGGGATCGGAGACTTGCTGCGGATCCCGGTGCTTCCAATAGCTCACTCGACAAAGGGATTCTTGTGAGAGTCAGAGCAATGTATCGAACGCAGAGTCCGAATGTATCTGGAAGCTACTCTCCGATAGTCGCAATTTCCGCAAATCTCATCCCTCCACGGTCCGCTTCAACTGACCGCAGGCGGCGAAGATGTCGCGACCGCGCGGCTTGCGCACATAAGTCGGAATGCCGGATTCGGCCAGCGTCTTCCGGAAGCGCTCCACTGCGCCCGCTTCCGGCGTCGCGTAGGGGATGCCGGGGCCGGGGTTCCAGGCGATCAGATTCACCTTGGCGGCGAGACCGGTGCGCCGCACCAATCGCCCCACCTCAGCCGCGTGTTCCGGCTGGTCGGTGACCCCACCCAGCAACACGTACTCGAATGTGATCCGCTCGCGGGGGCGCAGCCGCACCTTGCCAACTGCATCCATCACCGCTTCAATCGGCCATTTGCGGTTGATGGGCATGATCTCTTCGCGAATCCTGTCGTTTGGGGCGTTCAGGCTGATGGCCAGTTTGGGCCTCACGTCGACCGGTTCCTGAGCAAACCGCTCGATTCCGGGGACAATTCCTGAAGTCGAAACCGTCATGCGCTGCGGACTGAGGCCGACCTCCTTCACCAGAAGGCGCACCGCGCCCATGAAGTTGTCATAGTTCAGGAACGGCTCACCCATGCCCATGAAGACCAGATTCACTCGGTCCCGGCCCACTTCGATTCCCTGCCGCGCGAAGACCGACACCACCTGCCCGGCGATTTCGCCAGCCGTCAGGTTGCGCTGCAGGCCCAGTTTGGCGGTAAGACAAAACTGGCAATTCACCGCGCAGCCCACCTGGCTGGAGACACAGATGGTCGCCCGGCTCCGCCTGCGTTGGCTGAGACCTTCAGGGTCGCCCGCCAGACGCACTTCCGGCTCGTCGGGGTCTGCCGGGTCATCGGGCCAGCCGTCTTCCCCGCCGTCCCCCGTCTCGCCGTCGTCGCCTTCCGGCATCCAGACAGTCTCCACGGTCTGGCCGTCGATCTCCACCAGATACCGCTCGGTACCGTCCGTGGACGTAAAAACCTGCCCGATCTGCGGGCGACCCACATGCCAGCCTTCTTCCGTGAGCTTCTGGCGCAGGCCCTTGGACAAGGTGGTAATCCCCTGCAGATCATTGACACGCTGACGATAAAGCGCCTCTACCAATTGCTTGCCGCGCCAGCGGGGCTCTCCTGCTGCGGCCATGCAGTCAGCCAAAGCAGCAGGATCAAGGCCAAAAAGAGCTTTGCGGATCACCCTGGCGGAGCCGGAAGCGTCGATAGGAACGAGTTTGGAGGAATCGGGTCGGTTTTTTGGAGACATGCCTTGGCCCAGCATAGAGCATTCCGCTCAGGGCTATCGCGGAAAAGCACTCTTTGGCAGGGCAATCGCATGAAGTTCCCGAAGGAGTGCTTTAGGCGTCTTTGAAAGGGCACGACTTTGGTCGTGCCGCAAACGAGCCGGAAAGTTCAGGGCTTAAACAGGCTGCGGAAAAAGGCTGTATTTCGCCAAAAATCCTGAATCACGTCCCTCGGCGGCTAAAGCCAACGTTGATTTGATTGACCTTATCGGCACAGCTCAACGACCACCACCTTAAAGGTGGTGGGTTGACGTTGCGACTGAAAGTCGCCTGTTTGCGGCTGAAGCCGCTTGAAAGCTTTCCGGCTGAGAGCCGTCTTAAGGCTCGCTCGGCGCTGTGA
>Ga0302320_10003656_pt1 | contig 35497 bp, 36 predicted proteins | sample Bog_T0_3_FD_202130 | JGI IMG/M metagenome (GOLD analysis project Ga0302320, IMG submission 202130) | Peat permafrost microbial communities from Stordalen Mire near Abisko, Sweden - Bog_T0_3 | ecosystem: Environmental > Terrestrial > Soil > Wetlands > Peat | place: Sweden: Abisko, Stordalen Mire...
TACTACATCACGCATCCGTTGATGGACTATCGCCAGCCGATTGCCCCTGCCATTGTAGTGATGGCGGTTGCGGGCGCGCTGCCATGGCGACGCTCCGAGGCACGCGAACTCTCCGAGGAGTACCGGGCAGGTCTGCCGGCAGGCGCGGAACTTGCAACTGAGCCCGCATAATGTACGTCGGCTGCGTAACCCAGACAGAAACACTCGGCGCCCAGGTTTGCCAGAGAGCCGAATCTCCCCTCAACTCCGGTGATAGCCCTACTTCGCTTCCGCGATGGTATCGATATGGACGCTTTTCTTGTCCGCATCGGCGGTAGCGGTCACGGTCACGTGGTCGCCATAGAAGCCCTTCACCGCTTCGGGATTGTCGATGGTCCAGACCGCTTTCTTGGCCTCGTCCACAAACACCGGGGCCATGCCGCCTTCGATGCATTTCTTCACGCAGGCCGCGCCCGAGCCGGCGTGCTTGGCGCCGCACATCGAATCGGATATCCAGCCGTCGATCTTGGTTGAATCGGTCGCCCGAGCCGCAATTGCGGTGAGCGCAGAAACCGCGAGCAAAACTGCCAAAACACGTTTCACGAGGAACCTCCAGGGGATTGGGAAATATCTTTCCACCTCCATAATGCGCCACCGATTCCATTTCTGCAAAGACTAGACTGAAATTTGAAAATAGGGTGGTGGTGCAACTTCCGAATTGACGGTCACTCGACCGAAGCCGGGAACTTCCACTCGATGCATCGGTGAGCACCTCGGTCACGCCGCTATTATTCAGGCCAATACCTTACGATGCAAGTGAAAGTAAACAAGCTTGGAGTGAAAGTCATCACGAAGACGATGTATTACGGAGAATCTTGACAACGTGTGATTAGTACCAAACGCCTCCCTCCGCATGGGTTTCCCGAACGCCAGCTCGTGCTGCGCGGAACGGTTCCTGGTGGATTGAACGCCAACTCGGAAACCGCCCCACACTCAAGAAGCCAGTGATCAGTGCCCACTGGCTGGGAGGGGACCTCCGCACTATGCCCTCCGCCGATTTGAGTCGAGTGTGGGCTAGATCAGATCGCGCCTCTCTACGACTACGACTTTCGGGATTTCGCGCGCAGCAGCTTCGTCGGCTGCGTTCGATGCTTTGACGTTGGCCTGGACATCGCGGGCTGCATCCTTCGTCTTGCCCCAGGCATTTTGAACCTTGCCCTTTACCTGTTGAACAGCGCCTTCGACCTGGGTCCTGGTGTCGCCGGTCAAGTTGCCGATTTGCCGCTTGGCGCTTCCCACCACCTCGTTGATCGTACCCTTCACTCTGTCCTTGTCCATGTTGTTTCACGCTCCTGATTCTCAGTTGCTCATGACGCCGGGCCGGGCCGCAGTATCAAATGGGACACAACGAGTGCCGTGCATGTCGCATAAGGAGCAGAAGCGGCGTCTAAGGGCGGCCGCGTCCATGCGATACACTTCAAGCTTTGGAGGATTCCCCTTTGCAGCAGAGGTCCAAGCTCTTTGTCAGTGTTGCCGTTTTGACGCTCTTTGCTTCAGTTTCGGCCTGGGCTCAACCAGCGCCGCAATCCGGCCAGCAGGGCGGAATGCCGTCCTCGCAAAGCGGAATGGCCAATGCCGGTCCGCAGAAGGCCGAGTTCGATAGCCAGCACCGTCCCATAACTGCGGGTGGATTTGTCAAGACCGGCCCCATCGTCTTCATGGACATCGCCCAGGCAGCCGGCCTTGCAGGCTGGCATCACACGGCGGGCACACCGGCCAAGCGCCTCATCCTCGAGGCCAAAGGCCCCGGCGTCTGTCTGCTGGACTATGACAACGACGGCTGGCTCGACATCTATCTCGTGAACGGCTCGACCTACGATGCCCTGGATGGCAAAGCCACTCCGCCGCACGCCGCGCTCTTCCACAACAATCACGATGGGAGCTTCACCGAGGTGACGGACAAGGCCGGGGTTGCCAACGACCGCTGGGGCTACGGATGCGCGGTTGGCGACTACGACAATGACGGCTGGCCAGACCTCTACGTGACAAACAACGGAAAGAACCGTCTCTACCGCAACAACCACGACGGAACCTTTACCGATGCCGGAGAGAATGCAAAGGTGCAGGTTGGAACCTGGTCTACGGGCGCGACCTTTGGCGACTACGACGGCGATGGCCGGTTAGACCTGTTTGTCGCCGGCTATGCGCGCATCGACATTGCCAACCCGCCGATTTCCGGGTCGGGGGGGGCCGGTTCCGCGCACTGCCAATATCGCGGCGTGACCGTGATGTGCGGCCCGCGCGGCCTGAAGGGCGAACAAGATCATCTCTTCCACAACAATGGCGATGGAACGTTTACAGACGTGAGCAAAAAGCTCGGAGTCGACGATCCCAACGGGTACTACGGCCTCGGAGCGCTTTTTGTTGACGTGAACAACGATGGGAAGCCGGATTTGCTGGTAGCCAACGATTCGACGCCGAACTATCTCTACATGAACAAAGGAGATGGAACCTTCGAGGATGCGAGTTACGAAAGCGGATTTGCGCTCAACAAGGATGGCCGTGAGGCCGCCAACATGGGCCTGGCGGCCGGAGACTACGAGAACAACGGCCACCTCGGCCTGGTGAGCACCACCTTTGGCGATGACTACGTGCTCCTGTTCCAAAACGATGGAGCGGGAAACTTCACCGACGTAAGCTATCAGGCCGGTGTGGCCACATCCTCAATACCGTTTGTCAAGTTTGCCGATGGATTTCTCGACTACGACAACGACGGATGGAAAGACCTGCTCATTGTGAACGGGCACGTGTACCCGGAAGTGGATCAGCATCCATCGTGGGGCACCAGCTACGCCGAGCGGCCGCTTCTTTACCACAATTTGAAGAATGGCAAATTCGACCTGATGCCCGCGGTTGAGGGAACTGGCCTGGCGGTGGTGAGTGTCGGGCGCGGCGCAGCCTTTGGCGACATCTTCAACGACGGCAAGATCGACGTAATCATCAACAACATGGACGGCGTCCCGGTGCTGCTTCGCAATGTGAATCCGGACCACCACCACTGGGCTGAAATCAAGCTCATCGGCGGGCCGAAAAGCCCGCGCGACGCGGTCGGAGCAACTGTCTATTTGAATGCGAATGGAATGCGCATGCGCGACGATGTACTGAGCGGCGGCAGCTATCTCTCATCCAACGACATGCGTGTCCACTTTGGCCTCGGCGACGCCACGGATGCGGGAACGGCCGAGATTCATTGGCCTTCCGGCGCGAAAGAGACCATCAAGCTGCCCGCAGTGGACCGCATCTACACCGTCGCCGAGGGCCAGGGGATTACCGACGCCCTTTGCGGCGGCAAGCCGTGCCCTGCCGAGATTGCGCCAAGGGCGGAGCAGCCTGAGAGAGCGGCCAAGCCATAGGACTCGCTGCGCAAATGCGCGCTCAGCGCAAGAGAAAACCTGCCCCATCCGTCAGGAAGTGGGCAAGCATATTGGACGGCAGATCGCGCCGCCAGACGTATAGGAGTGCGAGGATAATGGCAGAGCAGAAGACAGGAATGAGATGCACGAGCCCCCATCCCGCAAAGTGGGCGCAAGTGAATGCGAGCACCGAGAGAGCGATTGCCAGCGACCGGCTGCCGGTGAGCTGCCGGACCTTTTCAATGATGTACCCGCGGAACAGAATTTCCTCGACCACTGCCGCCCGCAGAACCAGGATCACGCGGTACCAGTAAGGGCGGCTCAGGATGATCCGTTGCTGCTCCATGGCGGCAGCCGCGTCCAGGTGGAATATCCGGACGATCACCCCGAAGTGGATCGCAAACACAAACACGAGCGCTACCGCTCCCAACACAGCAAACACCAGCGATTTCCATGTTGGGCGGCGAAGGCCGATCGAACTGATGGGGAGCTGCTCGACAAGGCCCAGCCAGAGCAAAACCGCCGTCGCGTAAAGCCACCAGATTGCTTCGCGGCTCAGCAAAGCAGGAATCGAATCGCCGGGTGCTATCCATCGGCCGATCGGCAGCAACGGAAGAACGACGGCAGCAACGAGGCCGCACAAAGCAAGCTGAGTCGCTTGTCGAGGCTTCGGCTGTTCAAATGTAACCATCATCCAACCAAATCCCCTTATTAGTTTTGCGTTTCTAACACAGGGTACGGTGACGCGGAACAGAATGTTCCGGCATCGTAGCGTTGGATGAGGAGTTCAAGGACATCTGACACCGTGCTCGGGGTCATTTGCAGCCGTCGGCCAAAAAAGGGGCGTGCAACCCGTTCAAGGTTCCACGCCCATTGCTTCGATTGCGGAGGGGCCGATACCGCCCTTCCATAAGCTCAAGCTTCGGACCAGCCGCTAAAAAACTCCCGCCAGATAGGCATCTGACGGACGGGGCCTGGTTGCCTTGACGCCGCACTCGACCAGCATCGCCGGCGACAGCGTCATCACCGGGCAGTGCGAGTGGGCCAGCACCTTGTAAACCACACCGAAGCGCGTGACTGCGGCGAATGCCGATGCGCCCTGCGCGCCCAGCACCATCAAATCGGCCTGCTGGGCCCTGCACTGGTAGAGCAACTCCTCGGTTGGATCGCCGGGAACGACGATGGCCTGTACGGCAATCCTGTCGCTCAGCTCATCTGGAACCAGCTTCAGAAGTTCGTTCTCAATCTCGTCGAGGGAGCGGCGAGCAAGAACTTCGGCCCGCTCCTGCGGACGAATCACATGCTGCAGGATCAGGCGCGCGTCGTGTTGGGCCGCAAGTTCCGCCGCAAAGCCTACCACCACGGAACTGGCCTCTTGAAGGCTGACTGCGCAAAGGATGGCCCGCGTAGCAAAGTTGCGATACGCGCCGTCGACCACTTCGGGGCCGACGACGTAGACGGGAACTTTGGCGGCGCGCAAGACGGCCTCAGCCACCGAACCCACCAGCAGCTTGCCAATGGGGCCTGGAGAATGAGTGCCCATGACTACGCGGTCAATCTCGCGTTCGCGCAGGAAGGTGAGTATCTTGTCGGCAGGCAATCCCTGACGGACGACAACCTCACACTGGACGCCAGCCTCGCGCACCCGCTGGGCCAGGGGTTCAAGATTCTGCATTTCGGCGTGTGCAGCGGCGGCGTAATCGTAGTAGCTGATGCCCGAGGCATCCGATGTGGTAACGACCAGCGTGTCATAGGCATGAAAAACAATGAGCTTGGCGCCGAACTCGACAGCTTGCGCCAGGGCGAAGGCGAATGCCTTTTGGTTGGCGGGAATCTCCGCGGCGAAGAGAATGGTGGAGGGTTTGCTCCAACCCGACCTGACGACGGCTGCCATGGGAACCTCCTGTTGGTGCGGCTATTAATGTTAGTAGGCTAGCCGTCGGATCGCAGTGCCCGATGGCACGGTTGGGCGTGACACAGAGCGACGCCGGAGAGGCATAGAGTGCAGTCTCCAGCGCACCGAAAACCAACTCGTTATCAATCTCGCTATCGATACAGATGCAGGTTTCAGGACATTCGTCGATCCGTATGGACGGAATTGTGGTCCCTTTTCGCCGATTTGTCCATTGGGCCAATGCGGGGCAGCCGATTGAGCGAGATAAAGTGATCCATATCACAGCCCGCTCTGCCTCGCGGCTGCTCTTCTGGAATGGAATCGTAGCGTTCAAGAGCGGTTTTCCAATTCATGGGGCTCTGCTGGCATCTATCAAAGTGGCTTTCCCCAACAGTAAAGAGCACCTTATCGGCAGAGTTTCGGGTTTCTTGAGTTGGTAATTCGCTCCATCCCCAGCGCTGGACCCGTTTCGGGGCCAGCCGGCCGCGATTCCGCTGGAGGCCTTATGCAACCGATGCACAACATTCCCGCTCGTGGCGCATTGAATTTTGACGAGACGCCGTTTCTGGCTATCTGGGAGGTTACGCAATCCTGCGACCTGGCGTGCAAGCACTGCCGCGCCGCCGCGCAGCCCATTGCCCACCCCGACGAGCTGACCAACGCCGAGGGCAAGGCGCTGATCGACCAGATCGCCGAGATGGGCGTGCCCATCTTCGTCTTCACGGGCGGCGACCCGATGAAGCGCAAAGATGTATTCGAGCTGATCCGATACGCCGCCGACAAAGGAGTGCAGGTAGCGCTCACGCCCAGCGCCACCCCGCTGCTCACCCGCGATGCCATCTTCAAGCTGAAAGAGGCAGGCCTGGTGCGGCTGGGCATCTCGCTCGACGGTTCCTCGCCCGAGATTCACGACGCTTTCCGGGGCCTGCCCGGCGCATGGGCGCGCACCATCCAGGCCATTGAATGGGCCAACGAAGCCGGCATTCCCATCCAGGTTCATACCACCATCAGCCGCCATAACGCGCACGATCTCGACGATTTATGCGCATTGTTCGAGAAGCTGGCCATCGTCATGTGGAACGTCTTCTTCCTGGTTCCCGTGGGGCGCGGCCAGTTGGGTGATCTGCTCAGCGGCGAAGAGTTCGAGCAGGTCTTCGGCAAGATCTATGAGCTGAGCCACCGCGTGAACTTCCAGATCAAGACCACAGAGGCGATGCACTACCGGCGCTACCTCTTGCAGCACAATCTGGAAGAGCGGCGCATCGGCCACGGAAGCGGGCACGGGCATCCGGGCAGCGCGAAGGTCGCCGCCGCCATGGGCGCATATGAACCCGGCACGCCCACCAGCGACGCCCAAACCCGCACCGCAAGCTGGGCCACGCGCCGCGTGAACGATGGCAAGGGCTTCCTGTTTGTCTCCCACGTCGGCAACGTCTATCCCAGCGGATTCCTGCCCATCCACGCCGGGAACGTAAAGCAGACGCCGCTGAGCGATATCTACCGCAACGCGCCTATCTTCAAGTCGTTGCGCGATACAAAACTGCTTGAAGGCAAGTGCGGGGCCTGTGAATACAAGGAGATCTGCGGTGGCTCTCGCGCCCGCGCCTACGCCGTCACCGGCGACCCGCTGGCACAGGAGCCCTGCTGCATCTACCAGCCAAAGCATTGGGATCCTGAGTTGGAAAGCCACGCGGAGGCATTCCGCCACCCGGAACCGTCGGCGCCCCTGGTTGCGCTCTAATACCGCTCGAGGAACTCCGGCTCGACGGGGTTCTCGAAGAGCGAGGCCTCGCGGGTGACGATCGTAAGGCCCGAGGGCGTGACAAAGTAACGGCGCTTGTCCTCGACCGGGTCGTACCCAATGACCGTGCCTTCGGGAATATGCACGTCGCGATCGATGATGGCGCGGCGGATGCGGCAGTGACGGCCGATGTTCACATGCGAAAAGATGATGCTGGCGTCCACATTCGAGTAAGAATTTACGCGAACATCCTGCGAGAGCACGGAGTTTGAAACCGAGGCGCCGGAGATGATGACGCCGGCGGTAATCACCGAGTTGACCGCCATGCCGGAGCGGCCCGGCTCGCCGAACACAAACTTGGCTGGCGGATACTGCCGCACACGGGTACGGATGGGCCAGCTCTTGTCGTACAAGTTGAAGGTTGGGGAAACGGAGCAGAGGTCCAAATTGGCGTCGTAATATGCATCGAGCGTGCCTACATCACGCCAATAGAGCGCCTGCTGCTTGTTCTCATCCACAAAGGCGTAGGCCATCATCTTCTTTTTGCCCAGCAGGTTAGGCAAAATGTTGTGTCCGAAATCGTGCTTCGAGAGAGGATCCTCGGCATCGGCGATAAGAGCCTTCAGCAGCACCTCGGTGTTGAAGATGTAGACGCCCATGGAGGCATCCACGGCGTTGGGATTGAAGGGAGACCGGAATGAGGTTGAGGCTGGCTTCTCCTGGAAGCCGAGCACTTCTCCGCTTTTGGCGACCTCGACCACGCCGAATTGCTTCACCTCGTCCGGCGAGATCGGCAGAGTGGCAAGCGTGATCTCGGCCCTGGTCTCCTTGTGCTGCGCCAACATTCGGCTGTAATCCATCTTATAGATATGGTCGCCGGAGAGAATGATCATGTACTTGGGCTGTTCACTGCCAATGGAATAGATGTTCTGGTAAACCGCGTCGGCGGTGCCCATATACCAGTTTGCGCCGGTACGCTGCATGGGCGGCATCAGCTCGAAGAATTCGCCCAGCTCCTGGGCCACGATTCCGGTCCAGCCCTCGCGGATGTGCCGGTTGAGCGACAGAGCCTTGTACTGGGTCATGATGAAGACCCTGCGCAGGCCGGAGTTGATGCAGTTGGAGAGGGTAATGTCGATGATGCGGTAGTGCCCGCCAAAGGGCACGGCTGGTTTGGCGCGATCCCGCGTCAGGGGAAAGAGACGTTCACCCGCTCCGCCCGCAAGCAATACTCCAAGTGTGTCTTTCATATCCGTTCCACCCTGCCTTGGTTGCACTTTCTGCCGGGAGTGCGCCAGACCCAAGGGAATGCCGCAATCCGGTACTGCATCTTCTCAGGCGACACTTTCCCTTGAGGCATCACCGAACGGTGGAGAATACCACAATCGGATGAATCTGGCAGCCCGAGCATTGAACTGACGCAAATGCCCCAAAGCTGGCATTGCTCAAGCCGGTCGTTCCATGAAGGCCATGCCAGATTAAGACGCCGAATTCCCCTCCTGCGCTGCCTGGTGGGTGGAATCTGAAGTCCGGCCGGCCGAAGCGGGCTATGCTCCAACGCAACGGGAGAGGCTCTCTACCGCTTCGTCTTGAACTTGTACTGGACGCCGACCGAAATTGCGAAGTTGACGTCGTTTGAAGTGGTTTTTGGCCCGTAGTTGATGCTATAGCGGGTCAAAACCGCGTCGGGCGTCACGCGAAATACCCAGCGGGGCGAGCGGTTCAGGTCGAAATGGCCGCCGATGATCGCCGCCGGAGCGATCTGGTCGTTGTAAAAATCGACCGCCGACGGAGGATTTCCGCGCAGATCCTGCTCGAACTTCCCATAGGCTCCGCCGACCAGAAGGTGCGCCAGAATCGCGCCGTGCTTGTTGTGCGGTCCTAGCCACTCAGGACCCGCAGTAAAGAAGTACTCGCTGACGAACGGCCCTTTGATGCTCAGATCGTTGGGCGCAGCGCCGCTTGTGCCGGCAAAGCCGCGACCTGAACCCTGAATCGCCCAGTGCTTGCTAAACCAATAGGAGGCGGAAAGATCGAGACCGCCAAGATTTGACCCCTCAAGCAGCGTAGGGCCAGCCTTCATATGCTGGTAGGCCATACCGAGCGAGACATCGAAGCGGTTGTCATAGCGCACATTGGCAAGCGGGTCGCTGGCAATGTAGGTGCCGTTGCCGGTGGTCGTGGCAGCAGCAGTAACCTGAGCCTGGGTGCGAGTTCCAGCACAGAGGGCCAGGACGGCTACAGCTAGTAGAGGGGCGGAAAAACTGACGTAGAGACGCATCACTAGTCAGCTTACAGGACTGCGCTGGGGGGAGACAATCTGGAACCGGCTGCAAAACCCAAGAGTCACGGGTCACAGCGTTCCGTCTGGCGGGTCCAAAGGAGGTAGCGAACTGTCTTCAGAGTCTCGATCGTCGCAGCCACAGTCGCTTCAACCCCTGAATCCCTCGACAGGGATGGTGCCGCGTGCGTGCGCCACTGGAGCGCCAGGCGGCTAAAGATGAGGCCTGCGCGGGGCTCGTGAGCGGCGCTGGAAATGACCTCCGCCGAATGCCAGCCGTGGGCTTTCATGATCCGCACCGAGTAGCAGGCGTTCTGGATGGTATCCATCGCCTGAGGTTCCACGAAGATCGAGGACGAGGGAATACCCTGCGCCTCCGCGGCTCGAGCCATCACGCGGGCCTCGACGAATTGGTTGTGGGCCGCGGCCCCGGTAAGAATCAGGCGCGGGGCGACGCCAAGCTGGTATTCATGCACTGCCTCGGTGACGCGGGCCAATTGCGAAGGGGTCGGGTTGCCGTCGGCGTCGGCGGGAGTTCCCAGGACAATGATGGCGTCAAACCGGGTGAGCGAGTTATTCGAAGTCGGCGCAAAATGCCGGGCAAGGATTCCCCAGGACAGCAGAGCCAGAACCACCGCCGTGGCTGAAAGAATCACTCTGCCACGCCAGCCAAGACGCTTTCGCCGGGAGGCGGTCGGCCGGCGATTCTTTCTGCGGGGCTGCTTGCGGGTCAAGGGAACTTCCTCCAGCATCCACTGTAACGCGGAGGCGGAAGGAGGGGATTAGTCAGCCTAGCTCGGCCGGTGTTCCCCAGGAGGCAAAGACCAAATCCGTCAAAGGTTTACGTGTGCGCGGCGCGACCTCTTGGGCGAGCAGGCGCTCATTGGTCAAAGCCGCGGGCTCGCCTTGATAGCCAAGAGCAGTGACGGAGCCAAGGGCATAATCCTCTGGGATTTCGAGAACCCGGCGGGCTGCTTCGTGATCGAAGCCGGCCATCTGATGCGCGCAAAGGCCGAGGGCATGAGCCTGAAGGACAAGCAGAGCGGCAGACGCGCCCAGGTCGTGAAGCGCATACGCGTTGGGCCCGCCTTTATGGGTGAAGGTGGTCTTGGCGACACCAAGAATCAAAACCGGCGCGTGGGGCGCCCAGACCTGGTTAAAGGAGACAAGCACCGAGGCTATTTTGCTATGCGTGCTTGAGTCGCGAACGCCGACAATGAATCGCCACGGCTGTTCATTGCTGGAGGAAGGAGCCCAGCGAGCCGCTTCAAAGACCTTGGCCAAGTCGGCGGGGCTGACGTCGCGGGCGGAAAAAGAACGCGGGCTCCATCGACTGAGGATGACAGGCAGCACGCCCTCGACAGCGGGGGCCTGTTTCAATTCGTTCAATTCACTCACGGATAGGGTCATGGGGGGAAGCTCCTTGGGGCTGGTGAACCGCTTTCCTTTGATTCTGGCAGGAACGGAAAGATTCCGATGGAAACGGCGAGCAAAGATGAGGATGGGTAGCGGCGCAGTTTCCGGGCTGCCGGTCATCCAACCGGAACCACATCAAGGACAAATGTCCACGGATGTGACAAAGTGAGATTATCCAAATGGGTGAACCAGGATGACTATGCATTGGGTTGTTCTTTCCGCTTTCGTAAGCCTTTCTGCGCTTTCAACTATTGCACATGGATCGAATGCGCAAACGCCTGACTTCGAGACTACTGCCAAGGTCGATCAGGCTTCTCTGAATACGCGCTTCTATCAGCAGGATTGGCGATTCTATGTGGAGGTGACAGTAAAAAACACGAGTGCCACGCCGAAGACGATTACAGTCTGGCTAAACCCAGCATGGTCGTGGGTGACAAACAGCAAGGACGTGGGGACGAGTCAGGAGGCGTTGAAGAATTACCCGACGAATATTTCGCTCCAACCCGGCGAGGTTCGTAAAGAATACCTTGAAATGTGGGCAGACCCGAAAGCGAGAAGGCCAATCGCTTTTCGACTGGGGTTTATTCCCAATGCCAAACGACCGATGCAGGACGCTCACGACCCGACGCTCAGCTGGAGTAATCCTGTTAGCTTGGCGAAATAGGGCATCGCATATTTGAAACAGCTCCGAGTGTGTGGTCCATTCGGAAACTGCCCTACCACCAGAAGTTGAGGCTGGCGACGGGTTCAACTGAAGCGGTCTTAGCCGGAGTGTTTGGATCTAGCGGTCTTGCGATGAGAGGACCGAACCGTTTCGCAACGGGGCGCTAAGCTGGTAGTCAGGAGTCGAGTTCTGGAATCTGCCCCACAGCCTCGTTATCTCGGCCTCGACGTCGGCAACCGGCGCATTGGGGTGGCAGTGTCCGATGAGCTGGGCCTGACGGCACAGCCGGTGCTGACCCTGGAGAGGCGTCACAACCAGCGGGAAGACCTGCGCTCCCTGGCGCGGCTGGCGCGGCGATTTGCGGTGGCCGGCATCGTGGTGGGCAACCCTGTGCATTTGTCAGGCGATGTAAGCCCGCAAGCCGCCAAGACCCAGGCCTTTGCCGCCGAACTGGGCGAATTGACCGGGCTGCCCATTCACCTGTGGGATGAGCGGCTGACCACGCGCGAGGCCCATCAAATCCTTTATGAGGCAGGCCACGCCCGCCAGGAGCACCGCCGGGTTGTGGATCAAGTGGCCGCGACGCTGATTCTCCGGTCGTTTATCGAAAGACAGGGAACAGGGAACAGAGATTAGGGAACAGGAATGCAGGCGTCGCGTAAAGGGCAAGCTATTGGGACCTCAAGAATCTCCGCCTTGCGGCTTTCCCCGATGTTTGTGCTATTGCGGCAAAACACGGCGATGCACCGGGCTGTTCCCTGTTCCCTGTTCCCTATTCCCTGCCTTCCCATCCCCCCGCGTATAATGAAAATTCAAGTTCTTTCATTTCTCGCGGACCGAGCAATCCCGCTCGCCGCCACGGACCCTGGATGCCCGAGCACATCAAAAAACAGCTTCTAGCTGAAATCGCTATCCTCGAGCACGAGCTCCAGCACGAGCTCCCCTTGGAGATCAAAAAGGCCGTGGCCATGGGCGATCTCTCAGAGAACGCCGAATATCACATGGCGAAGCAGCGTCAGACCTTTGTGGATGCGCGCCTGGGCCAGCTCAAGCGGCGCATGGCCGAGCTCTCACTGGTTAACTTGACCAACATTCCCAGGGACAAGGCCGGTTTTGGTTCTACTGTAGTGGTTTTCGATAGCACCAAGGACGCCGAGATCGTCTATCGCCTGGTGACCAGCGAGGAGTCCGACGTTTCCAAGGGCCTGATTTCGACCACCTCGCCGATCGGCCGCGGCATTGTCGGCAAGCGCGTGGGCGACGTCGCTACCATCGTCACCCCCAACGGCAAGCGCGAACTTGAGATATTGAAGCTGACCACGATTCACGATGAAGCGGCCGAAGGCGAAAAGGAAAACGGAACCGAAGCCACCGGCAAAAAAGAGTAAGGAAGCAAGGAATGACCTGGACAAGCGCTTTTGGCCGCGCCTGCGGCTGGCTTCTCGACCACATTGTGCATGGTCTGGCGCTGACCCGCATCTCCCCCAACGTACTCACCTTCATCGGCCTGGTCATTAACATCGTGGCCGCGGTGCTGTTTGGCCATGCCAATGCCAGCAACTCCGGCCTCATGTTTTTCTATGCCGGCATGGTGATCTTTGGCGCGGGCATCTTTGACATGCTGGACGGCCGCGTGGCAAGGCGCAACAACCAGGTCACGGTCTTCGGCTCCTTCTTTGACTCCGTGATCGACCGCTATTCCGATGTGGTGCTGTTCTTTGGCCTGCTGGTCTACTACGGCCGCATCAACCGGTTCCGCTACGTGGTGCTGGTGGCGTTCGTCATGGTGACCTCGCTGATGGTCAGTTACACCCGCGCCCGCGCCGAAGCCCTCATCGGCCAGTGCAAGGTGGGCTTCATGGAGCGCCCCGAGCGGATTGTGCTCATCATCCTGGGCGCCCTGTTCAACCATTGGGGCGTCATGGCCCCGGTGCTGTGGGTGCTGGCCACGCTCTCCACCATCACCGTCGCTCACCGGATTGTCTATACCTACCAGAACACCAAGCATCTGGCGCCGCTGGGCTGAGGGGTGTGCACAAATCTGTCATCCTGAGCGAAGCGCAGCGCAGTCGAAGGACCTGCGGTTTGTTATCTCCGCCCGTTGCTCCCTTCTCAACTGCGATAAAGTAATACCGTACCGGCATTCCCAGCAAAGGAGGAGGAGCAGCCATGGCCCAGCACCCGTTCTTGAAGTCCATTCGCCCGGTCAACTTGCTCTCCTTCGGCCCCAAAACTAAGGAAATCGAACTGCGCCCGTTGAATATACTGATTGGGCCGAATGGGTCGGGGAAGTCGAACTTCATTGAAATTTGCGGGTTATTGAAGGAATTACCGGACAAGAATCCGTGGTCCACTGTCTTGGAAACTGGCGGTGTCGATGAATGGGTATGGAAAGGTCCGATTCAGGCTGAGCCACGGGCACTCCCTTCGGCTATTTCGGTGACCTTTTATCCACTCGAAGCTGGTGAACCACTGAACTATTACGAACTCCGACTCGCCAAACATGTTCCGACCTACTCTTTTCACGTCGTTTCTGAGGCTCTGGGACAGATCGATACTTCAACGAATCGACGTGAGGCATTCTTTGTAAATAGGACACCAAATTCGCCGGATTCAGCTTATGTAAGGTCAAAGGTATCAAGCTACGCCGTTTCAAAGGCCGAGCAATTGGATCTGCGCTTGTCCATTCTCGCTCAGCTTGTGGATGTGTTTAATTATCCGGAGTTATATTATTTCGAACAAAAGCTGTCAAAGATTTCGCTTTACCGTGATTGGATATTTGGGGTAGATGCAAACGCTCGTGATACGCAGCCGGTTGGGTTGGAAAGTACTCACCTTGCAGAGGATACGAGAAACTTAGCGCACGTTCTGAAGGCGTGGAGGGACCGCGGAGAACAGGCAGTCTTTGACCAACTTGTTCTCCTGCTTCGCAAGTTCTACGAACCTGTAAAAGACGTCGATGTGGAACTGCTCGGGAATTCTTTGCGCATCATGGTGAAGGAAGACGGGTTGAGTTCCAGAACTCCAGCCACGCGCCTCTCGGATGGGACGTTGCGCTGGTTGATGCTACTCATTGTTTTACTCGATCCAACGCCGCCGCCCCTAATTTGTATCGAGGAGCCCGAACTCGGCCTTCACCCAGACATGATTCCCACACTCGCCGATCTACTCCGCGATGCCTCAACACGGACGCAGTTGATTGTAACCACACATTCGCAATCCCTAGTCGAATGCTTCTCCGACGATCCGGAAAGCGTATGTGTCTGCGAGAAGGCTGAAGGTGCGACTCAGATTCGCCGGCTTAGCAAGGAAAAATTGTCCTCTTGGTTAGAGGACTATTCGCTGGGACAGCTTTGGGCCAAGGGTGAAATCGGGGGTAACCGCTGGTGAGGGTACGCATCTACGTCGAAGGCGGTCCAAAGGGCACTCATGCAGACGGTTTGCGGCGCTTCAAGAATGGTTTCAAACAGCATCTTGCCCGGTTGGACCCGCGCCTGCATATCCTCGATGTGTCCCCTTGCGGTTCCACCGAGGAAACGATTCGAGACTTCGCACGCGCATTGCGCGAACAGAGGTCAGATTTCATCGTTGCGTTGCTCGTGGACTCCGATGCTCCTGTCACTGCCGACGATCCAGCCATTCACCTGCAAACCAAGCTCGATTCAGCAAAGGTTCCACAGAACGGACGCACGAACATTTTCATGATGGTGCAGTGCATGGAAGCCTGGCTGGTGACCGATCGGACCGCACTTGAGAAATGTTTTGGAGAGAAGCTGCGCGCAAGTGCCCTGCCTACAAATCCCGACATTGAGGCGGTCTCCAAGACGGATGTTCTTGCGGCACTGGACGCCGCCGTAAAACCCACGCCGACGGGACGCTATCACAAGGTCGAGCACGGCGCGAAAATCCTTGCGAATTTGAATCCTGACCGGGTAGGTGATCGGTCCTGGCACGCAAAGAACCTTCACACATTTCTGCGCAATACATTGCAATCCTGAGAAATCGCCCCCTCAGCAGTTCACCACCACCGCCGAGCAGCCGGGCTTCGCGGGTTTCCATTGCACCAGGAAGCTGGTCAGCGCTGCGGACTGCAAATTGCGCATATCCTCGAACTCGCCGCCCTTCTGGCTATAGAGCAGCGCGCCCTTCTCGCTGAGGACGGCCAATGCGGGAACGCCTTTGTGCAGCGGAATCCCGTACTTCTCGGCGATATCGACATTGGCGTCCATGTGCCCGATGTTGACGTGAACCAGGATGAAGTTGGCCTCCAGGATGGGCAGGTTCTTGGCGTCGTGGAAGTAGAGGTCCAGCACCTGGCAGTCGCCGCACCAGTCGCCGCCAAAGTCGAGCAGGATGCGCTTGTGGGTTTGCGCGGCGGTCTTGAGGGCGGCGGCCAGGTCGGCCTTGGCCTGCGCCGGGTCGGGATAGATCTGGCGATTGGCGGATTGGGCGGGGCCGGCGGCAACCATCAGCAGGACAGCGAAGGCGATGAACTTGATGCTCTTCACGACAGGACCTCCACAACTGCTCTAAGTCTGCCACAAACGCACGGCGCATTTCCATTTTTCCTGCCGCGAATCGGGAGTGAGGCATGTACTCTGGAGAACAGATGGCAACTCCCGCCGACCTGCGAAAACGACTGGAATCCGCGTCGTTCCCCGACCTGGGAGCGATGATGGACGGCTATGCTCAAGCCGCAGCGGAACACGCCAGGCGCGAGTTCCGGCAGAAGCTGGATTTTACGGCGGAATCGATCGACAAGCTGGACGACATCCTGGTTCTGGTAGGCGAAAGCCCGGAGCTTGACCTGGACTTCGAAGTCCGGCTCTGGGGCAGCTATCTGGGTGAGGTATTGCGGAGGCGCTATGCCGGCACGTGGGAGATGACCCAGTATCCCGGCGGCGCGGTTGCGGTTCCGGCGGTCGAGGTGCGCGCTTCGCGGCTGTTTCCGCTGCTCAAGGTCTACCGCCGGCTGACCGTGGGCGAAGAGGAAGACCTGGGCGCATTTTTCGCCATGGTGACCGAGCGGCTGGGCAAGCCGGCCCAGGTGAACTGAAGGCAGGGAACAGGGATCAGGGAATCGGGAACAGAAAGCCAGGCTGGCGAAGGGTTCAGCGCGGAGATGCGGCTTTGTGCGACAATAGCGATGTATCGAGCGCGTCAGCGCAGCGCGGCGCGCGGAGGATGAAACTATGGGCGATCTACTTCAGCCATGGCACCTGGTGGTGCTAGGCGTGGTTGCATTCCTGCTGTTCGGCGCCAAGAGGCTGCCGGAGCTGGGCAAAGGACTGGGCGAGGGCTTGAAGGGCTTCAAGGAAGGCATCAAGGGCGTGAGCGATCCCGCTCCTCCTGCGCCGGCTGTGCAGCAGAGTGCGGCGCCAGCGCCGCCGGTCTCCGCTCCAGTCGAGCCCCAGATTATTCGCAAAGACTAAGGACGAGGCTCCAGGCGGGTCCGGTCCACTGACCTTTTCGCCATTCTGGAGCGGCGAACATCGGTTGCAGAAATTACAAGAGGCCTGTGCCGGCGCACAGGCCTCTTGCACGTTTAAGGCCTGCCGACATCTCATCGAGCGTTCTCGCCGATACCCCAATGTGGGTGCCCCACCCTCGCGGCGCCTTTGTTTTTTTGCTGCTAGGGTGGGATCCCATTCTCTACACACTGAGCAGCGCTACCGCAGCCAGAGCCAGAGCCATCCCGGCCGCCTGGCGACGTGTGGGCCATTCCCGCAATACCAGCGCAGCCAGCAGAATGGTGCCGGCGGGATAGAGCGAACAGACCAGCGCTGCCACATCCAGCCGTCCAAACCGGGTGGCCTGCAAGTAGAAGAGATTGCCGATCGTGTCCAGCGCGCCTGCTGCGATGCCGGTGTACCAAAAACCACGCCACGGAGCCTTTGGCGGCACCATCATCAGGACCAGAATCATGGCCGCAACGCCGGCGGCGCGGGCTGAAGTCATCACCCACAACATGCCTCCGGGGCTGGCCATTTTGAAAAGGATCAACTGCAGGCCGAATCCGGTGCCCGCCAGGGCGCCAAGCACCAGCGCGGCCGGCGGCGTGGCGCTTGCCTCCGCGCCGCCGCTCTTGGCCGGTGTGTGGGTAATCATCCAGATGGCGGCCAAGCCCATCGCCAGTCCAACCGCAGTCAATGGGGCGGGCAGGCCCTCGTGAAAGAGGGAGAATGTGACGGGTACCAGGGCGGTCAGCAGGCCGGTGAGGGCCGCGGTCAAGCCCATGGCGCCCATGGCCAGCGCACGATAAAAGACCGCCAGCGCCAGCGAGCCCTCAAAGCCACCCAAAGCAGCGTAGGCAAGATAATGCGGGCCGGGAAGGGTAAGGTGAATTCCCAGGCAGATAGCTAGCAAAACCAGCGCCGAGAAAATATGACCTGAAGCAACCACCAGCAAGGCCGGAGCGCGGCGCGCGCCCACGCCGCCCACGAAGTCCGACCCGCCCCAGGTGGCGGCCGACAGCAATCCCAGGCCAGCCGCTGCCCCCGGCGAATTCATCAGCTAGTGTGCATCCTGTCCGGATGGGTAGTAGCCGGTCTTGGAGATCACCTCAAGGCCGGGCCGACTGACGCGCACTTCGATCTTGCGGCGCTTGCTGTCATAGATCGATTCGTGGCTCAGGTAGCCCAGTGTGTACTGAGTGCGCGCCTCCTCGGCGATTTTGGCGTAGCTCTTCTCGATGCCGTCCGTGCCGCGCTCTGAATCGAGAGTGCCGCCGGTAGCCAGGGTGTACTTGGAGAGAATGTTGTCGTTCATGGTAAACGGCAGGTGAAGGCGGCTCACGTATCCTTCGCCCCACAGGGCGGATGTGCCTACCAGCGTGCCGTATACAGCGATCTTATTGGTCTCAAGGTAGCGCACGACCTCTTTTTCGGAAGCCTTGCTGCCGTACTCCTTGCCGTCCGAGATAACGTAGATAATGCGGCGGCGGCCTTTGGGGCGCGTTGACAACTCCTTTGCCGCGGCCAGAATCGCGTCGTTGAGAGTGTGAATCTCCTTGGGGATCGTCATGACGCCGCTGCCGCTTCCGGCTGAGTGGCCGGGTTGCAGGTTAGGATCGGCGCAGTTCCCGTTCACATGAATACTGCATCCGGCCAATGGACCGCTGTTGACTGGGACCAGCTCTTCTTCACCGGCCGCCTTGGTCATGGATAGCACATAGGGAACGCGCGCGCTTTGCGCGCCAGTAAAGCCGCCGGAACGATCTTGCGAACCGTTGCTATAAGAGAAGATCGCAACTTCGTCATATGGAGTGAGCGCCCCCTGAATAGCGCCAAGTGAGTTGTTAACTTTTGCCATTACATCCGAGGTAACGCTCTGGTCGATGACAAACGCGACGGAAAGCGGGGCTGGATCCACCGTAAACAGTTGCAGCCGCACGCGCGTGTCGTTCTCAAAAACCTTGAAATCCCGCCAGGTGAGGCCGGCAACCAGCTTTCCCTTCGTGTCCTTCACGGTGACCGGAACTTCGACGAAATTAACATCCAGGTGGATCATCGTTGTCGTCGCGGCAACACCCTCACCGGCCGCGGGCAACTGAGGAGGAGCCGCTTGAACTTCGTCCTTGCCCTGGGCGGAGGGCGCCTGACTGTTGGGCGCCGACGGTTGCTGGTCCGGCGAGGCCGAAGACGAAGTGGGCGACGTCTGCTCGGTCCCGGCGCCGATGCCTGGCGTAATCGGGCTGCCGTCCACGCCTGTCAACGGCGGACGCGCCTGGGGCGTCGGGGCATCCGGCACCGCGGGCTGCTGCTGGGCCAGAGCCGCCGGACGCAGCATTGGGCTCAAGTTCACAAGCGCCACCAGCGCCATTGCCGTCAATCCAAGCTTCACAGGTATTCTCCAAAGTTCCGTTGTCGGTTTTCAGCCTTCAGTCAAAACCGATCGCCGAGGCGTCCGTCGCTTCCAGCAGCCGATCTTCCGTGGCTAGCGACCGCTGACCACTGACAACCGGCGAAAAACCGGCACGGAATGCTGCATTTGTCAGAGTATCAGACGCGCCAGCGCCGCGCTGGTCGCGCGCCAGCCTTGAAAGAGTTCAGGTATGCTTTCTTCGGGGTCGCGAAACCGTCTAAATGTCCAGAATGAGCGTCCGATCGGGAATTGCCGTTTTGCTGCTTGGCCTGCCGGTGTTGTCAACGGCGGGATGGGCTCAGCTTGCCCCTTCACCGGACGAGGCTCCGGTCAGCACAGCGCCAGCTCCTCCCGAAGAGGAATCGGTGGCGACGTTCAAACTCAGCGTCAGCCTGGTGGACGTCTTCTTCACCGTCAAGGCCAAAGACGGAACACTGGTTCCGCATCTGACCAAGGACGACTGCACGATCACGGAAGACAAGGAACCGCAAAAGCTCAAGAGCTTTGTGGCTGAGACTCAGCAGCCGCTGACGCTGGGTATACTGCTGGATACGTCGGGCAGCCAGCAGCGCGTGCTGCCGCTTGAGCAGGATGTGGGCAGCCAATTTCTGCAACGCGTCCTGCGGCAAAAGGATGAGGCCTTTCTGCTCTCCTTCGATGTGAACGTGGACCTGATGCAGGACTTCACCAACAGCTCCCGCCTGCTGACGCGAGCCATGAACAAGGCAGAGATCAACACCGCAGGCGGCAATGGGGCGGCAGGCATTCCCGGCGCCGGCGGCGGAACCGTCCCTACCATCGGAGATCCCAAGGGAACCGTGCTCTACGATGCGGTTTACCTGGCTTCGAGAGAGAAGCTAAACCAGGAGTCGGGCCGCAAGGCCATGATCCTGCTCACGGACGGCGAAGACGAGGGCAGCAGCCATAAGATCGGCGAGGCCATTGCCGCGGCGCAAAGATCCAATGTGCTGGTCTATGTGATTCTGATCGCCGACCGGGGCTTCTATGGGGGCTTTGGCTATAGCGGCTTTTCGGCCATGAAACGAATGACCGAAGAGACCGGAGGCCGCTTGATCGACGTTGGCAACAACGGCAAGAAGCTCGAAGCGGCTTTTCAGCAGATCGAGGATGAGCTGCGCACCCAGTATGTGGCCACCTATACACCCAGCAATACGAAGCTGGACGGCACCTTCCGGAAGCTCGGCGTCGAATGCCGCGGGGATGGAATGAAGGTGCAGGTGCGCAAGGGATATTACGCAACACCGCCAGAGAACTAGGTCTCTAACCGTATGGTTTTGTGCTATCCCACCCTTGCGACAAAAACAAGAACGTCGCGAGGATGGGGCACCCTACGTTGATACAAGTTCAAGAGGTTAGACAACTAGCGGCACCACAACCTCACGAGCCGGGCGGGCTGTGGAAAAAGCCCGGTCAAGCCTCGAAAATGCCCTGGAATTGGACACTTCATTACGTTCGTCTGGCCCGACGGTAATCTGGCGCTCACAGTGAGTCTCTCCTAATATCGGCACAAGCGAAAAAAACTTGAGGCCGATCACGAATTATTTTTCAGCCTCAGGAATCTCCGCCGCGAGGAGCCTGCCATGATGACCAACTGCGCCGCCAATGAAGGTTTTGAAATCAGCCCCCGGTTTCGCCGCACCGTCGAGGAACGCATAGCCCGCCTCGAGAGGGATGCCATGCAAGACGAGGCTCAGGTTGCTCTGCTCGAACACGGCGACCATATCCGCAGGCAGATGCGGCTGGTGGCCATGCAGCGGTCCGAGGCCCTGCGCATGAGACTGTTTCTCGACCGCGCGAAGACGCGGCTCCCGAGGCCGCTGATCGCGCTCTGAATTTTCCCCATCCCGCATCGCGAATCGGCAAATAGACCGAATCGGGAAAGCAACGAAGGGTCGCGCCTCACCGTAGGGGGCTCGGCCCTTTGTCGTGTTCGCTTGTTTATGTCAAGACTGCCATCAGGGACGAGAGGCCCGCAGTCCAGTTCCCGGGCGCACACACCTTTCTCAAGTCGAAGCCGTTCCTACCGATAAGGGACTTGGTGCTCACTGTGCCGGGGTTTGGACCCTGGCCGGGCGGATGAGTGGACGCGCATGGCCTTGGATGAGTTGACGAGGGAATTCCTGATCGAGAGCCAGGAAGGGCTGGACCGCATGGAGCGGTGCCTGACCGAACTGGAGGAGCGGCCAACCGATGCGAGCCTGATCGGGGATATCTTTCGGTCGGTGCACACGATCAAGGGCACAACGGGGTTTCTGGGTTTCAAACGGCTCGAGAAGCTGGCCCACGCGGGCGAGAACCTGCTGGGCCAACTGCGCGAGGGCAAGCTGCTCGCCGATGCGCCGACGATCACCGGGTTGCTGAAACTGCTGGACGGCCTGCGCTCGATTCTGAAATCCATTGAGGTGGAGAGCACTGAGGGAGACGGTGACGATGCCGGGTTGATCGGCCTGATGGAGGCGTTGCAGGCCCCGGCGCAGGCCAGGCAGGCCGTTCGCCTGAAGGCCGGCGCGCATCGGTGGACCGCTGCGCCGGCCGGGGCCGGACTTGCACCGCTCGCAATGGCTGAGCGGGACTCTGGCCCTCCAGTGCAGCCTTTGGAGACGGCACAAGAGCCGGTGGCTGTGTCGTCCGCCGCGCCAGCACCCACCGAGGCGGGGAGCGATGACGCCAAGCCCCGCGCGCAAGCACCGGCGATAGGAACCGCGGCCGAAAGCACGTTGCGCGTGGACGTGACCCTGCTGAACCGGATGATGAACCTGGTGGGCGAACTGGTGCTGACCCGCAACCAGGTGCTGCAAGCCACCGCGTCCGATCCCAACATGACCTTGCTCTCGCGCCGCCTGGACATGGTGACAGCCGACCTGCGCGAGAGCGTGATGAAGGCCCGGATGCAGCCGGTCTCGAACATCTTCTCCAAGATGCCGCGCATGGTGCGCGATCTTTCGCAATCGCTCGGTCGCCGCGTTCGGCTGCATATGGAAGGCCAGGACACGGAACTGGACAAGAGTCTGCTCGAAGCCATCAAGGATCCGCTGACTCACGCGGTGCGCAACTCGATGGATCACGGCATCGAGCAGCCCGAAGTGCGCCAGGCCGCAGGCAAGGATCCCGAGGGGACGCTCAAGCTGCGGGCCAGTCAGGAAGGCAGCCATGTGGTCATCGAGGTCTCCGACGATGGCGCCGGCATTGCCGTCGAGAGAATCCGCCAGAAGGCCATCGAGCGCGGGCTGATCACGCCGCAGAGGGCCGCTCAACTGGCCGAGCGAGAGTTGCTGCAACTGATCTTTGTGCCGGGCTTTTCTACCGCCGCTGCCGTGACCAACGTGAGCGGGCGCGGGGTGGGGATGGATGTGGTGCGCACGAACGTTGAGAAGATCGGCGGCAAAGTCGAGATCGACTCGCGCGCCGGCAAGGGAACCACGCTCCGAATGCGCATCCCCTTGACGCTGGCCATCATTCCCGCCCTGATCGTCCGCAGTGTCAACCAGAGCTTTGCCTTGCCGCAGGGGGCTCTCTCAGAGCTCGTCCACGTTCCCCCCGAACAGGCCGCCTCGGCCATCGAGTGGATGGAGGGCGCGCCGCTTTACCGGCTCCGCGGCAAGCTGCTGCCGCTGGTCTTCCTCGATCGTCTGTTGATGCCGGCAGGCGAGCATAAGCCGCCCACCGAGCGCGACAACTTCATCGCCGTGCTCGATGCCGACGGCCGCTGTTTTGGGCTGGTGGTGGATGGGCTGGCCGACCCGGAGGAGATCGTCGTCAAGCCGCTATCGGCGGTGCTCAAGGATATCGGCCTGTATTCCGGCGCTACGGTTCTGGGCAACGCCGATCTGGCCCTGATCCTGGACCCCGGATCGATTGCCATAAGGGCCGGTGTGGCCATGAGCTCCGAAGAAGACCAAGCGCGTGCTTCCGAGGGGGAGACTGACGCCGAAGCTGCAAAAAGACTCGAGTATCTTCTGGTGGAAGCCTCTGGAAGGCAGGCCGCAGTGCCGTTGGCCGACGTGCTGCGCATCGAGCAGCTCCCGCTTTCGCGGATCGAGTACATCGGCAACCGGCCGGTGCTCAACTTCGAGGGCCAACTGCTGCCGGTGGAGGACTCGGGAGGCGTGCTGGCTCCTGCCGAGGGCAATCCCTCTGAGCGGAGCATCGCCGACAGGCAAATCATTGTGGTCGTCTGCCGCGAGGGCAATCGGCATGTGGGCATCGCGGTTTCGCATGTGCTGGACGTGGCTGCGGGCGGCGATCTGTTCGAGGCGGGTACCAGCCAGCGCACTGGCGGCGTGACGCTATTGAAGAATCGCGTGACCGGCGTGGTTGACCTGGGCGGTGTGGCTTCGTTGCCGCTTGAGCGGAACGCACCCTGCGAGTTGGGTGAGTTTGAGGAGGCCGCGCGATGAATGCCTCGGGGAATGCGTCGAATCGCAAGGGCAAAGCAGCGGCGACTCTGGTTGAAATGTGCTCGGTGCGGCTGGGGCAGACGCTGTTTGGCGTGCCGATCACCCACATTCTTGAGATTGTGGGCTCGGCGCGGCCGCAACCGGTTCCCCTGGCGCCACCGTTTGTTGGCGGGCTGGTTCACTACCGCGGCGACGTGCTGACCACGGTGAGTTTGCGCCAGTTGCTGGGCTTGCCGCCCAAGGAGGGCGCCCAGGACATTCTCGTTTTGGAGAGCGCAGGCGGATGCTTTGGCCTGCTGGTGGACTCGGTGGGTGAGGTGTTGACCGTTTCGTCGGACGACTACGAACCCAACCCCTCGATCCTGGATGAGCGGCGAAGGGCGTTGTTTGCAGGCGCATACAAGCTGAGGGATCGACTGCTGGTGGCGCTGGACCCTGAACGGCTTGACCCTATGCGGCTGAGTGCGGCGCAGATGGCGTAAGCGGATATTGGCAAGGAGGTGATCATGCGAGCGCTGATTGTCGACGATTCCCGTTTTGTGAGGGGCTTCTTGCGTGGCCTGCTCGAAGAGCGGGGCATTGAATGCGAGGAGGCCGCCGATGGCCGGGCCGGCCTCGACCGGCTCAATTCCCGCCCGCCCTTCGATCTTGCGCTGGTGGACTGGAACATGCCGGTAATGGACGGGCTGGAGATGCTGAAACGGTTGCGGGCGGAGGGGTTCACCCAGATGAAGGTGATGATGGTGACCACCGAAGCGGAGAACGATTTCATTCTCCGTGCGTTGGATGCCGGCGCCGACGAATACCTGATGAAGCCCTTCGACGATGAGGCGCTGAGCGAAAAACTGGCCATGCTTGGTCTGGTGGAGGCCTGAACGATGGCGCTTGGCCCCCGCACCCGGATATTGATCGTGGACGACTCGGCGGTGATGCGAAGTCTTCTGCGCTCGGTTGTCTGCGCCGACGCCAACCTCGAAGTGGCAGGGACGGCGGCGGACGGGGAATCGGCTTTGAAATGCGTTGAGACGCTTCGCCCCGACCTGATTCTGCTCGATGTCGAGATGCCGGTGATGGATGGACTGATCACGCTGAGGCAGTTGAGGGCGCGAGGGCATAAAACGCCGGTCATCATGTGCAGTTCGCTCACCCAGCGCGGCGCCAAGGTCACCATCGAGGCGCTGGCCTGTGGCGCTTCGGACTATGTAGCCAAGCCGGCCGGACAAGCGAGCCGCGAGGCGGCCACCCGCGCGCTGGCACAGGAACTGGTTCCCAGGATTCATGCCCTGACAAGTCAGCCGCAACCGCCCTTTCAAAACCCGGTCCGCAGGCCGCTCGCCCTGCCCACCGCCCTGGCCCACCGGCCCCAACCAGTATCCTCTGCCCCTGCGGTACTGGCCATCGGGGTTTCCACCGGCGGACCGGCGGCGCTTGACGTCTTGCTGCCAGAGATCCCGGGGAACTTTCCGCTGCCGGTGCTGATTGTGCAGCACATGCCCGAGCTCTTTACCAAGCTGTTTGCGGAGCGGCTCGACGGCCGTTGCCGCTTGCGCGTGCGCGAGGCCGCTGAAGGCGATCCCGTGCGCTCGGGAACCATCTATATCGCCCGTGGCAACTGGCACATGGAGGTTTTGGAGGCGGGGTGGCCCGAGCAGCCGCCAACCCTTCACCTGAACCAGGGTCCGCTCGAGAATCACTGCCGCCCGGCCGTGGATGTATTGTTTCGATCGATTGCCAGGGTGTTTGGCTCTGGAGCGCTGGCAGTGGTGCTCACCGGCATGGGCTCTGACGGATTGATTGGCTGCCGCGCGATTCGCGACCATGGCGGCAGCGTGCTGGCCCAGGACGAGGCGACCAGCACAGTGTGGGGAATGCCCGGCGCCGTAGCCAACGCAGGGCTGGCCCACAGCGTGCTGCCGCTTCACGCCGTTGTTCCTGAGATCCTTCGGATTGCCAGCCGAACCCCCTGCAGCGAAGCTCTCGAGCTTCTGAGATCGGCGGTCTAGTCATGCAAGTTTCCCCAAGCGTCGACTATGGCTATCTGCGCGAACTTGTCTTCGGACTGTCGCAAAACGTCCTTGACCCCTCGCGCGATTATCTTTTTGCCACGCGCCTCACCAAGCTGCTGCGCAATCAGGGCATGGCCCATCTGGAGGAACTTGTCGAGCAATTGAAAGTTAGGAAAGACCCGGCGCTGGAGCGCTCCATCGCGGAGGCCATGACCATCAACGAAACCAGCTTCTTTCGCGACAACCGTCCCTTTGAGCTGTTGAGGACCGACTTGCTGCCCAAGCTCATTGAAACCCGGCGGCATGTGCGCTGCCTGCGCTTCTGGAGCGCGGCCTGCTCCAGCGGCCAGGAGGCCTACAGCCTTGCCATGGCGATCTTGGAGCACTTTCCCATGCTGGCGGGATGGAGCATTAGGATCGAGGGAACCGACATCTGCGCTGAAGTGGTGGAGCGCGCCAAGACCGGCCGCTATCATCGCATCGAGATGAATCGCGGCCTGCCCGCCCGGTTCGTGGTGCGCTACTTCGACCACACGGGCGAGGATTGGGTCGTGAAGCCGGAAGTGCGGAAGATGTGCAACTTCCGCCAGGCCAACCTGTGCGGGCCGCAACTCCCCTTCCACCGCTCCGATGACCGCTTCGACGCCATCTTCCTGCGCAATGTGATGCTTTACTTTTCGCAAGAGACGCGGCGGACCCTGCTCAACAATATTCACCGGATCCTGGCGCCCGACGGGGTACTGTTCCTTGGGTCCAGCGAGCAGCCGGCCGATCCCTCCATCTGGACCTCGGTGCTTGCCGGGGGCACCTGCCACTTCAAGCCCCGGCAGCCGAGTTAGTGAAGCAGCTATCAGCTATCAGCTATTCGTCAAAGGGCAGAAGCTGACAGCAGCTTCTGCACCTCGTTGTGCAGCCGAGCGGTGATCTGGGACTCGGTGTCAAATGGAGCGAAGCGGATGGGCCGCCCTACGCGCACTTCCAGGGCGCCGGAGCGGAACCAACTGCGCTGCTGCGTCTTCAGCTCTCCGAGGCCGCGAATCGCCATGGGCAGCACGGGCGCACCGCTTTGCTTGACGAGCAATCCGATTCCAGGGCGGAAGCGGGCCAGTTCGCCTGCGGCAGAGCGGGTTCCCTCGGGAAAAACCAGCACATTGAAGCCCTGATCCATGGCTTTGCCCGCATGGTCAAAGCTGGGCTGAAAGTCCCTCTTCCTGGGCAGCGGAAAGACATTGAAGAGAGCGGTAAGAAGCAAATAATAGAAAGGCCCAGGCAGGTAGAATCGCTTGCCTCCCGAGATCCGCTGGGGATTGCGGAAATGGCGATAATCCTCCAGCATCTCTCCGGACATAGCCACTGCAATCCGCCGCCGGATGGAGACGGGGAGTGCGTATTCCAGCAGCGGGCCGTCGAAGCTGGTCACGTGATTGGCTACGATCAGGAGGGGTTCACCAGCGTCAACCCAGGCAGGTGCTACGATGGCAGGCTTGGCCAGCAGCCAGACCAGCGGACGCATGACCGCCTCGACAAAAGCGGCGCGCAGCCATCGGAAAGGCAACCACCACGGCCAATGCGTGTAGATGTACCTTGCTGCCGCAACGCGCTCGGCTTGCGGCTCCTGGGGAGGTGACGCCGGTTGGGTTTCGTCGGCTCCCACCCTTTCCGCAAAAGGCTGCGGAAAGGATGGGGCACCCAACTGTTGCGCCGCGTTCGGCGTGCAGTTTCCTGCCAGCAAATGCCGCAGTTCGCCCAGCGTTTGCATTTCTTCCAGCAGCCCGCTCTCGGTTGCCATGCCCATCCGCTCCCCGATGGCAGCGGCCAACTGCACGCGGCCCAGGCTGTCAAGGTGCAGGTCGTCGCTCAGGCGGAGTTCATCCCCTGCGCCGGGCGGAGCTTCGCCAGTGATCTGCGCGATCCATGACAGAAGCCAGTCCCCCTCTCCGGCCTTTGAGACCCCGTTTTCACAAGCGGCGGCGGGCAGTGCGCCGTTGTGTGCTGCCGCCCGGCGTTTCCCTGCCAGCCACTCGGCTACGTCTTTGCGCCTTACCTTTCCGGTTGAAGTGCGCGGCAGGTCCGGCTCAGGCCACAATTCCCACCGCGAAATCCTCTGAAACTCCGCCAACCTGCCGTTTGCATGTTCGATCGCCGCCGCCGCCTGCGCGCGGCCGCCGCGAAACGCGAGCACGGCGCAGGGTTCAGGACCGGATGGCGTATCCACACCCACCACTGCGCAGGCAACCACATCGGGGTCGTTCTCAATGGCCGCTTCCAGGTCTTCCGGATGCACATTCAGCCCCGATGCGGTCACAATCACCTCGCTCTTGCGGCCCAGAAAGCGCATCTCGCCGGAGGGTTCTGTTTGAGCCAGGTCTCCGGTTGCCAGCCATTCCTCGCCGCGGGGATGTAACGCGCCGCAGGACCAGGTAGCCGCGGAGATGGATGCGCCGCGCACCAGCACCTCGCCATCCGGCGCAAGCTTGACCTCGCGGCCTGCCAGCGGTTTGCCGATCGTTCCCTGCGCCACATGGAATGGGTGATTGAGCGTAATCAGAGCCGTCGTTTCGGTCATTCCGTAGCCCTGCACCACCACAAAACCCACCGCGCTCCAGAACTTCTCAATTGGACCCGCGAGCGCCCCTCCGCCGGAGATGATCGCCCAGAACTTGAGGCCCAGAGCCGAGTGGACGTCGCGAAACCGCCACCAGCGCAGCGGGACGGGAACGCCGGTCGCCGTGCCTTTGGGTCCGGCGGCCCGCTCGGCGAGTCCGGGCAGGGTGGCTTCAAGGTGCGTCTTGAGCAGGGCGATCACCCTGGGCACGGCGGCCAGCACCGAGATGCGCTCGCGCCGGATGGTCTCAATGAGCCTGGGCGCGGCCAGGCGACTCTCAAAGTGAAGCTCAGCTCTATAAATAGGTGGAACCCACAGCCCCATGGTCTGGCCGAAGACGTGGCTCAGGGGCAGCGTGTGCAGTATGCGAAGGGGGTGAATGAGCCGCTCGTATCGCAAGTACGGCTGAGACGCGTCCTCGATGGGGCCGACACTGGCCAAAACGTTGCCGTGGGTGAGCACGATTCCCTTGGGGTCGCCCGTGGTGCCGGAGGTAAAGAGAATCTGGAGCGGCGTCTCAGCTGAAAGCCCTGGAACCGGGCCAGCTTCTTCCGCGGGCAATGCAGCGAGCCATTCCTCAAACGTCAATTGCGGCAATTCAGCGGGCAACTGGCTGAGCAGCAGCGCATCGCCGACGGCCAGCCTGGGGGTTACATCGGCGGCCACGCGCGCGGCAAAATCGGCGGCTCCGCTGGCGTCCAGTGGAACCGCCAGCACCCCGCGCAGCATGCAGCCGTGAAAGACGGCGATCCACTCCGCGCTGTTCTCGGCCCACAGGAGCACCCGGTCGCCCGGCCCAATGCCGCGCTGCGCCAGAAGCGCGGCAAAACGCCCGGCAAGGGGCGCGATTTCACCGTAACGAGTGACCGTGCGCCGATTGCCATGGTGACGCACCACGGCAACCTCGCGGCCATAGCGGCGAAAGTCGTCGAGCAGGGTTGCCAGGTGGTCTCGCATACGCGCTCCGGCAAGGATTGCTGTTGGATTTTCAAGTTGTTAGATGCAAAATCTGCCCTTTTGAAGCGGGCAAATCTCGGAGCTTTCCAGACCGCCGGCTCTTCAGGCGGTGGCCAATCCCAGGGCTGGGGCATTCAATCATCCCGGCCGCTGCCACAAAAGTTGTGGGGCTTCTCACCTTCATGGCGCATGGTCTCATCCACTTTCCCTATTGCATCTCTGCTATCCTCAACCTTTTACGGGAATCGGAAACGGGGAGTCATGCCGGAGCACAGGGCGCGCAAGCATCATCAGGACCGGGTGGCGGAAACGCTGCGGCTGGAGATCGGAACCATGATCGAGGGCGAGCTCTCCGACCCTCGCATCGGCTTCTGCTATGTCACTGAAGTTGCGCTCAATCCCGGCGCAAAGTCGGCCCGCGTCTACGTGGCGCTCGACAGCTCGGTCAAAGATATCGCCCAGGCGGAACTGGATACCATTGCCGGCCTGGAGGCAGCAAAAGGATACATTCGCTTTGAGTTGAAGGAGCGGATGGGTGTGCGCCATGTGCCGGAACTGAGCTTTCTTGCCGATCGCTCGGGCCGCTTTCAAGCGCGCATCGAGCAGTTGATGGACCGGTCGCGCAAGCGCCAAAAGTCCCTCGCCGAGCAAATGGCCCTTTCGGACCAGAACCTCGCCGCGCAACAAAAGGCTCCGCCGGAGTAACCCCGTATGGATGGAATCTGCCCGAATCCGCCTCTCGAAGCGCCGCTGGCGATACTTGCTAATGCTCCTGTCGACGCGCTGTTTTCGCCGGACCCCTCAATGCCGACCGATCCGCCCGAAGACCCGATTGCCGCAATCCTTAAAGTCTTCCGCCAGGGCAAGCGATTCCTGGTGTGTTCCCATTCCTGGCCCGACGGCGATGCCGTGGGCAGCATGCTGGCCGTTGGAATGCTGCTGAAGCAGATGGGCAAACACGTCGATCTCGTCACCGCCGACCGGATCCCGGCCAACTGTTGCACCCTGCCGGGCGCCGATGCTATCCGCTCAGCCGTGCGCGTCCACGGCTCCTATGACGCGGCGATTGTGCTCGAATGCGATAGCCTTGCCCGCGCCAAGCTGCATGGCCTTGAGGATTTCTTTCTGATCAATATCGACCATCACGTTAGCGGCCGCGCCTTTGCGCAACTCAACTGGATCGACTCAAAGGCCACCAGCGTGGGCGAAATGATCTACCGGCTGGCCGGGGCTGCGAGAGTCACCGTCACGCCGGAAATGGCCACTTGCCTCTATGCCACAGTGCTCACTGACACGGCGGGCTTCTCCTTCGGTTCCATCCAGGCCTCCACATTCGCCCTGGCGCGCGATCTCGCTCTTGCCGGGGCCGACCCAATCCGCATTGCCCAGGACGTGTGCTTCTCCACTTCCACCTCCAAGATGCTTCTGCTGGGCGCGGCGCTCGGTAATTTGAAGCGCGAGGGCCCTTTGGTCTGGCTCTGGGTCACACAAGACGATATGGTCCGAACCGGCGCCGTCGAGGAGGACTGCGAAGGCATAGTGAACTTTGCGGTGTGCATCTCCGGCGTCGAGGCAGCGGTTTTCCTGCGCGAACTCCCTGAGGGGCGCATCCGCCTGAGCTTGCGCAGCAAGGGCAAAGCCAACGTGGCCGCAATTGCCGAACGGCTGGGCGGCGGAGGTCACGAAAACCTGGCCGGTGGCATTGTGGATGGCCCCCTGGCCTCCGCGATCAGCCGGATTCTGGCGGAATTGCGCGACAGCGTCGCCGGTTTCCCAGAAGAAACCCTCTGAGAACCACCGGGATTCCGCGCCAATCTGATAGCCTTGTCCCTGTTGAAACTTGATCGTCGTTTCCGCGCCTTTCTTTAGGTGCGGATCGCAGGCCGGCTGAGTCAGCTCCCCCCAAGCGCTGTGACTACAGCCGGATTCCTTCTGTGCGGAACAGCTTGCATGTGCCCGCAAGAAGAAATACGGGGACGGGAGAAGCGCTGGAAGTGGAAACAACTCTGGAACCCTCTGCTCCGGAATCGCCGGCTAGCCGGCACAAGCGGCTGCCCAGTTGGGCAACCGTTTGTGAAGCTGCTGTCTTTCTCCTTTTTGCCGTCTTCTTTCTCACCTACGGCCTCACTCCACTGCTGGGCGGCGATGGACTGGGACTGGTGGGCGCCGACGAGCCCCGCTATGCGCAGATCGCCCACGAAATGCTGGACCGTTTCGACGCAGCGTCGAGCATCAGAGACAAGCTCAGCGCCTGCGTAACCCCCTATCTCTACGGCCATCCCTGGCTTGAGAAGCCCGCGCTTTACTACTGGCGCGCCATGTTTCTATTTCAGGATTTCGGCGTTCACGATTGGAGCGCCCGCCTGCCCTCCACCACCTTCGCCTTCATCATGGTGGGCCTTATTTACCTTCATATGCGGCGCTTCCGTCCCGGGGGGCACTTGGATGCGGCCCTCATCACAGTGGCCTGTGCCGGCGTCATTGGCTTCTCGCGAGGCGCCTCCACGGATATGCAAATGGCCGCGCCGCTAGCCATAGGCCTACTTGGCTGGTATGCATGGTACGAGACCGATTCCAAATTCTGGCTTTACGACATCTATTTCTTTACCGGTCTGGCCACCCTGGCCAAAGGGCCGGTAGCGCCCTTTCTGGCTATCGTGATCGTCGCGGCCTTTGCATTCCTGCGCCGCGAATGGTCCATCCTTCGCCGCTCCCTATGGTGGCCAGGCGTGGTCTTGTACTTCGCCATGGTCCTGCCCTGGTTCATTGCCGTGCAGTATCAGAATCCCACCTTTTTCCGCGAGTTCTTTCTCGAACACAACCTGGAGCGATTTACTACCGATCGCTATCAGCACGTCCAGCCTTTCTGGTATTACCTGGTGGTTGTGGTGCTGGCCATGATGCCCTGGGCCGTGATCGCCATCCGCGCGCTCGTCGACGGCATTCTCACCTCAGTCGCCGAGTGGCGGCTGCGCCATTCCAGAATCTCCAAGCCCTGCGCCAACCGCCCCGGCGATGCTTTTCCTGAGTTCCTGGTGATTTGGGCGCTCATTCCCATCATCTTTTTCTCCTTCTCCAAATCCAAATTGCCTGGCTACATTCTGCCCTCCATTCCTCCCATCGCCATCCTCACCGGCGACTATCTCTTCCGCCGCCGCCAACCGGGCCTGAACCGCTGGGTTCTCGTGGGCCACGCGGCGCTTTGCGGCATCATGACCATGTTTGCTCTGCTTCTGCCCTGGTTTGTGGTCCACGGCCCAAAGATGCCCCCCACAGACGACATGGCGGCGGCGGTCCTGGCCGCAGTCGGCGCGGCGCTATTGATTCTCATCGTTGTCAAAGGCTATGGCGTTACAAGGCTTCGCCTCGTAACCACTATCGTGCTGGCTGTGCTTGTTCTCTTTCTCTATGGCGTTGGCCCCTTCTTTGGCATTCCCGAGATCGGCGCCACCAAGCATGTGATTCACATTCTCGACAGTGCTTACTCCGCGCGTCCGCTTGCCGACCGGCTCGCCACCCTGGCTCCCGCAAATGAGCCCGTGGCCGTCTTCCGCGTCCGTCGAGATGTGGAGTACGGACTGTCGTTTTATCGCAATTCCGAAGTGGCGAACTACGAACAGACCGGCGTGCCGGAAGAACAGCACTTGCTGGTGGTGCGGGTGGCAGGCAGGCACGGCGTGGATCTTGATACACCCGCGGCGCTTGAAGAATATCTGGAAGGCCGCCATTATGAGCAAGTTCTCGTTTGGCCAGAGCAAGGACTCGTGGTTTACCTGGTCGGCAGCCGGTAAGCTGATAAGCTGAACATCGGCTTGCACTTGGCCGCGAATCGTGGCAAAGTGGCCAGTAGGTGCAAATTGCTGCACGCCTCCACTGAAGCCACGCCTGCCGCAGGCCTCGACTTGTCGAAGGCCCAACCGCTATTGGCTGACGTCAAGGGGGAGACCATGGCAACCCGTGTTTCCATCGAGATCCTCGACCTGCGGCACTTCGCGGCGCCCATGCTCCGCCCTGTGCTTGAGGTAGAGGGTGAACTCTGGAAGCAGCGCCTGCACTGGGACTACCGCACATCGGCAAGGCTCCTCATGCAGTATCTCGACAGCCACATGCTGCCAGGATATGCAGCATTGGAGGCCGGACGTATTTCGGGCTATGCCTTCTGCGTATACGAAGAAACCAAGGCGGTCATCGGCGATGTCTTTGCCCTGCCAGACTTTAAAGCCGGCGACCTTGCAACGCCTCCCCAAGAGCAAGGCCCTAGCCACCCAATTCCCGCTCTCGCCCTTGAAGTGGAAGAAACCCTGCTCCGCCATCTCTTTGAGCTGCTACAGAACTCGCCGCAGGTCGACCGCGTCGAATCTCAACTTCTGCTGCACCCCTCAGGCGCCCACGCCGGGGTCTTCCATGAGGCTGGATTCAAGATCTTCCGCCGGCTGTTCATGGTTCAGCAGCTTCACGATCTCTGGCGGCAGCCGCGGACCGGCCTACCCGGCAGCCTTGAACTGCGACCATGGCGCGACGAGGATCTGTCCTCAGCAAGCCGCCTCATCACCGAGGCGTATCGCGATCATCCAGACAGCGTGATCAACGATCAGTACCGCTCCTCGCAGGGCTCACTTCGCTTTCTTCACAACATTGTTCGCTACTCAGGCTGCGGCACCTTCGTGGCTCCGGTTTCGCACGTCGTCGCTCAACGCGGCAGCCGCGAACTTGTGGCACTGGTACTGGGTTCGCGCGTGAGTCCCGAGAGTGGCCATATCACTCAGGTTTGCGTCCATCCCGACTACCGCCGCCGGGGTTTGGCCAGAATGCTGCTCTCCCTGGCTGCCTTCCACTTCATGCGTCTGGGCGTCACCGAGATATCGCTTACCGTCACCGAATCGAACACCCAGGCCATCGATCTATACCATGCTGAAGGTTACGCCTGCCCCCACAGCTTCGACGCTGCCGTCTGGAAGCGGGCGGACCGAGCCTGACAAAATCGGCTTGCGAGGCGATGCGAATCAGGCCGAAGAGCTGGCTCGCCTATCCAGCGCGTCCCTCGTCAATAAGGCCTGCGCACAGGGCACAACGATCAAGACTGCGAAGGAAAGCCAATCCAGCCGGCCTTGCTCGCGCCACAACCTCCATGCATGGGTGCCGTGGCTCCAAAGCGCTTCAATGGTGAGCACGCCAAACGCCCACACCAGCCATTTGGGCCGCCGCATCAGGTAACAGGCAAACAGAATGTCGATTCCGCAGAATGCCGCATGACGCCAATGGGCTCCGCCATTGCCGAACGCAGGCTCAAAGAAGGCCAAAGCGTGATAACCCGCCGCTCCGAAGAATAAAACAGCGAGAATGCGGAAGAGGGATTCGCGAGACATTGGGTTCCGTCTCAGCGCGCGATAAAGAACATAACCCAACTAAGCGCAATAGCCGAGCCCACAAACAGCACAAAGCAGTAGATTCCATACCGAATCATCTGCCTCGGCGTCTCGCGCTGGGTGATGCCGAAGACGACAGACGCGAAAAGGGCAAACAGAAGAACCGCCGCAAAGTGAGTCACGACTTCCTCCCGGTGCGCAGGTTGTGCGCGTCAACCGCGGCAATCACATTGAGCAGGCCTGCCACAACGATGAAGCGCGTGCCCCAGTCGGCGGTGGTCACCTGCACCAGGTCAGCACCCAGGCCGAAAACCCGGCTGACCACGTAGAGCAGTCCATTGCCCAGATCCCCGGCCAGGCCCAGAATATCCAGAATGTCGTGGGCGCCTGAGTAGAGCTTGCCTTGCAGGACGAGGCCGGTCACGAACATGCCCAGGACTGACGCCGCAAGCAGAGAGCCGCGGCCCCACTTGCGCAGCAGAAAATGCCCCGCGCCCGGCACCAGCCAGCCCGCGATCAGGGGGAGATAAACAAACCCTTGTTGGGACACTTCTTGAGCAGCCGCAGAATTGTTCGGTGTTGTCGCCATTCCTTTTTGACTATACCGCATCGGATCGGGGATCGGGGATCAGGGATCAGGAACGCCTGGGCCGGCTATTAAGCTCGGCATTCCATTGATCCGACCGCATTTCGGGTAATCGCTCTTGCAGAGTGCGGGTCAGCAAAACCCGCGTGTTGGCCGTACACCAAACCCTGACCCCTGACCCCTGATCCCTATATCCGCACCAGCTCGCGCTGAATCCGTCCCGTCACCCACGCTTTGCCGGGAGCGGTCAGCATGTCCACCTCGCTGCGCACCCCGAACTCAGGCAGGTAGATTCCCGGCTCGACCGA
>Ga0302320_10003658_pt1 | contig 35493 bp, 30 predicted proteins | sample Bog_T0_3_FD_202130 | JGI IMG/M metagenome (GOLD analysis project Ga0302320, IMG submission 202130) | Peat permafrost microbial communities from Stordalen Mire near Abisko, Sweden - Bog_T0_3 | ecosystem: Environmental > Terrestrial > Soil > Wetlands > Peat | place: Sweden: Abisko, Stordalen Mire...
TCAGTGGCGGCGGTATCGCGGGCAAGTAACTCTCAGGGGACTCTGTCGATGAAATATGCATTCGTGATGTTGGTGGTTCTGTTGTCCGCGCCAGTCGGCAAGGCATTGGCGGGAAACTGTCCGGCAACCCAGCCGATGTCCCGAGGTAATGGAGAAGTCGCCGGAATATCGGGTGCCGGCGGCCTCGAGTATTTTTTTACGGATGCGGAAATCGCGGGATTCGATTGCTTTCGGCGGTTCAGCGAATGGTTCCCCGCCTATATGCACGTAAGCACGTCCGTCACCCCGCTGCGTGAAGTCGTCGACATGGCCTATGCCCACGACGCGACCGCTTCATTCTACAACGTCGTAGCGCCACGTGCCGGCGCCTACACGCTGACCATTCGATACGCCTTCGCGCAAGGCCTCTTTCCCGGTGTTCTGAATCGCGGAGAAGAGATTCACGTGAACGGCACCGTGTTGACGACGGCGATGGATTTTCCGTTGACCGGCAGCTTCCAGACATTCAAGACATCGAGCATCGTCGCGATCCTCAAGGCCGGACGCAACACCATCCAGGTGTTCAACCTGGACGGCGCCAGCATATCCCGAGCCGACACGCTGACCGTTGCGCCGGTCGGCGCCGGTGGCTGCATCAAGCCGCCGGCGGCGCCGACATCCGTGGAGGGAGCGGCGCAGTCCGCCACCGCGGTGAATCTCCGCTGGTCAGCGAGCGCGTCGAGCGGGGCCTGCGCAGTTCACGGCTACGACGTGTTCCGCAGCTCCGCTCCCAAGACCGCTCCCACGGGCGACGACGAAATCGCCTTCGACGTGACGAACACGGCATTCGACGACAAGAATGCGCTTTGCAACATGACCTACTACTATTGGATCGCAGCACTCGACGAAGCGGGACCTTCCATGACATCCAAGCCGGTCGCCGTTACGACGGATGCCTGTCCGGTGACGAGCGCCGTCAAGATCAAGAGCGGTGGTCCCGCGGTGAGCTCGTTCAAGGCCGACGAGGATTTCTCGGGAGGAGCAGTACTGCCGACGCCCGACCCCATCACCACGGTCAACGTCCCGAGCGGACTGCCGATGGAGTTGTTTGAAAAGTCGCGCGAGGGCAGCTTCAGTTACAGCATCCAAGGATTTGCGCCGCACTCAGCTCATACGGTGACGCTCTACTTCATCGAGCCCACCTTCGACGCAGTTGGCGCGCGCCTGTTCGATGTGACCATCAACGGCAAGGCGGTCTTGACGAAATTCGACATTTTTCTCATCGCGGGAGACAACGACACGCCCTTGGTCGAGAAGTTCTCCGAGGTGGCGAACGCCACGGGCGAGTATCTGATCGTGTTCAAACCGGTACTTGCCGGAGCGCTGGTCAGCGGGCTTCAGATCGATTAGCTGTCGATACTCTGACGTCGATACTCTGAGGTCGAGTCGATCGCTCACGGCGGGGGTCCGGGCGGGTGCATCTGTGTCTTTCAATCGCGACACGGCCAAAGGCCGCGGCTCGACGAAGCCATTCGGTTCGCGCCATCGCTGATCCAGGTCAGTTTGGCGGCGATCGCAGAGCGCTCAGGTCATGCGCGGTGCGTCGGCGCTCGTGAGATACGAGACGAACATGCGATTCGGATCATGCTTTGCGCGCAATGCCTCGAGCCGGGCAGATGCCGCGTCCGACAGGTATTTCTGCGGATGCGCCTGCATGTTCTCGTCATTCATCTGCCCGCCCACCGAAAGGCTCTCGAAGGGGCGGAACTGGTCGACCGGCCATTTCGACATCTTGAGGTCGTCGGCCGGATCCTCCCAGACCGAATAGGCGCCCAGGTAAATTTCACCCTGGACCGATAGGGGCATGTCCGGCCACTTGCGCAGCGGGCCCCAGTTGAACCAGAACACGTGCGAACGCGGCGACGGTAATTCGGTGAACAGCGTGCGCAGCTTCGGCACGAGCTCCGGCGCGGCCGCATTCGTATAAATATTGTCGCAGGCGAATCGGAGACCGGGGGGATCGGCCCGCATGCCGCTGATATATCGCTCGACCAGGTCGGTGGGTGCGTTGTCGCGCCGCTTGATCGCCTTGTCAACGACCGGACAGGTATCGAGAATGGCGAGGCCGCGCGTCGCCTCATCTTCCGTGTCGGTCAGGGCGAGCGCGGCGACCGTGATACGCACGGGCGCCCAGGCGCCGGCCTCGTCATGGGCGGAAGTCGTGATGACCAATTCGACGTTGAGCGGGACCCGGTCGGCGATACCGCGGGCCCAGGTGAACACGTCCTCGAGCGTCTCGACGGGATAGGAGTAAGCGCTGATCCGCCAGAAGGCCGGCGTCGGATGCGCCGCCAGATGCAGCCGCGTCACGACGCCGAAAAAACCGGCTCCGGCCCCGCGCGCCGCCCAGTAATAATCCGGGTTTTGCTCGGCGTCAGCCTGAATCAACTCGCCGGCGGCGGTCACGACTTCGAGGCCGAGGATGTGTTCGCTGCCGTTGCCCCACAGCCGGGAGTTCCAGCCGAATCCGCCGCACAGAACGAACCCCCCGATGCCCACGTCGATGTGGTGTGCCGTGGGTGTGATCAGCCCATGCTTGGCCAATTCGAAATTCAGGGCCGAACCGTACACGCCGGGATTGGTCCAGACCGATTGGGTCGCGGGATCGACCTTGATGTCCTGCATCTTCGACAGGTCGAGCAGCATCGCGCCGTCCCGCACATGCGGTGACTGCCAGCTATGACCCCCCGAACGCACGCCAACCTTGAGGTCGTAGGCCTTGGCATACCGGACCGCGGCGACGACATCGGCGGTGGTCTCCGGAATCACGACCACGGCGGGAAACCGATTCGGCTTGTTGACGCGCCAGATGGTATTGCCGCGCGCTTCCTCGTAACCCGGCTCGCTCTGCCAAAAGACCGCTCCCTTGACGGCATGGTGCAAAGCCCGCTGCGCCGACGTGAGCGACCGCCCCGACAAAGCGGCGGTCACGCCGGACGACATCGTCGGGAGGCTGCCCAATGCCGCTCCGCCGGCAACGATTTGTTTGAGGATCCGACGCCGGGCCGACGAGGTTGCTCGCGTATGTCTGCTCATGTCATCTCCATCGGTTGCTCAATTGGCCAGAACTCCGCCGTCCACGGGCAGATTGGCGCCGGTCATCCACGACGACTCGTCCGAGCCGAGGAACACGGCGCACCAGGCGATATCGTCCGGCGTACCCAGGCGCTGCATCGGGATGCGGGCAAGGATCTCCGCGGCGATCGGTCCGCTCGTAGCATTGGCGCCCGCGGTGGCCGGCGTCACGACCAGACCCGGCGAGATCGTATTCGCACGAATCACGGGAGCCCCTTCGAGCGCCAACTGACGGGTCATTGCGAGCACCGCGCCCTTGCCCGCGCAGTGCGCGACCATGCCGAAATTCTTGCTGCCCCGGAAGGCATTCACCGAAGCGAAGTTGATGATCGATGCCCGCCCGCTCGCGAGCAGATAGGGCCACGCCGCCCTGCAGGCGAGAAAGACGATGTCGACCTCGCCTTTCATGGTGTCGGCCCACTGCGGCAGGTAGCTCATGTCGGCTGCGCGCGCCATGTGGGGTGCAATGGCTGCGGCGTTGACGAGGATGTCGATGCGGCCGTGTACGGCGCCCGCGGCCTGGACGAGGCGCAGGGCGTCGCTCTCCAGGGTCAGGTCGCAGGGGTGCAGGCTCGCGAGTGCAAGCCCCTCGGCGCGCGCAGCCGCCACGGTGGCGGCGGCAGTCTCCGAATTGAGGTCGCAGCCGATGACGGTCGCGCCCTCGCGCGCGAATCGCAGCGCGATACCGCGCCCGATGCCGGCGCCGACACCCGTGACCACGGCGACCTTGCCGGCGAGACGACCGCTCAAGGTGCTGCTCCGTCGCGTCCCGAAGACCCCTCGAATTTGGGTTCGTGATACGGCCGACCGGTCTTGAACACCCGGGCCTCGAGGCTGTCGGGATTCAGAACCGCCGACTGCGGCGTCTGCTCACCGGGCGTCACGAAGTCGTAGACGACGCGTTCGTGGGCGATCAGAGAGTAGGATTTTTCCAAATCGACGAACCCGCCGTAACTGTTTGAAAGCTCGGTGCGTAGCTCTGGATCGGAACCGAGGCGCAGCGCGTCTTCCAGGCCATCGAACCAGAGCTCCTCCATACCGAGCGGCGGGTCGATGCTGGCACGCTCGAACAGGGTGCCGGCCCGATTGCCGCGAAACTCTGCCACATCGATCACGCAGGGCAGGTTGAGTTCGTACTTACGCAAGCCGCGATCCGCGAGCAGCGCGAGCACGCGCGGCGCATGCCGCTCGCGCCATTGCCCGACCATGTCCGCGTCGCTGCGCCCGGCCTGCTTGGCGAGGCGATGGATCACTTTGACGCCCCCGGAGCAAAAATCCGCGCGCCGGAAGCGGGTTTCTCCCTGGAGATAGGCGATCTCCATCGCCGAATCACTGAAGGAATGGGGTTGCATCTGCTCGGTATAGTCCGGACCCGGGGTCGTCGTCTCGAGCTTGTCGGTCCAGTGTTCCGCATAGCTTTCCCAGCCCATCGCGGGGCCGCGCAACACCCGCAACTCATCCGGGATGTCTGGATTCGCGTAGTGCTGCACGTAGCGCCTGAAGCGCTGCATGCTGGGCGCCGTGTGCAGCATCAGCGAGACGTGGATGAACGCCCATTCGTAAAAAAATCGCTCACGTGTCCAGCCGGGCTTGTGCCGACTGATGATGATGAACTTGATCATGCAGGAGCCGTTGGGCGATCGCGCTCATGGGCTCGGGCGTCGAACTCGGCGAACGTCTCACCGCGCCTCGCGAGCCGGACCAATAAATCAGCCGCCGTCCAGTCTGCGGCCCCGTGGACTCCTGCATAGCGCTCGATGCCGGCGACGACATCGGCAAGCCCCAGCGTATCGGCATAAAACATCGGCCCTCCGCGGCGGCGCGGGAACCCATAGCCATTGCACCAGATCGCGTCGATATCGGCGGCCGAGGCGGCGATGCCGGTGGCCAACAGCCTCGCGCCCGCATTGATGAGACTCAGCATGCAGCGGCTCACGATCTCCTCATCACCGAGCGTCCGACGCGTGATCCCGAGGCGCGCCGCCTCGGCGGCAATCAGGGCATCGACGTGGCTGTCGGGGATCGGCGTTCGCGAGCCGGGGTCGTACCGATACATGCCCGCGCCCGTCTTTTGCCCGAGCCGTCCCGCCTCGACCAAGAGGTCGGCGACCCGGTAGTAGCGCGGATCGTCGGACTGCTTGATCGCGCCATGGCGTACCTGATAGCCCACGTCGAGACCCGACAAGTCCCCCACCGCGTGCGGTCCCATGGCCATGCCGAAGTCGGTGAGCGCCCGGTCGACCTGGACGGGACTCGCGCCTTCCAACAACATCCGTTGATTCTCGCGGCCATAGGCGTAGAGCATCTTGTTGCCGACGAAACCAAAGGCATTGCCGACGACGATCCCGAGCTTGCCCATGCGTTTCGCGAGCACCAAGGCGGCGGCGACCGCATCGGGGTCGCTCGCGCGTCCCCTGACGATCTCCACCAAGCGCATGATGTTCGCCGGGCTGAAGAAATGCATGCCGATGACCCGGGAGCGGCGCTCGGTGGCCGAGGCGATCGCATCGATGTCGAGCGTCGAGGTATTGCTCGCCAAGACGACGCCCGGCCGGCAGCTGCGATCCAGAGCTGCGAAGACTTCGCGCTTGACTGCCAAGATCTCGACGATCGCCTCGATCACGAAGTCCGCGCTCGAGGCGGCGGCGATTTCGCCGGCCGGGGATACCCGTCGAAACGCCGCTGCGCCCGCGTCGGCGCTGAGCCGTCCTTTCGCAACCGATGCCTCGATCGAAGCGCGGATCCGTTCTGTTCCCGCGGCCAGCGCCGCCGGCTGCGGATCGATGAGCGTGACCTCGAATCCGGACGTCGCGAGATTGAGCGCAATCCCCGTGCCCATGGTGCCGGCGCCGACGACGGCGACCCGCGAGATCGCCGGCGCCGACGATCCTGCAGCAACGGGGAGGCGTTGACGCTCGGCAAAGAACAAGTGTCGCAGTGCCCGCGAAGCGACCGAAACCCGGCATTGCTCGAACCGCCGGCGCGACAAGACCAGCGCTTCATCGAACGGTCGATGAAACGCGGCCTGGACGCACTCGAATATGAATTCCGGCGCGTCCAAGCCGGGCAGGTCGGCGATCGCACGGGCGGCGCGGGCACGACAGTCGCTCTCGAGTTGTAGAGAGGCCTCGATGCTTCGCTCGCGCAAGGGCCGTGGACCGGCCCCCTGGTCCAGCAATTGCATCGTATAACGCAGCGCAGCCGCCAGCACGGGTCCGTCGATGATCGCGTCGACGACCCCGAGTTCGAGCGCACGCGCTGCGCCGATCGGCTTGCCCGAGAGCATGAGGTCCAAGGCAGCAACGGGATCGATCAGGCGCGGCAGCCGCTGCGTGCCGCCGGCACCCGGCAGCAAGCCGTAGGTGATCTCGGGCAAGCCGATCGACAGATCCTCCGTGCACGTGCGGTAATGGCAGGCGAGCGCAAGCTCGAATCCGCCCCCGAGCGTAGCGCCATGCAGCGCCGCGACGACGGGTTTGCCGCAGGCCTCGAGCCGCAACAACACGTCGTTGAGCAACGGTTCGAGCGCCGGCGCGTCGAACTCCCGCAAATCGGAGCCGGCGATGAAGTGTCGGCCGGCGCCGTGGATCAGGATGGCGCGGGCGGCCGGATCGGCATCCATCGCACGGATCGCCGCCAACAACGGGATGCGCACCGCTTGCGCGAGCGCATTGACGGGCGGACGGTCGATCTCGATGACCGCAATCCCCTCGACAATAAGCTGACTGACGAGCATGGGCTATGGCGCTCCCGGGCTCATGGACTCTGTCGCGGGCTCATACCCTCTCCATGGCAAGTGCGATTCCCTGTCCCACGCCGATGCACATCGTGCATATCGCCCGCCGTCGACCCGTGCGAGCCAGCTGATTGAGCGCCGTGGTCACGAGACGCGCCCCGCTCGCACCCAAGGGATGACCCAGTGCAATCGCACCGCCGTAGGCATTCACGTAGTCCGCGTCGTCGGGAATGCCGAGAGCCCGCAGCACGGCGAGTGCCTGCGCGGCAAATGCCTCGTTCACCTCGATCACGTCGAACGCCGAGAGAGGCAGTTGCAAGCGGCCGAGCAGCTTGTGCGTGGCCGGTACGGGACCCATGCCCATGATGCGCGGTTCCACACCGGCAACTGCGACGCCGAGGACGCGTGCCCGCGGCGTCAACCCGTGGCGCCGAGCCGCCGTTTCGCTGGCAACGAGGACTGCCGCGGCGCCGTCGTTGATTCCGGAGGAATTGCCGGCCGTGACGCTGCCGCCTTCGCGGAAGGGGGTCGGCAGACGCGACAAGGCATCGAGGCTCGTGGCACGCGGATGTTCGTCCCGATCGACGCTGTGCATTTCGCCCTTCTTGCCGGCAACGGCAACCGGAACGATCTCGCTCGCAAAGAGTCCCCGTGCCTGGGCCGCGAGCGCCCGCTCCTGGCTGCGCAGCGCAAAGCGATCCTGGTCCCCGCGGCCGATATTGAAACGAGCCGCGACGTTTTCCGCGGTCTGCGGCATCGTATCGACGCCATGTCGCTCCTCGAGCAGCGGATTGACGAATCGCCAGCCCATGGTCGTATCGAACATCTGCACGTCGCGACCGAAGGGACTCGCCGCCTTGCCGATCACGAACGGCGCGCGGCTCATGCTCTCGACGCCGCCGGCAAGCACCAAGTCCGCCTCGCCGCTGCGGATCATCCGGCTTGCCGCCGCGATCGCATCGAGTCCGGAACCGCAGAGTCGATTGACGGTGAGGCCCGGAACGGTCTCGGGCAGCCCGGCCAGCAACAGTGCCATGCGCGCGACGTTGCGATTGTCCTCGCCCGCCTGATTCGCGCAGCCCAAGATGACGTCGTCGATGAGGGCTGCATCGAGTTGCGGGTTGCGGGTGAGCAGTGCGCTCAAGGGAATAGCGCCCAAGTCGTCGGTGCGAACCGCAGACAGCGCTCCCCCATAACGGCCAAAGGGTGTTCGAACGGCATCGCAGAGATAGGCGTCCAGCATCAGTTCTCGAATCCGTAAAGCGCGGCCGGGTTGTCCGTGAAGATCCTCTCGCGCAAGGCGGTATCATTGACCCAGGAGTCGAACAGATCCAATAGATTACCGACATTCGGCGGGTTGTCGTTGAGTCCGATATACGGCCAATCGCTACCCCAGAGCAGCCGGTCGGGCGCCGCCCGCAGCAAGGCGTCGTGAAACGGTCGCACGTCGGCATAGTGCGGCGCTTGCGTGGAGTTGCGAATGACCGTGAGCTTCACCCAGATCCGACCGGTGTCGAGCAGTCCGAGCAGCGCCTGGAAGTCCGGATCCGCAACACCGGCTGCGCTCTTGAAATAGCCCATGTGATCGAGGACCAGCGGAATACCCAAGCTGAGCAGCGCAGGCGCCGCGGCGACGAAGCGCTGACAGTTGGACCAGATTTGCGCGTGCCAGTCGAGTGCGTGCAGGCGCGGGCCCCACTCGAGCAGGTCCGCGAGGGTCAACGTGCCCGCGGGTGAGCCCGCGACCGAAGCGTCGGTCTCGGTGAATCGGATGCCGCGGACTCCGCTTTGATTCATGGCGGCAAGATCGGCATCAGGCGTAGCCGACGGCACGACGACGATCCCGCGCAATCGATCCGGCGCTCGCGCCAGCGCATCCAGCGTGCCGCGACAATCGAAGCCGTTGGCGGCCGCGTGCACGAGGACCCCGCGGGCCATGCCGACCCGATCGAGCATGGCGACGTAGTCCTCGAACGGCGCCAGTGGCGGCGTATAGCGCCGCTCCACCGCCAGCGGAAAGCGGTCATAGGGACCGAACACGTGCGCGTGCGTATCACAGGCGAGCGCCGGGAGCGGCTTAGACGGTTTGCTGACCGGGCGGGGCTGCATACGGGGAACGCGGTCGCTTAGTGGCCGATGAACACGGGCGCACGCTTCTCGACGACCGCCCGCACGGCCTCGCGCGCATCCGCCGTCGCCATGAGCTTCGTGCTGCACGACTGCTCGTATTCATAGCCCTCCTCGACCGGCATGCCCTCGACGTGGTTGAGCGCCTCTTTGGCCATGCGTAATCCGAGCGGGCTCTTGCGGGCGATGATCTCCGCCAACTCATGGGCGGCCGGCAACAGTCGACGCGGCGCGACGACTTGTTCGACCAGTCCGACGCGGTGCGCCTCCCAGGCGCTGATCGGTTCACCGGTGAAATACATCAATCGCAGCATGCCCGGCGGCAGCAAGCGGCCGAGGTGCGCACCCCCGCCGCAGCGGCCGACGTTGACCTCGGGCATTGCAAAGCTCGCTTTTTCCGATGCGATACGCATATCGCTGACGGCTGCGAGCACGGCACCGGCACCGAGCGCAGGACCGTTGATGGCCGCGATCACGGGAATGCGGCATAAACGAATGGATTTGAACGTGGCGCGCACGACCGCGGCGCGCGCGGGATCTTGTTCCGGGGTGGCGGCCAGGAACTCTTGGAGATCGAGTCCCGCGCAGAATGCCTTCGTCCCGGCAGCAGTGAACACGACGCAATGGACGTCGTCCCGCAAACTGATCGCATCGAAGGCCTCCCCGAGGCGCCGATACCGATCGAGCGTGAGAGCATTCACGGGCGGAGCGTTCAAGGTGATCGAGATCACCTTGCCCGCCTGCTCAACGACGATATCGTTCATTTCTGCTGGTCCCCCGTAGCAAAGGTCACGAGCCCCGGTCCGCAGTCTCGCCGAACGGGACGCGGAGCGGCAGATGCTCGCCGGCAAGGCTGGTATACTGAATTCGTTAATTCCGGGGGAGTGTAACGCTGTTGGATCTCGAGGCATTGCGGGTCTTCGTGCAGGTCGCCGAGTTGGGTAGTCTGACCAAGGCGGCCGTGCTGCTCGATACGGTGCAACCCGCCGTCAGCCGAACCATCGGGACCTTGGAACGCGATTGTGGCGGCCGTCTGTTCCACCGGACCGGTCGCGGCTTGGTGTTGACCGAGTTCGGCGAACAAGTCCTCCCCCGCGTCAAGGATCTGCTGCTGCAGTCCAGCCTGCTCGCGGACGAAATGAAATCGGGCGGGGGCCTGGCGACCGGGGAAGTTCGGCTCGGCATCCTGCCCTCCTTGGCGGATCCCGCCATTTACAAGCTGTACGCCAAGGCCAGGGACCTGTTTCCAAATGTTCGCCTGCACATTCTGGAAGGCTCGACCGGACAGATCGATGAATGGCTCAGCAACGGTCGCATCGACATTGCCATCCGCTTCCGCTACAGCGACGCGGTGAGCCCCAACGAACACGTGCTCGGCGCCGTCGGGACGTACCTGGTGTCCGCGCCCGGCGATGCCGTCACGGAAGGTCCGACGATCGAGTTTCAGGCCCTGCATGGTCTGAAGTTGGTGTTGCCGGGGTTTCCAAACCCCTTGCGCGTCGCGCTGGACCATTTTGCGAAACAGAACCGGGTTGCGCTGACCGTGGTGCTGGAGGCCGATTCCTTGCCGATCCAGAAAAAGATGGCGGCAATCGGCGAAGCGTATGCAGTGCTCGCGACCCATGCGGTCACGAGCGAGGTGGCGGCGGGGACGCTGCAGGTATCGAGGCTCGTCAATCCGAGCCTCGAGCGCAAGATCGAACTCGCGACGACCACGCAGAAGCCCTTGTCGCTCGCCTGCCGCGAGATCGCGAGTCTCGTGCGCCGCATCTACGAAGAGATCTTCGCGAACGCCTCGTAGATCTCGGGATTCACGACGCTCGCCGGGCGTTCGCCGCGCAGCACGGCGACGAGACTGTGCACCGTCGACAAGGCGACCCGCTCGACGGCTTCCCGGCCGAGGCTCGCCATGTGCGGCGTCACAATGATGCCCGGCACGCCGATCAACGGGCTGCCGTTCTGAGTTCCTTGCTTGCGCAGCACGTCGACCGCGGCGCCGGCGAGGTGGCCGCGAGCAACGGCGTCGGCGAGCGCCTGCTCATCGACGAGTCCGCCGCGCGAGGTGTTGATGAGATAAGCACCTTGTTTCATTTTCGCGAGCGCTGCCGCATCGATGAGGTTGGCGGTTCCGTCGTTCAGCGGCGCATGCAAGGACAGGAAATCGCCATCCTGCAACGCCTGGTCGAGCGATACGATCTCGATTCCGTGGGCTGCCGCGTACGCCGCGTCCGGACGGCGGCTCACCGCGAGCACGCGCATGTCGAAACCGCGGGCGCGTTGTGCGACCGCCTTGCCGATGTGTCCGAGGCCTACGATGGCCAGGGTCTTGCGCCACACTTCGGTACCGATCACGCGGTCCCAGCCGCCCTGCGCGACGCCGGCCGCCGCTTTGCAGATGCCGCGCGCCGCCGTCAGCATCAGCCCCAAGGTAAAATCCGCGACGCTTTGGTCGTTGACGCCGGCGGCGACGGTCACCGCGATGTGGCGGCGCGTCGCCGCGGCCATATCGACCGTGTCGAAGCCCGCCGCCGGACGCGCAATGACCTTCAAGTTGACGGCGGCATCGATCAGACGACTCGATACGGGCTCCATCGTGAACACGAGCGCCTCCATCTTGGTGCTCTGGTCGATGAGCCGAGCCTCATCGACGGGCCAGACCGTCGTCGCGACCGTGAGTTCGCAGCCGGCCTCGCGCAGGTAGGCCATGGCCGCAAGCGAGTCCGAGACGGATTTGGCCGTGATCAACACCCGACCGAGCGTGCTCACCGGCGCTCTCCTGGGGGGATCACGGGCAGCAGGAGCTGCGAGGGGTAGCGTTCGTTGTGATAGATGTTGTGCACGACGGTCTTGCTGCTGCACACGTGATACGGCACGTATTCACAGTTGTTGCCGAACCCCGAACCCGTCGGCAGATCGAGCGAGGTGATCTCGAGACAGATCCGGTGACCTCGCTCGAACAGGTTCGCGGTCGACATCAGTTCGACGCGGTACGCGTTGATCTCGCCCGGCACGACTTTGGCGCGGGCCGCGCGCGTGAGCTTGTGCCAGGGCTTCCAGGGCGTGGTTCGGTCAGGATCGAGTGCCCGGTATGAGGCCTTGAGCCAGCCGCGCGTCAACTCGCGCTCGGGCAGGTCGGGAACGTCGACCTCGCCCTCGCGCGCCGTTTGCACCGACACGTCGGGGCCGACGTCCTTCAAGATGATGATCCAGCTCGTATCGTCCTGATCGATCGAGGCAAAGAAGGTCAGGGAGATCGGTCCGATGACCAGCGTATCCTCGGCCAAGGGGTCGGTCATGTAGCGCAGGCGCTCGATCGCGCGTGTCTGGGTGGGCGGCATCTGGGCAAAGGTGTCGGGAGCCTGATAGCCATCCCTTCCGCCGCTCACGAAGGGCTCGGTGCGCAGCCGTTCCCAACTATGCAGGAAGTACGGAGTCCAGCGCGTTTCGGGCAGCGGCCAATCGGCCGCCGTACGCCAGGCATTGGCTCCCATGACCCAGACCTTGACCGGTGGCTCGTCGAGGATCCCGGTATCGATGCCCTTCAGCCAATAGTCGTGCCAGCGCAGCATTTCGTCATGAATCGCGCGGAACGGCCGCTCCATGTGGGTCGGGCCCGTGATCAGGAGTTTCTTCGGAACCGAGATGCCGCCGTACCAGTTTTGGGCGCCCATCAGGTGCATCTTGTAGGTGTAGGAGTGCCAGCCCGCGCCCGTATACGCCGGAATCTTGATCCGCGCCATCGCCGCTTCGCTCTCCTCCATCGCCCCTTCTTTTTCATAGAGGTCGAGAATGTGCCCGAACAGCCGCGGGTGGATCTGGCCCTTTTGCGTCAGTAAATTGTAGATCGGCGTGTAGATCCGATAATCGGGATCGGCCATGGCTTCGCGCCACTGGGCCTCGCGCTCGGGCGGCAATTCCTCGGGTCGGCCGTGGCCGCCGTGATGCACCGACTGGCCATCGAGCAAGTAGAGCATCACGTGCAGCATGCCGCCGGGATAGCGGTCGTGGATCGCGCCGTAGGCCGGCATCGCATCGAACGGAAAGATCGATTTCAAGTGGGGCGGCTGCAACATGGCGGCCTGCCACTGCGAGGCGGCATAGGCCGACAGGCCGATCATCCCGACGTTGCCGTCGCACCACGGCTGCACGGCGATCCACTCGATCAGGTCATAGAGATCCCACTCGGGCGCGCCGCCGTCTTCGGATTTGCCGAAGCCGCGAGGATTGCCGATCACGTGCACATAGCCCCGCGACACCAGGTAATCACTGTCGCCCGCCTCCGCTCCGCCTTGCCAGATCGCCGACCACGCAGGCTGCGGCGGCAGCGCCTTCGCGACGTCCGGCGTCTGCAGATCTTTGTTGTGTCCGGCGATCGCGAGCAGCGCCGGAAATTTGCCGTCCGTATCGGGGCGATAGAGGTCCACGCAGAGCCGGACTCCGTCGCGCATCGGTGCCATCACGTCCTTGTCCCAACGCATCGAGTCGACGACCAGCGGCGGTTGGTACGAAGACTCCGTGGTCGGAACGGCGTGCTGTGTGCCTTTGCTGATCATTGGGCGAATCTCATGGAGGGGTCCCATTGGAATTGGCATGAACGGGTAAGGGGTTCGCAGTTCCCGGCGGCAGCGGAATCTCGTGGGCATTCAAGGTCATCGCGACCATGGCGTAATACCCCAGGAGCGCGGTCAGTTCGACGATCGCGATGGAACCGAACGCCGCGAGCACCGCTTGATAACAGGGCTCGTCGACGAAGTGACTGCGGTGCAGCGTGCTTGAATAGTCGTAGATGAGTTCTTCGTCGAGGTCGGCGAATTGCGGTCGGGTTCCTCGGCGAATGGCCTCGATGACACCGGGCTCGAGACCGCCCTTCAAAGCCGGTCCCTCGTGCGCGTACCACTCGAACTGGCAATCGAAGTGGCGCGCGGTCGTGAGGATGGCGAGCTCACTCAAGCGCGGCGGCAAGCTTGTCCGATAGCGCAACAGTTCCCCCAGTTGTTGCCACTTGTCGGCAAGTTCCGGGTTCAGCAGCGCGGCGCGCAAGGGACCGTGCAGCTTGCCGCGCGTGCGCACGACCTCGTCATAGACTCGGCGCTGTTCGCCGGTGAGCTCGTCATAGGCAGGCAACGCAATTCGCGCCATGTTCCAGCACCTCGATTCCCGAACACCAGCCACGCGTCGCGGACGATTCGCGGCGCTCAGATGACGCCGCGGCCCCTGAGCCCGGCCAGTTTGTCGTCCGTGAATCCGAGCTCGCGAAACACTTCGAGATTATGCTCTCCCAAGAGCGGCGGCGATCGGGTCTGTGTGCCGGGGACGGCGTCGAATCGCATCGGCGTGCCGATTCGCGGCACGGTTCCCGATAGTGGGTGCGGACTCTCGCCGACCATGCCGCGAAATTTCACCTGGGGATCCTCGAAGACTTCCGGAATGGTATTGATCGGACCCGCAGGAACGCCGGCGATGTCCAGGGCGCTGACCCACTCGTGACGGGTCTTCTCACGCAGCCGTGCATCGATCAGCGGCCGCAGCGCGTCGAGGTTGCGAACGCGGGACGCATTCTTCGCGAAGCGCGCTTCGACCGACAGTTCTGGCATGCCCAGCACCTCGCAAAACTTCGCGAATTGACCGTCGTTGCCCACGGCCACGGCCATCGTGCCGTCGCTGCACGCGAACACGTCCTGGGGTTGGATATTCGGGTGGGCGTTGCCCGTGCGCTGCGGCGTGTTGCCGCTGATCAGGTAATTCATCGCCTGATTGCTGAGAGTGGCCACCATGACGTCGAGCATGGCCACGTCGATCAAGACTCCGCGCCCCGTCGCCTCCCGGCCCGCGAGCGCTGCCAGCACCGATACGGCGGCGTACATTCCCGACATGAGGTCGACGATCGGCAGGCCGACCTTCTGAGGGCCCCCGCCCGGTTTCCCGTCGCGTTCCCCCGTGATGCTCATCAGGCCTCCCATGGCCTGGATCATGAAGTCATAGGCCGCCTGATCGCGGCGCGGTCCGTCTTGACCGAAGCCGGTCACCGAGCAATAGATGATCTTGGGGTTCACGGCCTTCAGGTCTTCGTAGCCGAGGTGGTAACGCGCCAAGGTGCCCGCCTTGAAGTTTTCCAACACGATGTCGGAGCGCGCCGCGAGTTCTCGAATGATCTCCTGACCCTCGGGTTTGTCCAGGCTCACCGTGACGGACCGCTTGCCGCGATTGACCGCGAGGTAATACCCCGCCTCGCCGGTTTCTGCGCCCGTGCGGTCACGCAGGAACGGCGGTCCCCAGCCGCGCGTGTCATCCCCTGCGCCCGGTCGCTCGACCTTGATGACGTCGGCACCGAGATCCGCGAGGATCTGGCCGGCCCAGGGGCCCGCCAGCACCCGGCTGAGGTCCAACACCCGGATATGAGATAACTGGCCCATTACTTAGTCTGCCTCTGTGTCGTGTTCCCGCGGCTGCAGGCCATGCACCCTTCCTGCAGACTCTGGCCCAACACACGCCGGCCCGGCTAGGGCAGGCGGCACAAAGCAGGTATACGCGGGACCACATGGCAGACTCCGGCAATCGGAATATGCTGGCCGCCACTCGCCATGCGAACACCCCACAAAACTTTCTATGGCTGGGCGGTCGCCGTTGCCGCGGCCTTCGGGATCGGCTGCGGCATCGCGGTGATCATCCCTGCCATGCTCGGGCTGCTGGTGGCGCCGCTGCACGCGGAATTCGGCTGGAGCTCGCGGCAGATCTTCCTCGCGCCGCTGTTCAATACCGTGACTCTGATCTTCGTCGCACCTTTCATCGGCAGCATCGTGGACCGCTTCGGCGCGCGCCGCGTCATCTGCCTGTCGTTTCTCGCCGAGGCCTTGATCGTCGCCTCGTTCTCCCAGATCGACGGCGACATCCACGGGTTCTATGCACGCTTCGTCGCGCTCTCGCTGTTCGCCGCCGGCACGACCACGATCAGCTTTGCGCTGGTCATCTCCCGGTGGTTCGACCGGCGCCGCGGCCTCGCGCTCGGCATCGCGCTCGCGGGCTTCGGAACCGGCGGTGCCCTCTGGTCCTTGCTGCTGCGCTGGCTCATCGACCATGTCGGCTGGCGCCAGATGTATTTGTACCAGGCGGCGATCATCGTCGGCGTCACCCTGCCGCTGATCTTTTTCGTGCTCCGCGACACGCCGCAGTCCTTGGGATTGGAGGTCGATGGGGAGGCCCACCGGCAATCGCGCGGCGCGCGGGCCGCGGCGTCGGGCAAGACCTTGCGCGAGGCGTTTGCGCAAAGCCAGTACTGGCTGATGCTCGTTACGTTCCTGTTGGTCGGCACGGCCGTCACGAGCATCATTTTTCACATCGTTCCCCTGCTGAAGGCGCGCGGCGAGTCCGCCCAGCTCGCGGCGGAAGCGCAGGCCTCGATGTGGGTCGTGCTGGTCATCGGTCGGATCTCGACCGGCTGGCTCATGGATCGGTTCTTCGGCCCGCGCGTCGCGCTCGCGTTTCTCGTGCTGCCGATCATCGGCATCAGCCTGTTGGCCTCGGGCGCGATCGGCGCGACGGCGTTCGCCGCTGCCATTCTCGTCGGCCTCGCGGCCGGCGCGGAAGCCGACATCATCGCCTACCTCGTGAGCCGCTATTTCGGGCTCAAGCATTACGCGACGATCTACGCGACTTATTTCGCGATCTATGCACTCGGATCCGGAATCGGGCCCGCCGGCACGGCCTGGGCCGTGGAACGAGCCGGCGGCTATGGCCCTGTACTCTGGTTCCTCGCCGGCCTCCTCTATGTGGCTGCCGCACTCTTGTGGCGGTTCCAGCCATTTCCGGCGGCCTACCGACCCGCCTCCCCCCTCGAGCCCGACTTGGTGACCGCAACATGACGAAGCCAGCGATCAAATCCATCCGCCGCCGCGCGCTTGCAGCGGCAGCGATCGTGCTCTGCAGTTGGCTGCCGCCGCCGCAAGGAGCCGTGGCCGCGGCATCCCTGAAGGATTACGCGGTCATGGTCTTCAGCCGGCCGCTCGCCGGCAAGGACAGCGATTTCAACGACTGGTATGAGCATGAGCATCTACCAGACATGCTGGCAATCCCGGGCTTCACTGCGGCGCAGCGCTTCGTCACCGTGAAGACCGGCACGCCCACCTCGACGCTGCCGCCTTACCTCGCGCTCTATGACGTGGCGACGAGGAATCTCGATGCCACCAATGCCGAGGTCGGCCGCCGCATGACGAACGGGTCTTTGCGCAAGGGCGATGCCATCGATTACCCCGGCATCGTGACCGTCATTTTCGCCCCGCTGGGCCCGCCGCAGTTCGCGAAGCGGTTGGCAGGTACTTCGGCGGCGCCCAAGATCGCCGGCCACGATGAACTCAAGACCTTCGAGCTGATCGTCTTCAGCAACGCCGTGAAGGGCCAAGACGCCCAATTCAATCATTGGTACGACAGCATGCATGTGCCGGATGTCCTGCACGTACCCGGCTTCCTCTCGGGCCAGCGCTTCAAGCTCGCCCAGAACAAGTCGGCCGGTATCGACATCCCGCGCTATCTCGTGCGCTTCGAATTCGAGTCCTACGACCTGGACTCGACGATCGCCGAGATCGGTGCGAGGATCAAGTCCGGGCAGACGCGGATGAGCACGACGATGGCGCCGGATCCGATGGTGTATTTCGATATGCCCCTGGGCTTGCGCGTGACCGCGAAGACGGCGGCGAAGTAGAGGCAGCGGCGAAGTAGAACGACTCAGCGGTCGTCGACGGCCTCGGTGGCGATCGTCGACGGCCGGCGCTTGAATTCGGCCTGCCAGGCGGCCAGTGCGGGGAGTTGGTCGCGCCAAGCCAGGGATTCGAATCGCAAATCGATATAGCCCAAGGCACAGCCGAGCGCGATATGGCCCACGCTGAAGGGCGCCGCCGTGAATTCGGGCACCTCGGCCTCGAGCATGCGCAGGCCCGCGTCGACCTTCAAGTCGAACGCTTCGATCAAGGCCGGTAACCGGCGGTCCGCGGGACGTTCGCGCTCGTTGCGCCACAGGATCAGCGCATCGAGCATCTCGCTGCCGAAGGCGCGCCAACGCAGCGCGCGCCAGCGGTGCTCGGGCTCGGTGGGATGGAGTTTCGGCCCCGCATGCAGGCTGTCGAGGTATTCGACGATGACGTCGGAATCGAACAAGGCAAGGCCCTCGTCCGTGATCAACGTCGGAATCTTGCTCCAGGGATTGTCCCGCATCAGCGCGGCGTTCGGCTCGAGCATCGCGGCCACCGAGCGTATCCGTTCGATGCGCCCTACCATGCCGGTTTCGTGAGCGGCGATCATGACCTTGCGCACGAACGGCGAGCGCGGCGACCAGTGCAGCTTCATGGCGCTTCCTTGCGTGCGGCCTTGAGCGCCGCGAGAATCTCCGGCATGCGCTGCGCGGCGCTTGCCTCGATCTGGTCGTACAGGCTGTTGCCCGCGGCATCGATGCCGACCGTGCCCGGACCCAGATTCTCGACCCGCAATTTCGTGAGGCGGTAGTGCAGGAGGAGGTCCTTCCATGCGACCGCCACAACCTCGCGAATCGCATTCGAATACAGGGTGCATCCGCCGCCCGGGAACGACAAGTAGACGCAGCCCTGCTCCTGCATGGCACGCGCCGACGCGGCATCGAGTCCCCCCTTGCCGCCGACGGCGCGCAGCCTCAGGCTGCGGATCAAGCGGGGCATGAACGGATTGAAGCGTGTGCTCGTGGTCGGATTGATGTAGACCACCTCCATGCGGTCATCGACCTCATGCTGATAACCGCCGAATTGCAGCAGCACCTGGCCGCTGAGATCGATCGGCAGTGCCTCATTGCGCTCGACGTAGTCCAGCATGCGTTGATGGGTCGGCAATCCTGCCGTCATGATCAGCTCACCGCTCAGGTAGACGAGATCGCCGGCCGACAAGGACCGGACCTGGGTTTCGCTGAGCGGCAGCTGGAGATGATGTATCGTGCTCATCTATTCGAAATACTCGACGCGGCCGGAGTCGAATATGCGCGCACTGGCGCGGCGATTGATCCAGCAATTGAAGCACACGGCCACGGGCGTGAAGCCGTGGCCGGCCGAGTAATTGACGTGTACGGCCATGGCCGTGCTGTCGCCCCCCGTACCCATGGGCCCGAAGCCCGTGCTGTTGACCGCCGCCAGCAGCCGCTTTTCCATCGCGGCCACGATCGGCTCGGCATGCGGGTGACCGAAAGGCCGCAGCATGGCCTCCTTGGCCATCTTCGCCGCATAATCGAACGTGCCGCCGATGCCGATGCCGACGACGACCGGGGGGCAATGCTGAGAGCCGGCCTTGAGGATCACGGACATGATGAATGCCTCGATCACGTCGAGACTCGGGAAGCTGAAGATCTCCAACGCCGCCCAGCGGCCCGAGCCGAGCGCCTTCGGCGAACAGGTGATTTCCACGTAGTCCGCGCCATCGATCAGGTCGAATGTCACGATGGGCATGTCTTTGCCTTTGTAGCCGCGCTCAAGGGTCAGGGGGTTCGTCACGTGCTGCAACAAAGGCGGTGAACTCGTGCGTACCAGTTCGTCGAACCCGTCGACGATGGCGCGCTTGAAATCCCCCTCGAGCCTCACCCGCGTGCCCAGCCGGACGAAGAACACGGGGATGCCGGAATCCGAGCAGACGAAGTGCCCTTGTCGCTCCGCCGCATCCGCGCTCTCCAGCATGATGCGCAGCGTCTTGCGGCCCGTGTCGCTGCGCTCGGAGTGAAAGGCAGCGCCGAGCGCCGCCTTCGTGTCTTCCGGGATCTTGCGCAAGGACGCCGCGTAGAGCGACGCAGTAACTTCGCGAACGAGTTCGTAGCTGACCGCCATCCCCTCTCCTCGTCGGGTGTCGAAACGGGGCATGCTCGAGGCATCCCCGATCGAGAGCATATGCCTACCGGCGGATGCGCGGCAGCGGAGACCGCATAAATCAGCTATGCGATTTCGGCCATGCGTCCGTGCGCGCAGCCATAGCTGAAATCGTATAGCAGATTTGCCCCCGATCCGTCTGCCGCACATGCTGACAAGCGCCTAGCCTCCCCGTCAGAGGCTCATTCGATGGGTCACAAAGAAAGATTTCAGCACTCGGACGGGGGTTCTATGTCCATCGCATCCACAACCATTGAGTCGAGAATCAAAGCCGCTGTCGTGTCAGCTTGTCTACTGACGCCCGTCGCAGGGTTGGCGGATACCGGCGACGCCTCCGGCGACAGCGCCGACAAACTCGACGAAATCGTCGTTACCGCGGAAAAGACGGTGGAAAATCTGCAAAAAGCCCCCGTAGCGATCACCGTGATCGACGCGGCGCAGTTGACGGCTCAGGGTGTGACGGACATTCGCGCCATCGACACGCTGGCACCCGGCATCGACATCGGTGACGAACGCGACGCAACGCAGATATTCATCCGCGGCATCGGCAGTGTCGAAGACACCGGCAATACGGATCCGGCGGTCGACGTCAACATCAACGAAGTCTATCAGCCGCGCAACACGACGACGAGCGCACTCTATGATCTCGACCGAGTCGAAGTGCTCTATGGGCCGCAGGGCACTCTGTACGGCCGGAATGCGGCCGGCGGCGTCATCAACATCGGAACCAGGATGCCCGGGAGTACCGCGGGAGGCAACGTCACGGTCGAGGTCGGCAACTACGGGCTGATCCATCCGTTCGGCGGCGTGGACATACCGATCAGCGATGTGCTGAAGACGCGCATCGCATTCAACTTCCTCGAACATGGCGGCTATCTGTCGAACGGCCTCGACGATGAAAAATCCGTGGCCGGCAGATTGACGGCGCTCTATACGCCGACCGACAGTTTGTCCCTGCTGCTCGTCGCCTCGGCCTTCCACCGCAGCGACCTCGGCAACGCCGTCATCAACCTGCCCCTGTTCAACTCCAATCAACCGTGGTTCTCACCGGGCAACCCGTATGACTACGGCCGATTCGGTCAGGGGTCGAATCAATCGATCTCGATCAAGCTCGTCGACAAATTGAGCGACCAATATACGCTGACCTATCTGCCCGCCTTCGTGAAATTCAACGATGCGAACGACACGGCGGCCGACGGGACGACCCTGTTCACGCGACCCTCGCAACAGCAGAACACTCAGGAGTTGCGTTTCTCGTCCAATACCGATCGGCTCAAGTGGCAGACCGGCGTTTACTACTTCCAGGCGAAGACCACCGAGGCCATCAAGGTGACGCCGGCCGATACGCCCGCACCTCCGGGTCTCGGCGATCCCGAACTTCCCGCCGGGGAGCAGGCGTCGGTGCCGGGTTATCTACACATCGACCTCAACCATTTTACGGAGAAAACGTCTTATGCGGCCTTCGGCCAGCTGACGTACTCCGTCGATGACGGCACCCGGGCGACGGCGGGACTTCGCTATTCCTGGGACCAGACTCAAGGCTATGGAAACGACACGACTCTGGTACCCATCACGCCGCCGGGCTCGCCGACCGGTCCCGTCTGCGCGAATTTCCTCTGCCCGATTCCCGGCGTCACCGGAATTCCGAATATTTTCACGGGCAACCAGATTACACGCGACGTATCCTGGAAAGTCGGCGTCGATCACGACTTGACTCCCTCCTCGATGGTCTACGCGAACGCGCAGACCGGCTACACGGAAGGCGGCTTCTTCTTTGCACCCGCTCCCGACAACACCTTCAGGCCGCAGCACGTGCTGGCCTTTGCCGTCGGCAGCAAGAACCGATTCCTCGACGAGCGGATTCAGGTCAATGACGAGTTCTTTTACTACAAATACACGGATTACCAACTCACGGTCTACAACCTCACGACGTCCGTGACGGACTACTATTCGGCGCAAAAAGCCGTCATCTACGGCGATCAACTGGACGTGAAGCTGCGCCTGAGTCAGGCCGACACGCTCACATTCGGGACCACGATCATGGATCCCCGGGCAAAGGACTTCTCAACGCCGATATCCCCTTTCGGTCCCGGTGGTCGCACGAACTTCAACGGCTATTCTCTGCCCTTTGCGCCGGAAGCCACATTTACCGTGAGCTTGCAGCACACGTGGAACTTCGCAAACGGCAGCTCCCTGTCGGGTCTTGCTTCGAACCACTACGAGGCTTCCAAATGGGGATCCTTCCAGCACGCGCCCGGCACGGACGTTCCGAGTTACGACAAGACCGATGCCACGCTCACCTATACGTTCGCCGGCGACGCATTCAGCGTGGCGGCGTGGGGAAAGAATCTGACCAACGCGATCAGCTACGTCACCGTCTCGACGGGCGGCAACCCGGGACCCGGATCCGCGCTCATTGATCCGCCGCGGACGTACGGCATGCGCTTCAGTTATAAATTCTAAGGTCAGCCCCTCGGATCGGACGGTGCGAGGGGATTCCGAGCGTGACCGACCTCCGATCGACTCAGAAAATCCAGGAGATGACCCGCGAATAACGCGGGATGCTGCAGCGTCATGTAATGGCCCGACGGCGCCTCCACGTAGGTCGACCCGGGGATCATGGCGGCGAGCTCGGCGCTGCGGCTTGCGGGACGCACGGTGTCCTGATTGCACCCGATGACGAGTGTCGGCACTGAAATCGAGGGCAAGGACTCGATCAGGTCGAAGTTCATGGTCATCCCGATCAGAGCGACGAAGGATTCCGGATCATGCGTCAACCAGCGCAATCGATGCCGTTCGAAACGTCGATGATCGGCGCGCAATGCGAGCGGATAGGTGACCGCGAACATCGCCTCGGAGATGCTGCGCATCCCATGTCTGGAAACCGCATCGATCCACGATTGCATTCTCTCGAGTGCCGCGCCTTTCGCGCCGCCGGGTGCGGGACTCGACAGTATCAGGCAGCGAGTCCGATCGGGGTGCTCGAGCGCGAAATGAAGGCACACGGCCGCGCCCAATGCCGCGCCCGCCAATGCGACAGGCTCCACGATCCCGAGAGCGCGGGAATGACGTCGTCCCAGCTTTCGAGGGAGCCGCCCATTTCATGGACCAATACGACCGGGACGCGGCCTTGGCCGCTGAGTTCGTAACGAAGACTCGCCCGATTGACTTCGATCCAGTCCGTCATGGCGATGGCTCTACCGCCCACTGCTGCCTGTCGAAGAAATCGCGAGCGGCGTCGATCAGCCGGCGTGGCGATACCAGACCAATAAAGTGGGCCGAATCGATTTCCTGGTATCGGGCGCGTTGCAGACGGCTCGCGAGGGCGCGGCATTCTTCTGCGGGTTTGATCGGATCCCCGGTGCAACCGATGATCAGTGCAGGACAGTGGATACGCGCATAAAGACTCTCGAGGTCGATGCGCGAGTAGGTCCGGCTGAGTGCGGCGAAGCTGCGCGGATCATTGGCCATGAACCTGAGCCGGTATTGCTCGAACTTGTCGGGATCGCTGCGGAATCGCTCGGGATAGGAGCGTTGCAGGCTGGCATCTGCAACGGCGCGCATGCCCTCGTGTTCCAAGAGCTGAGCGCGCTGCTCCAGTCCGGCGGCGGCGGCCGCGCTCAAGCCGCCGGTGACCGGACTCGTTGCGACGACGGCGGCGACCCGATCGGGGTGCCATGCAGCGAGCGCCAGCGCGATGGTTCCCCCGATCGCGGTGCCGAGCAGCCGGCAGCGGCCGCCGATCGCCATCACGTCGAGCAGCGCGATGAGGTCGGCCACCATGTTTTCGAGCGACAACGCAGTAACCCGCTCGGAGAGACCGAAGCCTCGTTGATCGTAGCGGAGCACGCGGCCGTCGCCGGCAAAGCCGGGGGCTACGGCGTCCCAGCTCTCGAGCGAGCCGCCGGCTTCGTGGATCAATACCGTGGTCTGACCGGCGCCGGTAATCTCGAAGCGGAGCGCAACGCCACCTGCTTCGGCCCATCTCATAGCGGCACGATCGGCAGCAATAGATGCGATGGGTAAGCCGCATCGCGATAGATCTTATGTACCGTCGTGCGGCTACTGCAGATGTGATAGGGAATGTATTCCACGTCAGTCATGCCGCCGACACCCGAGGGCAGATCAAGACTCGTGATTTCGAGGCATATTCGGTGACCGCGGCGGAACAGGTTGGCGGTGGACATCATTTCGATGGCGTACTCCAGTACCTCGCCGGGCGTGATGACCTGTTGGGCTTCGCGCGTCATCGGATGCCATGGCTTCCACGGCAGGGAGCGCCTCTGATCCAATGCGCGGTGGGAGGCCTTCAGCCATCCGCGGCTGATCTCTCGCTCCGGCAGCCCGGAACTGATTGTCCGTTCGCCCGGACGAGCGCTCTGAACCGCTTCATCGGGACCGATATCCTTCAAGATGACGATCCAGTTGGTGTCCGGCTGATCAATCGCAGCGTACAGCAGCAGCGCGATGGGACCGATGATCAAGGTGTCTGCGGCCAGAGGCGGTGTGAGGTAACGCAGCCGCTGCACGGTTCGCGTTTGCGTCGGCGGCATCTGCAGAAATCCGTCCGGCGCGGTGCAACCGTCGCGGCTCTCGGGCTCAAATGGCCGCGAGCGCAAGCGCTCCCAGCTGTCCAGGTAATATTTGGTCCACTCGGTCTCCGGCAGAGGCCAGGCCGTGGTGTGGCGCCAGCGGTTCGCACCCATGACAAAAACCTTGATCGGCGCTTCATCCAGGATGCCCGTATCGATGCCTTTGAGCCAATGGTCATACCAACGTACGATTTCCTCGTGGAACGACCGAAACGGCCGATCGAGCTGTGCCATGCCGGTGATCATGAGCTTCTTCGGTCCAGTCAGCGCGGCAAACCAGTTCTGCGCACCCAAAAAATGCGACTTATAGCTTTGTGCGTACCACCCCGTGCCGAGATACGCCGGGATGGTCACCCTGGAGAACGCCTCCTCGGCACGCCGTATGGCGCCCTCGGAGTCATAGGGATGCAGCATAGTCATGAAGAAAGGCTTCGCCTTCCGGCCTTTCATGGTCAGGATATTGTAGAGCGCGTGGTACATCACGAAATCGGGATTCGCGACGGCGGCCTCGTAGGCCTGACTGTCGGCGACCGAAAGTGTTCCCGCCGATTCGTGGGCCCCGTGGGTCACGGATCCGGACTCGATGACGAGCGGAAAGACGTGCAGCATCCCGCCGGGATTGCGATCCCTGAACTCTCGATAGGCGGGGCCGGGATCGTAAGGGAATATGGCTTTGAGTGACGGCGGCTGTTGGGCTGCCGCCTGCAATTGCGCTGCGCCGTAGGCGGATATGCCGATCATGCCGACATTGCCGTCGCACCATGGTTGTGTCGCCAGCCACTCGATGAGGTCGTAGAGATCCTGGTTCCCGGAACCGCCCCCCTCCGACCGGCCGCTCCCGCGGTTCGTGCCGATCACATGCACATAGCCGCGCGACACCAGAAAATTCGTGTCACCCGCCTCCGCGGCGCCCGACCACAGGGGTGACCACGGAGGCTGCGGCGAGACGACGGCGGCATATTCCGGCGACACCAATTCCTTGTTGTAGGGCGCAATGGCGAGCAACGCCGGCAGGCGCTCCGCGGTGTCCGGTCTGAAGATATCGATGCAAAGCCGGACGCCGTCCCGCATGGGCACCATGACGTCACGGTCGCCGATCAAACCCTGGTACAGGACTCGCGAGCGGTACTTTGAGGCAGGCTCGTCGGCCGTACCGTCGCTCCAGACCTCGTCGGGACTGTCGCCTGACTGCACGAGTCCTCCCCAGCTTTAGCCGATAACGCCGATAGCATATCCCGATCGAACGGGTCTGCCATGGGCGTATTCGTATAGCAGCTTTGCTCGATCTCCGCCGCGATCTCCTCCTGCAGAAAGCGCTACACTTCCTGATTTCGTTGGACGCTCAGGATCCTGCCGCCCTCATGCTTGCGCTGCTCTCATTGTCTCTCTGGCTGTATTTGGCATCGGCGCACGGTCGTTTCTGGTCATCGACGCCGCAGGTGCTGCCCGGCAGGTCGGTCGAACTGCCGGAGGTTGATGTGATCGTGCCGGCGCGCGATGAGGCCGCGACGATCGGCGCCGCGATCGGCTCCTTGCTCGCCCAAGATTACGCCGGCACATTCAACGTGATTCTGGTCGACGACGGATCGACCGACGGCACCTCGGCGGCGGCTGGCACCGCGCCCACATTGCGCAAGATTGAGGGGCAACCGAAGCCCGCAGGCTGGTCGGGAAAGCTCTGGGCGATGAGCCAGGGGATCATGGCCAGCCGCGCCCCGCTGGTGCTCTTCACGGATGCGGACATTGTGCATGATCCACGCCACCTTGCCGCGCTCGTAGCGCAATTGGAGCGCGGCCAGGTCGCCTTGGTCAGCGAGATGGTGCGCCTGCGGTGCACGAGTCTCCCCGAGCGCGCTTTGGTTCCGGCGTTCGTGTATTTCTTTCAGATGCTGTATCCCTTTTCCCGGGTGAACGATCCGCGGTCACGAACTGCCGCGGCCGCCGGCGGCACGATCTTGATTCGCCGCGAGGTCTTGCAGCGCATGGGCGGCCTGGCCAGGATTCGCTGCACCCTGATCGACGACGTGGCGCTGGCTGCGGCGGTCAAACCGTTCGCTCCGATTTATCTTGGCCATTCGGATCTCGCCGAGTCGATGCGCCCTTACTCAGACTTTGGCGACATCTGGCGCATGATCAGCCGCACGGCATTCACCCAGCTCCGCTATTCAGCGCTGCTCCTCGCGCTCACGTTCTGCGGCATGGCGCTGCTGTGGTGGGTTCCGGTTGGCGAGATGCTGATCGGGCACGGTGTGCACCGGGCGCTGGGGTTTGCCGCCTTCGCGCTGGCGGCGTGCACCTACTTGCCGACCTTGGCGCGCTACGGGAGGAGCCGGCTGTGGGCGTTTTGTCTGCCGCTGATCGCCGCATTTTACCTGGCGGCCACCTGCGGTTCGGCCCTGAATCACTGGTTCGGCGGCGGCGCTCGGTGGAAGGAAAGGGCCTACGAAGGCCCGCACGGCTAGGCGGCCGAAGCGCTCGCAACAGCGTTTCCGCCAGCATGGTCTTCACCCCGAGCAGAAGCGTCATGCGGAATCGACGTAAGTTCAACCGCAAGCGCCTTATCCTGCCAGCTTCTTGAAGAGAAATGCGCGGGCGCTTTTCCAGCTGCGCTTCACGGTCATGGGTGAGAGCTGCAGCACTTCGGCGATCTCGTCGATGGACAAGCCCGCAAAGTAGCGCATCTCGACCACGCGAAAGGCGCGGGCGTCGATTCCCTCCAGATGCTCGAGGGCCGACGAGCCATGTCGATGATGACACTGCGCATCACGGCGGCGGAATAGGCGAAGAACTCGCGTCGATCGCGCAATGAGGGGATTTCCTGCTCCGAGAGCTTAAAGTAGGCCTCGTGGGATTGAGTCGACGTCCAATGCCATTGGCCACCCATCCCCTGCCGAGGCTTCGTCGGATGCTAAGATAGGACGATGAAATCCTTGGGCAAACGCGCCGATGGCGCTCGACTCGAACGCATGAAGGCCTCGCCTCTGTGGGCGGGCGACCGCTTTCAGAATGTGCACCCGATTCTCCCGAATCTGCGCGACCCGTCGGTGAAGATGCCGTCGATCACGGATTTCATAGGCGGCGGAGAACGGCGGGTTCCGTCCGGACCACTTCCCTCCGAGAATCCTCTCGACACGTGGTCGAAAAAGCCGCAGAGCGGTCTGCGCGTGACCTGGCTCGGCCACTCCACGATGCTGATCGAGATCGACGGAGTGCGCGTCCTGACCGATCCGGTGTGGGGACCGCGGGCATCCCCCTCGACGCTGGTCGGCCCCAAGCGTTTTCAGCCCGTGCCGGTTTCGCTTCGCGAGATGCCGCCGGTCGATGTCGTGGTGATTTCGCACGACCATTACGATCATTTGGACTATCCGACACTTCGCGCACTCGCCAAGTCGAGCGTGCCCTTCGTCGTATCGCTCGGCCTGGGTGCACATCTCGAGTATTGGGGTGTCCACGCAGACCGGATAACCGAATTGGATTGGTGGGAGTCGTACACGGTGCCGAGCAGCGCAGTGGTGCTGACTGCCGCACCGTCACAGCATTTTTCGGGTCGCGGATTGAAAGACCGTAATGCAACGCTGTGGTCATCGTTCGCGATCCGTTCGCCGAATCACTGCGTCTTCTTCAGTGGGGATACCGGGCTGACGACCGAGTACCGATCCATTCGCGAGAAACTGGGACCGTTCGATGTGGTGATGCTGGAGGTCGGTGCCTTCTATCCCGCCTGGGGCGATATTCATCTGGGGCCCGACAACGCGCTCGAGGCCCATACGATGCTCGGCGGCCTCTTCATGCCGGTGCATTGGGGTACGTTTTCTCTCGCCATGCATCCCTGGGACCAACCGGCGGAGAGGCTGTTGGAACTCGCTCCCAGGACGGGCGCGCAGCTACTCATGCCACTATTGGGGCAACCCGTTGAGCCCGCCCATGCAGAGAGCGTCAAACCCTGGTGGCGAGAAGTCGAAAACGCCTTGATCGCACCCGCGAATCCGACGGACGGAGTGATCACGCTGCCGGCGGCGGCGCCATGGCCTCTGGATTGAAGCACCCTATTGCTAGTCGATGTCGACCGCAAAACGCTTGAGATCGGCCAGCGTGCAGGATTCAAGGGCAACCTCATGGGTGGCCCGCAACACCACGCGCGGCGCACACTGCGCCTCGAATGCCTCCCGCCAGCGGGGAGCGCACAAGCACCAGCGATTGCCGGGCTGCAAACCGGGAAAGCCGTAATCAGGAACGGGCGTCGAGAGGTCGTTCCCACGGGATTTCGAGAATTCGAGAAAGGCCGCAGTCACTACCGCACATACGGTATGACTCCCCCGGTCGTCGCGACTCGTGTCGCAGCAGCCATCCCGGAAAAAACCGGTCAGGGGCTCGAGGGAGCAGGTTTCGAGCGGCTCACCGAGGACATTGCGCGGGCTCTTCCGCCCACCGCCTCCCCCCGAATCCTCTTTGAGCATCACCGGTTCGCGCATGCGCATTTATATCATGACCATCAAGTCATCCAATCGGATCGGTAACTTGCGAACGCGCCGGCCGGTTGCATTGTAGATCGCATTCGCGATCGCCGCGCCCACGCCCGTGATCCCGATCTCGCCTACGCCGTGAGCGCCCATCGGCGTGTGCGGGTCTGGAATGTCGGTCCAGATCACTTCGATGTCCGGTACGTCCATGTGCACGGGGACGTGGTACTCGGAAAGACTGGGGTTCACGATGCGTCCATGACGCTCGTCGAACTGCGTCTCTTCCATGAGTGCGAGTCCGATCCCCATGATGATACCGCCGCGGAATTGGCTCGCAGCGGTCTTGGCGTTCAAGATGCGTCCGCAGTCGAATGAGCCTAGAAAGCGGCTGACGCGAGTTTCGCCGGTGACCGCGCTGACTCGTACCTCGGCAAACATGGCGCCGAAGGAATGCATCGACCAATGCATGATTTCGAGCGGCTGAGACGCTTTGGCCTCTACCGTCAGCTCGTCCCGATTGGCGCGGCGCAGGATCGACGCATAGCTTTCGAATCGCGCTGGCTCGTCCAGCTTGCACAGCCCTCGGTTGAGGCTGCCGACGTCGTCGACGCTGAGTCCATGGATCGGTGACTCACTGTCTGTCAGCGTCAGCAACTGGCTCACCAATTCGCGATGCGCGGCGATGACGGCCGCGCCGATGGAAGCCGTCTGCGAGGAACCGCCCGCCAGGAACGACCCTGCGAGCGAGGAATCGCCGTACTCGACCGTGACGCAGTCCATGGGGAGGCCGAGCCGCTCCGCAGCGACCTGAGTCTGCACGGTGGCGGTGCCCATTCCCATTTCGTGTGCAGCGAATTGCACCGTCACCGTGCCCTCTTGCCGAAGCGTGATGCGCGATGCGCCTCCTGGCATGCGAAAGTACGGGTAGGTCGCGCTCGCGCAGCCAAGGCCAATCCGCCATTCGCCGTCGCGCAACGAGCCCGGTTTCATACCGCGCTTGTTCCAACCGAAGCGCTGCGCGCCCGCCTGGTAGGCCTCGACCAGGTGCCGGGAAGAGAAAGGCTTGCCGGATGTCGGGTCCTCAGCCGGTTCGTTGCGCTTCCGCAGTTCAATCGGATCCATCGCCAATCGTTCGGCCAACTCGTCCACAGTGCATTCCAAGGCAAACGTACCGATCGATTCGCCCGGGGCGCGCATGAAGGTGTTCGCGACCATGTCCATGTCCGCTACCTGCTGAACGATCTTGAAACTTCCGGCGGCGTACAGGTGTCGGGCGGGAAACGTGAATTGCTCCGGGCAATTGTTGTGCGCCGTCATCGCAGCCGTTCCGGTGTGTATCAGGGCGTCGAAGTGGCCGTCCGCCGTCGCGCCAATTGCGACGCGCTGCTCCGTCGTGGTACGACCACCGATGGTGCGATAGACACCCTCGCGCGAGAGCACCAATCGGACCGGACGGCCGGAGACTTTCGCCGCGGCAGCCGCCAGCACATGGTGATGCCACAGGGTTTTTCCGCCGAATCCGCCGCCGACATAGGGCGACGACACATGGACCTGTTCCTCCTGGATCCCGAATACCTCCGCGAGGGTCCAAGCGGCCTGCACAACGGCCTGGCTTGCGTCATGGACGAACAGATGCCCATCGGCGCTCCAATACAGGGTGATACCATGCAGTTCGATTGCATTGTGATTGTAGTGGGGAGTTTGATACGTGATGTCGACTCGGTGCTGAGCTTTTGCCAGCGCCGCTTCGGCATGGCCGCTCTCGACCGTCGGAGGTTCGCCCAATACGCTTTCGGGGAGCCGCGCATGGGCTTTCGCCTCCGCGAAGACGACGATTGCAGGTTCAGGCTCATAGCTTGCAATAATGAGCGATTTTGCGTAATCCGCCTGCTCCTGGGTCTCGGCCAGCACGACCGCGATGGTCTCTCCGTTCCAATGGATGCGATCGTCTTGCAGGATGGGGAGGTCGCTCGGGCCGGCGGCCTTGGGAGAGGAATTGAAGAGCGGCGTCGGCTTCAATCGAGGCGCATTGTTGTGGGTCATTACGAGCACGACGCCCGGGGCGGCTTCGGCTGCGCTCGTATCGAGCATTCGCAGACGTCCCTTGGGAATCGTGCTGAACGCGAGAGCGGCATACACCATCCCCCGCACCGGGAATTCGGCGGCAAAGGGCGCCCGACCCGTGACCTTGAGTACGCCGTCCAAACGCGATACCGGCGCGCCGATCAGCCCATGGTCATGGTCGATGAGCGGGTCCGGTTTGCCTCCCGGCAGCCAAGTGTCCGGCGCGAACTCGATCGCCTTTTTTGCCAATGCCTCTACCGCGTTCTTGATGGCGCTCATGATGGAATCGTCGTCAGTTCGAGCAAGACGGCCGTGATGAGCCGCTTCACGAGTTCGATCTTGAATGCATTGTGACTCAAGGGCTGCGCCGCAGACAGTTCGGCCTCCCCGGCCGCCCAAAACACCGCTTCACCGGCCGGTTTTCCTTTGAGCGCCGCCTCCGCGGTCAATGCGCGCCAGGGCTTGTGCGCGACACCGCCGAGCGCGAGGCGCACCTCCTTGATCGTGCCGTCGTCGACGTCCACGGCGGCGGCAACGGAGACCAGTCCGAACGCGTAGCTCGCCCGATCGCGGACCTTGCGATAGGTGGAGCGAACGGCAAACGGCAGCGGGGGAAGCTCGACCGCCGCGATCATTTCACCCGGCGCCAGGACCGTGTCGATTTCGGGGTGATCTTCGGGTAAGCGGTGAATGTCGGTGATGGCCAGCACGCGCGCGCCCTGCGCGCTTTGCAGGTGAACGATCGCGCCGAGCGCCGCCAATGCGACACACATATCCGATGGGTGCGTAGCGACACACGCGGGCGAAGCTCCCAGAATTGCATGCATGCGATTGAATCCGTCCCGCGCATCGCATCCCTGGCCCGGGCTGCGCTTGTTGCATCGTGCGCCGTCACGGTCGTAGAAATAAGTGCAGCGAGTGCGCTGAAGGATGTTGCCGCCGATCGTTGCCATATTGCGAATCTGCGCAGAAGCGCCTGCGAGAATGCCACGGGCCAGCAGCGGGAAGCGCATCCGGACCGCGCGATTCTCGGCGAGCGCGGTATTGCGGACGGCTGCACCGATCAGGAGGCTGCCGTCGGGTCGCTCCTCGATGCTGTTCGACAAGCCCGTCACGTCAACCAACGTCTGCGGACGTTCGACACTCTCGCGCATCAGATCGACCAAGTTGGTGCCGCCACCGAGATACTTCGCGCCGGGTAAGGCGCCGCGACTTTGGGCATCGGCCGCGTCGCCGGGGCGAAAGTAGGTGAACGGGGTCATTTCGGTGCCTGGCTCGCATAGGTGCCGGAAATCGCCTTGACGATGCCGTTGTACGCTCCGCAGCGGCACAAGTTACCGCTCATGCGCTCGCGCAACTCGTCGTGCGTAAGCGCAATCAGATCGTCCGTGAGCCGGGCTGTGACGTGGCTGGGCACACCGCGTTTGACCTCCTCCGCCATGCCGATGGCCGAACATATCTGCCCCGGCGTGCAATAGCCGCATTGAAAGCCGTCGTGCTCGATAAACGCCTGCTGCAAGGGATGGAGCCCGCCGTTGGATGCGAGACCCTCGATGGTCGTGACAGACCGCCCGGCATATTGAATCGCCAGGGCGAGACACGAAAGAATTCGCTCGCCATCGACCAGCACGGTGCAGGCGCCGCAGGCGCCCTGATTGCAGCCCTTCTTGGTGCCCGGCAACAGCAGGTGGTCGCGGACGTAGTCGAGCAGAGACACGCGTGCATCACTCGGCAACTCCACGACCGACCCGTTGATGGTGATGGACACGCTATCGGGTCTTCATGCCGGCGGCGATGCGCTCGCCGAGATTTTCGTCGACATGCCGCCAGTATTCCAGGGTACGCGCGAGTACGGGCTCCGAAACGCCGTCCTTGAGGTGCCCGACGATATTGCTCACCAAGCGCGCACGCGCTGCATCATCGAGTACGTGACGCACCAAGGTGCCGGCCTGTCCGAAGTCGTCGTCCTCGGCGCGCAGCGTGTACGCCTTACGCACCATGTCGCCGTCGGCGTACCAGAGTCCAGCCTCTTCTGAGCCGGCGCCATCGGCTTTGGGGCCGCCGTAGGAGTTCGGCGCGTAGACCGGGTCGGACACCTTGTCCACGCGCATTACACCGTCCTTGCTATAGCTGTGCACGGGGGACTTCGGCCGGTTCACGGGAATCTGCTTATAATTGACGCCGAGGCGGGCGCGGTGCGCATCCGAGTAAGCGAACCCGCGCGCGAGCAGCATTTTATCCGGACTTAGTCCGATTCCGGGCACGAGATTGTTGGGTTCGAACGCGGCCTGCTCGATCTCCGTGTGGAAGTCAGTCACGTTGCGATCCAGCGTCAGCTTACCGACCTCTATCAGGGGATAGTCCTCGTGCGGCCAGACCTTCGTGATGTCGAACGGATTGAAACGATAGGTCTTGGCGTCGTCGAAGGGCATTATTTGCATCTTGAGCGTCCAGCTCGGGAAGTCGCCCTTCTTGATCGAGTCGAAGAGATCGCGCCGGTGATAGTCGCCATCCACCCCGGCCAGCCGATCGGCGTCCGCTTGGGCCAGGAACTCGATGCCCTGGTCGGTCTTGAAATGGTATTTCACCCAAAACTTCACGGCCTTGGCGTTCATCCACATATAGGTGTGGCTGGAATAGCCGTTCATGTGACGCCAACTCTTCGGGATTCCCCGATCGCCCATGAGCACCGTTACCTGGTGCGACGATTCGGGTGACAGGGACCAGTAATCCCACTGCATGTCGTGGTCGCGCAGCCCGTTGTCGGCGCGGCGCTTCTGCGAGCGAATGAAGTGTTGGAACTTCAAGGGATCGCGCATGAAGAATACGGGGGTATTGTTGCCCACCATATCGTAGATGCCTTCGCTGGTGTAGAACTTCACCGAGAAGCCGCGAGGATCCCGCCAGGTGTCGGGACTGCCGCGCTCGCCGGCGACCGTCGAGAACCGGCTCAGCGTTTCGGTCTTCGTGCCCGGCTGGAAGACCGCGGCCCGGGTGTAAGCGCTGACGTCGTGGGTAACCTGGAAGTGCCCGTGGGCACCACCGCCTTTTGCGTGCGGTTGCCGTTCCGGGATCCGTTCACGATTGAAATTCGCCATCTGTTCGATGAGATAATGATCGTTCAGCACGATGGGACCATCGGCGCCCACCGTCAGCGAGTGCTCATCGCTCGCAACCGGAGCCCCTCCGTCGGTCGTGGTTGCATTCGTCGGTTTCGTGGTCATTCTGCATTGCTCCGTCGGTCATCGCGTCCGGTCGTCGAGTGCGCATAGTTGCGCAAAACGTCCCGCCGCTCTGGCCATCGGAGACATCCATTCCGTGTAGGTGGAGTGCTCACCGGGTTGTCCGACAAACGCTCATCCGGCGACGCCGCCCAAGTCGGACCACTCACGAGGTCATCGCCACCTCGGACAACGGGGCGATGATCACGCGATTTCGTCCACCATGCTTCGCACGATAGAGCGCGGTGTCGGCCCGCTCGAGTGTCGCTGCCTGCGCTTCCCCGGGAATTTGCTGTGCGACGCCAAAGGATGCGGTCACTCGTATTTCGCGGCCGCCGATCTCGATCATGAGTGCCTGCAGTTTCAGCCGCAAACGCTCTGCCACTCTGGCTCCGACCGTCTCGCTCGCGCCGGGCATCAGCAGCACAAACTCCTCGCCGCCGAAGCGCGCGAGAATATCGTCTTCGCGCAAGGTGGACTGCAATGAGATCGCCACGGCCTTGAGCACCTCATCGCCCCCCTCGTGACCGAAGGTGTCGTTCACGGCTTTGAAATGATCGATGTCGATCATGACCCAGGTCTGCGGCTCCGGCGACCCACCCTGGCGGGAACTCAGCGCCTCGATGCGGGACTCGAAGCCGCGCCGGTTAAAGAGTCCGGTCAGCGGATCGGTCCACGCGGCACCCAGCAGCTTCTGCGAGCGATCGTGATCCTCGGTCGTATCGCGAATCACCGCCACGTAGCCGCTGGTCGCCCCGTCGGGATCGACCACCGCCGTGACCATGCAATCGCCCCAGAGCAGGCTGCCGTCGAAGCGGCGGCACGGCAACTGCAGATGACACCAGCCCTGTTGCGCGACCGCCGTCTGAATGGTCTCGAATTCCAGCGGCGGCTGGTTTGGTGCAGCGTCGGTGGCAATTCCGCGCAGCACCGACTGGCCGATCACGTCCGCTTCCACGCCGCCGAACATGCGACCGATCGAGGGATTCCACTCGAACACGATGCCACCGGCATCGAGCATCAGAACACAGTAGCCATGGATGTTCTCGAGTACAAGACTCATACGGCGCCGCGCTCGAGCCAGATCCCGCTCCTGCTCGACCACGAGTGTCACGTCCTCGAGCACCAACATCGTGCAGCGCTCATCGGGGCGGATGAGTTCGAGTACCAGATGAAGGGCCTCGCGCCCGGGGCGCAGACGCTCGAGGATGAACTCTCCATCGCCACTGCTGACGTCAATGTCCAGATCCTGAAGCAGTTGTACCGCCCTGGGATTGAGCAGCTCCACGGCACCGGTCTCGCCGAGCCTCACGA
>Ga0302320_10003665_pt1 | contig 35460 bp, 28 predicted proteins | sample Bog_T0_3_FD_202130 | JGI IMG/M metagenome (GOLD analysis project Ga0302320, IMG submission 202130) | Peat permafrost microbial communities from Stordalen Mire near Abisko, Sweden - Bog_T0_3 | ecosystem: Environmental > Terrestrial > Soil > Wetlands > Peat | place: Sweden: Abisko, Stordalen Mire...
TCTCCAGGAGGAGTCATGAAAATCTTAATGGCAATTGACGATTCGAAGTTTTCGGGGGATGTACTACAGGCTGTTATCACGCAGTTTCGGCCTGAGCATATAGAGGTTCGGGTCTTGCATGTGTTGCAGTCGACTGTGCCCGCTCCCCCGCAAATGGCTCCAGGCTACGCTCCTGAATTGGACGACCTGAAGAAGCCAGCCCGTGAGTTGGTGGAGCGAGTTGCGAACGAGCTCCGTAGCGCAGGATTCAAGGTGGATACCGCCGTCGAAGTAGGTGATATCAGAGAGAGAATCATCGATTTCGCTGCAGAGTGGAGTGCCGATCTGATCGTCGTTGGTTCACATGGGCGGAGCGGCATCGAGCGTTTCTTGCTTGGCAGTGTGGCCGAATTCGTTGCTCGCCATGCCGCGTGCTCCGTAGAAATCGTTCGCGCTTCAGTGCGCGGCTGACGGACGGGCGGCTACTCAACTTTTGCCCTTTGGACGACTTCCACGGGCATGTGGCTCAGCTTGGTAAAAACCCGACGCAGTTGTAGCAGAGGCCACCAATCGTAGAGGTAGATCTGCATCGGTCGCCACATGGCGACCCATCCGGCAATCGTAAGGCTCTCCCGCACGACGGCAGCCCAAGTGCCCGCCTCATGACCTAACAACATCTTGCTGAGGAATAGACATGCCGACAAGAACAGCATCCCGATAAAAAGGCTGGTGCGGCCCCGCCTCAGGAGGCGCTTGAACTCCAAGCCAGTGATCTTGGCGCGGTGCGCAAAATAGTTGTGGACGGCCGTCCTGATCATTGCTTGGGGATCTTCGGCCGGCCACTGATCCAAGTGGATGCGCAATTTGATCGGAGCGTTAGGAGAGAATTCCTGAGCCCAACTGACGATGAATTCTTCTGCGTCGTCATCCAGATCCTTTTCAATGAACGGAGAAGGGTCCATCGAATTGAAGAGCTGGTTCGTATCGCGCAGTTTCAGGCTTATGATGTGGGGGTGCCCTCGGTCCGCCGCAGCAGCTTTAGAGAACCAAAAACGCATACCAGAATCTCTTCTATCTTCGGTTTTGAAGGACAGGCTCGGTTCCGCGACCATGCCGATGTTTTCTAACGTACCGCGAGCGTTCTTCTTTGAGCGACAGACCTTCGGTGAGTTTCGGCGCCTGAACTGAAGCTCGGCATCGTTCTTCGCCTGAAATAGCAGTAATCCTGATGTTTGCCACCAGGACTGGGGTGCCCGCTATTGTTCTCCCGAATTCGGTTTCTGGGTCATGATGACCTAATCAAGTGAAGCCACTGGAATATGAACTGCGAGTACTGGACAAGATCCGAGCTGTATCACTCGGTACGTTGTGGGGCCAAAGATTGCCGTATCCAACGCACCGCGACCACGCACTCCCATGATCACCAGGTCGGTTTGTGCCTCAAGGGCGAGTTGCATGATCTCCTGGTATGGCTTGCCGATCCGTACCATCACCTTAACCATGCACTCCCCTCGCGTTTTGGTCGTAATGGATTCTTCCAGCTGTTTCACCGCCTTCTCAGTTGCGCTGTGAACTTCTGTCGAACTCGGCGTATCTTCCAGCACGTGCAGCAGCGTAAGTTCAGCGCCGTACTCCTTGGCCATCGAGAGCGCGTACTTCGAGGCGTGACGAGCATGGTCTGAAAAATCCGTACAAAGAAGTATCTTTCTGAGGTGGACTAGCTCCGGATCCTGCACGGAGGTGGTGACATGATGTGCAGGCTTTCGTACCGCTAAGACCGGACACCGCGCACGTCGCAGCACCTTCTCTGTCACGGATCCCAGCATCAGCCCATCAATCCCTCGCATCCCGTGAGTTCCCATGACGATCAGATTCACTGCCTGCGCTTCAGCCAGAGAGAGGATCAGATCCGGCACCGAGCCATCTTGCACGAAGCATTGGGGCCGAATCTCGGTCCGCGTGTGGCGATCCGCAAATTCCTGAAGCTTCTGCTCAACGCCAGCGCGGAGCTCCTTACAGCGTTTTTCATAAGAATCCGGATAAATGTCCCAAAACCCCAAGGGCTGCAGAGAGTACAAAACGTGCTGCAAGAACAACGTCGCCTTGTAGTGCCATGCCAGCGACTGCGCGTACTCGTAGGCGTTGACTGAAAACTCCGAAAAATCGACGGGGCAAAGAATAGATTTAATTTGCGGCATACAGCGGCTGCACCTCCAATGATCTCGTTACCTACAAAAGTCGCATCTTCGGTCCTTACGAAGTAGCCCTGATCGGATCTTTCGCCGACAGTTGGGTCTTTCCAAGCAAGCCCCTTTCCTGAGGATCAAATATCCGGTAGGCTGCCAGCTTGATGCGATCATTCACGAGGAACCAGGCCAGAGCATATCCCCAAATGAAGAGTGCCCAACCCCACCCGATCGGGGCCATGAAAATCCCAAAGACGGCAAACAGTGTGGCGATGAGCTGGGTGCCGACCACTGCCGCCAGTAGAATCGGCGCTGGCCGAATTGACCAGAAAGCACGCCGCGTACGCGTGACGAAAATCGTAAGATGACCGGCGACCGACAGCTTGAGATACATGAAGGACTGGATCACTTCACGGTTGAGATGGAAGACCCGTTCCCCTAGATAGAAGAGACCAAAGGAAGCAACGACACCGGCGACACCCAACACCGAGGCGATGCCGAGAACCACCGGCATATTCCAGGCCTCTGGGCGACTTGCGTACCGCACCCGATCATAGGCAATGGAAAGAATTGCTCCATCATTGAGAATCGCCAGCAAGACGATCATCACCGCCGTAACCGGGTAGAAGTTGAATACGAGAATGGACAGCGTCATGAACAACAGCACCCGGATCGTCTCCGCGATGCGATAGATGGCATAGCTGTTCATACGCTGGAACATCTTTCGGCTTTCTTTGATGGCATCGATGATCACGGATAGACCGGGGTCCAACAGGGCAATGTCGGCGGCAGCCCGCGCGGCATCGGTAGCTCCGGAAACCGCAATTCCGGCATCGGCCAGTTTGAGTGCCGGAGCGTCGTTTACTCCGTCTCCGGTCATGCCTACGATGTGCTTTTCTTGCTGAAGAACACCGACTATGTGAAATTTGTGTTCCGGGAAAACCTGCGCAAAGCCGTCTGCCTCCTCGATAGCTTGAGCTAGCTGGCCAGCCTCGTAATGCTTGCCCTCCGCAAGAATGGAGGCGTCCACGATGTTCGGGCCCAAGCCAAGCTGGCGTGCCATTTCCTTGGCAATGGCGATCTGGTCGCCAGTGACCATCTTCACCTTCACGCCCATTTCGAAAGCGGTCGCAATCGTGCTTTTCGAATCTTCCCGTGGAGGATCGAACAATGGCAGAACCCCCAGAAACCGCCAATGGTCCTTCTCGTCGGTGCGAGCCACACCCAGGGAGCGAAAGCCCCGAGCCGCAAACTCATTGACTGTTTTCTCAACTTCCCCCCGCACCTCCTCGGCATCGGCCGCCATATCGAGAATCACTTGGGGCGCACCCTTTGTGACTCGAAACTCGACTTTCTCCGGTCCCTGAACAGTGGCTTCCGTGCGTTTGTGTACCGAATCGAAAGGCTGGAAGTGCTTTATCTGGTATGTATCCAGAGCATGTGCATCTTTTAGACCGCTCAGAACAGCCAGGTCGATGGGATCCTGGTTTTCGGCCCGGGAAGCGAGCGACGCGGCGAAGACCACTTCTTCGAGCCGCACCCCACTCACGCAGAACGGATCGCCCAGCGTCAGCTTGTTCTGCGTCAACGTGCCCGTTTTATCCGAACAGAGAACGTCAATCCCGGCCAACTCTTCCATCGCCGCCAAGCGGGTGACGATAGCTTTCTTGCGCGCCAGAGTTCGAGCGCCCACTGCCATCGTCACCGAGAGCACAGCGGGCATGGCCACGGGAACCGCAGCGATCGTCAATACCAGCGCGAACTGCAGGGTCGTCATCATTCTGTCGCCACGGAACAAGGCCACAGCGAGAATGAGAGTCACGAGAGCGACCGCAATAACGATGAGGTAGTCGCCAATTTTAAGCACGGCTTGTTGGAAGTGGCTTACTGTGTGCGCCGTTTCTACCAGGTGCGCCGTTTTGCCAAAATAGGTATTCTGCGCGGTGGCGTAGACGAAGGCATCTATCTCCCCTTGTTTCAGAATTGAGCCGGAGTAGACGACCTCGTCCGAATTGCGCGTGACCGGCAACGATTCCCCGGTCAGAGCCGATTGATCTACCTGTATTGGGTCGCCTTCCAGCAAACGGGCATCCGCAGGAATGATGTCTCCGATCCGGATGCGCATCAAATCGCCAGGCACCAGCTCACGCGCAGGGATTGTAGTCCATGTTCCATCCCGCTTTACCCGCGCCTGCAACGCAAGTGTTGCCTTGAGAGCGGCAATGGCGTTGCCCGCCTGAAACTCTTCCCAGAAGCCCACCCCGGCATTCATCAACAGCAGTGCCAGAATGATGCCGAAATCCTCCCAATGGTGCACGACTGCGGACAGGATTGCAGCCACCTCGATCATCCACGGGATCGGGCCCCAGAAATAAGACAGGAATTTCAGGATGGGATTAGCTTTTTCTTCGGGCAGTTCGTTGAAACCATATTGCGCGAGCCGGCCCTTAGCCTCCGTCTGGGTCAGGCCAGTCGCCGGAGCTTGCAGATGCGAGCGAAGTTCCACCAGGCTCAATGACGTTAAGTCTTTTTGTCCAGTGGCGGAAGCAGTATCGACTTGCTTGAGGGAAGGAGCTTGCGAACTCGTGGCCCCCATTATGCCCTCCGCCGGCCTGGTTGAGGTTCGACAAAATTGAAAAACAATCGCCCTATGTCAATGCCAGGCGGGTTGTGTCTACTCTGAAAGCGAGACGGTGTTCCCTGCGGACGTCATTCCGCCTATGCTCGGGCCGATCTTCCTCGGCTCTCCGCTTCATACTGTCCTTCGCGTTCATCTTAGTCCTGTCTTGACACCCGCAGCGGCCAGCATTTGCATATCAATATCCATGTGGGAACTGCCACCGGAAAGGCGAGCAAGGGCCCTGCTCTTACCATATGACGGCGGTCGATACCATTGAAATGACCGGCGCCTTTAAGCTACGGCTGATGTGCTCTCGCCTTGCTTACCCTCTGCTTGAGCGCCAGGTTTCTTCCTGGCTATTTCGGTCTCCGCTCGGAGCCAATCATCGAGGTCGTGCCCGTTTTCAGAGCCCCGTTCCTCGTAAAGCTGATAGGCACGTACGCGAATTAACTCTTCTGTCGAGTCGAGTGAGCGTTCGTCGGGTTTTGCATTTGAATCATTTGCAGTCTTATGTCGCATGGTGGAACCTCCTGCACCGCTAACGATGCAATGCAAGGTTGAAGAAGGAGGGGCCGACTGAAGAGAGCTGCGCGGTGCACAGACGCACGTCCATACACTTGCATTTATGTTTTCATTAATCTCCCTGCGAATCGGTGACAATTGTCACCGCCCTCGGTGACGCGCCACTGATAGGGATCGCAAAGAGATCGGGCTCTCCCGCGCCGCCCTTCGTGTCTGCGTCTGAAAAACCTGACGAAGGACAACTGAAATATGACTAACGTGGCCTCAAGTATTGCTGAACAAGCTTGTTGCCACGGAGGACGATGACCGCCAGATTGCGGGCGCTGAAACCGTGTGCGACACGAACTCGTCACGTCCATCGATGCGTACGAGTTTGCTGCAATTGGTCGTTCTGGCGCAGATATCTTTCTCTCCCTGTCGCCAAACTGTTTCTGCAACCGGCCCTCTGAATTCGTCGGTCATCCTTCTTTGCGCCGTTTGCAGTAAAAGGGAGTTTTTCAACAGCTACTCCCCATTTCACGTGAGATATGCGAGGTGGACAGAGATGAGGGAAGTTATATTTATCCTCCCCTCCTTCTCCGCGGCTTCTCCCATGGCCGGGTCTCATTCCAGCAACCCCTAGATAATGCGTCCACTTTGGGTATGTTCAGAATTGACCAGATTCCTCGGGCACATTTGCTTGATAGTAAGCAGGGTCGGAGAAGGCCGAACGGAGGGATAGACAATGAGCGCAACAGTCATTGAGAAAATGACGCGCCCGCCTGATGAAACCCACGACGCTAACCTTCGGAGCGATCCGCCCAGGAAAAACCATCTCCTGAGGTGGAGTTTACTTGCACTGGTCGGGTGCGTCATCGTTCTGACAGTCCTCCTCGGCTTAATCCAAAAACTGCTTTGGATGCGGCAACTCGACTTCGCCGGGATATTCTGGACCCTTCTGTCGGTCAAGTGGGGAATATTTGGCGTAGCCTTGATCTTTGGATTTCTATATCTGTGGATCAACCTCCGCTTTGCAGTCAAGAGTGTCGACATTTCACGGGTGCGCGGCCCTTCCCTCAGAATTCCCACCGCTTCCCCTTCCAGCACGGTCGTCACTGCCACCTCTGATGCCGGCAGAAGAATCAGCTTCGATCTGAGCCCCAGGGTATTGGTGTTGGCCATCAGCGTGGCCGTCATGTGCGTCTCGCTGATGTTTGCGGCTGGTGTTTCGGGTCAATGGGACACGTATCTCCGCTTTCGTTACGGCGGATCGTTCGGGGTGGCCGACCCGCTCTTTGGGGTCGACCTTGGCTTCTACTTCTTCCGTCTTCCCTTCTACGAGCTACTTCAGAGTAGTCTCACCTTTCTGACGGTGGCCGCTCTTGCGATACTTGGTTTTGTTGCCTTCCTTCGTCTACGGCAGTCCAAGTCCGGCCACAAGTTCACAATCGGTGACAGTACAGCTCGACATCTCGGCGTGCTTCTCTTCATTCTGGCCGCCACTTTCGGGTGGGGCTTTTATCTCGATCACTACGAGCTCGTCTACTCGACTCTAGGCGTTGTATACGGAGCCGGCTATGCAGCCGCACACGTGACCAGAATCGCCCTCTGGATTATGCTCGGCGCCTCGGTGCTGGCATGTGCACTTCTCGTGCTCGCTTTTGTCCGCCCGCGAGTGAAACCGTTGGCTATAGGCATTGGCGTCTACGCGCTGCTGTATCTAGTTGGAGTAATGATACTACCCCGCTTGGTTCAGGCGTTCGTCGTTCGACCAAGCGAGCTAAGCCTTGAGACACCCTATTTGACACATTACATAGAGTTCACTCGAAAGGCTTACGACCTTGGCGGAATCCAGGAAACCGCTTACCCGGCTCTCACGGATCTGACTCCAGAAGTGCTGGCCAGAAATCAAGACACGATCCAAAATATTCGTCTCTGGGATTCGCGGCCGTTACTTCAGACCTATCAACAAACGCAGGCGATTCGCCTCTACTACGAGTTCTATAACGTGGACGTTGACCGCTACCATCTTGCAGATGGCTATCACCAGGTGATGCTCGCGTCCCGGGAACTTGCCTCACAACTACCCGCACAGGCGCAAACGTGGGTCAACAATGAGTTGCAGTTCACCCACGGCTACGGGGTGGTCATGAATTTTGTATCGAAGACCGAAGGGGGAGGGTTTCCGCAATATCTTATTAAGAATATCCCTCCTGAATCTCAGTATGGCCGCCTGAATATCTCGCAGCCGGCTATCTATTACGGAGAGGTGACGCCAGGCTATAAGATCGTGGCGACCGGGATTAAGGAGTTCGATTATCCCAAGGGCAATGAAAATGTTTATACGAGCTACCAGGGGAAGGGCGGAATTCCACTGGACAGCATGTGGAAAAGGCTTTTGTTTTCCTGGACACAGACGGATATCAATATTCTGCTCACCTCTTACCTTAGGCCGCAAAGCAAAATCCAGATTTGGCGAAGCGTGCAGGAGCGTATTTCACAGGTCGCGCCCTTTTTGCTTCTGGACAAGGATCCGTATGCCGTAGTCAGCGAAGGGAAGCAGTATTGGATTCAGGACGCTTATACGACCTCGGACCGCTTCCCCTACTCACAGCCGCAGACGAGCGGTGCGGCGGAGGGAATAAATTATATCCGCAACTCCGTAAAGGCCGTCGTGAACATGTATGACGGAACGGTTTCCTTCTACATTATGGATCCGAAAGACCCCGTTCTCGCACTATACCGGCGCGCCTTTCCGGACGTCTTCAAGGATCTGAGTGAGCTTTCAGCGGACCTAAAGAGCCATCTGCGTTACCCGCAGGATATGTTCGCCATCCAAGCGACTCAATATGAAAGCTTCCATATGACTGATCCACAGGTCTTCTACAACCGGGAAGATCTGTGGGTTGCCCCTAAGGAGAAATACGAAGGCGCAGTCAACTCCATGGAGCCTTATTACATCCTGATGAAGCTTCCCGGGAGCGAGCAACTTGAGTACCTCATCCTGACTCCTTTCACGCCGCAGAACCGAGACAATATGATCGCTTGGCTGGCCGCCAGGTGCGACTTTCCTGACTACGGAAGAATGCTGTTCTACGAACTCCCCAAGGAAAAGCTGATCTACGGACCCAACCAGATCAGTGCAATGATCGACCAGAGCACAACTATTTCTCAACAACTCACGCTGTGGGATCAAAAAGGATCGAATGTAATTCGCGGGAAGCTGATTGTGATCCCTATCGAGAACTCCTTTCTCTATGTGGTCCCACTCTATCTCAAGGCGGAAGGCACAAATTTTCCTCAACTCAAACGGGTGATCGTGGCAACGGGAGATAAAGTCGTGATGGAACCCACACTCGACGAGGCGCTGAGTTCCTTGTTTGGAAACTTACCGGGGCAGCTGTCGCAACCGGGGAAAACGAGCGGGACGCAAGGACTCTTGCCGAAAGCAGTGTTGGATCAAGCCAGGGCTCAACTTGCGGAAGCTCAGAAAGCAATCAATTCGCTCAGAAGCCTGCTGGCTACGCCGGCTCGATAAGCATGTCAGGCGCTCGGCGTCCGCTTGCGCCGGATCGGTGCGGGCGACGTCCACACGACTTGGATCCACGTCGTCGGGGAGAGTTTATCCAGCATGAAGAGCAGCGGCGTTACGAAACCAGGCAAAGCTGGACAGGCCGCCCGAGTCAGTTAACAACGCGGTTGCAACACATTGGATTCGTGGAGGCAATATGGCAAGAACAGCAGTTGGTTTGTTTGAGAATCCGGTCTCGGTCGACGCGGTCGTTCGCGACCTCGAAGCCAGCGGCATTCTTTCCAAGGATGTTCGTGTTTTGGGTGAACCGCTGGAGATGGCCGGCAGCGGAGTCATGAGTATCCCGCACACTGATTTTGAAGTGGGCTTGACTCGTGATCTCACGGCGTTCGGGGTCGTCGAAGCGGACGCGGAAGCTTACGTCCGGGGAGTACGGCGCGGAGGAGTCATGGTCTTCGCCTCGGGTTCGGACGACAGGTCGGAGGCGGCAATTGAGATTATGAACCGCCACGGTGCTGTGGAGATGGAAAAGATAAGTGCATCCCGGCCCGAACTCCCGAGCATGGACAACGATGAGGCGCCTCGCGACCGCGATTCTTCTGTCCAAACTGGAAGGTCCCGCTCCTCCGGCGGCGGTGCTCGCCTCTTCGTGTGGTAGCGCTTTCACGAAGGAAAGACGCTCTGAGGCGAAGGTTGAAGATAACTCTTGGGAGGGTTTCCGTGGCGAAACTTAGATCGCTTGATAACGAAGCGCGGCTTGATGAACTGGGGAGCGATCCTGGGCAAGTAGGCTCGGACAGCGCTGGGCAATCAGGTGATACTCAGGGCCTCTCGGAAATCGCAGATGCCGCCGACGAAAGCGTCGAAGAACTCGCCGATACGGATCAAGCATATGAGGCGGAGGCCGTCAGCGGCGTCGAGGATGCTGCGGACCACCCCGAGATGCCTGCACACAGCAGTGAGGATCGTGCCCGGTCAGATGACATGCCGCCGGAAGGCGGAGAATAGCGAGCGCGACCGGAGGAGCACTCCCCGCTTCGGATGGCGCAAGGGTCACCACGGCAATTGGCGAGAGGATCATGAACGGCTTCCGGGGGCGGATCATCTGCGCCAGATCTGGAGGACGCCCAGACGATTCAGCGATGCCTGGCGTCGAACCCCAGGGAGAAATCATGAGCGACCAAGCCCGCGTCAGCCACCCGATCTACAATCTTCTACCCACGGAAGTTGAGGGGTTCGATTCCCTGGCAGAGCTTGCCTTGGACCTCCATTGGTCGTGGAACCATGCGACCGACGGAGTGTGGCGCGCGCTTGATCCTATACTGTGGGAACTCACTCAAAATCCTTGGGTTGTCCTGCAGACGGTCTCGCGCGACCAACTCGAGCGCGTGCTGGCCGATCCTGCCTTCCGTAAGAACGTTGATGACCTGCTGCGATCCAAGCGGCAGGCGGCGGAGACCACGGCATGGTTCCAGCAAAAGCATCCGCAAGCCCCTTTGACCTGCGTCGCGTATTTCAGCATGGAATTCATGTTGAGCGAAGCGCTCCCGATCTATTCGGGAGGACTTGGCAATGTGGCGGGCGACCAGCTCAAAGCTGCCAGCGATTTGGGTGTGCCAGTGGCCGGCGTAGGACTGCTGTACCAGCAGGGTTATTTTCGCCAGGTGATCGACAAGGACGGAGCGCAACAGGCCCTCTATCCGTACAACGATCCCGGGCAGTTGCCGATCACGCCTTTGCGCCACCCGAACGGCGAGTGGTTGCGGTTGGAAATCGCCCTACCGGGTTACTCGGTGTGGTTGCGCGCCTGGCAGGTCCAAGTCGGCAGGGTGAAGCTTTACCTGCTGGATAGCAATGACGCGGCGAACTTTCCCGCTCATCGAGGCATTACCAGCGAACTGTATGGCGGCGGCCCGGAGTTGCGCCTCAAGCAAGAACTGCTTCTCGGGATCGGCGGATGGAGACTGCTCCGCGCACTCGGGATCCAACCGGAGGTATGTCACCTGAATGAAGGGCACGCGGCGTTCGCCGTGCTGGAGCGTGCCCGCAACTTCATGGAAGAAACAGGGCAGCCTTTCGACGTCGCGCTGGCCGCCACGCGAGCGGGGAACCTCTTCACCACCCACACGGCAGTGGCTGCCGGTTTTGATCGTTTCACTCCGGCCCTCATCGGGCAGTACCTCGGTGGATACGCCGAGCACAAGCTCGGCATTCGGCTCCATGACTTGCTAGCTCTTGGCCGCCAGAATCCGGACGACTCGTTGGAGACTTTCAACATGGCCTATCTGGCAATCCGAGGCAGCGGGTCGGTGAATGGCGTGAGTCGCTTGCACGGGAAAGTCAGCCGCCATCTCTTTGCGTCACTGTTTCCGCGCTGGCCGGAGGACGAAGTCCCCATCGGCCACGTGACCAACGGAGTCCATATGCCGACCTGGGACTCGGCTTCGGCCGACGACTTGTGGACGGTAGCCTGTGGTAAGGGACGTTGGCTGGGAACGACGGAAACCTTAGAGCAGGACATTCGCCAGGTGTCCGACGCCACGCTCTGGAAATTCCGCACCGCCGCCAGCAAGTCTCTTGTTGAGTACGCGCGCGGGCGGCTATCCCGGGAACTGGCTGCCTCAGGCGCTTCGGCCGAGGCGGTCGAGGCTGCGAAGCATCTCTTTGACCCCAACGCACTGACGCTAGGATTTGCGCGACGCTTCGCGACCTACAAGAGACCGAACCTGCTACTGCACGACCCGCAGCGGCTGCTTCGTTTGTTGAGCAATTCTCAGCGCCCGGTGCAACTCATCCTCGCCGGCAAGGCCCATCCGGAGGACCGGGCGGGGCAGGCGCTGATCCATGAATGGATAAACTTCATCCGCCAGCCAGAGACCCGACCCCACATCGTCTTCCTGAGCGACTACGACATGTTGTTAACGGAGCACCTGGTGCAGGGGGTGGACGTCTGGATCAACACGCCACGCCGACCCTGGGAGGCTTGCGGGACGAGCGGCATGAAAGTGCTCGTCAATGGAGGCATCAATCTCTCGGAATTGGACGGCTGGTGGGCCGAAGCCTACACGCCTGAAGTGGGGTGGGCGTTGGGGGACGGCCAGGAACATGGCGACGATCCCGCTTGGGACGCTGTCGAAGCTGACGCGCTCTACGGCCTTCTCGAGCGGAAGGTGATCCCGGAGTTTTATGCCCGAGACCAGAGCGGCATTCCAACCGCATGGGTCAAGCGGATGCGGGAAAGCATGGCGCGATTGACACCGCGCTTCGCCGCCGACCGTGCGGTGCGCGAATACACCGAACAACATTACCTCCCAGGCTCAGACGCCTACCGTGTACGCGCTGCGAACAAAGGCGCCATTGGCAAGCAAATGGTCGATTGGCAGCATTCCGTCGATCGGAAGTGGAGCGCGGTGCGTTTCGGAGACTTGCGTGTCGAAACCAACGCAGACCACCATGTGTTTGAAGTCGAAATCTTTCTGAACGGTCTCGACCGGAATGCGGTGCGAGCAGAGCTTTATGCGGATGGAATCAACCGCGCCGATCCCGTACGGAGAGAAATGAAGTGGGCGCGACTGCTTCCTGGCGCACTCGATGGCTGCGTCTACCACGCGACGGTACCCGCTGCACGTCCAGCGGGAGACTACACGGCGCGAGTGACGCCGAACCACGACGGCATTGCGGTTCCGCTGGAAGACGCTCGAATCTTGTGGCAGCGATGATCCGATCGGCGGAAGAAGAGCGATGAGGGAAACCTCTGCAATCACCTGCTTGTTTCTGGACGTCGGCGGTGTCCTGCTCACCAACGGGTGGGATCACCTTGCCCGCAGACGGGCGGCGAAGCACTTCAAGCTGCAGTGGGCTGAGATGGAGGACCGGCACCGCCTGACCTTCGAAACGCATGAGGAAGGAAAGCTTACGTTCGAAGAATATTTAGACCGGGTCGTCTTCTACCAAAAGCGATCATTCACCCGGGCTCAGTTTCGGAACTTCATGTTCGCGCAATCGAAACCTTACCCCAAGATGATCGATCTGGTCGCACAACTCAAGGTCCGGTACGGACTGAAGATCGCCATAGTCAGCAATGAATCGCGCGAGGTGAATGCGTATCGGATTCGCAAGTTTAAGCTCGCCGGGTTTGTGGATTCTTTTATTTCCTCCTGCTTCGTTCACATCCGCAAGCCCGACGCAGACATCTTTCGGCTGGCGCTGGACATCGCCCAGACGCCAGCCCGCCACGTACTGTATATCGAAAACACACCGATGTTCGTTCAGATCGCGAAAGGTTTAGGGATTCGAAGCTTCCTTCACACGGATTACGAGTCCACGTACGCAAAACTGACTTCGTTCGGATTGCAGAAATGACGAAGGAATCGTCCATGGAACCAGCCAACCCACGCATACTGACGATCAATGGGGGATCGTCGAGCATCAAGTTTGCACTGTTCGAGGCGGGTGACTCCCTACAACTGATTCTGGAGGGCGGGATTGAGCGGATTGGACTGCCGCAGGCCGCCTTGCGGGTAAAAGGCTCGAATCAGGCCGACAACTTTTCGCGGTCAGTGACCGCGCCGGACCACGCGGTGGCGGTGGGTGATCTTATGGACTGGATCGAGGAGCGTAGCGGGCGTGACGCATTGGCCGCTGTGGGGCATCGCGTGGTGGATGGCGGTCCCAAGTATTACGAGCCGCAACGAATCACTCCTGAAATGGTTGAGGAGCTGCGTCGCCTCAGTCCATTCGATCCTGACCATATGCCGGAGGAGATTCTGTTGACCGAGGCGTTTCATCGCCGCTTTCCCGATCTGCCCCAAGTAGCGTGCTTCGACACGGCCTTTCACCATGATATGCCGCGCGTGGCGCAACTCCTGCCAATCCCGCGGCGCTACCAAGCGCAGGGGGTGCGGCGGTATGGGTTTCACGGCTTGTCGTACGCGTTCTTAATCGAAGAACTCGCCCGCGTCGGCGATCAGGCGGCAACGACTGGCCGGGTCATCCTTGCACACCTGGGCAACGGCGCGAGCCTGGCGGCAGTGCGTGACGGCAAATCCGTTGACACAAGCATGTGTTTCACTCCGACCGCTGGTGTGCCTATGAGCACCCGTTCCGGCGATCTCGATCCCGGACTGGTTTGGTATCTGGCGCGCACTGAAAATATGAGCGCCAAGCAATTCAACGAAATGGCCAATTTCCATTCCGGGTTGCTCGGTGTATCCGAGACCAGTTCCGACATGCGTGACTTGCTCGACCGTGAAACGCAGGACGTGCGAGCGGCTGAAGCGGTCGCACTGTTTTGCTACCAGGTCAAGAAATGGATCGGCGCATACGCGGCGGCGTTGGGCGGACTAGACACACTGGTGTTCGCCGGCGGCATTGGAGAGAACGCGCCCCCGGTTCGCGCCCGGATTTGCGAGGGGCTGGGATTTCTCGGAATTGAGCTCGAAGAGAAGCGCAACGTGGCGAATGAGGGCCTGATTTCAGCGGCCGCCAGCCCGGTTGCGGTCCGCGTCATCCGCACGGACGAAGAACGCATGATCGCCAAGACAGTTTGCCAGGTTCTCGGACTTGGCTGCAAGAACAAGAGGGAGAACTGAATCATGAATACCGACACACTCGCTCCGGAACTGCTCGACCACAAACCCGAAGCAGCGACTAAGAAAGATTTGATCCTGAAAACGACGAAGAAAACCAATACCCTCACTCCAGAACTGCTTCACAAGATGGATGCCTACTGGCGCGCCGCCAACTATTTGGCGGTCGGCCAGATTTATCTTTACGAAAATCCGCTGCTCAAGGAGCCGCTGAAACTATCCCACGTGAAGGCGCTGGTGGTCGGGCACTGGGGCACGGTGCCGGGGCAGAACTTCATCTACGTGCACCTGAACCGGGTCATCAAGAAGTACGACCTGGATATGTTCTACGTCGCCGGTCCGGGACATGGGGGCGCAGCTCTGGTGGGCAACGTCTACCTCGAAGGCACCTGGAGTGAGGTTTATCCGAACGTCAGCCAGGACGAAGCCGGCATGAAGGAGCTGTTCAAGCAGTTCTCGTTCCCCGGCGGGATTTCCAGCCATGTTGCGCCGACGACGCCGGGGTCGATTCACGAAGGCGGCGAGCTGGGCTACTCGCTCAGCCATGCCTTCGGGGCCGCGTTCGACAATCCCGATCTAATCGTTGCCTGCGTCATTGGCGATGGTGAAGCGGAAACGGCTTCTTTGGCGACGTCATGGCAATCCAACAAGTTCCTCGACCCAATTACCGACGGGGCCGTGCTGCCGATCCTGCACCTCAATGGCTACAAGATCAGCAATCCAACTGTCCTGGCCCGCATCGAGCATGAAGAATTGGAGCAATTTCTACGCGGCTGCGGCTGGACACCATACTTTGTGGAAGGGGACGAGCCAGAAAAGATGCATGAACTGATGGCCACCACCTTGGACACGGCCATCGAGGACATCCGGCAAATCCAAAGCGAGGCACGGAACAAGAACGACATCGCTCGGCCACGCTGGCCAATGATCGTTCTCAAGTCACCCAAGGGCTGGACGGGCCCGAAATTCGTCGATGGTCTGCAGATCGAGGGCACGTTCCGATCGCACCAGGTGCCGCTCCTGGTGGATCCCGATCATCCCGATCATGTCAAACAACTGGAAAGCTGGATGAAGAGCTACAAAGCCGAGGAACTGTTCGATAAGAATGGGCGCCTCATGCCGGAATTGGCCGAGCTGGCGCCGAAGGGCGACCGCCGGATGGGCGCTAATCCCCATGCCAACGGCGGCATTCTGCTGCACGATCTGCGCATGCCGGACTTCCACGTCCACGCAGTGAGCGTACCTTCGCCTGGCGCGGTGACTGCCGAAGATACCCGGGTGCTGGGTTCGTTCCTGCGCGATGTGGCCAAGCTAAATCAGGAGCAGCGTAATTTCCGTGTCTTCGGCCCCGATGAGACACTCTCGAATCTTCTGGGCGCTGTGTTTGAAGTCACCAACCGGCAGTGGGATGCGCGCGAAGTAAGTAACGATGAATTCCTCGCGCCCGCTGGCCGCGTGCTGGACTCGATGCTCAGCGAGAACCAGTGTGAGGGCTGGTTAGAAGGATATCTTCTGACCGGGCGGCACGGGCTGTTTAACAGTTATGAAGCCTTCATTCGGATCATCGACTCGATGTTCAGCCAGCACGCCAAGTGGCTAAAGGTATGTCTGGAGTTGCCCTGGCGCCGGAAGATTTCGTCGCTGAACTATCTGCTCGCCTCTCATGTCTGGCAGCAGGACCACAACGGATTCACCCACCAGGATCCCGGTTTCCTCGACCATGTCATCAACAAGAAGGCCGATATCGTGCGGGTTTACCTTCCCCCCGACGCCAATTGCCTGTTGTCGGTTTTCGATCACTGCCTACGCAGCCGGAATTACGTCAATGTGGTGGTTGCAGGCAAGCACGCCCTCCCACAATGGCTGACCATGGATGCGGCGGTCGTGCATTGCACGGAGGGAATTGGCATCTGGCAATGGGCCAGCAACGACCAAGACGCCGAGCCAGACGTCGTGATGGCCTGTTGCGGCGACACGCCCACACTGGAGATTCTTGCTGCCGTTTCCATCCTTCGCCAACATTTGCCCGATCTGAAAATCCGGGTGATTAATGTCGTTGACCTCATGAAGCTGCAATCTTCGAGTGAGCACCCGCACGGATTGAGCGAGACGGATTACGATTCGCTTTTCACCAAAGATAAACACATCGTCTTTGGCTTTCATGGATACCCCTGGCTCATCCACCGCCTGACCTACCGCCGGACCAACCGCAACCTGCACGTGCGGGGCTACAAGGAAGAGGGCACCATCACGACGGCCTTTGACATGAGAGTGCAGAACGACCTGGATCGGTTCCACCTTGTGCAGGACGTGATCGATCGGCTGCCCTATTTGGGTTCCAAGGGGGCCTACCTGAAGCAGCAGATGCAGGACAAGCTCATCGAGCATAAACATTACATCGACAAACACGGCCAGGATTTACCGGAGATCAGGAATTGGAAATGGGGCGGGACGGAACTCAAGAAGGAAACCGCTAGCGGAGAAGGCGCGAGCGCCTGAATCAGTCTGACGGTGAATAAGCGGTAGGGGAAAGCAACGTTTACCTGAATTAAAGGAATCCGAAATGCCCATTTAAATGAACGAAGAAAACGGCGGGAAGGTGCTCGTCCTTCACCTCAGCGGGAGGCTCGTAAAGGCCGATTATGAGCACTTTGTGCCCGAGTTCGAGCGACTCGTCCGGCAAAACGGAAAATTGCGCGTTCTGTTCGACATGGCCGATTTGCGCGGTTGGGACGCCGGCGCAGCGTGGGAGGACATCAAGTTTGACATAAAACATTTTGCCGACATCGAACGGCTCGCGATGGTCGGGGATAAGAAGTGGCAGCACGGCATGGCGACGTTCTTCAAGCCGTTCACGAAAGCGACGACCCGATATTTCGATGAAACCGCGGCCACTGATGCGCGGAAGTGGTTGGAAGAAACGTAGCGGCCTGCAGGCCCGCATCGATGCCATGCAAAGACAGAGAGGATACCCATTATGAAACCCAATGGCGATCACGCGGAGGCTCCCGAATCCAAGCCGGGATCGAAGCCCGAGAGTCCCGAAGCTAAGTCGGGGTCCGAGCCCGGTTCGAAGGACAATCTGAAAACCCTTCCCCTGCCGGAAGTGGAGAAAAAGTTGGGATCGTCTCCGAAAGGTCTGAGCCAAGCCGAGGCGCAGAAACGACTGACGCAATACGGGCCGAACGAGATCACGGAGAAGAAAACCAACGTATTCCTCAAATTCCTCAGCTATTTCTGGGGACCCATCCCATGGATGATTGAAGGGGCGGTGATTCTGTCGGGCGTGGTCCGACACTGGCTGGATTTCTTCATCATTCTCTTTCTGCTCTTCTCCAATGCGGTGGTCGCATTTTGGGAGGAACATCAGGCGGGCAACGAAATTGCCGCGTTGCAGGCCAAACTGGCGACCAAGGCTCGGGTCCTGCGTGACGGAAAGTGGGCCACTCCGAAGGTATCTGAACTGGTGCCGGGGGACGTCATCCGTCTGCGACTGGGCGACATCGTGCCGGCGGATGCGCGCCTGTTGGCAGGCGATCCGGTGCAAGTAGACCAGTCCGCATTGACCGGCGAATCTTTGCCCGCCACGCGCAAACCTGGCGAGGCGGTGTTTTCGGGTTCGATTATCAAGCGGGGCGAAACCGACGCCATGGTGTACGCCACCGGTACGCACACCTACTTCGGCAAGACGGCGCAACTAGTGCAGGAGGCCCATACCGTCAGCCATTTCCAGCGTGCCGTGTTGAAGATCGGCAACTACCTGATCATTCTTGCAGTGGCCCTGGTGGCGGTGATTGTTACGGTGGCGCTCTTTCGTCACGATCCAATTCTCAGCACGTTGGAGTTCGCCCTGGTACTTCTGGTGGCCGCGATCCCTGTAGCGATGCCAACAGTCCTGTCAGTCACCATGGCGGTCGGCGCTCGCCTGCTGGCAAAAAAACAAGCGATTGTAACCAAACTGTCGGCCATCGAGGAACTGGCTGGCGTGGATGTGCTGTGCTCGGACAAGACCGGCACCCTGACTCAAAACAAGCTGACGTTGGGCGATCCGTTCTGCGTGAACAATATCCCTCCCGACCAGGTCATTCTCTGGGCGGCGCTCGCTTCGCGTGCGGAAGACAAGGACACCATCGACCTCGCGGTGATCGGCGGCGTGAAGGACGACAAGGCGTTAAAGGCCTTTCAGGTAATCCATTTTCAGCCGTTCGATCCGGTGCATAAGCGCACCGAAGCTACTGTTAAAGCTTCGGACGGAAAACAGTTCTTTGTGGCCAAGGGAGCGCCGCAGGTGATTCTGGAAATGTCGACCAACGCCAGCGAAGTGAAGGCCGCCGTCGACAAAGCCGTCAACGAGTTTGCGGGACGCGGCTTCCGTTCCCTGGGAGTGGCTCGGGCGGATCAGGAAAACAAGTGGCAGTTCGTTGGCGTGTTGCCGATGTTCGATCCGCCCCGCGAGCAGGCCAAAGCAACCATCGCCAGCGCTGTGCAGATGGGCGTGAAAGTCAAAATGGTCACCGGCGACCAATTGGCCATCGCCAAGGAGATGTCTCGCAAGTTGGGTATGGGCACGAACATCCTCGATGCCACGGTATTGCGAGACAAACAAAAGACGGCGGAGACCGCGGCGTCCATCGAAAAGGCGGATGGCTTCGCCCAGGTGTTCCCCGAGGACAAGTACAACATAGTCGACGTGCTGCAGAATAACGGCCACATCGTCGGCATGACGGGCGATGGGGTGAATGACGCGCCCGCGTTGAAACAAGCGAACTGCGGCATCGCCGTTTCCGGTGCGACCGACGCGGCTCGCGCGGCGGCCGACATTGTACTGCTGGCCTCCGGTCTGTCGGTAATCATCGACGCAGTCAAAGAGAGCCGCCGTATCTTCCAGCGGATGAACAGCTACGCGATCTACCGCATCGCCGAAACGCTGCGGGTGCTGTTCTTCATGACCCTGGCGATCCTGGTGTTTAACTTTTATCCCGTGACCGCAGTGATGATCGTGATGATCGCCGTGCTCAACGACGGCGCCATCTTGTCCATCGCCTATGACAACGTTCATTACAGCGACAAGCCCGAGAAGTGGAATATGCGGGTGGTGCTAGGCATCTCGACCGTGCTGGGCGTGATCGGCGTCGTGGCTGCGTTTGGGCTGTTTTATCTCGCCGAGCGAGTGTTTCACTTCGACCACGCGCACGTCCAAACGCTGATGTACCTGAAACTGTCCGTGGCCGGACATTTGACGATTTTCTTGACGCGCACACGGGGCCCGTTCTGGTCCATCCGTCCGGCGCGCATTCTCTGGATCGCCGTGCTTGGTACACAAGCAGTGGCGACCCTGATTGCGGTTTATGGACTGTTCATGACGCCCCTTGGCTGGGGTTGGGCAGCGTTCGTGTGGGGCTACGCTCTGGCCTGGTTCCTCATCAATGACCGTGTGAAGCTGCTCGCTTATAAGATTCTGGATCGCGTCAAGGCCGACTCTAACCCTGAAGCCAAAGCCGAGCCGAAGCCAGAACCGAAAGCTACCGAGCCGACACCTGAAGCCAAAACCGAGGCGAAACCTGAAACGAAATCGAAGCCTAAGTCTGAGGCAAAAGGTGAGCCGAAACCCGAAGCCAACGCCGGGTCTAAACCCGCAGTCGAGATATCTCCAAACCTGACGCCGCAGATTGCCAAGCGAGCCTATGAACTCTATGAGGAGCGCGCCGGCAAAGACGGTTCGTCAGTTCAGGATTGGGAGAAGGCAGAGCGGGAGGTTCGGAAGCCTGACGCGAAGGCCGAGCCTAACCCCGAAGCCAAAGCCGAACCGAAGCCGGAACCCAAAGTTGAGGCCCAAGCCGACCAGCCGAAATCCGACGCAAAGGCCGAGCCTAAACCTGAAGCCAAGGCCGAACCGAAGGCTGAAACTAAAGACCAGCCTAAGCCGGAAGCCAAGGCGGAAACCAAGCCGGCAACTAAGCCCGAAGTCAAAGACCAGCCCAAGCCGGAAGCCGAGGACTCGACACCGTCCGATGTGACGCCAGCGCTCGTCAAGCGAGTTCACGAAGTCTACGAGGAGCTAGGGCGTGAGGACGTTCGAGAAGTTGAAGAATGGGAGAAGGCGAAGCGGGAGACTCAAGAGAAAGATGAAGTGCATAAATAAGCAGAACAGAACCACGCGGCTGACATGGCCGAAGGGATGGAGACGAAAATCAACTCAAAGGATTTCCGAGTGCGGCACATAGATTCCTCTGAGCCGATACGGGGACGGACGGGACCGATGTTGAGCCGAACAAATACTGGAGGAGCACACCATGCAGATACAGATTAATACTGGACATAACATCGAAGGCCATGAGGCGCTGAGCGCTCATGTTAGTGACGTAGTGAAAAATGCCCTGGCCCGACTCAGCGATCACATCACGCGAGTGGAGGTCCACCTGACTGACGAAGACGGCGATAAGAGTGGCCCGAACGACAAGCGCTGTGTGATGGAAGCCCGCCTTGAAGGACGGCTGCCGGTCGCAGTCACTCACCAGGCAGCGACCTTGGACCAGGCTGTCGAAGGCGCTGCACATAAGCTAGCCAGGTTGATCGAGAGCACCCTCGGCCGGTTGCACGATCAGGCAAGTCGCAGGACTGACCCGCCTCCACCTGAGCCGAAGGACGCAAACCCGTCATGAGCGACAGCATAGGCTGCCTGCGCAGTGAACTGTTGGTTGCCATCTCCGCCTTCGAGGCACTGCGCGCATAGAAGAAACGCTCGACATTGGCATGGCACCAGGAAATCGTGGATTGAGTTATGAGTGCAAGCGACTGCGGCCCGGAAACCGCTGCGAAGGCCGAGCACGTGAGGACTGATTTGAGGCAAAGCGCGAGATTCGGAAAGCTCAGGCCAGGGAGGCAAAGCTGCATCAACATCCTCATGCGCCCCAAGATTGTTAAGCGCCACTCGCGCAGCGCGTGACAGCGAAAGGAAGAAGATGAAAATTGATTCCAAGGATTTCCGAGTGAGGTCCGGAGAGAAGGTCACACTCAGCGAGTGGCCGACGAAGATAAAGCCCGTTTGCAAGTCGAAGAAGCAGTATCAGAAACTTTTGGAAGAGCACGTCGAAGCCTTGAGCTCACTGCAGCAGCTTCACTACGCCTCCAACCGCTATGCGCTGCTGCTGATTTTTCAGGGGATGGACTCTGCCGGTAAGGACGGCGCCATCCGGCACGTCATGTCCGGGGTCAATCCGCAGGGATGTGATGTTTACAGTTTCAAGCAGCCGAGCGCCGAGGAACTGGAACATGATTTTCTCTGGCGTACGACGTTCCGCCTTCCCGAACGCGGTCGGATCGGCATCTTCAATCGTTCCTATTATGAGGAAGTGCTTGTCGTTCGAGTGCATCCCGAGATCCTACGCAACGAGGGCCTATCGGAAGAATTGCGCGACGAGAAAACCATCTGGGAGGAGCGTTATCGCTCCATGGTGGACCTGGAGAGACACCTCTACTGCAACGGAACCCGGACGATCAAAATATTTCTCCACCTTTCAATGGAGGAGCAGCGAAAACGCTTCTTCGAGCGTCTTGATGAGCCTGATAAGAACTGGAAATTCAGCCTCTCCGACATTCACGAGAGAAAATATTGGAAGGATTATGTGAAGGCTTATGAGGCTTGCCTGAGTGCGACCAGCACCCATCACGCGCCCTGGTATGTCGTTCCCGCTGACGATAAGGAGAGCGCCCGCTTGATCGTTTCCCGGATTGTTCTCGATGCGCTGAAGGATCTGAAGATGGCATACCCGAAGCCCACGGAGAAGCGCAAACTGGAATTGCAATCTATCCGTAAGCAGCTAGCAAAGTAGCGTCGAATTTATGACACTGCTGCTGTCGTTATGGGGGTCTTGACGTAGAAAGAGGTGGTCACAAACATGGCAATTAAGCCGACCCGGAAGCACCAATCATGATGCACACGTTTCCAGTAATGACGATGGCCGTGCTGACAGGATCCGTGTGACGAGGTTGTTCGGTGAATCTCATGCGCGTCGGACGAGAACGGGACCCAGTTAGTGACCAGCACAAAGCATTCAGAATCCAAAGGAGCAAAAAGTATGTCAAAAGAAACACCACCACAAACCCCGGACCCACAGGCGAAAACTAGTCGACTTCAGCCGGCTGAAGACCGTTCTTTAGACGTTCCCCGCCAATCTCAAACGGAGGCAGAACGGGCCACCAACAGCGCAGAAGACATCGGGGTCGGAAGTTCTCCACAGGGATCGCTGCCAGTAATAAGTGTCCCTGGCGGTTCTTGAGGTTGGGGATTGGCGTTCATCCGACGGTCGCCCTTCGGCGCCAGTTCGGCTAATTCCGACATGTCGAAAATAACGCCTTCATCGGCCCGGGTTTTCGGCTGAGGCGGCTGCCAGACTTGTCAGTTGCGTTCGCCTCGGCGCGCGACAGAAACGTTTGCTAACGTTGCAAATCACGTCCGCAGCTCGCTCGCACCTTTCCTCCTTCGGTAACGTTTGCACCGGAGATGAGGTTATAACTGCGAACCGCTAATTGGGGGGGTCGTGTTTCGGTTTTACCAATGGTCGCTGGAGACTTGGAATAGCCTTCTGCACCCAACGGGGGTGCCGTTTCTCAACCCACAATAGGCAAGGTCTTGTGCGACTTGCGTGTACTTAGGCAGTCTCCACGCACTTGTAAGTTGTTGGTAAGCCTATCCGGGCTGGATTGACACGGTAGAGGGCAGGAGTCGAGTTTCCTTGTGCCTACCATTTCTTTTCAGTGACTTAGCGGTCATTTCACGTTTCTTCAAAACCAAATCACCCAAGGTCTCACCCAAGATTTCCTTAAACGACAGCCGATGTGACCTTTATCGCATCCAGGTGATTGCCGCCGTGTAAATCATCGGGTTAGCCAGCTTCTCAGAGGCTCTCTTCATACCCAACGGAACACCATGCGTTGTCTTCCCAGTAGGTAATCGTGGTCTCGGTCCACCCCGATGCGGGCGGCAACTTGCTTTTGGAAGAGACCGAGACCCAGGCGGCCGCTTGCGACTGATCGCTTTCGAGGTGTGCCATAAGTGTGCCGTACGCTTCGGTCCCATTTGCGCTAAAGTGTTTCGTTTCAATACCAGGTCAAAACGCTTCCGTGCGGGCTTGGTTACGAGTAAGTTATTGATTCGTAATGGTGAAACCAAGAACTGACACCTGCCAGCTTTTCCTACTCTTAATCAACAGACCAGTGCAGCGAGGGCATACGCCTTACGCACTAGACTCCCGAACGCCCTTTCCCCGATGCAACAGCAGCCACTGCGTGTCCTCGGGCAACAAAGGCAAACCACTGTTGCCGAAGATCATCAACGAACGAGATCAGTTTGCTATCGGACGTGTTCACAAAACCCGCCTGCCAGACGGGTTGCACGCCATCGAGAAAAGGCCTCATGGCCACGTAAATCGCGCCGTTAATCTCGGGAAATCGTGCTTGTCCCGCTTGTGTCTTCTTTTGGAGCACGCGTCCGACCATCGTGAGATAGTCCGACGAGGCCTCGTAAAGCAAATTCCCTTCCCATCAGCGTGTGGAATGCGCACGTATTCCGCCTGTGTTCCATCAATGGTGTTGCCCAATATCCAGCCCCCGTGGTGGCAGTGGGAATACATGGCTTTTCTGCAGAAGTCGCAGTTCAAGCAGGCAGTGACACACGAAAGGATGACTTTGTCACCAACGTGAAATTCCGACACTCCGGATCCCACTTGCTCGACGACCCCAATGCCCTCATGGCCCAAAATGCGTCCATCGGTGACCGCCGGAAGATCTCCTTGAAGAATGTGAAGATCGGTTCCACAAATCGTCGAGGTGGTAAGCCGCACAATAGCATCGCCCGGATGCTGGATGGCGGGGCGCGGCTTGTCCTCCCATGCAATCTTGCCGTGACCGTGATACACCAGCGCTTTCATGGTCCCTTTGGTTTGTACATCCAGATCATTCACAGGGTTCAGTGACACTTCAGCGGTAGCCATAAACGATTTTTCCTCACTCGTGCTGCACAGGTTTAGCTTGGCATCTGCGCTGGCATTCTTCTGAGCAAGACTGCTCAATTCAAGCGCTGATGAACGAGATGCTCTGAAGGGAATTAGTAAGTTGAGGTGCGGTTCGCCGGGTATCTTTCCTCGAGAATCGCTCGGTGAAAGACGTTCAGGCACTCATGAGTCGGCCACTGGCGTTCGGGGCTGCGATTGTAAGAGGGAATGCCTCGCGAGCGTGTGGCCGGTGACCGGCGCCGGCACGCACGAAGGATTGCATGTAAGATTGTGCTACGTGATCCCAGATCATGTGCCGTGCATAGAGGTAAGCACGTTTTCGCATCGACTGGAGGGCATTCTCGTTGTCCAGAAGCTCAGTTGCGGTATCTGCAATGGCGGCCGAGTCATCGAAGGGAACGAGGGCTCCGCGACCATCCGCCAAGACTTCGGTGGCGTACCAGTAGGGAGTCGAAATGATCGCTTTACCAGCGCCCATGGCATACGCGAGCGTGCCTGAAACGGCCTGTGCCTCGTATCGGTAAGGGGTGATGTACATATCAGCCGAGCCAACTAGCGATGCCATTTCGTGAGGGCTGACGAACCGATTGACGAAGACAACGTGCTCTTTGATGCCAAGGCTCTCAGCTAAAGCCTGCAACTCGATCCGATATCGATCGCCCTCGCGGTGCCTGACATGGGGATGAGTGGCACCAGCGATTACGTAGACGACGTTCTTGTGCCGGGACAAGATGCGTGGCAACGCCTGAATTACACTTTCGAACCCCTTGTTCGGAGATAACAAGCCAAAGGTGAGTAATACCGTCTTTCCCTCCGTTGAGGAATCTTTGTGAGAGGCCGCATCGACAAAAGGCATATCGGGAATGCCATGGGGAAGCAGATCAACCTTCTCGCGCGGAACTCCGAATACAGTCTGCAAGAATCGAGAAGAGTGCTCGCTCATGACAATAAGACGATCAGAGCGCGCGGCGATTTCTTGCATCACGATGAGTTGATCGATGTCCGGCTCACGAAGAACTGTATGAAGAGTCGTCACCAGGGGCGTTTTCAGGTGCTGCAGCAGGCGCAAGATATGCCCGCCGGCCTTTCCTCCGAAAATCCCGTACTCGTGCTCCAAACAAACGATGTCAATATTGCTGGAATTCAGAAAGTCAGCGGCTGCTTTGTAGGATGAAATGTCGTTCTCGGTTATCTCGAATTGCACGCGCGCAGGATAGCCGTATGACGATTGTGGGTCATTCACGGCGAGAACCATCAGCCCCGCAGCTCCGTAGGCAGCCGTAAAGGCATCACACAAATCTGTCGTAAAGGTCGCAATTCCACACTGTCTGGGAAGGTGGTTTCCAATAAAGGCTACCCGCACCGGATCCGGACCGGCTACGCGTGGCCAGCAGGGCTGGTGGCGCCATCGTTTGGAACACGAGGGGACCTGTCTCGTACCGCACTAGAGCGTCAGGCTTCAAATTCACGGATAGGGAACGAGCGGACATTGCAGCCTCCTCAGGGCACGTATCTCGTTGCGCGGAAGCGGACCCAAGGTAAAGCAGGAAGTGCTTTGCGCTCCGCGCTCACCTTGGCAGAATGCCTATGCGGAACGGCTAATCGGCTCGATACGCCGAGAATGTCTGGATCATGTGATCGTCTTGCACGAGCCGGGTCTTAGGCGGGTGCTGAGGTCGTACTTTGACTATTACGCTCATTCCCGAACTCATCTGTCACTCGACAAAGACACGCCCATTCCTCGCCCGGTCCAACCTCCAGAATTAGGAAGAGTGGTGGAACTGCCAAAAGTGGGCGGGCTGCACCATCGCTACGAACGCCGCGCAGCCTGACAGACCCAGCTCGAATTGTGGTCTGCTGTCACGTCGCCGCACGCGAGCCGTGAGTGCTGTGCGCGGTCCCCCGCAGATTTGCAATCGACAATTCGAAGGTACACGGGTCTCCAGATCCGGTGCGAGGGATGATCTTAAGACCAGATGGCTTTTTCGCTAAGGGCAGATGGTACTGGTTTATGGGTCTGTTCCACAGAACGTCTTTGGCAGACTCAGGCGTGGAATCTCACTGCTGCACGACCTTTCGCTTCGGCAGCCTCTTTCTCTCGATTCTTCGGCGGCGAGTTCGCTTCCAGCGAGCGGCGAAGGCGAGTCGAGCTCTCGGTCTTCCGCAGATTGCGAATCAGCTATCCGAACATATGCGGCTGTTCGGATCTGGTGCGACTGTTGGTATTAAGAGTCTGATTCATTGTCAGCAAGGACAACGGCACGCATCCAGTTCCGTGAGCACCAGGAGCAGATTTAGCAGCACCGCAACTTCCTGGAGCTCGGAATGTTGGCGAACCACAAGTGCGTCCGACGGCTCCGCTGGTAGTTGTACTCAAACCAAGCGGCCACCGCGCCGAGGACAGTGAGCGTGAGTCAGTTCATCAAGTTTCGCACCAAACGCTTATAAAGGAACGGATTTACAAATCCGCCTCCCGCGGCAAATGCTTGAGCTTCCAGCTGCAAGGTCTCCATGTTTTCGCGGATGATGGGAATTCCGAGATCAAGGAATTTGGCGACATACGCGAAAAGCGTGGCCCCGCGTGCCGTGGCTTCCTCCGTGACGGGCATGAACGTCTTAGCCAGCTCAAACACGTTGTGCGAACCGAAGACGATCGCGGAACTCTTGGCCGCTAGCGCCGTCACCATGGATTTCGGGTCAACGTTCTGGTCGCACAACGCGTTCCAGATATTGGTGTCGAGATAGATGTACATTTCTAACTTGATCCTACCCGTTCCAACCCGGTTACGTCGCGAAGATACGGGCTTAACCCGAACGCCCGGAACCGTCATCCCTCATCCGCCGGCTCCTGAACCGTGAACGAGTTGATGACCGTGAACGATCCGGATTCGCCGTTCTTATCCTGCAGCGTCCATCTCATCCGATAGAAGAAATCCTCAAGTCCGGCGACTTTGACCGTCTCCTTCGCGTCATCGAGATGCATGGTGACCCGCGAAATATTCTCGATTGCAGCCCCTTTCTTCGCATCGACACAAAACGGGATGTCCTCAACGACCTTGGAATACAAGCGCAGGAACCGCACCCATCCGTCGCGATGATCTCTCGTCAACTGCGGCAAGCCATATTCATCTAGGAATTTCTCTAACTCCCTCTCGAATCCGCGCATCTTCGCGATCTCATCGAGGTCGTGTTGAACGCTCCGCGGCAAATCATTCCACGCTAGCTCATTCTTGAAATTAAGGTGGGCTTTGTCGAAGATCTTCAACAAATCCCGAGCCGCCGCGCGGTCCATGCGTGAATGCAGCGCCCAATCGCAGTGAAATCTCAGCATCGGAAAATCGGCGTGCGCGTCATCTCGTTCGATGAGCTTCCGGATTCCGGCCATCAGGTAAACGACCTGGACCTCGGTCGTAATCCCGGAGACGATCTGTTCTTTCAGTTTTTCGATAATGTCGCGCGTCATTCCTTCCCATCCAGCAGCTTCGCGTACTGCTCCGGCGTCAGCTCCAGCCAGATGCCTCCACCGCCCTTGCGAATCTTCTCATGCAACTCCTGCCTTCCGGCTATATTCAGCGTGAAGCCGCCGCGCTTCGCCATCTCGAATATCTTCTTTTCATCCGCAACGGTGATCTTGCGCGGCAGAGGCGTCTTCAGATCCTCTTCGAGGAACTGGCAGAACCAGCCCTTCCTGAACATGAAATGCATGTACACACGCTTTTTCCCGGCTGCGCCGCAGCGGTCGCACAGGCGCTCTCCCCGGCGATGCGGAGGAGGAAGCGGAGCCTTGCATTCGCAGCAAATCTTGCCCGCGTATCGCTGCCGAACCGACGACGCCCGCTCACCGCCCATTGCGGGATTATAGCGCGTTATTCGCTTTTTATTCGCTTTCGATTTGGCCCCGGGATTTCCACCGCCACCCACAACATCTTGTGCATATCGTGCTCACGTATCCAACATAGTGTAAAATAAGTCTTAATTCGTGCCGAAGATCTCCCAGCCAGGACTTCGGAGAATTGAGGCAAGGATTTGTGGCATTACGTCATTCCGCACTTCACCAGCTTTCTGAAGGAGTTGCAGCTTTCCGACGATGATCGCGCCAATGCCAACGGCAAGGCCGAGCGCATCGCGAAGTCCCTCTTCAGCAAGTACTATCCAAACCAGACGTTCTCTTCTGCCAGCTACCTAATCGTTGGTTCCTACGGGCGCGGCACTGCGAGCAGGCCCTGCACCGATCTCGATTTGCTATTCATCCTTCCCAATGGGGAATGGGACCGCATCGCCCGCCTGACCGGCAATCGCCAGTCCCAGCTTCTTCGCGAAGTAAAAGAAGCCCTTATATGGTCGTGTCCTCGCACTGATTTGCGTGCCGACGGCCAAGTTGTCCTTGCCCCTTTCGAGACATACGCCGTCGAAGTCGTACCTGCGTTCCGCCTGCACGATGGAAGATTCGTCACCGCCAACACCGCCGATGGCGGAAGCTGGCAGTTTTCCAACCCTGTCGCTGAATACGACAACCTGCGTGCTGGCGACCTCGCCAGCGATGGAAAAGCAACCCACTTAACAATGATGGCGAAGGCTTGGAACCGCGAATGTAATGTTGGCCTTAAGTCCACATCGGTCGAAGTTTTGGCTTCTGTATTCGCCAGCCAGTGGATATATCGCGACAAGGGAACATTCTGGTACGACTGGATGATCCGTGACTTTTTTGCCTTCCTTTTCGCCTACTTGAATGGATCAACCCAAATCATGGGTACCGACAGGATCATCCCACTCGGGGATGAGTGGAAAAGCAAGCTGGAGAGCGCCTACAATCGGGCCCTGAAGGCATGTGAGTATGAGCATGCTGATCGAGGGTTATCAGCCGCAATTGAATGGCAGAAGATTTTTGGCAGTCAATTCAGGACGATGATGCATCTTCTGTCTGCCCTGGCGGCGGCTCGCTGATGGAACCCAATCGCGAGCCGATCCTAGCTACGGCGCGAGAGCTTTATGGCCGACTTGTTTACACTCACCTCACACATGAAAAAGAGCGCCTGATCTGGACCGGCAAAGTTTGCTGGATGAACCGGATAAACGTTGGCCTAGCCAGCGCAACCACATTCTTTGCAATCATTTCCGCCACGCTCAGGCCGGACTGGTCTATCCCTTTAACGGCACTATTCGCTGTCGCTACCGTTTCGTTTCTCATGTGGCAGTCGAATTACGATCCAGCGGGCAAGGAAGCTCGTCACCGTGTTACGGCGAAGGAACTCCTCTGGATACGTGAGCAACTTCTATTGCTCATCACGGATTGCCATCTTACAACCTGCACGCAGAGAGAGTTAGAAAGTCGCCTTAACATCATCACGCGTGAACTAACCGCAGTCTACAAATTCGCTCCGGACACGTCGCCCACAGCCTACGCCCAGGCGAAAGCCGCCATCGACTCCGGTCATTTCACATTCAGCAATGAAGAAATTGACGCCATGCTTCCTGTTGCACTCAGAATTCAACAGCCGTGAATTTTCCGGCCGTTTGTGATCGGTCAGTCATGGCCCTCTCCACGCTTTCGTGATGATCACAGCAATCATGATGGGACTTACCGTGCCGTCTCTGGTCTGGGTTGTTATATGGATTGGTACTACTCTGGCGACTGCGCGACGATCACCGACGAGAGCAGTCGCACGTTCCACAAGGAAGACTGGCGTCCGTAAGCAATCCCACTTGGAGCGCCGACTGATCGCATCGGACAAGGTTGCGGCGCAGGGAAACAAATGAGGATGTAGTTTCGCCATCCTGGCGGACGGCTACAACAACAAGTCGAATGTGAGCGATGGCCAAGCCGAAGATATCCTCGTTGGTAGCGTACTCGCATTTTCCCCTCCTCCGATGATGTGTCCACGGGAGCCAGGGTGAGCGGCGATGGATTTGTGACGCATGTCACTGCCTATTGTTCACGATCCTGATGTCATTAAGCTTGCGGTCGGATCGGGGCCATTCGGAGAGTTGGGGGCCCAATCCAACTTGCTGGGATGGCTGAAACGAATAGCAGGCATCTGCCCCAAGGACTTCACAGCATTTGCATCAGACCACGGAAACCCGCCGGCCGAGAGATCAAGGAGACAGTATCGCTAACGGTGTAGCTGGGGTCAGCCCCGAGGTCGAAGAGCGTCTTCGCTTCGAGACGCTAATCGCGGATCTTTCTCTACGTTTCGTTAACGTGCCCGCGGATCGTGTAGACCGGGAAATCGAAAGTGCACAGCGCGCAATTTGTGAGCGTTTGGGACTGGAGCACTCCTCGCTCTGGCAGTCCTCTGCACAAAATCCCGACGAATTGGTCCTAACTCATCTTTACCGAGACCCTGAGTTACCGCCACCGCCCAAGCGTATGAGGGCCAGAGAATTCTTCCCCTGGATGCAGGCGAAGCTAATGGCTGGTGAGATTGTTTCGGTCCCCAACACCGCCGAAGCTCCGCCCGAGGCGGCCAGAGACAAGGAGAGTTGGCAGCAATTCGGCATGAAGTCAACGCTGTCTTTCCCGCTTTCGGTGGGGGGCGGTGCAGTATTCGGCGTCGTAAGCTTCGATGCTGCCAGAGAAGTAAGAGCGTGTCCCGAACCGCTGCTGAAACGGCTGCAACTACTCGCGCAGATATTTGCGAATGCACTGGAACGAAAGCGCCTCGAGAAAACGCTGCGGGACAGTGAAGCAAGGCTAAGTCTGGCAGCCTCATCTGCCAACGCAGGCTTGTGGACCTTGGACGCCGAAACGGGTCAGATATGGGCAACAGAGAAGACCTACCACCTGTTCGGTTTGTCTCCCTACGAGGAAATGAACATTAATACCATTCTGGCGATCGTGCATCCTGAAGACCGCGAAACGGTCCGCCAGGCCATTCAGGAGGCGATGCGGTCAGCACTTGACACTGCTGTTGAATACCGCATCCAGCGCCCTGACGGAGGCCTCCGCTGGATCGCGTCCCGTGGCCGGAGGCAAGCAGGAAGTGATTCCGAGCCAGACCGGTTGATGGGGGTCAGTACCGATATCACGGAGTCGAAACAAGTCGAGCTGCGACTGCAGGCGGAGAGCGAGTACCTGAAGGACGAGATCGAAGTGGAGGGTCGTTTCGCCGACATCGTTGGTCAGAGCGTTAGCCTCAAGAAGGTTTTTCAGCAAATCGAGCAGGTTTCGCCGACCGATTCCATCGTGCTCATCATGGGGGAGACAGGTACCGGCAAGGAACTGGTAGCCCGCGCGATTCATAATTTGAGTCGCCGCAAAGACCGGGTCATGGTGAAAGTTGACTGCTCATCGCTGCCCTCCAGCTTGATCGACAGCGAATTGTTTGGCCGCGAAAAGGGGGCCTACACCGGCGCACTCACCAAGCAACTCGGACGATTCGAACTGGCGAACGGATCCACTCTCTTCCTGGACGAGATCGGTGAGCTCCCATTGGAATTGCAGGCCAAACTGCTGCGGGTTGTGCAGGAAGGTCAATTTGAACGCTTGGGAAGCCCGAAGACGGTCAGCATCGATGTCCGAGTTATTGCCGCCACAAACCGCGACTTAGCTCAAAGAGTGAAAGAGGGATTGTTTCGGCAGGACTTGTACTTTCGGCTGAATGTGTTCCCCATTCATGTCCCACCGCTGCGAGAACGTCAGGAAGACATCCCTCTGCTGACATGGCGGTTTGTTCGGGAGTTGGAACGAAAGATGGATAAGAAGATCGAATCCATCCCGAGAAAGACCATGGAACTGTTGCAGCGCCACCCTTGGCCGGGGAATGTGCGCGAATTAAGGAATACGATCGAACAATCGCTCATTGTCACCTCTGGAAGCGAACTCAACCTGCAGCTGCCTGCTCCATCGGAGGCTACTCTTCTCTCAACGTTGAAAGGAACGGAACACCGGCACATTCTGACCGTACTGGAAAGAACAGGTTGGCGCATCAAAGGAACGGGTGGGGCTGCAGAACTTCTGGGTATGAAACCTTCCACCTTATATACTGCGATGCAGCGACTGGGTATTCCTAACAAGCACGAGAAGGACGGTATTCCGTCCTAAGGACGGCTTGCCGTCCCGACCGTTACCTCCAGCCGCATGCGGCGCAGATCTTCTTCAATCGGTAAGCTCTTCTCTAATCAATGACTTGTATGGCACTCACCTGCCCTCTTGCAAAGTGGCACGCAGCTTGCATTTTGTTCTAACAGTTTCCAATGCAACTCAGTTAAGGAATACGCATGCACACGCCAGCCGCAGAGCATGGCACAAGCGGAAGACCGGTCTCATGCGCAAAGAAGAGTTCAATGACACTCCCTTGTAGCAACTTTCTCGCTCGCACCGCTGCTGTTGTTGGCTACAACAGTTGCCGCTCGGAGCGCACAGCAATCAACCGGTGCAACCGGCGATGAAGATCTGCAAGGACCAGACCTACGCGCTGTGCGCCGCGGCCCGCGGCTCGCTGCAACGTATTTGACATGGAAAGGAACCGCAAATGAAAAAGGCAATGGCAGACGGTTTGAAGAGAGTTGCAAAGTCGCGCCTGATAGCCGCGGGATTGGTCGTTGCGCTGATCTCGATGGCGGGCGCAGCCACGCCTGCGATGGCGCAGGACGCATTCAGCCAGGACATTACAACCGTCAAAGCATGCGCCAGCGACATCTGGCGTCTCTGCTCGGACGTGATGCCCGATGTTGACCGCGTCAAAAGCTGTGTGCAGAGCAAGATGGGCCAGCTTTCCAAGGGTTGCCTTGACGACCTGCTCGACAAGATGTCCGGTTCGTCATTCAAGATTTGCAAGGACCAAACATATGCCCTTTGCGCAGCGGCGCGATGCAATGTGTACGACGGCGTCGCCTACTGTCAGTGCGAGGTGAAGCACGGCGACAGCATCAGCCTGCCGTTTGCGGGCAATAAGAGCGGAGACGTCTGCGTGGTCAACGCCGCCGGCGCCGAGAACAAATACATGGTGAGCACGTACAGTCTGCCGGACAGGATCATCGCCGGCAAGGGCGACTCGGCGGTGTACACCTGCCCGGGCGGAGACTCGGCCGGGGCCTACGCCCAATGCGACGGCGGACTGTGCTTTGAGAGTACGGGCAGCACGACGTTTCCCGGCTTCGACAGGCCGATTCCGAAAGGACAAATCGTCTGTTCCTGTCCGGTGACGAAGGGCAACGCCGGCAGCGCACCAAGCTATCAGATCATGGGGCCTTACCCCTGCGACAACTCGTTCTTCAACTATTGCTCGAGTTCGGTCGCCACGACAAAGACGGGTTCGACGATCTATGTCGGCGCGCCGGCCGGTGCAGTGCAAGGTCTAGCCGCCGCGCTCAATGGCAAGGTCCCGCCCGTTAACGAATGTCATTTGCCCGGCCAATAGAGGCAAGTGCGGAGGCGCGGACTTGTCTCTGCAAACAGTCGCTAAATTCCATGCTCGAGCACGGTCGCAGAGCATAGCCCGAACGGAGGACTGAATCCATGAAGAACAACAAATTCAACCACACTGCACTGGCAGCAATTCTTTCACTCGCGATGTTGCTGTCCTTGTGCGCAACCGTTGTTGCGCAGAGCGCACAGCTTCAGGGAGTAATCAATGGACGCAGCGGCGCAACCATGTCGCTGCAGACCGATAACGGGAACGTTACCGTGGTCCTCACCGACTACACGCAAGTTGAGGACGTGCAGGGCATTTTTCATGCTCGAAGGAAACAGATGGGCCTGACGGTACTTGAGCCCGGACTCCAAGTCCAGGTGCAAGGAAACTACAACGCCCAGAACCAATTCGTGGCGAATACCGTCAAGTTCAATGGCAAGGACCTGCAAACGGCTACGGACATTCAGGCCGGAGTGACTCCGGTCGAGCAGCAGACGCAGGCTCAAAAGCAGGAGTTAGCACAGCAACAAGCCCAGCTCCAGGAGCAACAGGCCCAACTACAGAAGGAGCAACAGGAACAGGCTGTACAGGCGGCGAAGATCGCCGCCAACAAGGCCGCAATTACTGCAGTTAACAAGCGCTTCGGAGAGCTTGCCGACTACAACATCTGGGACGAAGTGACAGTTTACTTCGCTAATGGTCAAGTTGTCGTCGATCCGCAATACACGCCCAAGCTGCTTGCTCTTTGTCAGAAGGCCAAGACCGTCAACGGCTACGTTATTCAAGTGAAGGGTTATGCATCAGCGGTCGGTTCTGCTGCTCTGAATCAGAAACTGAGCCAGGAGCGGGCGGCCAATGTCGTGGACCTTCTGGAACAGCAAGGTGGTATTCCCTTGACCAACGTGCTGGCCCCAGGCGCCATGGGCACCAGCAGACAAGTGGCCTCCGATGCTACGGTCGAAGGCCAGGCTGAGAACCGCCGTGTGGTGGTTCGAGTGCTGCAGAACAAGGGCATTGCCGGAACTTAGATTCTGACGGTCTGTGAAGCAGTTTGCTGAGTATGACTGATCTCATTCGCAGCAAGATTGGACCCAGACTGTCACGCTGAGTGAGAAAGAGACGACTCGCGATGATTCTTGCGGTGGTTGAGTTAGTGCCCCAAATACAGAAACGGCAAGCAATGCTGGAGGTCCTGAGGTTTGTGGCGGAGCGCGTTGAGGCTAATCCAGAATGCCTGGACTGTGGCGTCTTCGAAGAGGCGACCGGCGCTCAACGAGTTGTTTATGTGGAGGAATGGCAGTCAGCCAAAGACCTGCGCGCTCACCTTCAGTCCGGTTTGTATTCGAAGCTTCTGCAGGCCATGGAGCTTGCCTGCGAAGAACCCAGGATCAGCTTTCACGAAGTATCACAAACAAAATCCATGGAACTGATTACGCAGTTAAGAAGTCAACCGCACCAGGACGTAACCGGAACCTGGGAAAAGTAGCGTCGCTAAGAACTGCGACCCCGCAGGCAGCCGGTATTTCAAGGCAGGCCGTGGCGGGCGAGTTGGCCAAGAATCAAGAAATCGAAGGAGTCAAACTCCGCACCTTAATAGGAGATTAGCTATGAGAAAGAATGTGACAAGGATATCGATGATTGTGCTCGGGGCCGTGTTTTTGCTGAGTATGACTGCATTCGCGCAGGAC
>Ga0302320_10003666_pt1 | contig 35453 bp, 21 predicted proteins | sample Bog_T0_3_FD_202130 | JGI IMG/M metagenome (GOLD analysis project Ga0302320, IMG submission 202130) | Peat permafrost microbial communities from Stordalen Mire near Abisko, Sweden - Bog_T0_3 | ecosystem: Environmental > Terrestrial > Soil > Wetlands > Peat | place: Sweden: Abisko, Stordalen Mire...
CGGATCGGCACAATCTTTGTGGCTCCCGTCGCCGGATCCACGTAAAAGGCGCCCAGCGTGTCGGGTGGCGCCGGCATCGAGAAATGCTGACCCGGAGTCACGGCGATGCGCACATCGGCGACGATCCCCTGCATGCCCAGCTGCGGGTACTCCTCGCTGATCTTGCCTCCGGCGAAACCGCTGGGGAAGTCGCATTCGTCCTGGATCCAAAGCTTCATCCCGCGCTTGGCGCACTCCCGGACCAGAAACTTCACCTGGTCCATGTACTCCTGCGAAAGATACATTGGCTCGCCTCGCCCCGGGCTCATGTTGACGACGAACACCCCATTGGCTGACAGCTCGTCCAAGTCGTGAACGATCCTCGCCTTTCGTTCGCCGGCGTCCGGGCCATTCCAGCTGGCCCATGGCTGGATGGCGCCGTACTCGCGAGGCGGCGCTTTGAAGTTCGCGGCGACCTCGTCCACCGATGGCATGGTGATTTGCCGCCAGGGCTGCTGGGCTGGCAGGACCGAGCTCAGCAGGGGAAACAGGGCGAGGGTGCTTCGCATTCTTTTCATGATAGGCTCCTTAAGGCGGGGTCCGTTGCGCGGCCAAGCGGCGAAGCCAGCCGGGGGAATGAGGGCGAGGACTTTTTGCAAACGCGGCGCGGCAGTGCAAGGGCGGAGTGCGGGCGAATGGTGTCACATGCTGCGGGGATTGCCTTCATCGCATGAGGCTGCCGTTGTGGTCCAGGCAGCCATGGCTCCCTCCTTGACGCTTAAACCGAGATTTCCCATTTGGATTCATATTGCGAGCGATCTGAGGGACCTGCCGGAGTGAACGTACAGAAATTTGCTCGGTCCTCGGCAGCAAAGCAAGTTTTGGTGACCTGAGGGTCTGCGGCCCCGTGATTTTCGTCCATCCGCTCCGCCACAAAAGCGGAGAGCGGTGAAATCGTCGGCTCGGTCGGATGGCACGCGAGCTTGCGAGCTACTAAAGCTCATCAGGGTTTGGTTTCCGGAGGTTCCTAAGAAATCGCGGTTCGGAGGCGCCATGGACGCGAGAATTCTCACGAGCAACCGTTAAGCACAACATTCCGTTACCTACGCCGCGGCTTTGTTTAGTTCACCGGGTTTTTCTTGTCCGCGAGCGCCTCCCGCATCGCCGTCCGCGACTCCTCCGAGCCGAAAAACAGATCTTCCGGATACTCAAGGTACCCGAGCATGTGCGCGTAAATGGTCGCCTCGAGGGCCGAATTCAATCCGAGTCCCGCGAGATACTGCAGGCGAAGATTGGCGTCGCGGTTGATCTGGGCATCCGCCAGCCAGGGAGCCAGTTCGGCGGCCCGGCCCGCATAGGTCGCAAGCAGGTCCTGCGGGACGGAGAAACCCACCTCGGCGAGCGAGGCGGCGGCCGCCTTGTAGGTCGGGCTCGACCAGCGGTCCTGCACGCCGTCCATGTCGATATGCGCGGGCCCGCTCTGGCCGAGCACGACGGTGTCGTAGCCGCTGCCTTCGTCGTCGTTGGCCCAGATCGTGCCGCCCGGGAAGACGCGGAAAAACGTCGCGATTTCGCTGCGCACCGTCGCCTCGTCGCTCTCGTAAAGCGGGACCCACTGGGTGACCATGCCGCCGGGATTCAGGCAATTCCTGCACATCTCGAAATACTCCTGGGTGTACAGCGAGGCGGAGCCCTTGACCCATGGATGGATGGGGTCGGAGGTGATGATGTCGAACTTTTCCTTCGTCGTGAGGATGTAGTGGCGGGCGTCGTCGAACACGATTTCGACGCGCGGATCGGTGACCACGCCGTGGTTCTGGACGGAAAAATACTTGGCGACGACCCGCGGGACCAGGGGCTCGATCTCGCAGATGACGATGCGCTCGATGCCGGGCTGGACCACGAAGCCGCCGGCCGTGACGCCCGCCCCGCAGCCGACGATCAGCACGGAGCGGGGCCGGGGATGGAGCATGGCGGGCAGCTGAGAGAGCATGCGCTGAAGGCGCATGTCCTGGGGTGTTGTGGACGCCTCGACTTTGCCGCTGACGTGAAACTGGCGCACATTGTCCGTCATTTCGCTGACGGCGACCGAGGCGTTCATGCCCTCGCCCATGTAAAGGATGCGGGTCGAGCCGCCGTCCTGGACAGCCGTGCGGCCGTAGGCAACGAGCAGGCCGGGTGTGCGGGGCACGGTGGCGATCAGGGCGCAGGCGGCCAAAGCCGCGGCGCCAATCCAGGCGGCCAGCCAAACCCGCCGCAGCGGCGGCAGGAGCAGCAGGGCGGCGGCGGCGGCCAGCCCGATGAGGCCCCGCTCGGCCCATTGGGTTCCCGCCCATGGGATGACCAGCAGGCTGAATGCAATCGCGCCGGCGATCGCGCCGAGCGTGTTGGCGGCGTAGACGCCCCCGACCAACCGTCCCGGGTCGCGCCCGGGGCGGGCGGCGGCGGCCACAGCCAGGGGAAAACTCGCGCCCCATAGAAATGCCGCAGGAAGAATCGCAAGCAGGCAGTGGACGGAGTCCGGCAGGAAGCGATGCCAGGGGCTGGATCCATAGACCGACGGGTGGGGCAGGCTCCTGACTGCGGCGTGAGCAGTCCAGGCGATGGCGATTGCGAGCAGCATCTGGCAGCCGGCGAACAGGGTGCGAGGTCGCGCGAAAACGCGCGACAGAAGGCCGCCAACGCTCCCGCCGATGGCAAGCCCGAGGAGGAACACGGCAAGGATGATGGAAAAGGTGTAAACCGTCGGGCCCAGCACCAGCGACAGCAGGCGCGTCCACACGACTTCGGCGCCCAGGGCGCTCATCCCCGACAAGGCGATGGCGAAATGCACCGCCTTGGCGCCGCTCGCCGGCTCCCCCGGTGGCTCCTGCGCTGCCGCGTCGAACGGCGCCCGGGCCGCGAGGGCGAAGCCGAGCAGCGCGGCCGATAGGTTGATGGCGGCCGCAACCCGGGTGGCCGCCGCCATGTCGTGCACGCGCAGCAGATAGAATCCCGCCAGCAGGCAGCCGAACACCGCTCCAACCGTGTTGCCGCCATAGAAGAACCCCAGCCAGGAGAGCCCGCGGGGCGTCGTCTTGAGCCAGCGGGAGATCGCCGGCAGGGTCGCACCCATCAGCACGGTCGGCGGAAGCAGGCAGAGGGCGCAGATCGCACCGCGCACGAGTATTCCCGCCGCACCGGGCCCACCATCGCTGCCGAAGAGTCGGACCACATACGGCATTCCCACCAGCACCGCGGCGCCCATCGCTCCAATCCCAAGCTCGAGCAGGGCGCAAACGCGCAACGGATGGTGCCGCGGGGACACCAGCCGCGGCAGGGCCACGCTGCCGAGGCACATGCCGCCCATGAACGTGCCGAGAAGCACCGCCAGCGAGATCGCCGTCGAGCCGATCACAAACTCCAGCAGTTGGAACCAGACGATTTCGTAGATCAGCGCGGCGCAACCGCTTCCAAAGAAAAGAAGCAACAGCAGCGATGCCACAGGCCCGCGACGCCCGGCCGGGTCACCCGGCGACAGGGGGACGGCGCGGCAGGATTTCCATCCTGAGCGGATCAGGTCGATCGGGTGCTTGAGGAGCTCCATTGCAGACGGGTCGGGGAAGAAAGGGGCGGCCGGACACCCCTGCCTGCCAAAGAGATTCAACGGGTGCAAGTGCCGGAAGGCGAAATCGAACGTGTGCAGCCAGGTAATTCGGCGGCCAAGTGGTGCACGTTCTGCTGGAGGATGCCATGACCTCCCTTGCCGTACCTTGACGCGGTCGTGTTTGAAGAGTAACCGAATCTGCTTATGAACGCCCGCCAGGCACTTCCCTCTGTCAGCTACAGTTTTACAATCCGGCTTCGCTATCCGAATCGGATCGGCATGTTCGTGCAGATCGTGAGCACGATAGGCCGGCTTGGCGGCGACCTCGGGGCGGTGGACATTGTCACGCCCGATGCCAAGGTCATGACCCGCGACATCACGGTGCGCGTGCGCGACGGCTCGCACCAGGACGAGGTCGTCTCGGCGGTCCGGCGACTCGGCAAGGTCAAGATTATCAATGTATCCGACCGGGTCTTTCTGCTGCACTTGGGCGGCAAGCTGGCCATCCAGAACAAGGTATCGGTAACCACGCGCGACACCCTCTCGATGGTCTACACGCCCGGTGTGGCGCGGGTTTGCGAGGCAATAGCCGCCGATCCGAGCAAGGCCTGGCAGCTGACCATCAAGGGCAACTCCGTGGCCGTGGTGAGCGACGGGACTGCGGTTTTGGGGCTGGGAGACATTGGCCCGGAAGCAGCCATGCCTGTCATGGAAGGCAAGGCGATGTTGTTCAAGGAGTTCGCAGGAATTGATGCCTATCCTATCTGCCTACGCACGAAGGACCCTGACGAGATTGTGGCGGCGGTGAAGCATTTGTCGGTGGGTTTTGGCGGCATCAACCTGGAGGACATTTCGGCTCCGCGCTGCTTTGACATCGAACGCAGGCTCCAGGAGCAGCTGGACATCCCGGTCATGCACGACGACCAGCATGGCACGGCGATTGTCGTGCTGGCGGCTTTGATCAACGCGCTGCGGCTCACCAAGCAGAAGATGGAACAGCTGAGAATTGTCGTTTCCGGCGCCGGTGCGGCTGGAGTGGCCGTCACCCGGATCCTTCGGCGCAGCGGCGCGCGGGATATCGTGGTTTGCGACCGACAGGGCATCCTCGGCGGGAAACGCCTGCCGGAATTGAATGAGAGCAAGGCCTGGCTGGCAAAGAACACCAATCCGCGCAGGCTGCACGGCGGTCTGGCAGAGGCGCTTTCAGGCGCGAATGTCTTTATCGGCGTGTCAGGGCCGGACGTGGTGAAGGCAAGGCAGCTGAAACGGATGGCGCGCAAGGCGATTGTCTTTGCCCTGGCGAACCCGACTCCGGAAATCATGCCCGAAGTGGCCGCCCGCGTCGCCTTCATTGTGGCAACGGGCCGAAGCGACTATCCCAACCAGATCAACAATGTCCTGGCGTTCCCCGGCCTGTTTCGAGGTGCCCTGAATGTGCGCGCCCGCCAGATCACCGAGGACATGAAGCAGGCGGCGGCGCGCGCCATCGCGGGCTGCATTGCGCCGGGCGAATTGAGTCCGGAATACATTGTGCCGAGCGTTTTCAACCGCGAGGTGGTCAATCGTGTGGCCGAGGCGGTGCAGCGCGTCGCAGTCAAAACCGGCCAGGCCCAAAAGAAGGGTTGAGCGTCCTGCCGATCGCTTATCTGGAAGCGGTCATCTGACGACTTCGTAGAGGGCCGACATGCCGGCCATCATGTGGTCTTCGACGTGGCAGTGGAAGAGCCAGATGCCGGGATTGTCGGGAACCATGTCGGCCACCCTCATGCTGGCGGGCAGCAGTTCGACGACGTCGGTGCGACGGCCCGCCATAGTCACGACATTGCCGTGCCAGTGGGGTGTGTGGAGGTCGCTCTCGCCCCCCAGGGCGACCAGATACCAGCGGACGCGTTCTCCGACCTTCATCCGCAGTTGGGGTACGTTGCCAAAGATGTAGCCATTGATGGCAAAGAACCGGTTGGCGTCGGTCGTGCCGGAGAACATCGACATCCCGGGCATCATGGGCATCGCCGACTTGTTCTCGTCCTTGTCGCCCAGGGCGGCCGCCGCCGTGCCCGGCGCAAAGAGCTTGGTGTTCACGACCGAGAAGTGGCTGACCGTTTCATCAAAGATGTTGAATAACGTGACGAACTCACGGTCGACGTCGTTCGGGGAGCCGTCCGGGCGGGCGGAGCCCCGGCGGGTGACAACGATGACACCGACGAGTCCCGCGGCCGTTTCGCGCATGGAGTTGACGTGCGAGTGGTAGAGCCAGACGACCGAGCTGGGATCCCCCGGTCCGGGGCCGGCCCGTTCGGGCACGTCCCAGCGGTAGGTATAGGTCTGGCCGGGAGAGATGGCGTCATCGGCGAGGTCGGCTCCGGAGGTGCCGTCGGGGTAGGCGGCCCCTTCGTTGGCCTTGGTGTAGAGCACTCCGTGCGGATGCAGGCTCACGGGAACCAGGGTGTTGTTCTTGAGCGTGACCTCTATTCGGTCTCCGACTTCAGCGCGAATGACTGGGCCGAGCAGCCCGAGGTGGGCCCATTCGGGAGGGCGTTCCTTCAAGGTCTTGAACGTGCCGTCGGTGTATTCGCGGTAAACCGCCTTGTGAAAGACCGGCGGCTCTCCGGAAAGCCCACGCTTGAGCCAGACGTCGGAATCCCCGCCGCCGCCCATATTGCCCAGGCGGTCCCCTGCGGGAGCGTAGTTCCAGGCAATCTCGTCCGCCCCGATGAAATAAACCCGCGTCTTGCCGGCCTCCGCCGCGCCCGCCTCTGAAAGGGGGAGGATTGCGGCGAGAAATACGACGGAAAAGCAGGGTCTCATGCGCACGGGAGGGCGAAATCGATCAGAGGAACTTCAACGCGCCGGTCCAAAGCGCAAGCGCGTTCCGATGATCCGACCCAGTGCCCGTGTTTGCAATCGCGCCCCGGCTGGCTTCTGTGCGTTGCCATGATAGCCGGATCGTTCGCCCGTTCGCTGCGGCGCTGGAATGCCTGCGCGTTCCTGGTGGTGTTCCTGCCCCTGGCGGGACGGGCCCAATATCGCGGCGGGTACATGGATGACCTGGACAGCGGGGATTACCAGTGGACGGTGGATCCCGCCTTCCAGGAGGATGTCTTCACATTCGCCCGCCTGAAGCATGAATCGGGCGGGGGCTTCGGCTACTTCAGCCGCCGCATGGGATGGGCTGAAGACGCCCCGAGGGCGGACGTCATGCTGGCCTTCCGGGTGCACCAGATCACGTCGATGAACGTGCGCCCGGGCTTCAACCCGGTCGATTTCACCAAGGAGGAACTGGGGAAGCATCCTTTCGTTTACTTTTCAGGGGTTGAAAGCATGGCCCTGCGAAGTGAGGAGATTTCGGTGCTGCGCAATTATCTGCTAAGCGGCGGATTCATGATGGTGGACAATTTCTGGGGGGACGCGGCCTGGCACAATTTCGCGGGCCAATTGAAGCGGGTCTTCCCGGACCGAGCGCCCGTTGAGCTGGCGATCGATCACCCCATTTTCCACATCGTCTACGATTTCAAGACCAAGCCCCAGATGCCGACGGCGGGAGTGTTCGAAAGGTTCGGCATATTCTATGACCCGGGGCGGGACTATGGCCCCATGACGCACAATCCGCATTATTTTGCCATGTTCGATGACAAGGGCCGGATCATGATGGTCATCTGCCACAACAATCATTTCGGCGACGGGTGGGAGCACGAGGGCGATGATCCGGCCTATTTCCACGCGATCTCCGAGGGGATGGCGTACCCGATGTTCATCAACATCCTGGTGTACGCGATGACCCATTAGGTGCCGCCGGGCGGCTGCGGATAGAGTTTGGCCAGCTGAAGCAGGAGGGCCTCGAGCCGGGCGTAGTAGTCCTCTTGCGCGAGAGTTGCCTTCTGGTCGCGAAGCCGGGCGACCGCCAGTTCCAGCTTGTCGCGCTGCGCCCGCACGGCCTCCGGAAGCTTCTGTTCCTCGGCACTCGGGACCAGGACGAACTGATGCGCCAGCGGGCCATCCACCGATGCGCCATCCCGGGCCTTCTTGACTGCGCGCACGCCCTTGAACCAGTCCGGCGGGGTGCCCAGGCCGTCCCCGTTGTCGTCGATCAGGGGATGCTCCGTGGCGAGGCGCCCTTCGGTCTTGTAGAACTCGGCCACGCGGGCCGAGGCGCTGAGGAAGGCCTCGAGCAGCGAGACCTGGCCGTCCTTGTCGAGGTCGCTCTGAGGATCGGCGAGCGCCTCGATGAAATACTGCCCGAAGCGCGCGTAATTCTGCTCCTCGCCGCTGCGGGTGGCGGTGATGATCACGCGGTCGGGTCCCGACAGTTTGCCCATGAACGGCGCGCTTGACGAGGAGGTGTCCACGATGGCGAGCGGCCGGTGGAACGGCTTGAGCCAAAGCGCAAGTTCGGTCGCGGAGACATCGGGCCCCCGCAGGTTGAACTTGGCCTCCCTTCCGTCGAAGGTGCCGTGGCCGATGAGGACGAGCCAGAGCTTTCCGAAGCCGCCTTTCGGTTCCGCCTCCAGGGCCTGCCGGAGCAGGTCGTGATCGGGGGCCGGTCCTTCGGCATTGCGTCCGATCGCCAGGAATTTGGCGCCCGCTTTGGATGAGATTCTCTCCCAGCGTTGGGCTTCGTCCGAGATGATGGCGGCGTACTCCTCGGCGCCCGCGATGCCGACGACGACAATCACGGTCGTGCGGTCGGAAGCGGATGCGGAGGGCTGCTCCGCCCGTCCTGAGGCGGCGAGAAGCGTCAAACAAGCGAACCAGGCTTTCACGGCATTCCTTTCCGGCGGCGCAGTCCCCACTCCGCCAGGAGGCAAATCAGGGCAAACCCGAACATCTCCGGGGTGTGCCACAAGGGAAAGGACCGGGCTTCCATGACCGGGGCTTTCATGTTGGGCAGCCGCCGGACGAACGAATCGAGGTCTGCGGCCGCCACGACTCGGCCGCCGGTCTTGCGGGCGATGCTTTCCAGGAAGGCCGTGTTTGGCGCCAACGATCGGAATTCCTCGGCGGCCAGATCGACGCTCCAGCCGGCCTCGGCCCGGCCCACCTCGGCGCCGACGGAGTTGGCCGCGATCGCCGTGGCGCGGTAGCCGCCGGTCAGCCGCGGGACAAACGTGGCCTCATACAATCCGGCCTCGCTCAGGGCGGGCTCGGCCATGAGGCGGATCGGCTTGGCCAGGGCCCCCGTTGCGCCGTCGGAAAGGACCGGCTGGACCTCGATTGAAACGGAGGCGTCGGCCATCGGCTGAAATTTCGCGTCGCGGGCTCGCACCTGGAAGCGCACGGCGTTGTTCGGGTCGCCCGCCTGCGGTGCCACGGCGAGATCGACGCGGTTGGGCACGTCGGAGACGAGCCAGCGAATCATCTGGCGCCAGGACTTGTCCATGTCGCCATGCGTTGCGTCGTCGATCAATCCCCAGCGCCAGAAATCGCCGATCATGAGAGCGGCCGTGCGCCCGCGGCCAAAGCGCTGGACGGCGAGCGCCGGGGTCTCCGCGCCCCGGAGGTCGCGCGCGGTGGCGATGACGCTCGCCCCGGGCTTGGCCCCCCGGACCCAATTGACCACCTCGAATCCGGGCATGGCTTCGCGCCGGGCGCGCTCTTCCGCCTCGTTGTCGCGGATCCGGGCCCACGGCTGCAGCAGCCCCTCACGCGTCAATTGGAGGCGCAGGCCGCCGGGAGGCGGGGGAGGGGATCCCGATGGGCCGTCTAGGTAGACCGGAAGCATTTCGCCGATCGGAGTGCGCTGGTAGCTGCCTTCGCGGAACGACTGCATGCCTCCGAGCATCAAAAGGCCGCCCCCGCGCTCGGACACGAACTTCTGCAGGAGAAGCGCCTGCACCGGGGAAAAGAAGGCCGCCTCGACATCGTCGAGGATCACCGCGTCGAATCGGTAAAGATCCTCGGGCACGCTCGGGAAGCCGCTGCGCAGTTCCAGGGCGTCGCGGGTGTTCAGGCGGATCAGGACCGGCTGGTCGTATCGCTGGACCTCCTCGGGAGCCTGGTTGCTGAATCCGCGATAGAGGGGATTGCTCGTCTCGCCCACCCGGCCGCGGTATTCGAACTTGGGCTCGCTGCGGGCGATCCGGATCAGGCCGACCAGCTCGATCTGCTTGTCCTCCTGCACCGCCCGGTTGATGAATTTGTACTCCCAGCCGGGATGCCCCGACACGTAAAGGATTCGGTAAGGCCCCCCGCCGCGGTTGACGACGATCACGCGGGAATTGTTGGCCAGTGTGGCCTCGTCGGAGCCGGCGCCGGGCCGGGAAACCTGCTGGGCCGCCACCTTCACCTGGTAGAACTGCAGGCCGCTTCGCTCCGGCTTGAGCTGAAAGCGGAAGGCCATGCCTTCGCCGTCGCCCTTTCCGGTGAGCGTCTGCTCCTGCACCGTGCGGCCCGCCTCGTCGGTCAGACTGGCGACGATCGGCTGGCCGCGGTAACCGGCCGCGGTGACATCGGCCTGGACCGACACCGGCGCGTCCTCGAAGGCCGACTGCGTCGCGCCCACCTGCTGCAGCGCGATGTCCTTGACGGGATCCTGGCTGCCAATGACTACGGGATAGATCGGCGGGAGCCCGGACAGGTCGGGAGGCAAATTCCCGATGTCGGTCCCGTTGCCATCGGTCAGCAGGACGACACCCGCCAGGGGGCGGCCCTGGAACCGGTCGCCGAGCGTGCGAAGCGAGCCGGCGAGGACCGTGGAACGCCCGTCGAAGGCAAGCTCGTGAAAATCCGCCGTCGCCTGGAGGCGGGTGTCGAAGACATATCGGCGCACATCGAATGTGTCGCCCAGGGCGCCGATCCATGCCGCGCGGGAGGAGTCGAGGAGTTTCGCCAGTCCTTCGCCGCGCGTCTGCTCCGCCCCCCGATCCTTGATCTGCATGCTCTGGCTGTTGTCGGCCATGACGGCGAACAGGTTCGCGCCCGGCCGCACGTGCTCGCCGAACCAGAGCGGCTCTAGAAGGCACAGGGCAAGGGCAACCAGCGCCGCCGCCTTCAGGCCGAGGCAGGCCCAGCGCAGCCCGCCGTGCGGGGCGGCGCGGTAGCTCCACACGAGAATGAACGCGCTCAGGACAAGGAAGCCGCATGCCGGCAAGAGCCAGTCCCATCCGGAGAATGTCAGCACCGCCAGTGGTTTCATCGGGAAGCCGCCGACAGCGCCTTCATTTGTCCTTCCCCAGTTCCTCGTAGTATTTCCGCACCGAATCGGCGTAGCGGTTCGGCACCGGATCCCGGTCGAGGGGCACCAGGGAATCCTTCGACTGCCGCCGGGCCAGTTCGTCGCCGATCTGGTCGCGGACCTCCATCAGGGGCTTGACGATCTGCAATTGTATGACCGCCCAGTCGGGTTTCTTGAGGTTTCGGGTGTAGTCCTGACGCAGCAATCGGGCGCTCTCGCGGGCGGCGGCGACGGCGTTGCGCAGATTGGGCGAATCGACGATTTCCTCGACATCGCGCAGGCGATCCGACCACTGCCCGTAGCCACTGCCCGTGATCGGCGCCCCCGGGGCGGCCGCAGGGCGGTTCGATCCCCCGCCGATCAGGTTGGCGAAGTCCAGGGGGTCGCCGCTGTCTCCTTGTGCGTTTCGATTGTCGCCGGCCAGGCGCCGGGCCTGGTTTCCCGAGGCCCTTCCGTTTTGCCCGGAGGCCTGCGCCTGGCCGTCCGGCGCCTGCGGATCGCCGGACTGCGGATTTCCAGGTGCAGAGGCGTTCGCCTGGCGCTGATCCTGACTGCTCCCGGGCTGAAGGCCCTCGGTTGAAGAGGCGCTCGCCTGGCGTTGATCAGGGGCCGGTGACTCACCGGAAGGCCCTTTATCCGCGGTTTGACCAGGCGGCGCAGCCTGCCCGTGGGCCGGCGCCTGCTCGCGCTTGAGCTCATCGGTGACGGCGTCCAGCTCCGAGCGGGCCATGCGCAGGGCTTCCGTGTCGTCGCCGATCACGCTTTCGGCGGCTTGCTCGATTCCGTTTTTCAATTCGCCGATTCCCGCGCGCGCGCGCTGCTCGGCCTCGCGGGCCTGGGGCAGGTAGCCCTCCTTCAGGAGGGCGGAGGTTAGATCGAGCGACCTGGTTCCCTCGGGGGCGGCCGAGTCGGTCAGCTTGTCGTTGAGGTCGTTCGTGAGGAGTCCGTCGCCCAGGAGTTTCTGCTGAAACTCCTTTGCGGTGCCGGCGTCGCCCTGGGAGAGTTTGCGAAGGCTGTCGTAAAGCTTTTCGGCGAGCAGCGGCTCGGCGCTTTCCGCCTGCTGCGACACCTGCTTGGCGCGGTTGACCAGATCCTCCATTCTCTTCTTTTGCGCGTCGATCTCGGAGGCGGGGCCGTTTGCCGCCGCCGCATCGCTCAGGCGCTTGGGCTGGCCGGCATCGGCGAGGGGATCGAGCTTCCTGGCGACATCCTCCTCCTGGTCGGCGAGCTGCCGCGCCTCCGCGCGCATGTCGCGCAGATCGTCGGAGAACTGGCTCGAGTTCTGTTTGTGCAGTTCGTCCCGCATATCCTGGAGCTGCCTCTGGGCCCGGGTGCCGGATGCCAGGGCCTGTGCGACGGCGCCCTGGCCGGCCGCCTCCGCGGCGCGCTGGATGTCGTCCCGGGTCTGCTCCAGCTGGCGCCGCTCGTCGCTCATCCCGGACTGGTTCTCCTGGCGGTCCATGCGCTGCTGAAGTTCATCCACGTCGGCCAGGACCTGCTGCTGCTCCTCCTGCAGGCGTTTGAGCTGCTGGCGGACCTCCTCGCGCTGCTGGTCGGTCTTGGCTTCCTGCAGAGCCGTCTGCATTTCCTTCAGCCGCTCGTTCACGTCCTGCTGGCGGCGGGCCAGTTCCTGCAGGCGGTTCATCACCTGGAGCTGCTCGCGCCGCCCGGGCGTCTCGGCGGGCGCCGCCTCCCGTTGGGTCTCATAGCGGTTCTGCTCCTGGGTGAGGTCGAGTTGATCGAGCTGGCGCTGGCTCGCGCCGCCCCTGCCGCGGCCGCCCCCTCGCCCCCTCGCGACATCCGTCTCCCTGGACTGCAGCCTCAGGAGCGACTGATAGGCGGCCTGCTCGGAGACGAGCGCGGGGTCCAGGGCCGACGGAGCCTTGCCCGCCTCCTGCAGATGCGCGACCGCCTTCTTCATGTTGTCGGCGACGGCGGTCCACATGGCCTTGGCGCGCAGGTCCGCCGCATTTTCGAGCCCCGAGGCCGCCTGGGTCAGGGCCTGGACCTCCGAATCGCGGACGACCTTTGCGTCGTCCGCGTATTTCGGCTCGGAGGGATCGCGCTGCAATTTCCAGGTCGCGGTGATGATCTGCTTTTGCAGTTCGCCCAGACGCTGGCTGCCGCCCTGGTCCTGGGGCCCGCCCTGCTGGCTGTCGGGGGACTGCATGCCCTTGTTCTCGCGAAAGATCTCATCGAAGGGGCGGATTTCCGCAAAGAACAGGTCGCTCGTCGTCCGCCTCGGCTTGCCGTCGGGGCCGGCATCGTCGGCCCAGAGAAACCAGGAGATCAGCTGGTCGGGCTGCACGCCGAGTTTCTCCAGGCTGAGGGTGGTTCCGAAGGACTGGTTCTGCATGGCGGGAACCGAGCGGCCGAGTTCGACGAATCTCGTGTCGCCGCCTGCAAGAGTGTAGGCGAGCCCGTAGGCCGACACGCCAAAATCGCCCAGCACGGTTCCGGAGAAATCGATCTCCTCGATGGCCGACGGACGGATGTCGCCGGAGGGCGCCTTGACATGGAGCTCCGGCGGCCGATCCGGCAGGACGTCGAAAACAAACGGGGTGGACAGGGGATTGCTCCGGCCATCGCGGTCGACGAGCCTCAGATCATAGGTCTGGCTCGCGACCAGCGGAAAATTGGGCAGCGAGGCGACCGCCTTGCCGTCGGAGATCTGCAGGGGAATCACCGTCTTCTTGGCATCGTTGGCCACCAGGGCCGCGGAGGCGACAGCCTTGTTCAGCTGGAGCGCCAGGTCCAGGCGGGAGCCCTCGACCGCGCTCACGCGGCGCGTGTTCTCGATGCGCTTGGGAGCCAGGTGCGTGTACGAGGGGTAGGTCAGCGTCGCATCGGCCCTTTCCAGGCGGGGGCGCTCGAACACCGAGACCTTGAATTCGCGGGTGCTCGTCCCGGAGTACTCCAGGTGATAGGACAGATCGTGGTCGACCTCGGGGATGCTCGCGCCGAAGACCGGGTCGGCCAGGCTCTTGACGAGCGCGATCTGGCGCGGCGCTTCGCCGGAGGTCCGGTAGGCCATTGTGACGGCGGAGGGGAGCGAGCCCCCGAATCGTGCCAGGACGACCAGGCTCTCGCCCCGTTCGATGCTGGTGTCGCCGGGCGTCACCGCGACTCCCCACCTCGGCGCTCCCGCGGTTCCCCCGTGCCCCGCGCTTCGCAGGCCCAGGAGCGCAAAGACGAACAGCCCCAGGGCCGCGACATGGGCCGCCTGGGCCAGGCGCAGGCGCGACAACGGCACGATATCGCGCCAGTCGCTCTCCCGGCTGTGCGCCATTGCCTGCTCGAGAAGGCGGTGCTGCAGGTAGCCCGGCGGAGCGCCCTCCTGCGGGCGCTGCTGCACGGCGGTCAGCAGCAGCCCGTTCAGTTCGGGATGCCTTTGTTCGATCTTCTGTGCGACCGCCCGGTAATCGGTCGAAATCGAGGCATGGCGCAGGACCAGGGCAAGGCCGGCCGCGATCGCCAGCGACCCCAGCGCAGGAAGGGTAAAGAAGGAGGCCCAGCCGATCCACCATTGCACGAGTATGAATGCAAGCCCCGCGGCGGCCGCCACCGACCAGCAGGCGGCGAGCTGCCAGCTGATGGCCAGCCGGCGGTGGCGGCGCGCGGCGGGCTGCAGCCTGGAAATAAGGGTGTCTTCCGTCACGTCGTCGTGCCTCCTCGGGGGAGCGTATCCCCGCTTCGCCGCGCTGTCCAACCGGCCAGCGCAGATTCAACCAACAGGACGGCGAGTGTCGCGCTGAGGAGCCAGCGCCACAACTTCTGGAGTCCTTCCGCCTCCTCTGCCCGCAGAGCGGCCTGGCGCAGCTCCGATCGGGCCGAATCGGGCGGATTTCTGGGCCCCGGCGCTCCGTAGCGCTCCAGCTCGTCGGGTGCAAGCGGTTCGGTCCGGCTCTCGGAGGCCGCCACGTTCACCGCGACCCGAAACGAACGGGAGCCGGCGCTCACCACGTAGATCCCCGGCTGGAGGGCGCCGCCGAAACTCGCCGCACCCGGAGCCAGGGACACGGTCGTGCCGTCGGGCTGCGTTATGGTCGTCCCCTCTGACGCGCCCTCCGCCGGGCCGAGCGGAATCGGGTCGCCGACCTGATACTGGGTCGTCTGCCCGGAGAGGCCGCCGGCGAAGTCGAGCAGGGAGCAGACCAGGGGGACAAACTTGGAGGAGACGGCCAGCTGGCTATCATCGGGATTCCACCCTGTCAGCAGGACGAGCAGCCTGCCGCTGCCGAGCGGAACCTCGACAAACGCCGGGTCGCCGCCGTCGAACCTGGCAAGAATGCGGGCGGCCGGAACGGCTCCTGCGTTCCACCGCCGGTATTTCCAGACATGGATCTTTGTGAAGTCGCTGAAGTGCGGGTCGGCGAAGGGCGCAAAGACGGGGTGCCGGAAGTCGATGTCGCCGAACATCGCGTAGTCGCGCGGCTGCACGTCCTCAAGGGCCAGCCCATCGACGGCCAACAGCAGGCCGAGTGTCCCGGCGGCAAGGGCGCTCCTTGGAGCGAAGACGACCGTCTTGCCCGCGAGCATCTGCGCGCGCAGCCCGAGGGCGGTCTCCGGGACGAGGGAATCGGTGACAAAGTACATTTTGGCCTCCCGCAGGCCGGCCGGCGGGACGGCGGCGGAAGGGGCGCGTACGTCGGTCTTAACCGACAGGCGGGGGTCATCCGGCAGGGCCCGCTGAAGGAAGAAAAGGGGGCCGTGGCTGTCGCCGGCTGACTCAGAGCCAAAATAAAGGACGCTCAGCTGACGCCTCGCCGGCGGGACCACGTAAGCGGTGTTGTCGAAGTTCTCATCGTCCCCGCGCAGCACGACCTGGCGCATGTCGGGGGCGTTCGGCAAAAGCGGCACAGGCACGACCCGGCTCTGCCCCGGGGGCACGTAGAGGTCGATGGCAGGGCCGATAAAATCGCCGGTCGGCGCCCGGCCCCAGCCGACTTGAAACTGTTCGCGGGCAGAATTTGCGGCGTTGCTCACCCGCACGTGAACGGCGGGGGAGGCAAGGCGATCGGCATCGGGCGATTCCGCGACGAGCTGCAATCCGGCATTGGTGGGATAGCGGGCCTTCAGGGGCTCCACCCGAAGCTCCAGATTCTTCGGCCAATCGTAGGACTGCAGCGACTCGAGGCTGCTGCCGGCCTTCAAATCGCTGATCAGGAAGATCTGGCGCGGCCCGGGAGCCTTCTTCTCGGCATCGGTGTCGGCGAGCGCTTCGGAGGCGGTGATGAGGGCGTCGCCCAGGCGATCATCCTCCCATCCGGGAGCGCTCGCCGCCAGCCGGCCGATCGCCAGCGCCGCGCGTTGGCCCGCGGGTGCCGCCCTCCACTGCTCGAAGCTCACGAGGGGCGCCGCCTTGCGGCTGTAAAGGTACAGGGATGCCTCATCGCCGGGCCCAATCGATCGGAGTACTTCGGCGGCCCGCTCGCGGGCGGCGTCCCAGAGCCCGTTGCGGCGCATGCTGGCGCTGACATCGACCAGGACGACGACCCGCCTGGACTGCGCGCCGCTGCCGGATGCGGGCGAAGAGTTCCGAAAGAATGGCCGCGCAAACCCGAGCGCCAGCAGCCCCAGGGCGAGACAGCGCAGCAAAAGGAGCAGGAGGTGCTCGAGGCGGCTGCGACGGGTCAGGCGGGGCAGCGAGGGTGGCAGGAACATGACCGAGCTGAAGCTCGTGCGCTCCCGGGTGGTCCGCCGGATGAGGTGAAAGACGATCGGAGCCGCCACGGCCAGGGCACCGATCAGGAACAATGGCGCCAGGAAATTCATGGGCGGTTTCGCGCGCCCGAAAGGCTCCACTTGCCCCGGCGCATGCGTTCCTTCAGGAATTCAAACAGGGCCAGTTCCAGGGGCTGCGCCGTGGATACCCGGTGGTGTCCGATCCCAAGCTTTTCGCAGATCGAGCGAACCGCGGCGCAGTGCGCCTCGATCCTCGAGACATACTCGCTGCGCGCCGGCGCCGGATCGATGTACACGCGCCGGGCCGACTCCATGTCCTCGAAGAGCGAGGCCTGCTCGAAATTCAGGGTCAGCTCCGCCGGATCGAGCACTTGAAACACGGTCACCTCGTGTCCGCAGGCCGTGAGGGCCAGCAGGCCGGACTCGAGCCTGTCCAAAGGCGCGAGAAAATCGGAGATGCAGGCCATCAGGCCCCGCTTGCGCACGAGGGAGGCGATGCGCCCGATCGGGTCCGTCAGGTTGGTTGACCGGCCCCCGGCGGGCTTCTCAAGGGCGAGCATCAGCTGCCGTAGATGGCCGGCCCGGTGGCGGGCGGGCAGGTATTCGCGCACCGCCTCGTCAAAGCTCAACAGGCCCGTGGCGTCGCCCTGTCCGTGGAGGAAATAGGCCAGCGTGGCGGCCAGCGTGGCCGCATACTGCGCCTTGGAGTAGCCCGTCGAGCCGTAGCTCATCGAGCGGCTTTGGTCGAAGAGCAGGTGGCAGCGGAGATTGGTCTCGTCCTGGAATTTCTTGATGCAATAGCGGTCGCTTCGTGCGAACACCCGCCAGTCGACGTAGCGGGGATCGTCGCCCGGGGTGTACTGCCGGTACTCGGTGAATTCTACGGAGAAGCCGTGATACGGGCTGCGGTGCAGCCCGTTCCAGAATCCTTCGACGACCACGCGGGCCCGGAGTTCAAGATCGCGGATGCCCATCAGCGCCTTCGGGTCGATGAGCGCTGCCGAGCGCGGCTGCGAACTGTCGGCCCCGCCGATCATGCGGCGACCGGCGGCTTTTCCGCCTCCAGCAGGCGCCGGATGATCTCCGCGACGGTGATTCCCTCCGCCTCGGCCCGGTAATTGAGAAGAATGCGGTGCCGCAGGGTCGGGTAGGCGAGGGCCTGGACATCCTCCACGGCGACGTGGACACGGCCCCTCAGGAGGGCGCGCGCCTTCGCGCCGAGGACCAGGAACTGGCCGGCGCGGGTGCCCGCCCCCCAGCTGACCCATTCGTTGACGAAGGCGGCCGCGCCGGCTTGATGCGGGCGCGAGGCTGCGGCGATTCGCACGGCATAGCGCACGATCTCCTCGGCAATCGGCACGGACCGGACGAGACCATGAAAGCCGAGCACGTCCTCGCCGGTGAAGAGGGGCGTGATGTCGGCGGCCTTCCCACCGGTCGTCTGCGTAACCACCCGCACCTCCTCGTCCTCGGGCAGGTAGTCCATCACGACGTTGAACATGAAGCGGTCGAGCTGGGCCTCGGGCAGGGGATAGGTCCCCTCCATCTCGATCGGATTCTGTGTCGCCAGCACGAAAAACGGCTCCTCCAGGACGTGACGGACGCCGGCGGCCGTCACCTGGTGCTCCTGCATGGCTTCAAGGAGCGCCGCCTGGGTCTTGGGCGGGGTTCGGTTGATTTCGTCGGCCAGGATCATGTTGGCAAATATCGGGCCCCGGACGAAGGCCATGCTCCGCTGGCCGCCCGCCTCCTGGAGTATCTCGGTTCCCGTGATGTCCGCGGGCATCAGGTCGGGTGTGAACTGGATCCGCTGAAACCTGAGGTGAAAGATCTGCGCTATCGATTTGACGAGGAGCGTCTTTGCCAGGCCTGGGGCGCCGGTGATCAGGCAGTGGCCGCCGGCCAGCAGCGCGAGCATGATCTGCTCGATGACGGCCTTCTGGCCGACGATCACCTTGCCGAGTTCGGCCTCGATTTTTTCGCGGCCGGCGAGCAGGCGCTGGACGGTGTCGCGCTCGGCGGCAAACGCGCCGGCGTGGCCGTCTTCGGGACTGGAGGCGGGAGGAATTGGAGTGCTCATTATTTGATGGGTGCGGGAAAAGATCTCATTGCGGCAGATTCGGCGTTCCGGGTTTGGCCTGCATCGCCCCGGGCGCGGGGGCGCGGTCGATATCGAGCAGGAGCAAGAGCGCTTCGCGGTAGCGGGGCGCGTCCTCCAGGGCCAGGAGCACCTGCCTGCGGGCCTCGGGATCGTTGGAACCGTGCAGCAACCGGGCCAGTTGGAAATGGACTTCGGACGGGTTGGGGGGATCGAGGAGCAGCTCGGTCCTGTGCGAGGCGATGGCGCCCGGCGCATCGCCGAGCTCCTCGGCGGCCTCGGCCAGGTAGCGGTAGGGGGGAACGACCAGGGGGTTCACGGCCAGGAATTTTTCCGCGTATTTCCTGACCGCCGGCCAGTCCCTGGCATCCCGGGCCAATTCCATCAGCCGCAGGTAGGAATCCGTCGCGTTGTCGTCGATGTCGGCAAGTCTCGCGAGAACGGCCCGCTCCTGGGCGGTCTCGCCCAGCGCGCGGTGCGCCGCCGCCAGCTGAAGGTAGGCGTTGTCGGAGCCGGTTTGGCCGGGGTACAACGCTATGAAATGGGCGAGCACCGGTTTCGCCTCGGAATATTTCTTCGCCTCGACGAGGTCGCGGGCCTCCGTCCGCAGCGCCCAATAGTTGTCGGGATGCTGGCGCGCCCACTCGGCGAGCTTCTGTTCCTCTCCCGGCTCGAGCAGCTGGGAATCGGGCCGCCGCCAGTCCATCCCGGGAGCGAGCTGCTCGGTCTTGGCCCTGGCATAGGCTGCGAATTCCCTTTCCAGTTCCGGCAGCGGCGCCGTGTGGGCCGCGATCGCCCGGTTGATATCGGCGCCGGCGCCGAGGTCCCGGAGCACGGCCTTCAGCTGGTCCAGGCCGTAGCGCTCGATGATAAACTCCACGAACAGCGACGACTCGTAATACGCGAACTGCAGGTGCAGGGCCGAGGGGGGGACCAGGAACGCCCCGCTGAGATTCGCGACCGGGGTCAGCCCGCCGTTGAGGATCATGTCCCGGTAGAGCGTGTTCATGTGCATGCCCCAGGAGGGATCGGCCTGGCTCTCCTCATAGACGGAAATCCCCTCGCTCAGCCAGCGGGGCATCTTGTTTTGGGTCAATTGAAGGGTGACGACGTGGCAGAACTCGTGCCACAGCACGGTCTCCCAGTTGGACGGGTGGGCGGAATTGGCCGCCGGGCCGTTCGCCGTCACCACACGGCCGAAGCAAACGCCGAGGAATCCACCTATGTCCGGCACGCCGAATGTCCGCACGGCGAAATCCTTCTGGTCGCCGAAGATCTCGACATAGGTCGGGCGCACGAGCTCCACGCCGTATTTTTCCGTCAGCTCTTGGCGGGCCCGGCCGAGCAGTTCGAGGACCCTGGGCCCGTAGACGCTTGCCTCGGAGGAGGTCATCCGAACCACGAAGTCTCCGTTTATCAGTGTGGCATACTTTGCCATGGCGCTGTGGAGCGCGGACAGATTGAACGCCTCCACATCGTAGTCATCCCTCAGGTGAACTTCCTCGGCGAGCTGCCAGCCTTCGGCCTCCTGGCCCAGGCGGAGGAGGTCGTTGGCCAGTTCCTCTTTGGCAGGGAGGTAGGACGGATCGAACTTCAATGATTGGCGCTCGTAGGGCACCGCTTCCGCGAACCGGTACTTTTCGGCGAGCTTCTTCCCGATCAGCCAGTCGACGGCCGGATTGGTCGCCCCGAATCGAAGCCCGTTCTGGCGCCTGACCTTTTCCGTCGCGGGCTCGTTTTGCAGGTGGGCGAGGACCGCCTTGTATGCCCATGCCTCGGGCTCCCAGGGATTGACCGCCAGCGCCTGGCCGAGCTGCTCATCGGCGCCGGTGTAATCCTCGGAATCGATGGCGTGATCCGCCAGGAGCAGCAGGCTCGGCACATGCCTGGGATTTTGCTTAAGCGCGGCGTCGAGCTCGGTGAGCATGGAGGCCCGGTCCCCGTCGGCGTAGGCCCTAGCCAGGCCGAAATGAAGATCGGGGTCGTCGGGAGACTGCTTCAAGCCGGCCTGGTAGGCCTTGGCCGCGAGGTCGAAGTCGTGCTTTTCCAGGGCCAGTTCCCCCCGCTCGAGATAGACATCGCGCAGGGCGGGATTGCCCTCCTGCGCCGCGGCCAGGATCTTGTCCATCACGTCCTTGGGATCGGCGCCAAGCAGCAGGGCGACCTTGGCAAACGTCACGAGGTTCGCGGGGTCGCGAAACAGGTAGGGGCGGCCGGCCACACGCTGCCGGATCTCGTTTGTCAGCCTCGAGGCGACATCCCGCCGGTCGTTTGCCAGGGCCGCTTCGCGGCCGGCCCACCGCAGGCGAATGCTGTCGGGAATCTTCGCCAGCGCACCCGCCGCCGCGGCGCTCGCATCCGCGTAGCGGCCAACAGTCAGCAGGCCCTGCACCAGCAGGATCTGCAGGTTCTCATCGGCCGGCGCCGCGCGAATGCCGTCCTGCGCCTGCTTGATGGCTTCCGCATACTTGCCGGCGAGCAACTGGCGCCGCACGTCGTCGGCTGGCGCAGCCCCTAGCGCGCAGGCCAATGCCAGCGCTGGCAGATAGAAAAGCAGCCTCTTGATGGCTGGCATGGTGGGTGGCCGGGCGGTTTCACGAATGACGTCTGGACCCAGATAATGTTGCGAAGCGAAGATCGCAAATCCGACACCGGGAAAGTGAACTCACCGCCCGGCAAATGCCTGGCTCGGGGCACCAACCAAACCTGTTATGGATGCGGGGGCAGAGTCTTCTGGAGCCAGGCGACGACCTCGTCCTTGTACCCGGGAGCGATCTTCTCCCAGCTGACCATGCCGTGCCCTCCGCCCTTTATCGTGATCAAATCGCAGGGCACGCCGAGGGCGAGGAGCTTGGCGCGGAATTCGACGTCCATCTGGTAGGACACTTTCGGGTCGGCATCGCCGTGCACGAGAAGAAAGGGTGGCAGGCCGCTCTTGAGGTATGCGGCCGCCGAAGCGGCCCGGACAATCGGCGTTGTCTGGTCGTCGAGTTGCGTGATGCCGAAGAGCTTCTTCGCGTTGCCGTCGGGACTCTCGTTCTTCACCTGGGCCACCATGTCGTATACGCCGTAGAATGAGACCACCGCGGCGACCTGAGTCGACTTGTCCGCGCGCGCCGCCGCAAGGTCGACCAAGTGCCCGCCTGCGGATTCACCGGCGATGGCGATTCGGCTCGGATCGAGGTGATACTCCTCGGCGTGCGCCTTGACCCAGCGTATCGCCGTTTCGACATCCTCGATGCAGGCCGGGAAATGATACTTTGGCGCCAGCCGGTAATTGATTTCAAACCAGGCGAAGCCGGCGCGGCCCAGAGGCTCGTCCATCGGCGCAATATAGGCCTTGCTCCTGCCGCCGGATTTGTCGCCGGCGCTCCACCCGCCGCCGTGCACCAGGATGACGGCCGGAAAGGGCCCTGGGCCGTCGGGAACGAACGCATCGAGGCGAAGGCTGACGCCACTGGCGTTGCCATACTCGATGTCCTTGGTGAGCGCAGCGTTTGCAACGCAACAGACCGACATCACGAGTGCGAGGGCAAGAAGTCGTTTCATGGGGTGGAACAGATTTGGAACCGGGGCGGGCCGCGGGAGCGGAAGGCTCCCTTACTGACAAGACGCTTTGGAAGCGCGGAAGGTGTGGAGTACTTGAAAACGGGCTGGAGGCCCGGCAAGCCGGCCAATCAATATCTGGATTTCCTCCCTTCCTTGACAGATGCTATCATTGATATCACCTTAAGTTCATGTCCCAACTCCTCGTCCGTGGCCTTGAGCCGATCATTGTGAAAAAGCTTCGCGGCAGCGCGGCGGCGCAGGGTGTCTCTGTTGAGGAAGCACATCGGCGGCTCCTGCGGTCCGCCCTGATTGGAGACAGCGCCAATCCGCCGAAGAACTTCATCGAGTATCTCCGCAGCATTCCGCAGGGCGAGGCTGTTGAGTTTCCGCGCTCCGCCGATCTTCCACGCCGGGTCGCTCTCTGATGGCATACCTGCTCGACACTTGCATCATTTCGGAACTTCGCAGGCCGGAGTGCGATCCTGGCGTTGCCGCCTGGATGGCGGGAGTCCAGCCCGACGAGGCATTCCTGAGCGTCCTGACCCTCGGGGAGATTCGCCGCGGCGTCGAATTGCGCCGGGCCAAGGATCTGAAGGCGTCGAGGGCGCTCGAACGGTGGCTCCTGGGCCTGGAGACCCGCTATGCGGAGCGGATTCTTCCCATCACGACCGCGATCGCCGATCGCTGGGGCCGTCTCTCCCTAAATCAGCCGCTTCCCGTTTCAGACGGGCTCATCGCCGCCACTGCCCTTGAGCACGGGCTCACAGTCGTAACCCGGATCGTCCCCGACTTCCAACGCTCCGGCGTCAGCACCCTCAATCCCTTCTCCTGACCTTCGGCGAAGGACGGCAGCCGCGAGATGGGCCCAGACACTCATGAACGCCGCAAGGGCGGTGGGGGCGCGCATTCTTGCGAGACAGTCCATCAGGGCGACCTCAAACGCCTGGATCAGTCGATTGCGGCGCAGGGCGTTCATTCGACCGGTCGCATCTGTATCGTGTCCACGATCTTCAGCCCCGCGAGGACGTTGGTCACGACCACCATCAGATCGCCGCGCTTCACCCAGCCGCGGCGGGTGAGGTAATCGAAGCTGCTGCGGATCGTCTCTTCGGGCTCGCTTGAAAACGGCATGAGAAAGGGCTCGACCCCCCAGACAAGGAGGAGGTGCCGGAATACCTGGGGCACATCCGTGAAGGCGTAGATGGGGCAGCGCCTCGCCCGCATGGAGGACAGGGTCTGGGGCAGGGAACCGTTGCGGGTGAAGACCACGATGCCGAAGTCCCCGAGTTCCTGCGCCAGGACCACGGCCGAACGGAGCAGATGGTCCTTCGGGCTTCGGAGGGGAAGGTCGGAATTGTACGCCTTGGCAGCGCTCGCCTCCACTCGTCCCGCCACCCGTTTCATGAATTGCACGCATTCCAGCGGATAGCGGCCGGTGGTCGTCTCGCCGGAAAGCATGATGGAGTCCGCCGCGGACCAGACGGCCCCGGCGATGTCGCTCACTTCGGCCCGGGTTGCCACGGGAGAGTGAATCATCGACTCGAGCAGGTGGGTCGCGACAATGACCGGTTTGCGCAGCCGGATGCAGGCATCGACGGTCTTCCTCTGGATCAGCGGCAGGTCCTCCATGGGCACCTCGATGCCCAGGTCCCCCCGCGCAACCATGACTGCGTCGGCGGCCTGGATGATCTCGTCGAGGTTCGCGATCCCGGACTGGTCCTCGATCTTGGCTATGATGCGGGCCTCGCTCTTCGCGTCGCTCAGCACGCGGCGCAGAATGTCCACGTCATCGGCTTCCCGGACAAAGGACAGGGCGAAGAAGTCGACCTGTTCCTCGACCCCCACGGCGATATCCGCACGGTCCTTGGGGGTTATGGCGGGGAGCCGCACCTTGACTCCCGGAAGGTTGATGTGCCGCCGGTTGCCGAGCCTGCCCCCGACTTCCACCCGGCAGCGCACCCGGGAGGGCGTCGTCGTCATGACTTCCAGGCGGATCAAACCACTGTCCACCAAAACGGTGGTCCCCACGGACACATCCTGGCCAAGCCGTGCATAATTGACACCGACAGCGAGGATCCCGTCTTCCGGCTCTGCCGGCACCGGCAGCAAGTCCATGATCTGCCCATGGACCAGCTCCACGGGCGCTGGGAGGTCCCCCGTCCGGATCTCAGGGCCTTTGATGTCCAGCATGATGGCGATGTGACGGCCCGCTTTCTGGCACACGTCTTTCACGCGCCGAATCATGGTTCGGGTCCAGGTTGGGTCACCGTGGGCCATGTTGAGCCGGCACACGTCGACGCCTGCAAGGATCAGTTTCTCCAGCATGGCCTCGTCCGAACTGGCCGGACCGAGCGTGAAGATGATCTTGGTCAGCCGGTAGGCGTCCTTGGGCGAATGGTTGTTCAAGGCCGGCTCCATGCCTAGCCTGCATCCATTGCAAATTCCGATAAGTCTTGCCCAATCTCGTCGGCGCAAAGGTCCTCTGGCTCCCTACGCTGTGCTTTTAGCAGCACAGCTCGGTCGCCTTCGGTCCTTTTCGCTCGACGATCTTGGGCAATCTTCATCGGTTTTGTGATGGATGCAGACTAGCCACAGCATAACTTGTGCGCGCCGTTGATGTTTCGTCCGGATGGGCGGCGTCTGGTATGGGGGCTGCTATCGGTCTGCCTGCGCGTGCGCAAAAAGGGCACGCGCCGGTCCTCCGTACTCAATTCGAATGTCCATCCACGTCGCCCTTCACCACAAAACCCAGTACAGATACGACCGGCTCGTCCACCTCGGTCCCCAGGTCGTGCGCCTGCGCCCCGCGCCGCACTCGCGCTCCCGGATCCTGAGTTACTCGATGCTAGTCACGCCGAAGAAGCATTTCATCAACTGGATGCAGGACCCCCAGTCGAATTACGCGGCGCGGCTGGTTTTTGACGAACCCACGCGCGAGTTCCAGGTCGAGGTGGACCTGGTCGCGGAAATGGCGGTGCTCAACCCCTTCGATTTCTTCCTCGAGCCGACGGCGCAGGAATTCCCGTTCGAATACGACCACGGGCTCGACCACGAGCTCGGCCCCTTCCGGCGCAGGTGCAAGCCCGCGAAAAACTTCCAAAAGTACCTGGAGGCCCTGCAAAGGGACATTTTCGGCAAACCCATCCCCTTGGACCGCAGGCGGCGCGCCGGGAAGGCCGGGAGCCGGTCGGTTCGAACGAACGACTTCATTGTCGCCGTCAACCAGCGGCTCTGGAAGGACATCAAGTACACGATCCGCGTGGAACCCGGCGTCCAGACCCCGGAAAGGACTCTGACAAAGCTGAGCGGCTCGTGCCGCGATTCGGCGTGGCTGCTTTGCCAGTTGATGCGCCATTGCGGATTGGCCGCGCGCTTTGTCAGCGGCTACCTGATCCAGCTCAAGGCCGACGTGAAGTCGCTGGACGGACCGAGCGGCGCCGAGAGCGATTTCACCGACCTGCACGCATGGTGCGAGGTTTACCTGCCGGGCGCGGGCTGGATCGGCCTCGATCCGACCAGCGGCCTGCTGGCGGGCGAGGGGCACATCCCGCTCGCCTGCACGCCCGACCCGGGCAGCGCGGCGCCGATCACCGGGACTGTGGACGAATGTGAATGCGTTTTCAGCCACAAGATGAGCGTTGCGCGCATTTCCGAGTCGCCGCGCGTGACCCTGCCGTACACCGAGGAGCAGTGGGGGAGGATCGAATCGCTGGGCCATTCCATCGATGGCGAACTGAAGAAAGGCGACGTGCGCCTCACGATGGGCGGCGAGCCGACCTTTGTGTCGGTCGACGATCCCGACGGCGCCGAATGGAATTTCACCGCGAACTCGCACCGCAAGCGCCTTCTCGCCGGGGAGCTCGTCAGGCGCCTGAGGGGGAAGTTTGCCGCAGGTTCGCTGCTCCACTACGGCCAGGGGAAATGGTACCCCGGCGAGCAGCTTCCGCGCTGGGCCCTGGCGGCCTACTGGCGCAAGGATGGCGTTCCAATCTGGAAGGACGACTCGCTCCTTGCCGACGAGTCGAAGGATTACGGCCATGGCGCCAGGGAGGCCAGCGAGTTGCTCGGACGGATTGCCCGAACCGTCGGGGTGGATCCGAAATTCCTCATTCCCGCCTACGAGGATGCGTTCTACTACGCATGGAAGGAGCGGCGCCTGCCATCCAACGTCACCCCGGAGAAATCGAACCTCAGGGACGGGCTCGAGCGGGACCGGATCGCCAGGATCTTCCAGCGCGGTCTCGGCGAGGTGGTCGGCTACGCCCTGCCGATCAAGCGTGCGTGGCTTGGGAATGAGGCCGGATGGGTGGCCGGCACCTGGTTCCTGCGGGACGACGACACGCTTTGGCTCCTCCCCGGCGACTCGCCGATGGGTCTGCGGCTGCCGATCGACTCCATTCCCTGGGTTGCCGAGAAGGATTATCCATGGATCTGGCAGCCCGACCCGTCGCAGCCGCAATGGCCGGAATTGCCGGACCAATTTCCCCGTCCCGGCCTGCCCGGGGCCGGCGGGCAGGCATTCCTGCGCGCCGGCGCGGCGCCGCTGCCGGCGGGAATGGGCCCGGGTCAGCAGGCGCAGCGCCTCGGCGAACGGCAGGCGGCCGGCGTGCCGGCGGATTGCGACCCAAACCGCCGTCCCGAACGGGGCCAGAGCGCGGCGCAGGTCATCCGAACGGCGCTCTGCGTCGAGCCGCGGGGCGGCCGTCTGCACGTATTCATGCCCCCGGTCGAAAGGACCGAGGATTATCTTGAGCTGATTTCGGGGGTCGAGGCGGCCGCCGCCGAACTCGGCACTCCGGTCGTCATCGAGGGCGAAACGCCGCCCCGCGATCCCCGCTTGAACAAACTCGCGGTGACGCCCGATCCCGGGGTCATCGAGGTCAACATGCACCCGAGCAGGTCCTGGGACGAACTCGTGGAGCGGACGACGGTTCTTTACGAGGAGGCGCACCGGACCCGGCTCGGCGCGGAAAAATTCATGCTCGACGGGCGTCACACCGGGACGGGCGGCGGCAACCACATCGTCATCGGCGGCGAGACCCCGCAGGACTCGCCGATCCTGCGGCGCCCCGACCTGCTGCGCTCGCTGCTCGCGTACTGGCAGAACCACCCGTCCCTGAGCTGGCTGTTCAGCGGCCTGTTCATCGGCCCCACCTCGCAGGCCCCGCGGGTCGACGAGGCCCGCAACGATGCGCTTTATGAACTCGAGATCGCGTTTGCCGAGCTGGACCGCAACACCCGGGTTCCCGGCAGGGCTCCCCCGTGGCTCGCCGACCGGCTGTTCCGCAACCTTTTGACCGACTCGAGCGGCAACACCCACCGCTCGGAGTTTTCAATCGACAAGCTGTTCGCCCCCGAGGGCAGCGCGGGCCGCCTGGGCCTCGTGGAGATGCGCGCCTTCGAGATGCCGCCGCATTCGCGCATGAGCCTGGCCCAGCATCTTCTGCTGCGCGGCCTGATAGCGAAATTCTGGGCCCGGCCCTACACCAACGGGCTTGTGCGATGGGGGACGGACATCCACGACCGCTGGCTGCTGCCGCATTTTTGCGAGGCCGATTTTCGCGACGTCATCCAGGATTTACGGGAGGCCGGCTTTCCGTTTGAAAACGAGTGGTTCGCGCCCCACTTCGAGTTCCGCTTTCCGAGGATCGGCGAGCTGGAGGTGCGCGATATGCGGATCGAACTCCGGACTGCCCTTGAGCCCTGGCACGTGCTCGGCGAGGAGCCGGGCGGGGGCGGCACCGTGCGCTATGTGGACAGTTCGCTCGAGCGGATGCAGGTCATCGTGCGGGGACTCGTCGGAGAGCGCTTCGTGATCGCCTGCAACGGCCACCGCGTGCCGCTCCATCCGACCGGGACGAACAGCGAGGGCGTGGCGGGCGTGCGCTTTCGCGCCTGGCAGCCCCCGGAGTGTCTGCAGCCGACGGTACCCCCTCACGCGCCGCTGCGCTTCGATCTCTACGACGCATGGAACCGGCGTTCGCTCGGCGGCTGCAGCTACCACGTCGCACACCCGGGAGGCCGCAGCCATGAGGCTTTTCCCGTGAACAGCTACGAGGCGGAGAGCCGGCGGCTGGCGCGGTTTTTCCGGCACGGCCATGCGCAGGGCGAGCTGAAGATTCTTCCGGCCCCGCCCAATCCGGAATTTCCCTTTACGCTGGATTTGCGCAATGTCTGAGGATGGCCCCGCAACCACCCCGCCGATGCCTGAATCGCAATCCCAATCCATGACGGGCCCCGCCGCCGAGGCGCCGGCCGCCGCCGAAGGCTTCCCTGCCATTCAGGGCCGGGGCGCGGCGGAATTCGACGAGTTTCAGGACGGGAACGGAAAGGTGCGCCCGCACTATGCGAAGCTGATCGGCGGGCTGGAGGGGATGGGCGGGGCCGAATTGCAGCGGCGTGCGGACGCCTCCCGGCGGCTCGTGCGCGAGCATGGCATGAGCTACAACGTCTACGGCGACCCGCGCGACATGGAGCGCCCCTGGCAGCTCGACCCGATCCCATTCATCATTTCGTCGGGGGAATGGCGCGTGCTCGAGGCGGGCCTGATCCAGCGGGCGACCCTGCTGAACAGGATCCTGGCCGACTGTTACGGCCCGCAGGATCTGATCCGCTCGCGCTCGCTTTCGCCCGCCCTGGTTTTTGCCCAGCCTGATTTCCTTCGCCCCTGCCACAATATCCGGATGGCAGGCGGGACGTTCCTGCACTTTTACGCGGCGGACCTCGCGCGCTCTCCGGACGGCCGGTGGTGGGTGACTTCCGACCGAACTCAGATCCCAACCGGGGCCGGCTACGCGCTGGGCAACCGGCTCGTCACCTCGCGCATCCTGCCGGAACTTTTCCGTGAAAACCACGTGCCGCGGCTCGCAGGCTTCTTTCGCGAGGTCAAGGCAGCGCTCGCGCGGCTGGCGCCCCATCCGGCGGACAAGGCCCGCGTCGTGCTGCTCACTCCGGGCCCGCACAACGAGACGTACATCGAGCAGGCCTTCCTGGCCCGGTACCTCGGCTACGCCCTGGTCGAGGGCCAGGACCTGACGGTGCGCGACGATCGGGTGTTTCTGAAGACCCTGAGCGGCCTCGAGCCCGTGGATGTGATCTGGCGCCGCGTTGACGACGACTTCTGCGATCCGCTGGAGCTTCGCAACGACTCGATTCTGGGCGTTCCGGGACTGGTTCAGGCGCTGCGCGCCGGCAACGTCGCCGTGGCCAATTCCCTCGGCAGCGGACTGCTGCAAAGTCCGGCATTCTTGTCGTTCCTGCCGGGCCTGTGCCGGCAGCTGCTCGGCGAGGAATTGAAGCTGCCTTCGGTCGCAACCTGGTGGTGCGGCCAGAGGTCCGCCCGGCAGTACGTCTGCGAGCACCTGGGCGATTTGGTGGTGAGGCCTGCGTTTCGGGCGCCGACCTGGGATGTGGAGGCGGACAGGCGGCCGAGCTCAGCCGAAATCGAGGAACTGCGCGAACGAATCGAATTCGACCCGGACATGTTCGTGGCGCAGGAACGGGTGGACCTTTCGATCGCGCCTTGCTGGGATGGAAAAGGGCTGGTCGGAAGGCCCATCGGCCTGCGCGCCTACCTCGTGGCGGGAGGCGGAGGGTACCACGCGATGCCGGGCGGGCTGGCGCGGGTGGCGCCGGACCATGGAGGCCTGGTCCAGTCGATGCAGCGCGGCGCAAGCAGCAAGGACACGTGGGTTGCGTCGCCGAGCGCCGTGCCCGAGGTGACGCTCTTTCAAATGGAGGGTCAGCGGGTCGAGCTGCACCGCACGGGCAACAATCTCCCGAGCCGGCTGGCCGACCATTTCTTCTGGCTTGGCCGCTACTCCGAGCGGGCGGACGCGACGGCCCGCATGCTGCGAAGCGCCGTGACGAGGTCCATCCCCGAGAGAACCGGCAGCGCCCGGCCGCTGCTGCAAACCCTCATTCGCCAGGGCCAGTTGCCCGATTTCTTCCGGGAGCCGGAGGCGCGGCAGCCGCCCGGAGCGTTCGAGGCCGAACTGCTCGGAGCGATATTCGATGCCGGCCGCAGCGGCAGCCTGCGCAACACGATCGACCGGGTGCAGCAACTGGGCGTCTTTGTGCGGGATCGCACGTCCAATGACATGTGGCATGCCCTGAGCCAGCTCGGCGAGCGCATGGGGGCGCCCGCCGCCGGTTCGGACATGATCGCGGGCGACGCCCTTGCGATGCTGAACCAGACGCTGCTCGGCCTCGCCGCATTCCACGGACTTGCGCGCGAGAACATGACGCGCGCCCAGGCATGGCGTTTCCTCGACATGGGGTTGAGGATCGAGCGCGCCGTTTATCTTTGCATTCTCCTCGATGTCACCCTGAGCCTGCCGGAACCGGGCGAGCCGAGTGTCCTCGAAGCCGTGCTGGAGGCGACGGACACGACGATCACGTTCCGTTCGCGGTACAACCTGCTGCCGCATCTGCCGGCCGTGGTCGATCTGGTGCTGCTCGACGACAAGAATCCGCGCTCGGTGCTCTTCCAGATCAATCAGCTATTGAAGCATTTCGAGCTCCTGCCGCCGGAGCGCGAGGCGGCGGAGGGTTCGGGAAGGAGCATCCTGCAGGGCTGCCTCGCGCGGTTGAACGGCATGGATGTCCGCGATCTGGCGGGCCGGCCGGAAACATGGCGGACGGGCGGGGTGAGCCGCGGCATTCGGGAAACGCTGGGCGACCTGCCAAAACTTTCGGACGCAATCGCGGCTAACTATTTCGCGCATTCGACCATCTCCCACACGGGCCGCAACGGCGGATCATGACATACAGCGTCACGCATCGCACGGTTTACGAATACCCCGCGCCCGTCACGGTCTCGCATCACGTGGCGCGGCTCAATCCGCGCGAGACCGCGACACAGACGCGCGAGAGCTCATCGCTGGAGATCTCCCCGGAGCCGGCCGTGCGCGGCGAGCGCTCCGATTATTTCGGCAACCAGCTGTGCTTCTTCAGCATCCAGGAGGTGCACGAGCGGCTGGAGATCGTCGCCCGCAGCCGAGTGTGCGTCCGGGCGGCAAAGCCGCCGGGCCCCGAAACGTCTCCGGGGTGGGAGGAGGTCGCCGGGCTCTTCCGCGATCCCGTGCTTCCTGAGGTTGTCGAACCGTACCAGTTTGTGTTCGATTCCCCCCAGGTGAGGGCTTCCCGCGAACTCGCGCAATACGCCCTCGAAAGCTACCCCAAGGGGGCGCCCATCCTCGCGGGTGCGATGGACCTGACCCGGCGGATTCACAGCGATTTTCAGTATGATCCCAAGGCCACCACCGTGGCGACGCCGCTGGAGGAGGTCTTGAAGAGCCGCCGCGGCGTCTGCCAGGATTTCGCGCACATGGGCATAGCGTGCCTGCGCTCGATCGGTTTGCCGGCGCGCTATGTCAGCGGTTACCTGCATACGCGCCCCGCGCAGGGCAGGGAGCGGCTGGTCGGGGCGGATGCGTCCCACGCGTGGTTCGCGATCTTTTGTCCGGGCGCCGGCTGGGTCGATTTTGACCCGACGAACAATCTGCAGCCGGCGGAGGAGCACGTCACGGTCGCCTTCGGGCGGGATTTCGGCGACGTGAGCCCCGTGGCCGGCATCCTGACCGGCGGCGGAAGGCACGCGGTCAGGGTGTCGGTGGATGTCGCCGAGATCTGAGCCTCTTAACCCTGGCGGAGGACCAGGTAGGGCGGCCGGGCCAGCGCGCTGCCGAGGCCGGGATAAATCCAGGCCTGGCCCGCGGGGTCTGCGGGCTCGAAGTAATATTGCAGGGCAAATTCCGAGTCCGTGTAGGGGCCGGGGATTTCGGCGTGCCATGATCTGTCGCCCAGCTGCATCGGCGCTGAGCGCCACGCCTCGGATTGATTGACGCGGCGATAATGCAACACCACGGACGCCTGCTCATGGTCCGCGGGAAACGCCAGGGCCAGGGCGAGCGGCTGTCCGCGCCGAATGGGGCCGGGCTGCGCATGGGTGGCGTTCACCGCCGGGCGCTGCGGGTGGGCCGCCGCGTCGCGAAGGAGGGCGGCGGCGCGCTCCTTGTCCCAAGGCCCGCCAGCCGCGGGCGCGGCAGAGGCTTCAACGGCGGCGATGTCCTGGTCGATGGCGGCCAGCCGGTCGGACCAATGGCCGCGCTTGAACGGGCCGTCGCCGTAGGAGACATCGGGTGCGTAGACTCCTTTGGTAACATCGACGAGGCCCACCCACGCCTCCCGGGCGGAGCGATACAGGCGCAGGGCCCCGGCCTTTGCCGCGGGATCGCCCGTTCGCTCATACAGGGCGTAAAACACGCCGGCTCGAAGCTTCTGGCCGAAAAACCGGCCGAGGAAGCCCTGCACGCGGACGTCGATTGAAAGCCGCCGGAAGGAGGGCGCATGGGTGTCCGCCGAGGCCTTCTCCGCCTCGGCCAGGTGCTCGAAGGTGGAATGGGACAGGTCCTCAAGCCACTGGGCCACTTCGACGGGCGAATATTTGCCATCGACCCGCCCCCGCAGCCGGGCGTCGACGTAATCCTCGATCCGGGAGAAGAGCTGCGGATCGAGCGGACTCACCGTGCCGAAACGCTTGGGGCTGGGCGTGTCGCCGTAGGGACCGCTGCCCGCGCCCTCGGCGATCGGCATGTTCGTGTAGATCTCCGGCCAGAAAGTGTTGTTGGAGGCGGATGGCAGATGGGCCGTCGTCACCAAGGGCAGGATCCGGCTCGCGTGCCGCAGAACGACCTCGGCTGACTCGGCCGCAGGTCCATAGTCCCGGCGGAACTGGCGCCGCCAGCCCTGGGGGTCTGTCTGCGGGTTGTAAAGCATGCGGCCCCAGAAACGATAAGTTACCAGATACTTCTCAAAATCGCCGCCGGGCGGCCGCAGCGTCGGATCGGCGTAGCCCGAGCGGTCGGCGTCGGAGTGGCCGGACCCCTCCCGTCCCTTGAAAGAAAGCGGCTCGAAGATTTCGGCGCCCCTACTCCCGCAAAAACTCATCGCGCGTCCGTAGCCGGCGGCGAAGGCCGGGTCGCCCCAGAGGAGCAGGCGCTGGGTGCCCGGCCATATCCGGTGCACGATCCCGTAGCGGCTCTTCTCGGTCAGAAGGTCGCCGTAGCCATAGCGCAGGAAGCTGCGGGCGCCGTTGCTGGCGGCGAAGGCCCCGCCGCCCTTTGCGCGGACCGGCATCTCCGTCTGGCGAATGCCCGCCTGGTGGTACGGCAGGCCCATGTGCTCGGCCCAGAATTTCGGGGAGATCGTGAACTCCGAGCCTGAATCGAGGGCGACGCCGATCATCTCGTTGGTCATGCCCTTGGCATGCATGTCGATTCTCAGCCGGCGGCCTTCGCGGGCGCATCCATCGAAGATGATCTTCCACAGGTCGTAGCTGCCCTCGGGCACGCCGCTTTCGCCATGAATCCGGAATGTCACACCGGAGATCCCCGGGCATTCCTTGAGGACGAGCGCCAGGGCGTCGCGGGAATAAGGCCCCTGGGTCCGCGGCGTGAGGCCTGTGATCACGTGGTTGGCCTGCGGGCTGTTGGTCCATTCGTAGGCGTGGGTCCAAAGGCCCAGCTGGAACTCCAGCCCGCGCAGCGCCGCCTCGTCGCTGACAAAGCGCAGCGTCTCCAGATTCCGGTCCCGCTCCGCATCGGGCAGGTTGGTGGCCCGAACGTCATAGCCCGGAACGGGCAGCAGGAACGGGTAGGCAAAGTAAAGGTAGGTGTCGCGCAGACGGTTCGGTGCGTCGTAGCCCAAACCGAACGCCAGGTTAAAGCGGTTGAAGCGCTGGGTGACCAGCATCGACAGATAGCGCCTCCAGAAATCGCGATCGTGGTACCACGCCTTGTCCTCTTCGGCGCTCGTGAAGCAGCGCATCACGCTGCGGACGGCATTGGCCGGCTTCTCCGAGCGGGCCTTGGGCGGATTCAGCGCCGGGTTCGGATCGTCGGCGAATGCGTCGGCGAGTTCGGTCAGGGCATAGACGAGGCCCCGCACTCCGCCGCCGCGCGCAACGAGCACGGCCCGTCCGCCCAGCCGGCCCGGGGCGATCGCCAGGCCTTCGGTCTCAGCCGGGGCCGGGACGCCGGCATCGGGTGCCACGGCAGAAGCCGGACCGGCCGCAAGGATGCAAAGATCGCCGGCAGGAGCCTCCTCCAACTTTGCGCAGCGGTGCACCCGGAAACCGCGCGCGCTCAGCGCCTCCTGCAGTTCCTGGGCGGCCCACTGAGCCGGAGCGGAAACGGCCACCGGATCCGAAGGATCGCAGATCAGCGTGACGCCCGAGGGCGCGGCGGCATCCGCGGCCAGCCCTTTGGGAAGATATCCGACGGCGGCACAGCCCGCCGCGGTGAGGCCTGTCTTTACCAGGAATTCGCGTCGATTCATGGGATCGTTGGGGTATGCCTTGGGAGACGAAGGGAAGCAGGACAGGTTGCGTAAATAGGGCGATCGGTCCACATTCGCCAACCCCTTATGCGCAACCACCCCTTGGAAAATCCAGCCCCGCTTTGCGCGGGCGTTCTCTGCGGCCTTCTACTCGTAGTTGCGGCCGCCCCTCTCGCGGCGCAGGAACCGGCGCCGCCGCCCATTCCCCAGACCCCTGCGCAGGAGTCGGCGCATCCGATGTCGATTTCGCTCTGGAACGGCGGAGCCCCGGGGTTCGAGGCGCGCCGGGATGAAAAAGAGCAGGTCGCCTGGCGGCAGGAGCCGGACCTCGTCTTCCCCGTCACTTTCAATATTCACAATCCGTCGATCACGCCCTACGTGCCGACGGCGGACCGGGCGACCGGGGCGGCGGTCATCATAGCCCCTGGCGGCGGCCATATGTTCCTGACGATGGACCGCGAAGGCTATGACGTCGGCCAGTGGTTTGCCGACCATGGCGTCGCGGCGTTCGTCCTCAAGTACCGGCTGGCCCATGACAAGGTCGGTACTTCCGTTTACCGGTCGAACGTCGAGGCGCTGGCCGACGGCCAGCGCGCCATACGGCTGGTCCGCAGCCGAGCCGCGGAGTGGGGGGTCGATCCCAACCGGGTTGGCATCCTGGGTTTTTCCGCCGGAGGCGAGGTCGCGGCGCGCGCCGGAACAAGCTATGATTCCGGCAAGCCGGACGCAGCCGATCCCGTCGAGCGGCAATCCTCCAAGCCGGATTTCATGGTCCTGATCTACCCCGGCCTGCCGCCTGACGTGAAGGTGGACAAGAACACCCCGCAGGCCTTTCTCGCGTGCGCCTATGACGACCGCCCGACGATGTCGGACGGGCTGGCCAACCTCTACATCGCCCTCCACAAGGCGGGCGTGAACGCCGAACTGCACATCTACAACAGCGGCGGCCACGGGTTTGGCGTGCGCCAGCGGCCGCTGGCCGTCACCGGCTGGACTTCGCGCCTGATCGAATGGATGGGCGATCGCGGGCTGCTAAAGCATCCGTGAGG
>Ga0302320_10003668_pt1 | contig 35449 bp, 28 predicted proteins | sample Bog_T0_3_FD_202130 | JGI IMG/M metagenome (GOLD analysis project Ga0302320, IMG submission 202130) | Peat permafrost microbial communities from Stordalen Mire near Abisko, Sweden - Bog_T0_3 | ecosystem: Environmental > Terrestrial > Soil > Wetlands > Peat | place: Sweden: Abisko, Stordalen Mire...
GCTGGATTGGTGGTTTGCGCGGGGATGGCGATGAGCTTAGGGGCAGCCGGCGAACCCAAGCCGGTGAATGCCAAAAAGTTTGACGCGCTGGCGACGGCGGCGTTGGAGGCGATGAAGAACAAGGCCAAGGAACTCAAGATCGGTGGGGTTGCGGTGGTGAACTATGCGCCCGGGGAAGCTGTCACGGCGTGGAGTTCGAAGATGGCTGTGGTGGGGCGCATGAAGGATGCGCCGACCGACACGGGCAAAGGGAACAACCTACTGGGGATCGCGTACGCCAAGTCGGCGGAGATGGCGGACACGCTGGAGAACAGCGGAACGGCGAAGCGGCCACCGATGACGGGCGAATTCGGCTGGCAGGGTGGGGTGGTGGAAAAGGGTAAGGCTGGCTACATCATTGTGTCGTTCAGCGGAGGAAAGTCGGAGGACGACGTGCAGGTGTCGAAGGCGGGGCTGGCGGTGTTAAAGAAGGGACTGTAGCGGCTCGCTGAAGAGGGAGGTTTTTGTGACGGCTCGAGAGGGAGCAAACCTCTGGGGCTAAAGCACCGTCCTTTAAGAGCGCCATTTTGCCGGAGATGAATCTCCGGCCTACCACCCGTTCGAGCTTGCAGATCTGGGTGAGTCCCTGGCTCGTTTGGTGATTTACATCACAGTATACTGAGCAGTTACGCCTTTATGGTGAAAATCGAAATGTATCTGCTCTGGCTCAGAGTTGCGGCAATCCTTTACGCGGCAGGCGCGGTCGCCGTCTTCCCGGCGGTGCTGTATAAAGTGGACCGCTGGCGGCGCTGGTGCGTGCACCTGGGCGGGATGGCGTGGTTTTTCCATTTTGTGTCGGCTGTGGAGATGCTGGCTGGAGCGCATCGCTGGGTGCCCGTCGGGGTGCGGGAGGTGCAATCGCTGATGGGGCTGGCGGTGATTTCGGTCTTCTTCCTCGTTTGGTGGCTTTATGACGCGATCTCGCTTGGTTTGTTTGCGTTACCGGCAACCTTTTTCCTGGTGCTGATCCCGGCGCTGGGGCCGGACCGCTACACATTCCCTTCCCAGGGGGTGCGAACCAGTTGGCTGGTGGCGCATATTGCGGCGCTGCTGCTGGCGTATGTGGCGCTGGGATTCAGCCTGCTGGCGTCCATCCTCTACTTGGTGCAAGAGCGGCGGCTGAAGGCTAAACCGAAGGCGCGCTTCCTGACCGCGGAGGACTCCTGGTGGGCGCCGCTGGACTGGCTGCCGCCGCTGGATACGTTGGAGCGCATCGCCGAAGCCATGCTGGAGTTCGGATTTCCGTGCATGACGGTGGGCCTAGTGATTGGGTCGGTACTGGCGCAGGAGACTGCTTTGGGCGCCGCTTACTTCCTCGATCCAAAGATCATTGCTGCTTTTGTCAGTTGGGCCATCTATGTGCTGCTGCTGCTGGTGAGGCGTTCTGCGGGTTTGCGCGGGCGCAAGGCAGCGTACCTGTCCGGAGCGGTGTTTACGGTGATGGTGGTGGTCTGGACGGCCAACCTGTTTAGCCGTGTTCACAGGTTCGGTGCTCCATGAGCCTGGCGATCGTTGGCGTGAACTATAAGACAGCACCCATTGCACTGCGGGAGCGGATTGCCATCTCGCGCGAGGACCTGCCGGAGACCACGCGAGCGCTTGCAGCGGTGCAGGGGGTTTCCGAATGCATGATCGTCTCCACGTGCAACCGGGTGGAGTTGGTGGCTGCGCTGGATGAACCGACGACCGATCTGACTGAATTCTTGCATCACCATTTCGGCCTGGAGCGGGAGTTGCTGGAGCCGCATATCTACAAGCAGACGGATCGGGATGCGGTGCGGCATTTATTTCGGGTGGCGGCCAGCCTGGATTCGATGGTGGTGGGTGAGCCACAGATCCTGGGGCAAGTGAAAGAAGCCTTTGCGGTGGCGCGCGCGGCCGGAACCGTTTCCGGGCAGCTCGAACACCTGTTGCAGAGCGCGTTTGCGGCGGCCAAGAAGGTTCGTTCGGAGACGGAGATCGGGTCCAACTCGGTATCGATCGCCTCGGTGGCCGTGGATTTGGCCAAGAAGATCTTTGGGTCGTTGCAGGGACGGACGGTCTTCCTGGTAGGCGCGGGCAAGATGAGCGAATTGGCGGCACGGCACCTGGTCCAGCAGGGAGCTGGAGCCATCCTGGTGAGCAATCGCACCCAGGAGCGGGCGCGGCGCATGGCCGAGGAGTTCCAAGGACGTGTGATTCCTTATGAGCAGTTGTACGACGCGGCGACGGAAGCGGACATCGTGATCAGCTCGACGGGCGCGCCGCACCCCATCTTTCTGCGCAAGCATGGGCAGGATTTCATGCATCGGCGCCGCAACCGGCCGATGTTCTTCATCGATATTGCGGTTCCGCGCGATGTCGACCCGGAGATGGGCAAGCTGGAAGGCATTTTCGTCTACGACATCGACGATTTGCAGGCGGTGGCCGCGGCCCACATGGAAGAGCGAAGCCGCGAGGCCAGCGACGCGGAGACGCTGATTGCTGGCGAGGTGGAGCGATTCCAGCAGAAGCAGCGAACGGTGAACGTGGCGCCGGCGATCGTGGCGCTGCAACGCCAGGCGGAAGAGATTCGCCAGGCAGAACTGCGGCGGGTGCAGGCGCGCTTGGGCGACCTGAGTCCGGAGCAAATGGCCGCGGTGGAGGCGCTGACGCGAGGATTGGTGAACAAGTTCTTGCATCCGCCCATGCAGGCGCTCAAGCAGGCGGCCCGGGAAGGGGACCAGTTGCGGTTGGAGGCAGTTTGCGAAGAGTGGTCGGTCTCCGCGAACGCTCCGCGGGAAGCGGCGACGGGCAAAGCCGAAATCGCAGGGATCGGCCGATCCGCCGAAACAGAGAAGGCTGAGACGGCGGCGGTAAGCGCGTCCAGTGGGGAGATGCGCCGATGAAGCTGCGTATAGGAAGCCGTGGATCGCAACTGGCGCTTTGGCAGGCCCACCATATTGCCGGGCTGCTGCGTGGGCAAGGTCATGAGGTGAAGATCGAGATCATCAAAACGACCGGCGACCGGCTGCAGGAAGTGACGTTTGCGCAGGTTGGTTCGAAGGGGATGTTCACCAAGGAGATTGAGGAGGCGCTGGCGGAGGGACGGGTGGACCTGGCCGTGCATTCCTTGAAGGATCTACCGACGGAGTTGCCGGCCCCCTTTGTATTGGCAGCCACTCCGCCGCGTGTGGATCCGCGCGACGTTTTTGTTTCCGTGAAATACGGGAGCGTGGCGGAATTGGCCTCGGGAGCCCGCGTGGGGACGAGCAGCCAGCGGCGGCGCGCGCAACTGAAGGCATTGCGGCCGGACATTGAAGCCGTTGAGTTTCGCGGCAACGTGGACACGCGGCTGCGCAAGCTGGCCGAGGGGCAAGTGGACGCGATTTTGCTGGCGGCTGCCGGTTTGGATCGGTTGGAGAAGACAGAATGGGTACGGGAGCGGCTGGATCCCAAGGACTTTTGCCCGGCTGCCGGCCAGGGTTCGCTGGGGATTGAGACGCGGGACGGGGATTCGGCGACGATTGCGGCTGTGGCATTTCTGGACGATGCGACGACACGGTTTGCGGTGACGGCGGAACGGGCTGCGCTGGCTGCATTGGGTGGTGGCTGCCAGGTGCCGATTGGGATTCATTGCCGAATTGGCGGATATTTGGACGCGGACGGTGGGGTATACGACGAGATCTTCGGCGTTGTGGCCGCACCGGAGTCGGGCGCGGCGGTGCGCATCTTCCATCGCGCCCGGCGCGGAACAGTGGAACCGGGAGCGCTCGGCAAGCTGGCGGCGCAGATGCTCCTTGATGCCGGTGCGGGACCCCTGCTGGCGACGGCGAGCGAGGCCGCGCGGTGACTTCGCTTCCGTTAGCCGGTCGGCGGGTCTTGGTGACGCGCGCTGCGCATCAGGCAGGGAAACTAAGCGAACAATTGCGAGCCATTGGCGCTGAGCCGGTGGAAGTTCCGGTGCTGGAGATTCGTCCTCCGGAGAGCTGGGACGGTCTGGACGGTGCGCTGCGCGGTCTGGACGGCTATGACTGGCTGGTGCTGACAAGTGCCAACACGGTGTGCGCGATGGCGGAGCGGGCGAAGGCACTGAGCGTTCCATTGATTCCTCCGAAGAGCCTCAAGGTGGCTGCGGTGGGAGAAGCCACGGCGGAGGCGGCACGCAAGCTTGGGTTCGATGTGGCGTTTGTGCCGAACGCGTATGTGGCAGAGAGCTTGGCGGAGGGCTTGCTGCACGATGCCCAGGGCAAGAAAGTTCTCCTGGTGCGGGCTGCCGTGGCGCGGGATGTGATTCCCGATGAGCTGCGCGAGGGCGGCGCTCAAGTAAATGTCGTGGATGCTTACCGGAATGCGCTCCCGGAGTTTGCGCCAACGCTGCTGCGGAGCGCGCTCTCGAAAGGCGTGGATGCGGCCACGTTTACCAGTTCTTCCAGCGTGACGCATCTGCAGCAGGCGGCCGTGGCGGCGGGAGTCGCTTGGCCGTTTGACGATGTCGCAGCGGTTTCAATTGGGCCCATCACGAGCCGGACGCTGAAGGAGTCGGGATGGGATCCGGCCATTGAGGCGGAACGTTCGGACATTCCGGGTCTGGTCACGGCGGTGGAAAAGCTACTTGGGCCGAAGACATAGGACAATCTCTTCGACGCGTAGCGCCTGCTCCGATAAACACGCCTGGCTGAGGTCCGAGGTTTCCCGCCCTTCCGCTAAAAACGCGGAAGGATGGGGCACGGAGCGTTTGTGTCAGGGCATTTATTGAAGATTTAACTTGGTACACAAGTCAAGCTGCTCAGGATGGCAGTGGAGACGGCGGTAATTGCTCGCGGAAGACTTCCGCGAGTTTTTCTACGTTTTGGGACAGGTCGTAGTGGTCCAGAACGCGCTGGCGGCCGCTGGTTCCGAGGCGACGGCGCAGGGGTTCGTCGTCGATGAGGCGGGCCAGGGCTTCGGTCAGCGCAACCACATCGGAGGCGGGAACGAGGAGGCCGTCCATTTCAGTGCGGATCAGCTCGGGAATTCCAGTGATGCTGGTGGAAACGGTGGGAATTTCCATGGCCATGGCTTCCATGAGGACCACTGGCAAGCCTTCGGCAAAGCTGGGCAGGCAGAAGGCGTCAGCGCCTGCGTAGAACGTGCGGATGCGATCCTGATTCACGGCGCCTTCGAAGAGCACCGTTTCAGGAGCGGCGCGGCGCGCGGCGCATTCCCGCAGAGAGACCTCGTCCGGTCCGCTGCCCACAAGACGGAGACGTACGTGCTTCCCTTGCCGGGTGAGCCGGTCGACGGCGTCGATGAGAAGGTGCTGTCCCTTTGCCGGTGTGAGTCGGCCGACGCAGAGTATTTCGAAGATGTCGGGGGCAGCCTTCTTTGTGGAAGGAACGAAGAGGTGTGGGTTTACCCCGAGCGGCACGACGTGAAATTTGGCCCAGTGCCGATAGGGCGACAGGTTCATCAACTGGCTGCGGGTGAAGGAACTGATGCAGACGATGAAGTCGGCGGCGGCTATTTTCTGGGAGAGAGATTGGCCGTGGGCATCGTAAAACTCGTCGGGTCCATGGACGGTCAGGGAGAATCCGTAGGCGAAGATGGCCGGAATATACAGTCCGACGCTGGCTGCCTGGGAGGCGAGATGAACATGAAGGTGGGATTGTCCAATGCGGCGCATCCATTGGCCGACCATCAGGGCTTCAGTGAAGTACATGGCCTGGAGAAAGAGGCGCGGAAGGCTGAAGCCGGCAAGGCGGAAGACGCGGGCAAGGCCGCAGAGATAGCCACCCGGACGCGTCAGGAGGGTGCGCGCGTGCGCGGAGAGCGCGCCGGGAATGCCGTGACGCTTGACGCAGTATGTGTGGGCGGCTTCGTTGCGCTCGTCGGCCGTAAGCTGCTCGGGCGGACGGTCGGGTGGGTTGATGGAAGCGGTTTCGATACGAAAGCCGAGAGCGCGCAGGGCGAGGACCTCACGCAAGACAAAGATCATGGAAAGAGTGGGGTAACGGCTGACCAGGTAGGCCATTGAGCGGCCCGCGGGGAGCGCTGCGGGGTGCGCCGGGGATGCAGGAAATAGGGTCGGGTTCGGCATCGTCAGATTCCTTTGCATCCAAGAGCCAGCACGTTTGACCGAGGGAGCGTAGTCCACATGGCGGGCAGGTGAATGTTCTGCTTGTCCGCGTTGCTTCGGTTCGGCATCGTACCTTCAAAGTATATGTTCTGCCGGGTTGGTTCGAGGAAGCGGGAATCGGCAGTGTACAGGTCCGGCGTGGCGGCATGCCAGGAATGCGGTAGGCAGGATAAAATCACAGATTCGTGCGAAGGGAACTGTTCGAGCGATACTTTACGTCTGTTCGGGATCGCCATGTTCGCTCAGGACGAATCGATGCAGGGGACTGCGTGGACGAGGGGTGAGACCACTCTCGAGGGCAGAGCCTTTGAGCAGCAAGCCGCACCAAGTGGGGAGCTAGTTTTTCTTATGATGGAATTCCACATAGCGCGCAAGGCGCGGGAGCGTTACCAGTTCGCGGAGACACTGTTTTCGTACACGGGAAACGTGGTTTTCGCCAACATGGCGGCCTGCCGGCAGTTCGCATTCCGGATCAACCAGGTTCGCGACGCACAAAAGTATCCCGAGCTGGCGGTTCACGCAGGTGCGCTGTATGCGATGGGTTTGATCGACGAAGCCAGCCATGTGTTGATGAAGCGCTACCGGGAGCAGCTCGATCCGGAAGTGATGACCGGCGCGCTGCACTGGTTCGGAGCCCAGGTGGGTACTGAAGCACTGGACAAGATGCTGCTGACATTTGTGGAGCACTTTCCAGGTTCAACCGTGATGCAGGGCAAGCAGACGCCGCAGCAGTGGCTTGCGGCGTCGACGGAAGGGGTTCCGCATCGTGCGGCGGCCCTGGAAGAGCTTCTTCTTCTCTGGAGCGCGAACCGCAATCAGGCGTTTCGCCCTTTCGAAGAGCTTTTCGAAGACAAGACCCTGGCGGAGAAGACGGTCTATCGGCAGGTGACCAAGCAGTTGCCTGAGTACTTCGCGACGCGGCCGCTGATCCCCGTTCAGGGCGCGAAAGCCGTGAGCTTGTTTGAGCTGCTGCGTGCGCCGGCGATCGATTCGCCGCTGTCGCTGAGCGAACAACTTGCCTTGATCCGCACGCTTTGGAAGCCGCTTTTGGGCGACGAGTTGGAGCGCTTCCTTCTGATTGCGGGGGAGATTCTGCACGAGGAAGACCTGGCCATCTGGGCTCAGTTCAACCCGCCCGATGCGGCTGCGCAGGAAGAGGCGGCGGCCCGGGCGCGCGCGGCGGCGGAGCGGCATCGGTTAAGCGGGCAGCAGCAATGGCATTCCATGGAGAGCACCGCGGAGGTGCCGCAGTTCGGCATCGGCGATGCAAGAGTGGAGTACGAGAAATTCAGCCCAGACACGGCGTGGATGCCGACGACCGTGTTGATCGCCAAGAGCACTTATGTGTGGCTGGCGCAGCTCAGCAAGGAGTACGGGCGGCACATTCATCGGCTCGACCAGATCCCCGACGAAGAGTTGAGCACGCTGGCGAAGCGCGGGCTGAACTCGTTGTGGCTGATCGGCGTGTGGGAGCGGAGCCGGGCTTCGAAGACCATCAAGCAGCTGTGCGGCAACCAGGACGCAGTGGCTTCCGCCTATTCGTTGTTCGACTACAAGATCGCCGAGGACCTGGGCGGAGAATCGGCCTATATCAACTTGCGCGACAGGTGCTATCGGCTGGGGCTGCGGCTGGCCAGCGACATGGTGCCCAACCACATGGGCATCGATTCGCCGTGGGTGGTGGAACACCCGGAATGGTTCATGTCGCGGCAGGACTCACCTTATCCGGCTTACAGTTTTGAAGGACCCGATCTGTCCGGCGATGGACGCGTCGAGATCAAGATCGACGACCACTACTACGAGCAGACCGATGCGGCGGTGGTGTTTCGACGCCGCGATCGGTATACCGGCGATACGCGGTATATCTACCACGGAAATGACGGAACCAGCTTTCCATGGAACGACACGGCGCAGCTCGATTATTTGAACCCTGCCGTGCGCGAGCAGGTGATTCAAACCATTCTTTACGTGGCGCGGCTGTTCCCGGTCATCCGGTTCGACGCGGCGATGACGCTGGCCAAACAGCATGTGCAGCGGCTGTGGTTTCCGGCGCCCGGAGACAGCGGGGCGATTCCGTCACGGGCGGAGTATGGGATGAGCCGGGCGGAGTTCAACAAGCTGATGCCGCATGAATTCTGGCGGGAAGTCGTGGACCGCGTGGCCGCCGAGGTGCCGGGAACGCTCCTGCTGGCCGAGGCGTTCTGGATGCTGGAAGGGTATTTTGTGCGCACGCTGGGAATGCACCGGGTGTACAACTCGGCGTTCATGGTGATGCTGCGCGACGAGGACAATGCCAAGTATCGTTCCGTGATCAAAAACACGCTGGAGTTCGATCCGGACATCATGAAGCGTTACGTGAACTTCATGAGCAATCCCGATGAGAGGACCGCGATTGACCAGTTTGGGACGGGGGACAAATGTTTTGGCGTAGCGGCGCTGATGGCGACGCTGCCGGGGCTTCCCATGTTCGGGCATGGCCAGATTGAAGGATACACAGAGAAATACGGAATGGAGTACTACCGGCCGCGGTACGACGAACGGCCGACGCCGTGGCTGGTGGAGCGGCACGAGCGGGAGATTGCCCCGTTGCTCAAGCGGCGATGGCTGTTTGCGGAGAGCAGCAACTTTCTGCTCTACGACTTCTTTCAGGATTCAGGAATTGTGGACGAGAACGTCTTCGCGTATTCGAACTTGAACGGCGGCGAACGCGCATTGGTGATTTACAACAACCGCTACGGTGCGACACATGGCACCGTGGACTATTCCGCCGCTTACGCGGACAAGGGCGCGGGGCAATTGCGGCAGAAGCGGTTGCGCGAAGGGCTGGGGCTGAGCGACGATGGGAGCGCGATCCTAACGTTCCGGAACTCGCTGACCGGGTTGGAGTACCTGCGCAGGGCGGGTCAGCTTTCTGAGCACGGGCTCTCGCTGGATCTGCAGGCTTACCAGTGCTATGTGTTCCTGGACTGGCGCGAGCTGCACGCGACCGCGGAACAGCCTTGGGACCGGCTTTGCGATCAGCTCAATGGCAGCGGCGTTTCGAGTCTGGAGGATGCGTTGGTCAGTCTGGAACTGAAACCGGTGCACGACGCGCTGCGCTTGCAGCTCGATTCGGGACTGGTGAGGATGCTGGCCGATCTGGCTGAACATCCGCGGACGGCGGCGGAGAGCAAAGATAAGAAGATCGACAAGAAGCTCGCCGCGGAGCGCCAGGAACTGTTCGACCTTGCCTGGCGGCGGGGCGAGAGCCTGTTGCGCGCGGCGCAGAGTGTCTATCTGGCGCGGAAGAGGCAAGGCCAGGTGTCTGCGTCCATTCAGCCAACCAACCCGTCGCTGCTGGGGCCGGTGTTCCGCGAGCGGTTGCAGGCTGCGATGCGCATTCCGGTGATTGAGGCCGCGTTTGAGCATCCGTGGACAGCCGCGGCACGGAGGGTTTTGCCCAGTCCGAGCCCGCAGTTCACAGCGACTGCCATCTGGGGGCCTCTGCTGGCGTGGAGCGCAATTGAATTGGTGGCTGAATCGCTCGATGCCGATAAGCCGGAACAGATGGCCCTGGATCTGTTTGATCGGTTGCGCTTGCGGGAGCCACTGGGCCAAGCATTTGCCGCCCTGGGATTTGAAGGGGAGGAAGCGTGGAGGGTGGCCGCACGGATCAAGGTGGTGCTGCTGAGTCAGGCGGGGATCGGAAAAGACAAGCCGGCCACTGCGACGGCAGGTGCCGTAGGCCCGCTGACGGGAACACGGGCCGTAGAGACGAAGGCGACGAAGCCATTGGCGGTCGAAGCGGCGGCGACGGAGCCGGCAATCGTCGAGGTCGAAACGCCAGGAGCCGGCGGTGCGGTTTCGCAGGAAGCCAAGTCTCCGGGGACAATCGAATCCCTGGATCTCGCGCCTTCGCTGTGGCTCGATCCGGATGTGCAATGGCTCACCGGAGTGCACGAGGCAGAGGGACGGTCGTATGTCGTGCGGGAGCGCTATGAGGAGTTGCTTTGGTGGCTCCTGCTGCCAACGCTGATGCGCCAGGCAGGAGAACCGGCCTTGAATCGTCCCGCTCTCGAACAGATGGGGCAGCGGGTGGACGAAGCCCTGGCCAGCGCGGAGAAGGCGCGCTACAGGATCGATTTCCTCTTGAAGCCCGGTGCGGAGGAACTGGAGGCTCCTGCGCAGCCGCCCCGGCGGAGAAAGACAGATCGAAAGGAAGCCGCAGATGCGACCGGGGCAGCGCCGCACAAGCCGCGCTGAGAGCGTGCCTTGCCAGGCCGGAATTTGTCGCAAGTGACTCGGACCCGTAGAATCAACGAGGGGCTGGCGGAAGCGCCGGCCGCAGCGGTACCAGGTACAGATGAGCGAACAACCAGCAGGGAACTCCAACCAAACGCCGCCGGTATCCGCGGCGTGGACCAGGATTGAACGAGCACGCCATCCCCAGCGGCCCTACCCCATGGACTTCATCGAGCGGATCTTCACGGATTTCAGCGAGATTCACGGGGATCGCGCCTATGGCGACGACGAGGCTGTAGCGTGCGGGATGGCTCGGCTTGGCGACGAAGAGGTCATGGTCATCGGCAATCGTAAGGGCGGGAGCACCAAGGACCGCGTGCGCCGCAACTTCGGCATGCCGCATCCGGAGGGCTATCGCAAGGCGCTGCGCTGCATGAAGGTTGCGGAGAAGTTCGGGCGGCCGGTGATCAGCTTCATCGATTTGCCGGGGGCCTATCCCGGCCTGGGAGCGGAGGAACGCGGCCAGGCTGAAGCGATTGCGCGCAACATCTTGGAGATGTCGAGACTGCGTGTGCCGACGATCTCGGTAATTACCGGAGAAGGCGGATCGGGCGGGGCGCTGGCCCTGGCGGTTGCCGACCGGGTTCTGATCCTGGAGAATGCCCTCTATTTTGTGATTACGCCGGAATCGTGTGCGGCGATTATGTGGCGCGACGCGGCTCATAAGCAATTGGCTGCGGAAGCCATGCGCATCTCCGCTCCGGAGGTCGCGGCTCTGGGTTGCGTCGACGAGATCATCTCCGAGCCGGAAGGCGGGGCGCACGTGGATCGCGAAGCGGGCGCCGGGTTGTTGGGGACGGCGCTGAAGAAGCACCTCGCGACGTTGAAGGCGACGCCGGTGGAGGCTCTGGTCGCGGCGCGACAAACGAAGTTCCGCAATATCGCTCAGTTTTATACTGAAGGGTAAAGTCATCGCGCTTCACTGCCAGAATATCGGGCAGTGAAGTTTAAGTTGGAAAAAGCCATCGCGGATCCGTCGCCTCCGCTCAGGATGACAGGTTCTTTGGTTTGGCGGTAATCCAACGAGGAGCTTACGTGAAGCTGTTCAGAACGCGAGGCGGCTATGCCGTGGAATGCCGCGACAGGGTCTACCGATTCGAGGGCTCCAATTGGGATGAACTGCTTGCCAACGAAGACCTGCAAGGAACTCTGAGAGGACTGATCGCCGGCAGAGATTCGGGGCATGCACTGAACCCTGCGGAGATTCTGGCGCCGATCGGACGGCAGGAGGTTTGGGCTGCGGGGGTGACGTACTATCGCAGCCGGGGCGCGCGGATGGAAGAATCAAAGGACGCGGGCGGCGGCAGCTTCTACGATCGCGTGTACTCGGCGGAGCGGCCTGAACTCTTCTTCAAGTCGACGGCCAGCCGGACCGTGGGGACGGGCGGCAAGGTTCGCATCCGGCGCGACTCGGCGTGGAACGTGCCCGAGCCGGAACTGACGCTGCTGGTGAGTCCGGGCGCCCGCATCTCCGGCTACACGATCGGTAACGACATGAGTTCGCGGGATATTGAGGGCGAGAACCCGCTCTATCTTCCCCAGGCCAAGGTGTACACCGGCAGTTGCGCGCTGGGGCCGGGGATCCTGTTGAGCGACGAGCCGTTGCCCGCTTCAACCGAGATTGCCATCGAGATTCTGCGCGGGGGCGACGCAGTGTTTGCCGGACAGACGGCACTGACGGAGTTGAAGCGCGATCCGCAGACGCTCGTTTCGTACCTGCTGCGCGACAACGCATTTCCGGACGGCTGCTTCCTGATGACGGGTACGGGGATTGTGCCGCCGAGCACGTTTACGCTGGCCAGCGGAGATCTGATTCGCATCACGATCGAGCCCATCGGGACCCTGGTGAACGAGGTCGCGTAGCCGCTCCGGCTCCAGAAAAATGCGCCTTCACCCCCGGCGGTTCACTGCCCGGGATGAAGGCGAAATGTGCTGCCGACGTTCAGAAGATGCTGGTTGGTGGTGTGTTCACGCTGATTCGGTCTCCGGTGATCTTGCCGACAACGTGCGCCAAGAGGTTTCCGGATTCATCGAACTGGTTGATGGTGAACGATCCGGCGAAGTGCTCGCCGGTCGGCGCGAGAGTCACTTCCTCCTTGATGTTGGCCGGCCCGAGGAGCACATTTTTGGTTGGGTCCCAGGCTGCGGCAAGGTGATTCAGCTTGTACTGGGAGGGACCGACCTTCTCCCAAACGCCCAGACAGAAGTTGCTGGTATCCGGAGCGCGTCCGCCGGAGTTCATGATCTCCGTGCCATCGCTGTGCCACTGCGAGTAGCCTGCGTCGATCTCGGTGCCATTCGGAATCGCTTTGTCACCTTCTGCGATGAACTTGACATGCCAGAAGCCGACGATCGAAGCGGAAGCAGCCTCGTCTTCCTGATCCTGCATCGCGGCGGGGGAATAGGCTGCGCGCAGGAGGCGGGCTTGAGCGGTTTGAGGTTGAAGGCTGGCGTGGGTTACGGCTGCGGGGCGAATTCCGCCGCATTGCGCGATGGCATTAGGAACGAACAGGAGTGCGATCGAGGCCGCACCGAATGCCGGCAGGAACAGTCTGTAGCAATTCTTCATTGGGGTACTTCCTCCTCTGCCGGTTTCCCGGCTGGTAGTGAGCTAACCGCGAACCCAGCAAAGGCAGCAATGAAGAGGAGGTAAAGTCGGAGGTAAAGATTTGGTGAAGCGCTAAGTTATTGTAAAAAAATAAGATGATCGTTTATGAAAAAGAGAGGGTGTTATACTGCCCCGGCATAGGGGTGCATCAGTGGCGGCAGCAATCTTCGAATTTGGCGGCTTCAGGTTGGATTGCGGCCGATTTGAGCTGCGGCGCGGGGAGCGGGTTCTTAAGCTCGAACGCAAGCCGATGGAGTTACTGATCCTGCTGGCGGGCAGCGACGGCCAGCTGATTTCGCGCGCCGAGATTGCGAAGCGGCTCTGGAACAGTGAAGTGTTTGTCGACACCGAACACGGGATCAACACCGCGATTCGCAAGATTCGGCTCGTTCTGGGCGACGATCCGGAGGAGCCGAGATTTGTGCAGACGGTGACCGGGATGGGTTACAGGTTTATTGCATCGGTCACCGTCATCGAGTCTGAGCCCGTGCCTTTGTTGTCGACCGGTCCGGGCGTGACTGCAGAAGGGGAAGTCCGAGAAGTCATCCGGCCTAAGCCCAGGCACTGGCGAGTCGCAATCGGGTCCGGGGCCGTAGTTCTCGGGGTTGTGGCGCTCTCCTTTGCATTGATCCCGCGAGCGCTCACCGACAGGCTTCTTCATCGTCATCGCAAGGCGGCCATCGCTTCGCTCGCCGTAATTCCGCTTGAGAATCTGACCGGTGACTCTGCGCAGGACTACTTTGCCGATGGCATGACGGATGAGCTGACGACCATGCTGGCTAAGAACTCAACGCTGCGCATCACTTCACGGACGTCCGTGATGCAATACAAAGGGGTGCATCGCCCGCTACGCGAAATCGCAAAGGAGCTTGGGGTCGACGGCATCCTGGAAGGCTCGATCTCCCGCACTGGCAACCAGGTGCATATGACGATCCAGCTCATCCAGGCGGAGACGGACACGCATGTTTGGGCGGAGAGCTATGACCGCAACACGAACGACATCGTCTCACTTCCGGCAGAAGCCGCGAAGGCCATTGCCAAGCGCCTGGACAGCGCAGTGGCTGCGCCGGTTGGGTCACCTTACGTCAACCCAGAAGCGCACGACGCGTACCTGCACGGCCGCTACCTGTGGTATGCAAGTCAATATGACAAGGCTTACGAGTATTTTAAGAAAGCGACGGAGTTGCAGCCGGACTATGCGCCCGGATGGAGCGGATTGTCCATTAGTTTTTCGGCGAAGGCAGTGGAAGGCCAGATAAGGCCGGCGGATGCCTTGGTGAATGCAGAAACCACGGCGAACAAGGCGATCCAACTGGACGACACGCTTCCCGAGGCGCACCTCGCGCTCTGCGGCGCTCTCTACCTCCGTTGGGATTGGACAAGTGCGGATCGCGAATGCCTGAGGGCCATCGAGCTCGATCCTAAATTCGCGGAGGCTTACCATCTGCGGGCCAAGATTCTTGCCACCCTCAACCGCCATGCAGAGGCCATTGAGGTTCAGAAGAAGGCGACAGAGCTGGACTCGTTTGCACGGCCATGGGCGTTGGCTTATTCCTACCAATTGGCGCGGCAGTACGATGCGGCTTTAACGGACGCACGGCAAAGACTGGATTCGACGCCAAACGATGCCGGTCTGCACTGGACCCTCAAAGAGATCTACCGGTGCCAGGGGAAGAATCAGGAAGCAACGGAAGAGTTGGCGAAGGAGCTAACCCTCTGGGGATATGCCGATGAGGCAAAGGCGATTCGGGAGCGGTACCGGACGGGCGGGTATCCAGCCGTGCTGTGGGGAGAAATCCGCTACCGGGAAACGCAGCCCGCGGGTCACTATGTGGCTCCAGTGGAGCTGGCGCTGTTCTACGCTCAGCTCAAAGACCGCGAAAAGACGATCGCGTTGCTCGAGCAGGGCTACCGCGAGCATTCCCCGCTCCTATTGACGGTTCAAGATGACCCGGCCTTTGATTTTCTGCACGCCGATGGGCGTTATCGAGCCATGATCAAGGGTATGGGACTTCTTCCTGCGTATTGAGGGACTGGAGTTCTTGGGCCTAGGATCGAGCGGCTTTGATGGCTTCGGTCAGGGCTGGGACCACTTCGAAAAGATCGCCGACGATGCCGTAGTCGGCGACTTCGAAGATGGGGGCATCGGGATCTTTGTTGATGGCCACGATGCATTGGGACCCTTTCATTCCGACCAGGTGCTGGATGGCACCGGAGATGCCCACAGCGAGATAGAGCTTGGGCGCGACGGTTTGACCGGAGCTGCCGACCTGGCGCTCCATGGGGAGCCAGCCGTTGTCGCAGATGGGGCGGGAAGCGGCGATCTCCGCGCCAAGCGCGGTGGCGAGTTCTTGGATCAGGGGAAGGTTGTCGGCTTCCTTGATGCCGCGACCGACACTGACGATGAGTTGGGCGGAGCCGAGATCGACGGTTTGGGAGTTGCCACGGAAGGGTGGGCTGGGCCTGGTGCGGATTTGGGCGGCGTCGAGAGTGGGCGTGAAGGTGGTGATGGAGGCGGACGATGAGGAGTCCGCCGTCTGCAAGGCCGCGGCGCGAAAGGCGCCGGCCTGGACGGAGACGAAGCAGGGGCCGTTGCCGGAGTGTTTATAGCTGCCGTTGAGGCGGCCCTGCATGAGCTGGCGGGTGAAGACTGGGCCGTGTTCAAGGGCGACCACGTCGCTGATGAGCACCTGGCCAAGGCGGGCGGCAAGGGCAGGCGCGTAGTCGCGCACCTGGTAGGTGTGCGGCAAGACTGCGTATGCTGGGCCTTCGGTTTCGATCAGTTGCTGAAGTGCGAGAGTGTAACCATCCGGCGTGTACTGGGCGAGCAATGGATGCTCCACGCGGATGATTTTGGCCACGGCATGCGACGCGGGTTCGGCGGCCAGAGTTGCGGTGTCCGCGCCGAGGAGGACGGCGGTGACGGACGCGCCAGATTGGGCCGCGAGTTGGTTGGCGGCGGCGAGGGCTTCCCAGCTGATGCGGGCGATGCGATTGTCTCTCTGCTCGATGACGACAAGAATTCCGCTCATAGGACGCGCACCTCAAACTTCAGCTTTTCAACCAGCGCAGCGGCCGCTTCCTTGGCCGTGCCGGGCAGGATTTGCGTGGACTTCTGCTTCTGGGGCAGGGTGAGTTTGTCGAGGGTGACGACGGGAGCGGTTTTGGCGCCCAACTCAGCGGCGGTGAGTTGGCGAACTTCCTTCAACTTCGCGCGCTTGATGCCCATGAGGGTGGCATAGCGCAGCTTGTTGCCGCCGGACTGGATGGTGAGGACAGCGGGGGTGGGCAACTCGGTCTGCTGGAACCAACCTTCTTCAAGCTCTCGTTTGACGTTAAGGCCCGTTTCGGTCTTTTCGACGTGCAGGATCAAGGAGGCGTGGGGCAGGTTGAGCAGTTCGGCGAGGATGACGCCGGTCTGGCCCAGGCCCAGGTCTTCCGACTGCAGACCGGTGAGGACGAGGTCGGGCGACTCGGGCTGGATAGCGGCGGCGAGCAGGCGGGCGACGCCCAGCGCATCGAGTGCGTTGAGGTCATCGCAACCGATGTTGATGCCGCGGTCGGCGCCCTTGGCGAGGGCCTCGCGGATGGTTGGTCCGATCCGCTCGGGTCCGGCGGAGAGGACGACGACTTCGCCGCCGTGCTTTTCCTTGAGTTGAAGGGCTTCTTCCAGGGCGTAGGCGTCGGATTCGTTGAGGGCGAACTGGAGGTCGGCCTCCTCAATCCACTTGCCGGAAGAGTCGATGCGGACCGGCGCATCGCGGTCGGGAACTTGTTTGATGGCAACGATGATTTTCATGGTTTTTCGACCTCGATCATCTTAACTCGCGGGAGGTCTTACGCGCGTGCCGATCGAAACGGCGAAAAATGCGCTTCTTTTCGTATAACATGATTCGTTTCATGGGGCTGGAAGAAGAGTGGGGGAGGGGTGGGTCCATTCCCCTTATTTTTCTGGTTCGTTGGCCGAGTCAGAGCTGGCCAGGCGGCAAGAGAAGTTTGCCGCGCGTGTTGCGATGCATCGCGGCGAGGGAATGGGCCTTCATGTTTCGATTGTGCTCCGATGCGGGGTAATTATCGGCAAGGTTTGCCAATATATTTACAAAGAATTTCGCACGGTGGCCGATTTGGTGGAAATATGAGATTTAGCGTTCGGAGCGATGCAATCGACGTGAGGACGGTGGGTTATGCAGCTGAAACCGATCAGGACTAAGGCAGACCACGAGGCTGCTCTCAAGGAGATTGAGGGGCTGTGGGGTGCGGAAGAAAGCACGGCCGAAGGGGACCGCCTGGAAATTCTCACCACGCTGGTCGAGGTCTACGAAGAGGCGCATTTTCCTATGGACTTGCCGGATCCGATTGAGGCGATCAAGTTCCGCCTGGAGCAGCAAGGGCAGGACCATTCGGCGCTAATCGGGATTCTGGGCAGCCGTACGCGGGTCTATGAAGTGCTGCGCCGGGATCGCGCCCTGTCGCTCAACATGATTCGGCAACTGAATCTCCACCTCAAGATTCCGGCGGAGGTCTTGATTCAGCCGGTTCGGGCGCGCAAGAAGAGGGTGGCGGCTTGAGAGCGATTCCTGAAGTGCTGTAGTCCTCGACTTCATGGGTTTCCCACCCATTCCGCAGAAAGAAGCGGAATGGATGGGGCACGGAGGTCCACAGCATAAGAAAGTTGTCCAAGAAAGTGCGGCGCAGTGCCGTCCTGGAGATCGGAAGCTTTGCCGATTCCATACGGCCGGAAGAACTCGGGATTTTCGTTCTTATTTCTGAACTGCCGTTGTGGCTGGCGCGGGCAAATTCCGGGCGGCGATCTGGGCAATGTCCAGCAACTGCGGCGGAGCTTCACTGACTGCGGTGAGTGCGTCGCGGAACATGCTATTGCAGAAGGGGCAGGCGATGGCGATGGTTTGGGCTCCAGTGGCCACGAGCTCGGCGGCACGGTTGTGACTGACGCGCTGGCCCGTTTCCTCGCCGAGAAAGGCCAGACCGCCGCCGGCTCCGCAGCAGAAGCTTCTTTCGCCACTGCGTGGGGGCTCGACCAGTTGGCCGGCGGCGCGGACAACGGCGCGGGGTTCGTCGTAGACGTTTCGGTAGCGGCCCAGGTAGCAGGGGTCGTGAAAGACGATGGTCTCCGGTCCTTCAGGGGCTAAAGCCCAATTCTCTTTGGGCTGGGTTGGATGTACGGGCTGAAGCCCGTACCCTTCAGAGCTGGTCTCCGGGGCTAAAGCCCCTTCCTTTGCAGATTGGCTTTTCAGGGGGCTGAAGCCCCCTGCTCCCTCCGACGGTGCGTTGTCCGGGCTGAAGCCCGGACCTACCGCATCGGAGCGGTGGGCAGCAGCGCGGGGGAGTTTGTCGGCGAAGCGTGCAAGAAACTCGCTGTGATGCTCGATCTCGGGAGGGGTGCCGTATGCCTTCCAGTCCTCCTGAATCGTCCGCACGCAATGGGGGCAAATGGTCACGATCTTCTTGACTTTGTTCTGGGCCAGGGCTTCCAGGTTGGCTTCGGCTAACTGTTGGAAGAGCAGGTCGTTGCCGAGGCGGCGGACGGGATCGCCGGTGCATTTTTCCTTGCGCAGGACGCCGAAGCTGGCGCCGAGATAGTTCATAACGCGGGCAAAGTCGGCGACAATCTCGCGGCCCTTGGGGTCGTATCCGCCCATGCAGCCGAGCCATAAACAATATTCCTGCGTCCCGTCGAAGAGCGGCAGTGCTTCTTTTTGGATGAACTTGTCACGCTCAAGGGGGCTGATGCCGAGCGCGTTTGAGCCGCGTTCGAGGGTGAGGAAGAGCTTGGCGCCGTGGTCGTCTTCCCACGTGCCGGTGTTGACGGCGCCGCGGCGCAGGCCGACGAGGATGGGGACATGCTCGATGCCGACCGGGCACTGGAACTCGCATGCGCCGCAGGTGGTGCACTGGAAGACGGCTTCCTGGGAGTTGTACTTGCCCAGTAAAGGCTGATCGGACGCGGGGCCGAGATCGTTCAGATACGCGCGGATGCCGAGGACGATTTCCTTGGGGTTGAGGAGCTTGCCAGTGTTGGCGGCGGGGCAATGTTCGGTGCAGCGGCCGCATTCAACGCAGGAGTAGGCCTGGAGGCTGACAAGCTGGGTGAGGTCGGTTCCGGCGACGAGGCCGAAGTCTTCCTCACCTTCCTTTTCTCCGTCGAGGAGCGGGGGGATCTGGGCGAAGGTTCCGCGGGAGAGAAAGACTGTAGCGGGGCTGAGCACGAGGTGCAGATGCTTGGTGTGGGGGATGAGGGGCAGGAAGGTGAAGAGGGCGAGCGAGTGCAGCCACCAGAGGACGCGGGCGGCGGGGCTGCTATCGGCGACGAAGAATGAGGCGAGATAAGTCGCCATGAGGGTGAAGATGAGCAGGGCGATGAAGCCGGATTCCCAGGAGAGCTTTTCTCCGAGCCATTGGGGGCGAACGAGGAAGCGGCGGATGAAGAGGCCCAGGATGCCGGCGGCGCAGGCCAGGGCGAAGGCACCGGCGAGGTAGAAGTAGAGGCGACCGAAGAGGCCGGTTGGCGCAAGAAACCCGATTCCGAAACCCACCGCGCAGTGGTTGAGCGTGACCAGGGCGAAGGCCAGGAAGGTCCAGAAAACCAGGGCGTGGGCCAAGCCGGGCAGGGGTCGTTCGCGAATGACTTTGGCCTGGCAGAGGACTTCCCAGAAGAAATCCAAAATGCGTTTGCCCAGCGGGAAGAGATGGAAGCTGGAGTCTTTTTTGGAGTCGAGAATTTTGTGCAGAACCACGCCGAAACGCCGCCAGAAGAGAGAGGCGGAGGTGAGGACGAGGGCGGCGAAGAGCACCTTCTCAAGCAGCGAGAAGTGCGGGGGTTCGGCAAGGATGAGAGAGTGAAACGGCATCGCTAACCCACTCAACATACATCATTGGGGCGGTTGGCGTCGTGGAGGGCGTATGGCTTTCTTCGCGTCCGTTGCAACCCGGATCCGCAGATGGTTCGACGCTTGCCTTGCTCAGGATGACGGGCCATTTTGCATTTGTGATTCAGCGGTGCGTTGTGAGCTGGCGCGCCATTGGAAGCAGATGCCGAAGCCGTCGGGATCTGTGACATAGAGCTGTTTCATGCCGTAGTTGGCGATGCGTGGCTCTCTGAGGTTGAGGCCTTTGTCGAGGAGAAAGCCGTAGGCGGCATCGACGTCGGGACAGGCGATGTAGAGACAAGTGTCGCCGTGAGCGGCGGCGCGGGCCGGATCGGGATGGTCGGGGCGCTCGCCGTAGTCGTAGATGGTGTTGAGCATGATTTCGGTGCTCTCACCATGACGCAGCCAGCACCAGCCGAATTCGTCTTCGCCGAGAAGGGGCGCGTTGCCGACGATCTCGAAGCCGAGGATGTCGCGATAGAAACGGACCGAGGTGGGCATGTCGAAGACCTGGAGGAGGGGACAGACGCCGCACATGTCGATGGGCATAATGAACCTGCTTGGATTGAATCTGGTGCTTCGAGCGCAGACGCTCCTCCCCGGTTCCCCAAAGCAAGAGACCGGGGGCATCCTGAGATGGATTCGGGAAGATCACCGGAACGGCAGCCCCCCGGCGGTATTCTGTTGGAAGAAGTGTAGCGCGGGTCTGGTGTGATCGGCGTGAAAGCAAAGGAGATTTTTTTGGCACGATATCTGGTGACGGGGGCGGCGGGGTTTATCGGGCGGTCGATCGCGGCGGCGCTGCTGGCGCGGGGCGAGACGGTGCGCGGCATCGACAACTTCGTGACGGGCAAACGCATCAACCTGGCGGGCCTGGAGGCGATGGAGTTCATCGAGGGCGACCTGGCTGATCCTGGCGCGTGTACGCGCGCTTGCGAGGGCGTGGAAGTGGTGTTTCACGAGGCGGCCCTGGCTTCGGTGCCGCGCTCGGTCAAAGACCCTGTAGCCACGAATGTTGCTTGCGTGGATGCAACGCTCAACCTGCTGGTGGCGGCGCGCGATGTGGGCGTGCGGCGGGTGGTGTATGCGGGTTCCTCGTCGGCCTACGGGGATACGCCGGCCTTGCCCAAGAGCGAGGAGATGCTGCCCAATCCAATTTCGCCGTACGCGGTGGCCAAACTGGCCGGCGAGCACTACATGCAGGTGTTTGCGCGGGTGTATGGACTGGAGACGGTGGTGCTGCGCTACTTCAACGTGTTTGGGCCGTACCAAGATCCGACGTCGCACTACTCGGGGGTGCTGGCGATTTTTTGCCGCAAGATGCTGGCCGGCGAGCAGCCCACGGTCTATGGAGACGGGGAGCAGAGCCGCGACTTCACGTTCATTGAGAACGTGGTGCATGGCAACTTGCTGGCGGCGGCTGCTCCGGCGGAGAAGGTGTCCGGGCGCATGATGAACCTGGCCACCGGCACGCGGATCACGCTGAACGAGACGTTCGACATTCTGTGTGGCTTGACTGGCTACGCGGGGAAGCCTGCCTATGCCGAGGGACGCGCCGGGGACATTCGCGATTCGCTGGCGGATATTGGGCTGGCCGGAGAACTGCTGGGGTACAAGCCGGTGGTGGATTTTCGCGAGGGGCTGCGCCGGACGGTGGAGTGGTATAAGACCAGCGGGGTGTGAACGGAAGATCGGGGCGGCTTTCAACTGCAAGGATCCCAGGAGATCCCCGGTCTCAGAGGCGAGACCGGGGGCACCCCCCGCGTGGAGTTTTATTTACGCAGGTACACCAACACGCGCTGAAAGAGCGGCTCCGATTTTGCGGCTTGCGGGGCGTAGCGCCCACGAGGCCACGGTGAACCCCGTGATGATGAGCGGGGCGATGACGTGAAAGCCATAAGCGCCATAGCCGCCCACCGCGGCGCAAGAGGCAGCGGCGCCAGTGAGGTCAAATACGATTCCGGCACAGGCCCATTCCTTGAGCCGCGGAAAACCGGGCACGAGGATGGCAATGGCTCCTAGAATTTTCCAAGTGCCCAGGATGGCGAAGAAGTACATTGGGTAGCCGAGATCCGGAACGATGCCGTGCGGGTTGGCGCGATATTGCAGGAGCTGCGCGATTCCGCCGCTCATGAAGAAGGCGACGAGTATGGTCATTGTCCAATAGACGATGGGTCTCGCTTTCATGATCAGTTCACTTCCGCGACCACACGTTCCAGGTTGCCAAGGAATTTCTGCCAGCCGTAGTTCGCGCCTTGGTAGGCAGGCGTCTGGTCGGGAAGGAAGCCGGACTGCTCCATGCGCAGTTGCGTGCCGGAGGCCGTGGGCGTGAGCGTCAACGTGACAATCCACCCATCCGCCCCGCCGACCCCCCATCGATAGGAGAGCTTCTGCTGGGGTTCGACCAGGAGGACCTGGCACTCGACGATGCCGTTCCAGTTGGGCATGGGCGTGGCGCGGAAGGTGAAGCTGTGGCCAACGACGGGCTGAAAGTCGTTGTTCATCATCCATTGTGCGAGGAGCGGGCCTTCCGTCAGCGCGCGCCAGACCTTTTCCTGTGGATGCGGCAGGTCGCGTTCGAGGACGAGAGTACGAGTGGAGGCGGAGTCGGTCATGGGTCCATCCTTTTCAATAAATCTTCGAGTTGATCGAACCTTTCGCGCCAGAAGGCGCCGTATTGAGTGAGCCAATCGGCCACGGGCGCGAGGGCATCGACGTGAGCGCGATAGTGAGTCTCGCGTCCCTGGCGGCGATGCCGCACGAGCCTCGCCCGCTTCAGCACGGTGAGGTGCTTGGAGACCGCAGGCTGGGATACACCGGCGAAGTGAGTCAGGGCGTGGACGGTCTGTTCGCCCTGGCGCGTCAGCTGCTCGAAGATGGCTCGGCGCGTGGGGTCGGCAAGAGCGCGAAACACGGGATTGACGCTGGCTCGCTTCACGAACAAAACCATAACCAATTGGTGATGGATATGTCAAACCCAGGGAAGAACTTTCAATCGTACGGGGATCTCGGTATTTGTCGTGAAGAGCAGCCGCAGATGCTTCGACTCCGCTGCGCTTGGCTCGGGATGAAAGGTCGTTTTCCTGAGGGCGTATAGAGCGCTCTATTCGGGAACGAAAAACCATGACTCTCCAATTTGACGTGGTTCGAAACTCGTTTCATCGTGCAGGTATTTGGCATAAGATAGTCGAACGATGAAGCCGATGCTCGTGGTGGTGTTTTTTTTCTTGCTGGTGCGGACAGCCGCCGGCGAAGACATGGATTTGCGCGCGCGCGCCGAGCAGATCATGAACCGTGCCCTGCTTGCCAGCAGGCTGGCGACGCCGCTCAACATCCGCACCGAAGTGAGCTATTCCGCGAGTGGAGAAGACGGCATTGCCAAGCGCGGCAGCTATGTCCGCGTACGCGGCACCGACGGCGCATTGCGAGAGGAATTTGAGTTGGGCGACTATCGCATGGCGCGTATTCAGGATCACGGCCAGTTTGCGACGCACGGACATTGGGTGGACATTCCCTATCCGGTACGCAAGGTGATGGAGTTCGTCCCGTATCTGCCGATTCGATTCGAACCGGCGGACGTGATTACCGGGATTGATGAGACGAAAAGGAACGGGCAGGCTGCGGTCTGCATTCAATTTGTCACGGTGCGCGGCGAAGACCACAACCCCGGGGACGTGTGTGTGGCCAAAGCGGATGGGACGGTGATGGAGTGGCATGATCGCGACCATGCTTTTCAGGCGCTTTCGTACGGGAATGTGCAAGGGGCTTTGCTGCCGTCTCATTTTGTTTATGGTGAAGGCGATAAGCTGGCGATCGACGCGACTGTGCGCTGGACGATGCTGGATGCACGGCCCGACGAGGCTTTTGCGGCCCCCGAGGATTGGCAACATATGCATTCCTGCACGACATTCGCCATGCCGGCGCCCAAGTCCACGCCCCAGCCAGCGGCCAAGGGCGGGGTAGATGCGCCGGTGCTCACGGTCGAGGTTCGCTTGCACGTGCGGCCGGACGGGACAGTGAGCCATGCCGAGGTGCTGAAGCCGGTGCGGGGCGACCTGGATGCCGAAGCGTTGGAACTGGTGAAGACGTGGACCTACCAGCCGGGGGCCTGCGAAGGAACCAAGCAGTTTTTCGCGCTCGATGCCGAGGTACGGTTCCAAGGCCGGTAATCCTCGCACGCAAAACGGGGCAGCCGACACTCAGTCTTGACGGATGATTCCCAAAGGAGGAGACTGGCGGGGATCTCTTTCGCAGGATGCCGATCCCGCTCAAGCTTGGGGTTGGGGCGCGAGGAGACAGGAAGCTGGATGGCGTTCCGAGGTTCCGCGGCGCATGGAGGCATGCATCGGCGGTGCTGACGGGAACCGTCTCTGCTGCGTCCTTTGGCTTCGGCCTTTCTTTCCTCCGATCGATGCAAACGCGTTTGTCTCCGGAACGGAGGTTGCCGCGCCTTGCGAGATCGATCATTACCGCCTCCCGAGGGCCTCGGGCCGGCTTCGCCCTGCGTGCGCCGGGGATCGCTGACGACGTCATGGCGCGAAGTTGCAGCTGTGGTGGCGCGGAACTGGCGTGTCGCTCTGTCGATTGAGGGCGGCCTGCTGCTGGTTTGCCTGGCCTATTGCCTGGTGGCTCCCAACCAATACGAAGCGAGCGCCAAGGTGGCGCTGCGGACGGCGCCGACTTCCATGCTGAGCATGGAGGGCTCCGGGGCGCAGGTGGCTTCGATCCTCTCCGCGCCGCTACAACAGGAGACGCTGGCGAATTTCCTGCGCAGCGATCGATTGGCTTGGCGGGTGATTCTGGACTTGAAGCTATACCAGGACGCAGGCTTCCAAAGCGACCTCGCGCGCCGGTTTCCCGAGTTCCGCGCGGAGACGCCGACCGCCGAAGCGCGGGCATACCTGCTGGAGCGGTTTCAGAAGCGGCTGCTGGTGGAGGCTTTGCCCCGTTCGCTGGTGATCCAGATCCGGTTCCGGTCGCGGAACGGAGCGCTGTCGGCCGCGGTGGTGAACGACCTGATCCGGCAGTACGGGAGTCAGGAGCGGGAGCGCCACGCGGAGGGCACGGAGGAGCAGACGCGCTGGCTGGCGGCGCAGCTGAAGGAGCTGAAAACGACGGTGGACCGGCAGCAGCGGGAGTTATCGGATTTCCAGAGAGATCATCGGCTGTTGAGCACGCCCGAGCTACTGGCGGACGGGCAGACCGGCGAGTCGCAGCACAACGCCGTTTTGCTGGAGATCGACGAACTGGGGCGGCAGTTGGTGACGGCGAGCACGGAGCGCATTCTGCGCGAAGCGGAGGACGGCGCGGCGCAAGAAGGCGATCCGGAGCTGGTGATCGCGTCCGATCCGCGGTTGCAGGCTGAGTCTGGGAGCTTGGCGACGGCTTTGCTTCAACAGATTCACGCGCGACAAAGCGAACTGGAATTGGAGCAGACGCGGTTGGCCGGGGTTCCGGCACGGGTTTACATGCTGCGCGGGCTGAAGCTGGAGACTGCCACGGGCGCGAAGCGGGTGGTTCTACTGTTTGCGGAACGAGCCGCCGCCTGGTGTGCGCAGTCGGTGCTGTGCAAAAGCCCGAGCATGCTCGCCGAGGCGCTGGCCTTGCGTCTGGCCCCGGCAGGGAAGATCCGTCTGATTGGAGACGGGAGCAGCAATGGCGTCGACGTTGAGCGTTTTTCACCGGGCCCAAGCACGGTGCGCGGTGCACTGGGAATTGCCGACGATGCGGAAGTGGTGGGTTTTGTGGGGCGTCTGACGCGGGACAAAGGGGTTCCTGAACTGCTGGAAGCGTTTGAGAAGATCTTGTTCTTCAGGCCGCGCGCGAGGCTGTTGCTGGTAGGTTGGTTCGACATGGCAGAGGACGCTCTGGATGCGGAATGCAAGGACCGCATTGCCAACCATCCCAAGATTCATTGCCCCGGGTTTGTGGTCGATACAGCGCCCTATTACCGGGCGATGGATGTGATGGTCCTCCGTACCTGGCGGGAGGGGTTTCCGAATGTAGCGCTCGAGGCGGAGGCCACAGAAATTCCGGTTATCACCACGGAATCGACGGAGGCGCGGGACTCGATAGTGCCCGATGTGACCGGGTTGCTGATTCCCCGGGGCTCCCCAGATGCGATCAGTGATGCGGTGCTGAAGTTGCTCCGCGATGCGGGGCTTCGTCTGCATATGGGGGCGGCTGGGCGTATGTGGGTCTCTCTGAACTTCGCAGACAAACGGGTGCTGCGGCTGGCAGTGTCATACTACCGGAGCCTGATCGGTTTCGGGACGGCCCACGGTGTGGGCGGGGACGCTCAGGCCGGGAGCCCGGCCTAAATAATCTGGCAGCTACTGGCCGGAGTTGGTGTCCGGGAGGGCGGGGTGCGGATTCAGGGGCGAAGCAGAGGGTGCTTGCAAGGTGTGCGCGCCGGCTTCGGCGGCGCGCAGCACCTCGCCGGGCACGATGCCCAGAATGAGCGTGGCGGCGACGGCCATGGCGAGGGCAGCAAATACAGCGGCACCCACGTGGGGCGTCGGCCGCTGGGCCTCGACTTTGGCATCGGTGGAGCGCTGCACGGTGGCCAAAACCAAGCGAAGGTAGTAAGCCGCGGCCAGGCCGGAGTTGAGCAGGCCAATGATCGCGAGCCAGATGGCTCCGCCGCCGACGGCGGAGGAGAAGGAGTAGAACTTGCCGAAGAATCCGCCGGTGAAGGGGATGCCGATCAGCGAGATGAGGAAGAAAATCAACGTGGCGCCTAAGGCCGGGGAGCGGAAGATAAGGCCGCGGTAGTCCTCAATGAGGGGCAAGTCTTCTTCATAGCCGCTGACGACGGTCATGACGGCAAAAATGCCGACGTTCATAGCGGCGTAGGCGGCGGTGTAGAAGCTGGCGGCAGCGATGCCGCTGGCGCCGAGCCCAGCAAAGGCAGCGAGTAGATAGCCGGCGTGAGCGATGGAGGAGTAGGCGAGCATGCGCTTCACGTTCTGCTGGCGCAAGGCGGCAAGGTTGCCGACGGTCATGGAAAGCGCGGCGACGACCCAGAGCAGGGGCGACCAAACGGCATGCAGGCCCGGGAAAAGCTCATAGGCAATGCGGAGCAGCACGGCGAAGGCGGCGGCTTTGGGAGCGGTGGACATCAGGGCCACGACGGGCGAGGGCGCGCCTTCGTAGACATCCGGCGTCCAGACATGGAAGGGGGCGGCGGAGACCTTGAAGAGTAAACCGACGAGCATGAGGCCCATGCCCGTGAGGATGAGCGGTTGATTGACGGCGGTGGGGACGAGTTGGGCGATCTCGTAGATCTGCGTGGTGCCGGTGGCGCCGAAGACCAGGGCGATGCCGTAGAGCAGGAAGGCGGTGGCGAAGGAGCCAAGCAGGAAGTACTTGATGGCGGCTTCGGGGCCACGACCTGTTTGCTTGCGGTAGCCGGCCAGAACATACGTGGCGATGGAGGAGATTTCGAGGGCGATGAAGACGACCAGCAGTTCGACGGCGCCGGTGAGCAGGCACATGCCGACTGAACCGAAGACGATCAGGGCGTAGTACTCGCCTTGGTGGTGGCTGTCTTCCGGCAGGGTGTCCAGAGAAAGCAGGAGAGCGACCAGGACAATGCCGCAGATGAGGACATGGAAGAAGATGGTGAAGGCGCTGGTTTCGACGGTGCCGAAGAAGCCCGTTCCTTGAGGCAGGGAGAGCTGCCAGAGGCTGGACCAGAGGGCCAGCGTGGTGCCGAAGGCGGCAGCCCAGCCGAGAAAGCGGCGGGGAAAGCCGGGAGCGAGCGAGGCGTCGATGAGCATGACGGCGACGCCGGTGAGGGTGAGGATGACCTCGGGGAGGATGCGGAAGATGTCGGGTACTGGGCTCACCGCTTAGCCTCCCCTTCAAGCAATGTCGAGGAAAGAGTGTGTGGCGAGATGGGGCCTTCGATCACCAGGCCTCTCACACTCGCATGGTGCAGGTGCGTGGATTGCTCGCTCGCTTGTAACCGATACTGCGTGTAGTGGACGCCTTGCTTGATGATCGGCAGCCAGATACCGGGAGCGACGCCCATGGCCAGGGTGAGGACGGCAATGGGCCAAAGAACGGCCAGTTCCCGAAAGTGCAAATCGGCGACAGGCCGGGAGGTGATCATCTCGCTCTGCGGTCCGTAGAAGAGGCGCTGCACCAACATAAGCATGTAAGCCGCGCCAAGGATGACGCCGAGTGTGGCAAGCACGCCCCAACTGCGGCTGACTCCGCCGAAGGTGCTGGATAGGATCAAGAATTCACCGACAAAACCTGAAAGAATGGGCAGGCCGATCATGGCCAGGGTAGCGAGAACGAAGAGCATCGCGGTCGAGGGCAGCTTGGCGGCCATGCCACCGTAGGTGGTGATCTGGCTGGTGGCATAGCGGTCGTAGAGCGCGCCGAGGAGGACAAAGAGAGCGGCGTCAACGACCTCGTGGCTGAGGATCTGGTAGACGGCGCCGGTGGATCCGATGACGGTGAAGCCATAGATGCCGAGGACGATCATGCCCAGGTGGCTGATGGCGGCAAAGGCCAGCAGCTTCCAAAAGTCGCGCTGGACGAGAGCCAGGCAAGCCCCGTAAAGGACGCCAATGACGGCCAGGGCGATGAGGTAGGGCGCGGCGGCACGGGCCTGGACGGGGAACAGTCCAATATGGAAGCGGAGCATGGAGTAGAGGCCCAGCTTGCCGGCAACGACCATGGCCAGGGCGACGGGGGCTTCAGAGAAGGTGTCAGCCAGCCAGCCGTGCAACGGGAAAAGTGGAACCTTGACGGCGAAGGCGAACATAAATGCGAGAGCCACCCAGCCGAGCGAGGCGGCAGGGAACTGACCGTAGGCGATCAGGGTTTGCAACTCGCTGAACTGGAAGCTGCCGGTTTTGGCGTAGAGCCAGAGGATGGCAACCAGGAGCGGCGCGGAGGGGATGAAGGTAAAGAGGAAGAACTTGAGCGCGGCCTTCGAGCCTTCCTTGCGGCCGAACATGGCGATAAGGAGGGCCATGGGGACGAGCGAGAGTTCCCAGAAGCCGTAGTAAAGCATGAGGTCGAGCGAAATGAAGACGCCGAACATGGCGGTCTGTTGGACAAGAAAGAGGGCGAAGAAGATCTTGCGCCGGGTGTGGATGGCGTTCCAACTGGCGACCACGCCGATGGGAGCGAGCAAGCCGGCGAGGACGACGAGCCAGAGGCTGAGGCCATCGATACCGACGTGGTAGAAGATAGAGGGGTTCTCGATCCAGGGGCGGCTGGCGACAAACTGGAAGCCGCCCTGCTGCAAGTCGTAGTGAAACGGCAGATGGAGGGTGAGGCCGAAGGTGACGAGGGAGGTAAGGAGGGCGATCCAGTTGGGCAGCTTGGCGCGATCGGGCGCAAGAGCGACGAGCAGCGCACCGGCCAGCGGCACCAGCAGGATCAAGGTGAGGATTGATTCGTTGATCGCGTTCATTGCCTGCGCCCCATCGCTCAGTGTCCCGCCAGTGTGAGATGAATGCCGAATTGTGCCAGGAAATTGGTCCACGGCACGACGACGAAGAGCAACAACGCCGCCGCTCCTGCAGCCAGCCACGCGGCATAGGAGCGGATGTTGCCCGACTGCCATCGCTGCAGGATGGCGCCGCAGAAGGTGGCGATGCCGCCGATGAGCCAGGCCGTGCCGCCGAGGAGGGCCTTATCGACGACCCATCCGAGGAAGTAGGTGGACCCGGCGATCAGCGGCTTGACGATGGTGGCTCCGTAGAACTCATCGACGAAATACTTGTGCACCAGCAAGCTGTGGCCGGCGGGGAGGGCGGCGGCGAGTTTCTCTGGCCGACCGGTCTTCCCGTTGTAGAACAGGTGGGCGATGAACCAGCCGAGCAGCGCGACGGCGACAGCGACTGCGCTGAGGGCGAGGTCGAGCGATTTGCCGCCTGAGGCCGTAGCGGGGTAAATGGTGGGGCCCGTCACGGAAGAAAGGAAGCCGCCGAAGCGATCCATGCCGATCCAGCCGCCGACGATGGAGAGAACGGCGAGAATGGCCAACGGTCCGAGCATGGACCAGGGGCTTTCGTGGGGGTGCGCGTCGTGGCTGCGCGATTCGCCGGTAAAGGCCAGATACCAGAGCCGAAACATGTAGAAAGCTGTGAGAGCAGCGGTGACGAGGCCAACGGCGTACAGGACTTTGCCCAGGCTGCCCTGCTGGAAGGCCGAGTAGAGGATGGCGTCTTTAGAGAAAAAACCCGCCCACGGGGGAATGCCGGCAATGGCGATGACGCCCATGGTCATGGTCCAGAAGGTGACCGGCATCTTTTTACGCAGGCCGCCCATCTTGCGCAGGTCCTGCTCGCCGCCCAGGCCGTGAATCACGGAACCGGCGGCGAGAAAGAGCAGAGCCTTGAAGAAGGCATGGGTCATCAGGTGGAAGACGGCTGCCGAGTAGGCAGCAACGCCGCAGCCGAGGAACATGTAGCCGAGCTGCGAGATGGTGGAGTAGGCGAGGACGCGCTTGATGTCGGTTTGGACGAGGGCGATGGTGGCCGCGAACAGAGCCGTGGCCGCGCCCACAATTGCAACGACAGAAAGTGCGAAGGGCGAGTGGTCGAACAGCACGTGAGTGCGGGCAATCATGTAGACGCCGGCCGTGACCATGGTGGCGGCGTGAATGAGGGCGGAGACCGGGGTGGGGCCTTCCATGGCGTCGGGGAGCCACACATAGAGAGGCCACTGGGCGGACTTGCCGGTGGCGCCGAGCAGCAGGCAGAGCGCGATCACGGTGACCACGCCGCCCGTCCAGCCGGGGTCCTGGCCCAGCTTGGTTGCGATCTCAGAGAAGGTGAGCGTGCCGAAGTTGGCCAGCAGCAGGAACATGCCGATCAGGAAGCCGAAGTCGCCAATGCGGTTGACGATGAAGGCTTTCTTGCCGGCATCGGCGGTGGTCTTCTTCTCGAACCAGAAACCGATCAGCAGGTAGGAGGCCAGACCCACGCCTTCCCATCCGACAAACATCAGCAGGGCGTTGCCGGCCAGGACCAGAGTGGTCATGAAGAAGAGGAACAGGTTCAGGTAGGCGAAGTAGCGGGCGTAGCCATGGTCGTGGGCCATGTAGCCCACCGAGTAGATGTGGATGAGGAAGCCGACGCCGGTGATGACCAGCAGCATGACCAGCGAGAGCTGGTCGAGCACGAAGCTGAAGTCGATGTGCAGCGTGCCCACGTTGAGCCAGGAGCCGACTGTTTCGACAATCGGAGTTGAGTTGGAAGTCCGCAGCAAGTTGGGGGCGGCGGCCAGTACCACCGCGAAGGCAGCCAGAGGAGCGAGAAGCGCGACGGCGGAAACCACGGCCTTGGGCAGGTGTTTGCCGAGCAGTCCGTTGACCAGGAAGCCGGCGAACGGAAGCAGCGGGATGAGCCAAAGATGGAGGTTTGCGTTCATAGCTCCGGTCATAGTTTCATCAGGTCGATACGGTCGACGGCGAGTGTGGCGCGGGCGCGGAAGACAGCGATGATGATGGCCAAGCCGACGGCAGCTTCGGCCGCGGCGACCATCATGACGAAGAAGACAAAGATCTGCCCCTTCACCGCGTGCCACTGGTGGGCGAAGGTAACAAAGGAAAGGTTGACGGCATTGAGCATGAGCTCAATGGACATGAAGACGGTAATGAGATTGCGCTTGAGGAGAAAACCGAGAATGCCGAGAGAAAACAGCGCGGCGCTGAGTAGTAAATACCAGACGAGCGGGACTTCCTGGGAGAAGGAAAGATTCACTTGGCAGAAGTCCTTTCGATGGGACCGTCGGGCTCGCCATGACCGTGGCGGGCCAGGGCGACGGCGCCGAGGATGGCGATGAGGATGAGGATCGAGGTAACTTCAAAGGGGAGCAGCAGTTCGTGGAAGAGGACGCGGCTGAGATCTTCCGTGGTGGTAATGCCGCTGCTGAGCGCAGCCACGCCGAAGCCTTTGGCTCTGAGCAGCACGGTGGCGAGGACCGCCAGGATCGTAATGGCTGCGGGAAAACCGACAGCCCGATACGAGCGGCTGCCCAGGGTGCGCTCTTCGCGGCCGGCGTTGAGCAGCATGACCACGAAGGTGAAGAGCACCATGATGGCGCCGGCGTAAACAATGACCTGTGCGGCAGCCAGGAACTCGGCACCCAGGAGCAGGTAGAGCACAGCCAGCGAGACCATGACCACAATCAGCGAGAGCGCGCTGTTGATGGGATGCGTCTGCAGGAGCAGATTGATGGCTCCTCCCAGGCAGAATCCGGCGAACAAGAGAAACAGAATCAGATGCATTACAAAGCTCGTAAATGAGGCAACGGCAAACAGCGGCCGTTCCCGGTTTTTCTGAAGAACTCAAAACGAATCAAGTGTCGACTCATGCGCCGTCTCTCCAGGCTTGCTTTCAAAAAAGCATCCGCGTGGCCGTCCACGCATGCACGATACAAGCAGAGGTGAAAACACGATACAGAGCCGCGCGGGAAGCGGGCCCCAGCGGATGCCGAGAAAGCCAAGAATATCATGCTCGCGGAGTGTGCCGCAGTGCGCTGCGGGGCGGGCGGAGGAAAAGCCCGGGAGGCGAAGCCCCAATGTGAAGCGCCGACAAGATTTTCTCAACTTGACGGCGATTTGCCCTTGCGAATCAGGGTGAGTATTTTCAACCCACACCCGGCGCCGTCGTGGCCCGGCGCGCCTCCATTGGGAAACTGCCAGACGGATGGGCACCGGGCGGAATGGGAGCAATCAGCGCGCCAGTTCGGCTATTTGGACACGGCCAGAACGTTGGACGCACCCACCGGGAGGGTGTAAGGCGCGCCCGCGGTCTCGGTCGCGCCGGCAGCAGTGACGTTGTAGATGTGCAGCGTTCCGGTCGGGCCATTCAAGGCATAGAGGTGGTTTGAGGTATCCCAGTCCAACTTGGTGATGGAGCCTGTGGCGCCCAGGGTTCCGGTGAACGGGGTGATCGGTTGATCGCCATTGAAGTGGAACAACTCGACACCCGGACCCGTGGCAACGGCAAGAACCGTTCCCGCTTTGTTGAGCCTCAGAGAGGTAGCGCCGGATAGAGTGGGCATGTTTTCCCAGGTGTTGGTGGAGGTGATGTTGCCATCGATATCAACCGTGAAACTCGCCAACTGGATTGGGGCTCCGATCCCGCAGCCGGGACCGTTGTTGACATTCGTTGAATCGAAAACCGCGATGGCGAGATGATCCGTGGGGTCGTTGGTGATGAGCCAGGGAACCGGTGGCAGGCTGCCCCCGCCCGCAGGGTTGGCCGTTGGGCCGTAGATCCCTCCGCCATGCGTGCTGAAGCCGAGAGCTCCGGTAGCGCCGAAACTGAAGGAATCCAAATAAGGATTGCAGCCCGAGGCAGGAGTCGTGTAGTTTGCAGCCCACTCCGGGGCGCTGTAGGCGTGTTGATTGTTGCCGGCAATGTCCAGTGGAGTTTGTCCCGGCATCCCTACATGACTGATATCGTCGCTTACGCCGACGAAAGTCAGGGTGCCGGCGTTGCCGACTGCATAGGTCTGGTAGACCCTGCAAGGGATGTTCAATTCGCTCACATCCATCCGCACATAGAGATACTTGCCGGTGTGGTCGAGTGTCGCACCGTTTGTGGTTCCGCACTCGGAGCCACTGTAAAGGCGGGTGTCGATTTGCGAAACCTGCGCACCGATGGAGCCATCCGCGCCGACCTTGTACGAATGCACGAGGTTGGTGCCAAGGGTGATGAAGTAACTCTGGTTGCTGGCGATCGCCAACCCGACAGTTTGTTTGAAGGGCGAGCCCTTGATTTCGGTTAGCTTTCCAGCGGCAGATGCAGAGTAGGCATGGATACCGCTCTGGGTTGGCACGTAGACGTTGGCAACGGGCGATGCTGCATAAGCCGCGGAGGCAGAAAGCATGGCGGCCAGAAAGGATGTCGTCCAAGAACTGAGTTTCATGTGAGTTTCCTTTATGGTCGGCAATTCTACACTTCCAATGCGCCTTCAGAGCGTGACGCGAAGCCATGCGAGAGAACTCCCGGACTTGTGGGCCGAGAGAGCATGTCCCTGTATAACAAGCTCATTGCGCTTGACTTAGCGCCGAAATTCTGTTATAATACTAAAGCAGCTAGCGTCTCGGGCTTTACAGTGACACCCTACTTTGCGCTGGCCAGGAGAACCTGATGCAAATTACCCCAACCACGCTTACCCGGTTCATTCAAGCCTATGAACAGAACGGAACCTCCGGCGAAGTTTCAACGGCTGCCCAACAGTTTGCCGACGCCTTTGTTGCCGCTGGTCCCAACGGCGCACAATGCGTCCGCAATGTCGACTTTGCCGCCGCGCTGCCCAAACGTAAACAACTATTCGAGCAGCTCGGTTACCAGTCGAGCGAGTTGATTGACATTCAAGAATCCTGGTTCGATACCCGCTATGCCCTGGTAAAGACGCGCTGGCGCTTTCTGTTTCGCTCGCCTTCCGACGAGATCGAAGCGATTGAAGCCGCATCAAGCTTCTTGGTCGACACGGGCAGAGAGCCATTTCAGATCCTGCTTTATCTGGCCCACCAGGACCTGATCGAAATCTTGAAGAAGCGCCGTCGCGCTGAGGGTGCTTGAGCGCTTTCGACTCCCGCTGTGCTGGCGAATGGAAGGCTAGCTAGACCCACTCGCCTTTGCGCATCAGCGGTTCGGCGACGCCGGTGGCGGGAATGCCATCGATGTCGAGCTTGTCCGACCCGATCATCCAGTCGACGTGGATGAGGCTGTCATTGGCGCCTTTGGCGGCGAGCTGCTCGGGGGTAAGCTTGTCGCCGTCGCGCAGGCATGAGCTATAAGCTTGCCCGAGGGCGATGTGCGAAGCGGCATTTTCGTCGAAGAGGGTATTGAAGAAGAGCATGCCGCTGGCGGCGATGGGCGAGGAATGAGGCACGAGGGCCACTTCGCCGAGGCGGCGCGCGCCCTCGTCGGTGTCGATGAGGCGTTGGAGCACTTCCTGGCCGCGGCTGGCGCGGGCTTCGACGATGCGGCCCTTTTCGAAGCGCACCTGAATACCCTCGATCATGGTGCCTTGGTGGGAGAGCGGCTTGGTGGCAGTGACGGTGCCGTCGGCGCGGTCTTTGTGGGGCGTGGTGAAGACTTCCTCGGTGGGCATGTTGGGGATGCAGTAGGCTCCATTGCCGGCCGTGGTGCCGCCACCTAGCCAGAGATGGTCGTCGGCCAGGCCGAGGCGGAAGTCGGTGCCCGGGCCGGAGTATTGCAGCGCGGCGTAGCGCTTCTCATTGAGGCGCGCGGCGCGGGCGTGGAGGTCGGCGTCGTGGGACTTCCAGGCGGCGACGGGGTCGTCGCGATCAATGCGCGCGGTGCGGAAGATGGCTTCCCAGAGTTTGGCCAGGGCGTCGTGGGCGGTGTCGTCGGGGAACATGGCCTGGGCCCAGGCGGGCGTAGCGCTGGCGACGATGGTCCAGTTGATCTCGTGGCGGGTGATGAGTTCGAGAGCCGGCCTGTAGGCCTGGGAGACGGCGCGGTTGGCGCGGCTCACTTTCGCGGGGTCTTCGTTGGAAAGCAGGGCGGGATTGCCGCCGGTGATGGCCAGGCGGGCCGAGCCGGA